>JACXTT010000560.1_pt1 | contig 63858 bp, 61 predicted proteins | sample 9270951 | NCBI WGS metagenome assembly JACXTT01 (sample SAMN15532306, study PRJNA645909) | rock metagenome | isolation source: weathered quartz diorite | place: Puerto Rico | collected 2017-06-21 | reverse complement strand
ACTCATAGCCGATGTGCTTTGCGCCGAAATGTTTGCCGTTAGCCAGCAGGCGCAGAAAATCACCTGCGTTCTTGCCCCCGGTGACAATCTGGATATCGCGAATCCCCGCATCCACCAGCGTCTGGATGGGATAGTAGATCATGGGTTTGTCGTAGATCGGCAACAGGTGCTTGTTGGTGATCTTCGTGAGTGGATACAGCCTGCTGCCCGTGCCGCCCGCCAGTACGATCCCCTTCATGGTCCTCATGATAGAATACCGGGTCGCCGTGAAGCTTTACAACTGGAGCCAAATTCCCGAGGAACAGTTAAACGACTTGGTTGCCCGCCAGATGATCCACGGGGAGACTATGACTATCGCGCGCATCCACCTGCGGAAAGGCGCTGTGGTGCCGCTGCATCAGCACCCCAACGAGCAGATCAGCATGGTCGAGCACGGCAGGCTGCGGTTCGTGATCGCGGGCCAGGAGCGGATCGTCCAGGGCGGCGACATGGTCGCAATCCCACCCCACGCACCGCATCTGGTGGAGGCGCTCGAAGACTCGCTCGCGACCGACCTGTTCTCCCCCATTCGCGAAGACTGGATTCGCGGCGATGACGCCTATCTCCGCGGACAAAAATAACGGGGAAAATCGGTTACAGGAGCCGGAAATTCACTTCAATGGAGGCCTGCACCGACACTGGCTGGCCATTCTTATAGCCCGGGCGGAACTTCCATTTGGTTACGGCCTCGATGGCTTTCTCGTCCAGACCGAGACCCAGGCTGCGTAGCACCTTGATATCACGGGGTTTACCGGTGGAATCCACGATGATGCTCAGCACTACCGTGCCTGAATACTTGGCTTTCCGGGCTTCTTCGGAATACTCGGGATCAGGCTTGTAAAGCGGCACCGGGGCCGAAACGCCGCCACCCACGTGGAAAACGCCGCCCCCTACACCACCACCCTCGCCTGGACCGAATCCACCGCCCTTGCCTGAGCCAACGCCGCCGCCCGAGCCGCTCCCGATACCGCCGCCCGAGCCTGGACCGTTCGAAGGCGGACCCATCTTGGCCAGCGGGTCGCCCCACACCGGCATGTTGACATTCGGCAGGGGCGTGTCCGGCGGGGCGATGATCGTCGGATCCATCACCAACTTGGGATTGGGGTTATTGATCACTGCCATAGGCGGCGTGAACTGCTTCATGGAAGGTTTGGGCAGGCGGCCTTTGCTGGCGGGCGTCGGGGACCGGTCGCCGCCTCCGCCTCCTCCGCCCATCTGCTGCTTCTGCTCCGCCATCTTGGGGATGTAGGGAGCGATGTCCGGCGCCACCAGCGAAACAACCTGTTTGGCGGTATCCTGGACCGCTTTACTCGATGCCACTGTGAACAGGAGGACAACGACGGTGGCATGAATCGCCAGCGACATCACGTTGGATTTATTGTCCTTACCATAGAGGCCCCAGATCTCCTTGACCGCTACCGGCTTAGACGTGACCTGGAGCGGCGGTAACTGGGGAGGATGGAAAGTCTCACGAATATTGCGAATGAGCGACTTGAACCAAGCCTCTTCGTCCGTGGGGACGTAAAGCTTGGCCAGATGGTCGTCGCCGTCGGGAGTTATCTGTGACAATTCAGGCATTGGCAATCCACCGGCGTTCGCATTCATCGCTACTAGCCTCGACGCGAGTGGAAGACCAACCGTTACAGGTTTTGGAAACCAGCAAGCCGGGGTCCCACCTGCGAGTCTACCACAATACAATATCCCTGGGCGCTAAGTATTAAGGGCAAGGGGCTAAAATGCAAATTGTTAATTTTTCGGCCCGATCCCGTTTTTGGAATTTCCGCCCCTCGCGGCCCCTGCGGTAAGAAGTGTCCATGATCACCAGAGACCAGGCGATTGAAATCTTGCACGAGCACACCAAATCCGAGAGCCTTCGCAAGCACGCCCTGGCGGTTGAAAGTTGCGTCACGGCCTACGCCCGGAAATTCGGCGAGGACGAGAGTAAATGGTCGGTAACCGCGCTGCTGCACGACTTTGACTACGAGATGCATCCCGAAGCGCCCGACCACCCCATGAAGGGCGAGCCGATTCTGGCGGGACGCGGCGTACCGGAGGACATCCGGCGCGCCATCCTGTCTCACGCTAACTATAGCGGCGTGACGCGCGAGTGCGCTCTCGAAAAAACCTTGTTCGCCTGTGACGAACTGGCCGGATTCATCACCGCTGTTTCGCTGGTCAAGCCCGGGCGAACCGTCCATGAAGTGGATACGAAATCGGTGAGAAAAAAGATGAACGACAAAGCGTTCGCGCGCTCGGTCAGCCGGGAAGACATCGTAAACGGCGCGGCGGCGCTGGGCGTAGATCTGGACGAGCACATCGACCTCTGCATACGGGCCATGCAGGAGCGGGCGCAGGAGTTGGGATTGGCGGGAACGGCGAGTCAGACAACGACCACGTGAATCTCGCCCGGGCCGTGAACGCCGCGGACCAGGATCTGCTCGATATCGGCGGTGCGGCTGGGGCCTGTGATCAGCACCATGGAACTGGTTTGTTCGGCGGGGCGGGGCAGGAGGCTGAGCAACTCGTCAAGTCCCGTTAGCAGACGCTGGCGCTCGACGACGGCGATGTAGACCGGCGGAAGGAGCGAGATGAGGCGTGCTTCCTGCCGGCTGGAGAGCATTACCAAGGTGCCGGTATCGGCCAGAGCGTAGTCGGCGCCGGAAATGCCGCAGGCGGCGCTGGCGCACAGGGCGCGCAACTGATCGGCGTCCGTGATGCCGGTCTCGACGCCAGGGAGCGCGGTAATGCCGTAGTCGCGCAGGACAGTCGCGTTCGAAGCTATGGCGCTGCGGCCCGCGACCACGCCCGCTACATATGCGCCGGCGTCTTCCGCGGATGCCGCGCGATGGGTCTTGCCGGCGAGCGCTTCAATGCGGGCGCAAAAGGTTGCGATGCGCTGCTCGATATCCAATTCGGGGATTGAGAGGCGCGGAGGCGGCGCCTCCTCGATGAACTGCCCCACGCTGCGGCTGAGCGCGGTCCGGACCTTGTGCAGCACGTGGTCGCGCGACATCAGCGTTGCCGCCACATCTGCCGGAAGCTTTTCGGTGGCGAAGGCGGGAGGTCTCGCTGGCTGAGCCACGCGCGCAGCGGTCCGACGTTAAACGGTACTTTGCGCACCCAGCCGCCGCCGTCCGCCGATGGGCCGAGCGCCGCGGCCGCCACCCCCGCCATCTCGTAAAGGCGCGGGTGGCGCATCACCCACGCCCAGACGCGGAATGCGAGGCGTTCGAGCCGGCTGGCGCCCTCACGCTCCTCGGACTTCTTCACCTCCGACCGCAGTTCAAGCAGGATCTTGGGAATGTCGATCTTCACCGGGCAAACTTCCGCGCACGCTCCGCACAGGCTGGACGCGAAGGGGAGCCCTGGCTCATGAGTCACGCCCAGGAACTGCGGCGTGAGGATGGCGCCGATGGGTCCGGAATAAATCCACGGATAGCTATGGCCGCCGATTTTGCGGTAGACCGGGCAATGGTTCAGACATGCGCCGCAGCGGATGCAGTAAAGCGACTGGCGCTTTTCGCGGTCGGCCAGCACCTTGGTGCGGCCGTTGTCGAGCAAAACGACGTAGAACTCTTCGGGACCGTCGATTTCGTCTTCGCGCCGCGGTCCGGAGAGAAACGAAGTGTAGACCGTGAGCGGCTGGCCGGTGGCGCTGCGGCCCAGCAGCTTGAGGAACACCGCCAGATCCTGCGCGCGCGGAATCAGCTTCTCGATGCCGGCGATGGCGATGTGAATCTTCGGCGCGGAAGTGGTCAGCCGCGCGTTGCCCTCATTTTCCACCAGCACGACCGCGCCCGAATCCGCCACCAGAAAATTCGCGCCGCTGATGCCGATATCCGCCGCCAGAAATTTTTCCCGCAGCACCGCGCGCGCGATCATGGTCTGCTTTTCGATGACCGTTTCGCGGGGAACGCCCAGCCGCTCGGTAAACAGGTCCGCCACCTGCTCGCGCGTCTTGTGCAGCACCGGCGCCACGATGTGATACGGCCGTTCGTGCGCCAGTTGAATGATGTATTCGCCCAGGTCGGTCTCGACCGATTCCAGATCGTGGTGTTCCAGCCGCTCGTTCAGGTCCACCTCTTCGGTGGTCATGGATTTCGACTTGACGATCAGGCGGGCGCGGCGCTCTTTGGCAAGCGACAGCACGAAGTCGGCGACTTCGGGGGCGTCTCTGCAATAAATCACCTGTCCGCCGTGCGCCTTGACGTTGCGCTCGAACTTTTCGAGGTAATAGTCCAGGTGCTCGATAGTGTGCCGCTTGACGTCGTTGGCGTGTGTGCGCAGCTCCTGATAATCCGGACAGGCGTCCGGAGTAATGGCTTTACGGCGCTTCTCGATCAGCCGGCCAGTGGCGGTATAGACGGCGAGCTGCAGCTTGGGATCAGCCAGCGTCGCGTGGATTTTTTCATCAAAAGCGGCCGACATAGATTAACGCGAGGCGAGCACCTCGGCGAGATGCAGCGTGCGAACGGGCAGGCCGGCGCGGGAAAGCGCGCCCTGGATCTGTATCAGGCAACTGGAATCGCCCGAGACGACCGCTGAGGCGCCGGTGCGCACGATGGAAGCGATCTTGTCGCGCGCCATGCCGCCCGAGACTTCCGCGAACTTGACGGAGAATGTTCCGCCAAACCCGCAGCACTCCTCGGCCGCATCCATTTCGCGCAGCTCGAGCCCGCGGACATGGCCCAGCAGCCGGCGCGGCCCGTCTTTGACCTGAAGCTCGCGCAGCGCGTGGCAGCTATCGTGGTAAGTGACGACCTCTTCGAACCGGGCGCCGACGTCCTCCACCTTCGCAACTTCCAGTAGAAAACGCGAGAATTCGTACACTTTGAGTTCCAGGGCGCGCGCCTGCTCGAGCCTCGCCGGCTCCTTATCGAAGATGTCCGCGAAGTGATGGGCGATCATCGAGGTGCAAGATCCGGAGGGGACCACGATGTAGTCAGCGTCCTTGAATACGTCGAGAAAATGGTGCGCAACCTGCCGGGCTTCCTCGCGATAGCCGCTGTTGAACGCCGGCTGGCCGCAGCAGGTCTGGCGCTCCGGAAAGTCCACACTGAAGCCCAGATGCTCCAGGACGTCGACCACAGCCATCCCGACTCTGGGGAACAACTGGTCGACAATGCAGGTGACAAATAAGGAAACGCGGGCCGCCATGTGGAGAAAGACAGATTGTAGCGCCTTCGTCACGGTAAAATGAAATCGTGCGGATCAATCTGTTGTTATGGCTCGCCGTTTTCGTCCCGCTCGGCTTGGCTGAATCGCCGAAACCAACCGACACTCCCGCCGCCACCGTGCGCGGCAAGCTGGTCCAGCGCGATCAGCAGACGCCCGCCGTCGAGACTGCCGATCACAAGCTCGTCGTGCTCGAAGGCGATGGATCGACGGAGCATGTATTGCACGACAAGCGGCTGGCTGGCATGGATCTCGAAGCTAAAGGCCACTTCACAGCGGCGGATCATTTCCAGGTGGACTCGTTCTTTACCCACCCGCTCCATGTCGTCAAAGACGGCAAGCGTTTTCAAGTCACCTATTGGTGCGACGTGTGCTCGATCCGCCAGTATGAGCCCGGTCCCTGCTGGTGTTGCCAGCGCGAAACGGCATTGGCGCTGAAGCCGGAAGACGAATGAAAAGCCTGGCCTGGGCGCTGGTCCTCCCCATTATGTCCGAAGCCGCCAATTATTCTGCCAAGAAAGTTTTGGCCGATGGTATCGAGATCGTCCAACTCGCGGATCGCGCGCATTCGACCGAAGTTTCGATCGTACCGTTGGTCGGGAACATCGCCTATTCGATGAAGGTGCACGGGAAGAATATTCTCTGGTGGCCCTTCAAGAGTGTCGCCGAGATGAAGGCCAACCCGGCGCTGTGTGGCGTGCCGTTTCTCGAGCCGTGGGCCAACCGGCTGGATCAGGACGCCTATTACGCGAATGGAAAGAAGTATCTGCTGAATCCCGAGCTGGGAAATATACGGCGCGACCCCAATCAGAAGCCGATCCACGGCCTGCTGCTGTTCTCGCCCTACTGGAAGGTAACGAAACTGGAAGCCGACGATCGCTCCGCGCGCGTGACCAGCCGCCTGGAGTACTGGCGGTACCCGGAGCTTGCGGCGCAGTTTCCGTTCGCGCATACGGTCGAGATGACGTACAAACTGGCGAACGGCTCACTCGAAGTGGAAACGCTCGTGGAAAATCAATCGAGCGACCCCATGCCGGTCGGCTTGGGCTACCATCCGTATTTCCAACTGCCGGATGTGCCGCGCGATCAATGGAAGGCACACGTAGCGGCGCGCGAGCATCTGGAGCTTTCGCCGCTGCTCATCCCGACCGGCGCGCGGACCCCGGTGTCGTTGCCGGACCCGGCTTCGCTCGCCACCACACAGCTCGATGACGTATTCAGCAATCTCGTGCGCGGCCCCGACGATCGTGCCGAATTCTGGGTGGAAGGCGGCGGCCGTAAGGTTTCCGTGATCTACGGGCCGAAATATACGGTAGCCGTGGTTTATGCGCCGCCAGGGAAAGATTTCATCTGCTTCGAGCCGATGTCGGCCATCACCAACGCGTTTAACCTGGCGCATGCCGGAATCTACAAAGAGCTGCAAAGCATTTCGCCAGGCGGGACGTGGCGCGAGAGTTTCTGGATTCAGGCGAGCGGGTTTTAGTCGGTCGCGCGAACCTCGGCCAGGCGCTGGCGCAGGATTTCGGGCAGGGCCGCCTCGATTTCGGGGGTGATGAGGCCGACGCCGTCCATGTCGCGAATGTGGACGCGGTCTTTGTCCCGGAAGCTGGTGAGCTTCATGCGGACCAGGTCGGCGACAGGAGCGACCGCGAGACCATCGATTTTCGGCGCCTGAGAAAAATCGGGCACGGGCTCTAGATATTCCGGCCGGACTTTCTCGCTTACAAAGATAAAGTGCACAGCGCTGCGCGCTTTTGGCGCCCGTGCGTCAACCAGCATGTCCACTCCGGCCGCGTGCCGAAATTCCAGTCCGAACGGTTTGACCAACTGCGCGATCTTCTGAATGTCCGTTCGCCTGATCGCGGCGTCGATGTCCCGCGTCAATCGGGCGGCCAGGGGATCGATCGTATTGACGTGGAGGTATACGGCCAGCCCACCAACAATTCGGTATTCGATTCCGGCCTGAGACAGCGCGGCGGCGAAACGGCCGGCCACTTCAACTAACTGCTCCACGTGCTTCTCGTAGTGCGCGTTGACCAACACTCGTCAGATTATCGCACCACCGTTACACGGCTGAACCCTTCGTCCACGCTCGGCGGCACGAGCTTAGCCGCCATCGCTCGCACCGCTTCTTCCGGCACCACGCGCGCGCGGCCGCGATTCCGTTCCAGGCACACTTCAAGCGGCACATCGAAAAACAGCGCTTCCGCTTCGCAGGCGTACGCTTGCGCGATCTTGATGTAGGGCCGCCGCTCATCGGGCGTCAGGTGCGTGGCGTCGACATACGTGAGCTGCCTGCCGATGGCGAGCCGCTGCCGCACGAGATACCGGATGGTGTTGAACACGCGGCCGTGGATGGTCTGGTCGGTCGCGTCGTCCGCCAGAAGTTGGCGAATCAGGTCCGAGGATAGGGCGGTGACTCCGAGCCGTTCGAGATACGTTGATTTTCCCGAGCCCGGCAATCCGACGAGAATGACGATCCGCTGGGGCTCAGACGACGTATCGTTCGGCATCGATCAGCCGGCCCGCGATCTTACGCCGCAGTTCGATTGCGTTCACCGGCTCGTATTTGGCGAAGCGGCGCAGCACGGCCAGATTGGCGCGCAGGGTGTCTCCTTCCGAGCAAGCGGCCAGCACGGTGCGCGCCGTGGTCTCAATGTGCGCCATGGCATCGCGCACAAGCACGGCGCACATGTCCGCGGCCTGCGTGCCTTTTCCCTGGGCGGCCAGCTTTCGCGTGCGCAGCAGCGCGGATTCGGCGGCAAACACGTCCATAACGACGTCTGTGATGCCGGCGAGCACTTCCTGCTGCTTCTCCAGCTCGGCGAGAAATTTCTGGTAGGCCACGCCCATCAGCAGTAGCGCAATTTTTTTGGCGTTGCCGACCAGGCGGCTTTCCTCGGCGAACGGGCCCTCGCCCGAGCCGTTCGAAAGACCCGGCCCGCCCAACACCTCGGCGAGCACGCCTTGCGCGGCTTTGACCAGGCCCAACTGGCCGCGCGCCGCGCGTTTGAGCAGCATGCCGGTCACCAGCATGCGGTTGATCTCGTTGGTTCCCTCGAAAATACGGTTGATGCGCGAATCGCGATACGCGCGCTCGACCGCGTAATCCTGGTGGTAACCGTAGCCGCCGTGGATTTGCACGCCTTCGTCCACCACGTAATCCAGCACCTCTGACGCGTACACCTTGATGATGGAGCATTCGGCAGCGTATTCCTCGACCGCCTTGAGCATCGTCTCCGAGGCATTCGCCTGCGCCCAGGAAAGGCCTTCGAGCTGCGATTCCACCAGACCCACCACGCGATACGTCATGCTCTCCGCGGCGTAAATGCGGATCGCCATCTCGGCCAGCTTGTGCTGGATCATGCCGAACTGCGAGATCGTCGTGCCGAACGCTTTGCGTTCTTTGGCGTACTTGATCGAGATGGCCAGCACGTTTTTCGAGCCACCCACCGCGAACGGACCCAGCTTCAGGCGCCCGATGTTCAGGATGTTGAAGGCGATGATGTGCCCGCGGCCGATCTCGCCCAGCACGTTCTCGACCGGCACGTGTACGTTGTCAAGATATACGGCCGTGGTCGAGCTGCCCTTGATCCCCATCTTCTTGTCTTCGTGGCCGGAGCTGACGCCGGGGAAGGCTCGCTCCACCAGGAACGCCGTGAACTTTTCGCCGCCGACTTTCGCAAACCCCGTGAACAGATCGGCCGCGCCGCCGTTGGTGATCCACATTTTCTGGCCGTTCAAGATGTAGTGCTTGCCGTCGGGGCTCAGGTCGGCGCGCGTTTTCGCCGCCAGCGCATCCGATCCCGCGTGCGGCTCGCTTAGCGCGTATGCCGCCACCAGCTCGGCTTTGGCAAGGCGTGGCAGGTAGCGCTGCTTCTGCTCTTCGGTCCCGAAGTAGAGGATGGGCAGCGTGCCGATGCCGGAGTGCGCACCGTGCCAGCCGGAGTACGATCCGTCGTGCGACATCTGCTCGGCGACGACCATGGCGGAGGCCATATCCATTTCCATGCCGCCGAATTTCTCAGGGATCAGGATGGCCGTGAGGCCCAGCTCGGCCGATTTCCGCAAGACCGAAACGGCGACGCCGGGCGTGTGCTGCAGAATGTCATCGAGGTTCGGCTCGACCTCCTTGCGCCAGAACTCTTCCGCCGTGCGTGCGATGGCGCGATGCTCTTCGGTCAAATCCTCGGGCGTGAAGACTTCCTCGGGCGTGCGCTCCTCGATCAGGAACGCGCCACCCTTGGTCTTGGGCAATGTCGCTGCCGCAGTCGGCATTGTTCTTACATCCTTTCAAAGATTCCCGCGGCGCCCTGTCCGCCGCCCACGCACATCGTCACCATGCCATACCTCGCATTCCGGCGCTGCATCTCGCGCAGAATGGTGGCCGTAAGCTTCGCGCCCGTGCAGCCCAGCGGATGGCCGAGCGCAATCGCACCGCCGTTTACGTTGATCTTTTCCAGATCCAGCCCCGCCCGCCGGATCACGGCCAGCGCCTGCACCGCGAAGGCCTCGTTCAGCTCGATCAAGTCGATGTCGTCGAGCTTCAATCCCGCAAGCGCCAGCGCCTTCGGGATCGCGACAACCGGGCCGATCCCCATGATCTCCGGCGGCACTCCTCCTGCCGCGAAGCTCACGAAGCGCGCCATCGGCTTGAGGCCCAGCTCCTGCGCCTTTCGGTCCGACATCACCAGCGCTGCCGCCGCGCCGTCGCTGGTTTGCGACGAGTTGCCCGCCGTCACCGTACCGCTGGCATGAAACACGGGCTTCAGTTTAGCCAGCGCCTCCATCGAGGAGTCGGCGCGCGGGCCTTCGTCTTTCTGAAAAATGGTTTTTGCTACGTGCGGCTTCGCGCCGTTGGGCGTGACTGTCTCCAGTTCGAACGGAACGATCTCCTCCGTGAACCTGCCCTCCGCCTGGGCCCGCACCGCGTTCTGATGGCTGCGCAGCGAAAACCCGTCCTGATCCTCGCGCGAGATGCCGTACTTCCGCTGCAACTGCTCGGCCGTGAGCCCCATGTTCATGTAGATTTCAGGGCGATGGTCCACAAACCAAGGATTTGGGACAAGCTTGTTGCCGCCGCGCGGGATCAGGCTCATGGATTCGCTGCCGCCGGCGATAATCATCTGTGCGCCGCCCGAGCGGATGCGCTCCGCGGCCATCGCGATGGCCTGCAGTCCCGAGCTGCAGAAGCGATTGATGGTGACGCCCGGCACGATGTCCGGAAGTCCGGCGCGGAGTGCCGCCTGTCGCGCCATGTTCATGCCCGATTCGGCTTCCGGCATGGCGCAGCCCAGGATCACGTCATCAATTTCGTCCCGGGGAACTTCCGGATATTTTTCGAGCAGCGCCCGGAAGCACGACGCCGCCAAATCATCGGGGCGCGCGTTGCGCAGCGTCCCGCGCGGCGCCTTACCCACGGCGGTGCGCAAACAATCGACAATTACTGCTTCGTGCATGATGAAACTCCTGCTACCGCTCTCTTACGTTCGCGGCTCGGCTAGCATGCTCAATTCCTCAGCGGCTTTCCCGTCTTGAGCATGTGCTGCATGCGCTGCTGGGTTTCCGGCCGCCCGCACAGGCTCAGAAACGCTTCGCGCTCCAGATCGAGCAGGTATTGCTCGGAGACGGTCTGCTCGCCCGTCACGCGGCCGCCGCTCAAAACGTAAGCCAGCTTCTCTCCTACTACGGTATCGTATTCGGTAATGTAGTCGCCCTGGCGCGCCATGTAAATTCCCAGCTTCAGCAGCGCGAGAGTGCTTTCGCCGCCCACCTTGATATCCTGCCGCGGGACGCCGGGCGCGTAGTTCTCGGCTACGACGAGCACGTGCGCTTTAGCATCGGCGATGAGCCGCTCGGGGTTCATGGAAACAGCGTCGCCATCGCGCAGCAGGCCCAGGTGGCGCGCGTCTTCGGCGCTCGAGGAAACTTTCGCGTAGCCGATCAGCTCGAAAGCGCGTTTGGCATCGCCCATGCGCAGCAGCATCTCCTTGCATCCACCGCCCGCGGGAACCACGCCTACGCCGGTCTCGACCATCCCCATGTACAACTCCGCCGACGCCTGCACCCGTGCGGCATGGAGCGCGATCTCGCAGCCGCCGCCCAGCGTCATGCCGAACGGAGCCGCCACCACCGGCCGGGGCGCGTATTTAAGAGCCATGTTGGCTTGCTGGAACGCGTTCACCGCGGCGTTCAGCTCGTCCCACTCGACCTCCTGCGCGGCTAGCAGCACCAGCATCAGGTTGGCGCCGACGCTGAAATTTTCGCCTTCGTTGGCGATGACCATCGCCTCGAAATTGCGCGTGGCTTCGTCGATCGCGGCATGGATCATGGCCACCTGGTCGCCGCCGATGGAGTTCATCTTGCTGTGAAACTCGAGACACACGACGCCATCGCCGATATCGACCAGCGATGCCCCGGCGTTTTTCTTGATTACGCCGCGCGCCCGCTTGACGTCGCCCAGCACCAGAATTCCCGGCCGGTCTTCGAGCGTCGTATAGCCCGTACCCGCCAGGTCGAAATACTCCGTGCGCGGGCAACCATCGCGGTCCGCCGGCCGGTAGAAGGACTGCGCGCCGGTGGAGAGCATGCGCTGCACGTTTTCCGGCAGCGGCCGCTGCTCGCTTTCGATGCGCCGCGCCGTGGCTTCGAAGCCCAGCGCATCCCACAGCTCGAAGGGCCCCAGTTTGTTGGCGTATCCCCAGCGCATGGCCCGATCGATTTCCACGATCCGGTCGGATATCTCCGGCACCACGCTGGCTGCGTAGAGAAACAGATCGCTAAAAAGCTTCCACAAGAAGGAGCCGGCGCGGTCCGTGGCGGTTACCAGCATGCGCAACCGCTCGCCCAGGTCTTCGATGTTGCGGGCTGCATCGAGCGAGGGAAAACGTGGCTTCGCGGCCGCATGATACTCCATGGTCTTCCAGTCGATGGCCCAGATTTCCTTATTTTTGCCCACGCGCTTGTACAGACCCTGGCCGCGCTTGTCGCCCAGCCAGCCGCGTTTCACCGCGTCATCGAGAAACGGCTGCAGCACGAAACGGTCGCGCCACGGATCGTGCGGTGCCATGTCGTGCAGGTTGCGCGTCACCAGCGCCCAGACGTCGAGCCCGACGATATCCAGCAGCCGGTAACTCGCGCTCTTGGGCAGCCCGATCGCAGGACCGGGGATCGCATCCACTTCCTCGATGGTGTAACCGTCCTCCACGGTCAGCTTGTGCACCGTCGAGCCGAAAAACGTGCCGATGCGGTTGGCGACGAAGTTGGGGGTGTCCTTGCACGGCACCACGCCCTTGCCCAGCCTCCGGTCGGCGAAATCGCGCACGAAGCCCAGCACTTCAGGGAGCGTGTCTGCCCCAGGAATCATTTCGAGCAGGTGCAGGTAACGCGGCGGATTAAAAAAATGCGTGCCTAGGAAATGCTGGCGGAACTCGCTGTCGAAGCCTTCTGAAATCGCCGCCAGCGGAATACCGCTGGTATTGGTGGAGATGATGCTCCCCGGCGAGCGCATGATTGCCATCTTGGCCATCAGCTCGCGCTTGATTTCGAGTTTCTCGGTGACCGCTTCGAGGACCCAGTCGCAGCGCCGGATGTCCTTGAGGTCGTCTTCAAAATTTCCGGGCGTGATCAGGGCCGCCGCGTCCGGAGTGAAGAACGAGCCCGGCTTCTGCTTGCTCGCGGTCTCAATGGCCGCGCGCGCCGCCGCATTGCGGTCGGGCTTACCAGGCAGAACGATATCCAGCAGGAGCGCCGGAACTCCGGCATTCGCGAAATGAGCCGCTATGCGCGACCCCATGGTCCCCGCGCCCAGCACGGCCACACGTTGGATGGGCTTCACACGGGGAGTTTACCGCGAACCGGGCGTGGCGCGGAAACCCCGGTTCAGAAGCCGCTAACCGATCTCGGTCACCGTAATGGTATCGCCGTTGAGAATACCCGAAACCTTGGCTTTAATCGGCTTGTTCTCGCCGAGGTTCTTCGTCCACGCCGGTTTGGTTTTGAGTATTTCCGCCGCGCGGGTGTTACCTACCATGTCAAATTTCATCACCTGCCCGCCTTCGGTTTTCAGCGCAAAGACGCCGGTCGAACTGGAGACCGGGCAGCTTTGGGTTTCGGCCGAGCGATTCTTGTGGCCCTTATGCGGCCGGCCCGTGTCCACGGACTTGGTGCTATCGCTCCCGCTCTGCGATTCCGTGCTCGTGCTGCTGGATGCGCTGGCTCCGCCTCCGCCGGCGCAGCTTCCGTCCACCAGGATGCCGTGCCAGGACTGAACCACCGCGCCCGTTGCCGGTTGACTGCTTGTCGAACTGCTTTGAGCCGGGGGCGTGCTCGGTTTCTGCGCATCATCCTGCGCAAAAGACAGGCCGCACGTCAACACCAGTGCAGCAAACAACCCTGCAAATTTTTCCATTTAGAGACACCTCCGGGCAGGCTGGAGCATTTTTGTTGCCTCCCCGTCGGGTGTGATATTTCACACATCTCTGTAGTATGCTGCCGCCGCTGGCCGAAAAAAATCGGCTGCTATCATAAGTGCTTTGAAATCCCCACCAAGCATGGATGTCCAGACGAAACCCGGGGGCCGAAAAATCCCGCCCTGGCTCATTTTGGCCCTGACCTACGCCATCTCCATCGTGAGTCTGGTTTGGGCTCTGCACGGATACGATTATTCGCAGATCAAAGGCGCCATACTTTCCGCGAAGTGGGGCTGGGTGGCGCTGGCTGTTGTGATTGAGCTCGCTGTCTACGTGCTCCACGCCTGGCGATGGATGACACTGCTCAGCCCCGTCGAACGACCGAGCCTTTGGGAAACCGTGCAGGCCATCTACATCGGCCTGTTTGCCAGCGGCGTCTTGCCCTTCCGGCCGGGAGAGCTCATCCGCGGGTATCTGCTGGCCGTTTGGGCGGACATTCCGATTTCGCTGACGCTAACTTCGATGGTCATCGAGCGCGTGCTGGACGGCATCTGGGTGGTGCTGGCCTTCGGGGTCGTTAGTGCATGGTTCGTGAGCATGCCGCGGGCCTTAGTCGACGCCGCGCAAGTTCTTGCCGTTGGCGTCCTGGTACTGGCTGCCGTGTTTTTCTATGTCCTGTTCCACAGGCAGCACGCACATTCTTTTCTTTCCACTCGGAATTGGGGACGGAAGTTCATTCACGTTCTGGATCAGATTCATCACCTGGGCGTCTGGCGCACGATGGCGGCGTCGTTCGGCATTACCTTTCTCTATTGGATCGCGCAGATTCTTCCGGTATGGGCCCTGTTCCGCAGCTACGACATGGACCTTTCCTTCAAGGAGGCTACCGTCGTACTGGTGATCAAGACGATTGGTACGATCATCCCCATCTTTCCCGGCAATCTGGGCGTGTTTCAATTCTTGGTCGTGTTCGCGCTGAAGATCTTCAACGTCGAGCAGCCTGTTGCCCAGGAACTATCGGTTTTGATGTGGGCCGCCCTGACCTTGCCGTTGATGATCGCGGGATTCGTCGCTGTCCTGTTCACCGGGCGGAGCATCGCCGAAATCCACCACCACGCGCACGCGCATCACCGCAAGTACATGGACCGCTACCACACAGAGCCGAATCCCAAATCCTAGATTCCAAATCCCGCTGTTATAATCTCCCCTTCATGCTCAAACTAACCGTGCTCTGTTTCTTATGCGCCGCCGCGCTGGCCGCCCAGGATGCCGATGGCAAACTCCGCGTCATCGCGTTCGGCGCGCACCCTGATGATTGCGACATCCGCGCCGCCGGCACCGCCGCGAAATTCGCCGCTATGGGCCACCATGTGAAATTTGTCTCGGTCACCAATGGCGACGCCGGCCATCAAAGCCAAGGCGGCGGCATGCTGGCCATGCGCCGGCGCGCCGAAGCCATGGAGTCCGGGCGGCGCCTGGGCGTCACCTACGAAGTCCTCGACAATCACGATGGCGAGCTGTTGCCCACGCTCAACATCCGCCAGCAGATCATCCGCCGCATCCGCCAGTGGCACGCCGACATAGTCCTCGCGCCGCGGCCCAACGACTATCATCCCGACCACCGCTACACCGGCGTGCTCGTCGAGGACGCCGCCTACATGGTCGTTGTGCCCAACGTCTGCCCCGACACGCCGCCGCTTCACGACAATCCGGTTTTTCTGTATTTCGAAGATGGATTTCAGCAGCCCAATCCCTTTCGACCCGATGTCTCCATCGATATCAGCGACGTGTTCGATAAAAAGATCGCCGCGCTGGACGCCCACGTCTCGCAGGTCTATGAATGGCTGCCCTGGGTAGATCACACGCTCGATCAGGTGCCCAAAGATCCCGTCGAGCGCAAGAAATGGCTGGCCACGCGCCGCGAGCCGCCCATGCGCCCCGCCGTCCGCCAGGCGCTCGAAAAGTGGTACGGGGCCGAACGAGCCGGGCAAGTGAAGGTCGCCGAATCGTTCCAGGTCTGCGAATACGGCCGCCAGCCTACCGATAGCGAACTGCGCAAGCTGTTTCCTATGCTGGGGAAATAGGGCTTACCAGATCACCGGCACTTCGTACTGCCGGATCGCCTCATCTCGGGTGGCCAGTTGGGCGCCTTCGGCCAGAGCTTGCCCGATCAGCAGCCGGTCCCACGGATCTTTGTGATGGACGGGCAGCCGGTAAGCTGCATATACGTGATCCGCCCGCAGCGGCAGGATCAGCGCCTGCAAACTTTCTAGATGCTGTTTCAGGGATGATTCTGGCTCCACGGCAAAATGAAGCTTTCCGGCCTTGACCTTCGCCAGGATCTCCCAAAGACTGACCGTGCTCACAAACGGCACGAAGGAGCTATCGTTGAGCAGCCGCCGCAGGCCCGGGCCCAGACGCTGCGGCTCGCTCAGTGACCAGACCACCGCGTGCGTATCGAGCAGCACGCGGCGGGTCATAGCCCGAACTGTTCCTCGGCCTCCTGATCATCGATGGCTGCGTCCCAGCCTTTCTCTGGCGTAATCAGCCCCCGCATCGAGCCGAGTACGCGCTTCTTGCGTATAACCGGAACCAGCTTCGCCACTGGTGTGCCATGCCGGGCGATCACAATCTCCTCGCCATCCTCCACCCGCTCCAAGAGCTTCGAAAGGTTGGACTTGGCTTCGTGAACGTTGTAAGCGGCCATTCTTCTAGCTTAGTCCGAATACCTAGCTAAGGCAACTATGGAGGCCGCTGGCCCGTTCCGTGCTTCCGTCATCAGTCGTCCACTCGCGGCACTTCCACTTCCCGCCCCATCTCCTCCGCCGAGACATACCCCGCGTAGATCGCCAGCGTCACGTCCAGCGCCAGTTCCAGGTCGCTCTCCGGCGTTCGCTTCTCGCGCACGCAGTCGATGAAGTTGCGCAGCTCGCGGCCGTAGCCCAGGCTCCATCCCTCTTCGGGCGACGCCGGTATCCAGCCTTCGTTCGAACTGAGCTTCTCGACGAGATAAATATCCTTGAACTGCTCGTGCCGCGGGTTGTAAACGTCCAGCACGCTCACCGGGCTGATGCGGCAGCGCGTCCGGTGATTGTTGGCGAAGACTTCGACGTAATCGTAGATTCCGCCCAGAACCAGCTCCGAGGCGGTCACGTCGGCCACCGTGCCGTCTTCAACCGTGACGTGCAGCAGAGCGTAATCCTCCGTGTCCTGGTATTTCGTGCGCAGGAAGCCGCGATCCTCGAAGCCCGGGATGCGGGTGATCGAGTGCGTGCGCGCCGACACCGTCGCAGGCCGCAGCGGCCGGCCCAGCCGCGCCAGCCCTTCCTTGCGTTTCAGATACAGGATCGCGCCCAGCGGATGGCACCCCTTTCCGATCAGCGACCCACCGCCCTGCACGCTCCAGATGCCGTATACCGGCGAGTGGGAGCCGCTGTGCGATTCCTCGCCTTGCATCCGCAAAATTTGCGCTCGCGACCGCTCGATGATCTCGCGCTCCTTTTGCACCGAGGGCGCGTAGACGAAGTTTTCCGCGTACCCCAGCGTAATGCCCGCGGCGCGCACCGCATCGCGCAGCTCGCGCCCCGCCGCGACCACCGCATCCATCATGGCCCGCTTGCCCGTGGTCTCCGGCGAGCCGTAGAACCCCGTCAATGGTTTTTCCACGATCACGTGCTTGCCGGAGCCCGCGGCCGCCAGGATGTACTGTTGATGCGACGACGGCGGCGTACAGATATCCAGCACGTCGATTTCGGGCAGCATCTCCTCAACGGATCGGAATGCGCGCAGATGGTGCTGTTTCGCAAACTTATCCCGGCTCTCGGGGCGCGCCGAGGTCACGCCTGTCACTTCGACGCCCGAATCGGGAAGGTTCTCGAGATGAAACCGGGCGGCGAAACCCGCGCCCGCGATGCCGATTTTCAGAGGGTTCATTGTCCGGAAAGCAAATCAGGAAGCCTTGCGGCCTGGCGCCGCCTGTCCGGCGGGTCTTCCCGGTCCGGCAGGCCTGCCCGGGCCGGCGTGCCCGGGTGCTCCCGGAGGCCCGGCGGTCTCAGGTGGTGGAGGCGGCGTTGGCTTCTTGCGCGTGTTCAACCGGGTTATGATTAGCTCTTCTTTCAGCTTGAGATACTTGGCCGTGCCGGGCTTGGCGCCCGCTTTTTCCACGTCGGCGTCGGTCACTTCCTGCGCGGTCGGGTAATACTTTTGCAGATAGTTGCGGATGCGGTCCTGCACCATTCGTTGCTGTGAATGGTAGAGCAGGAACAGCAGCTCGTCGCCCGGCGATTTTGCCAGCGCCTGATAAATCTGTGAAGGCAGCTTGATACGCGTCGATCGCAGCGCGTGCTCCAGCTTTTTGGCCCGCGGCTCCAGTTTCTGCCACAGGTCCACCTCCTGCTGGTGCATCTCGAGGGTGTGGACCAGGTCCGCTCGTTCCCGCGGCGTCATCTTTTCGGTCAGCACGAAGAGGAACGGGCCCACGCCCGCGGGACGAATCCCGTTGCCGGCGGGGAGCAGCCGCCGCAACTTTTCAAGCTTTGTGATCGAAGCCACGCTCAACTTTGGCCCCGTTAGAGCAGCCGAGAAAATGCGGAGCAGGCCCGCGTGCTCCAGTTCCTTCAGAATTTCTCCGGCGTTCGGCTCCTCGGCGAGGCCGCGCAGCTCTTCATAGAGCGTCCGGCCGGTAACCAGCTTCTCGAGTTCCGCTTCGCGAGCGTTGTCATATTGCCGCTGCGTGCGCTCCTCCACCGTGAAACCAAGGCGCCCGCGGAAACGGATCAGCCGCAGCAGCCGCGCCGGATCTTCATAGAAAGCGTAGGAGTGCGTGGCCCGCAGCTCGTGGGCCGTCAAGTCGGCCAGGCCGTTGGTCGGATCGATCAGCAACCCTCGCGAGCCGCGATTGAGGGACAGCGCAATCGCATTCATCGTGAAGTCGCGGCGGCGCAGATCGTCCTGGATGAAAGCCGGCGTAACCTGCGGCTTTCCGCCCGGGCGCGCAAACTTCTCCGTGCGCGACATACCGATCTCGACTGTCACGGCACCCGGAAAGATCAAATCCATCGTGCGCCGGTTTTCGTCGACCGAGACACTGCGGGCGCCCGACTTCTCCGCGGCGGCCTTGGCGACTTTCAGCGCGTTCCCCTCCACCGCGAAATCCAGATCGCGGATGGGAAAGCCGCCCAGCATGTCGCGCATGGCCCCGCCGGTAAGAAAAAGGTTCATGTTGGCCTGGTTGGCGGCTGCCTGCACCTCCGCCACCACGCGGTTCTGGTCCGCGTTCAGATGGCTTTCCAGCATGAACATGTAGTCGCTCATTGGAGTCAGGCGTCAGGCACGCGGGTGATGGTCGTCCAGTGTCTTACGAAGTCTGGACCGCATAACGTGAGTGTAGATCTGGGTGGTAGAGATGTCGGCATGCCCCAGCATGGTCTGCACGCTGCGTAGGTCGGCGCCGCCCTCCAGCAGATGGGTGGCGAAGCTGTGCCGAACCACGTGGGGCGTCAAATTGCGAAAAATGCCCACCCGCCGGCCGTAGCCCGCCAGCAGCGTCCAGAACGCCTGGCGCGTCATCGCGCTACCCCGTGCTGTTACAAAGAGATAGCGGCTTCCCCGGCCTTTCAGGATTCGCGGCCGGGCAGTCTCCAGGTATTGCCGGACGGCCGCTACCGCCGACTGACCCACCGGCACCACACGCTGCTTATTGCCTTTCCCCGTAGCTCGCAGAACCCCCATTTCCAGATTCAGGTCGGAAATGCCGACACGGCAAAGTTCGGAGACACGCAACCCCGTAGCATACAGCAACTCGAGCATGGCGCGGTCGCGGAGGCCGGTTGGTCTAGCCGCGTCTGGAGCTTGTAATAGTTTTTCTATCTGGTTCAGATTCAGAAACTTAGGTATAGTCTGCCACTGTTTTGGCGTGCGCACGTGCTCGGTTGGGTCACTCGCAATTTTTCCTTCCCGCAACTGGAAGCTGTAGAAATTACGTAGCGAGGCCAGATGCCGGGCGATAGAGCGGCTGCTCAGCCCGGACTTGTAGAGCGAGCTCAAATATTGCGCAACCGTATCTGTATGATTCTCTGAGGGATGATGACCGAAGTACTGGTTATACCGCTGCAGATCCGCTTCGTAGGCTTCGAGCGAGTTTGTAGTCAGCCCCTTTTCTATCCTGCAGAAATTGAGGAAATCGGTGATCGAACTGGTCAGCGGACCGCCGGAGGAGCCGTCGGACATTGTGCCAATGATACAATAATCGCGAAAATGTTTGAAACAGTTTAGTTACATGGCAGGTTCCACCACCAAGAAGGTGCTCGTCCGGCGCTTCGATCGGGAACCGCTGACGGGCTTTGTCAATCCGCAGAGCTACCTTCTCCCAGCCGGGGTCGAGCTGATGAAAACCGACGGAACCCTGGCCATCGTGCCTTATCAGGAAGTCAAAACCGTTTGTTTTGTCAAGGATTTCGAGAGCGTGGAAGAGCCGCCCGAGCGCCGCGTTTTCAACACCCGGCCCAAAATGGACGGGCTGTGGGTGCGGATGCGGTTCCGCGACGGAGAGGTGATGGACGGGATCGTTTCCAACAATCTCCTCCAAATGGAGCCTTACGGCTTCACCTTTACGCCTCCCGAGCCCTATTCCAACAACCAGCGGATCTTTTCTCCGCGCGAAGCGCTCAGCGAGTTCCACGTCCTGGGAGTGGTGGGCAGCCCGCTGACCCGCCGGCGCCGCAAAGAGGTCCCCAAAGAGCAAATCGGACTGTTTGAACCCTCGGAGTAGGCTTAGCCCACCGGCACGCCGGCCAGCCGGAACTCCGCCAGATCGACCCAGGTGCACGCCACCGTAGACTGCACAAAGAAGGCCTGCTCGGCACGCAAACGCTTGGAGTGGCGGAATGCGGCCCAGGCTTTGCGCGCGCGGTCGTAAAACGGCTGCACCTGCGAGGGCGTCAGATCCTGGGCGAGGGTGATGTGGGGGTGGTAGACGAAAGGCTCGTCGAAGGCCAGGGCGCCTTTATTGAGCGCCCGGTGCATCTCACGCAGCTCGCGCTCGCCTTCTTTGAGTCCTATGTAGATGACGTTGGTTCCCGGGAAGATTTCGACATCCCCCGCGGCAATTTCAAAAGAGGGGCATCCGGAGACCTGGGCCCGCGCAACTTCGATAGCCGCGCGCGCATCGACGGTCAGCGGGCGGGGCGGTAGGATAGTCACGTGAGCGCGCGGCAGGCAGCCGGGAACCAGCTCTTTTCGCAAGTGATCCAGAAATGTTGCCAGTGGATCAGGGATATAAACCACTAGGGCGAAGAGGTTGATCCGGTCCGCCCCGTTCGAACAGGCCATGTAATCCTACCTATGGTACTCGTTTGAGACGAATAACACACGCCACCCACTGGTATACTAAAAGATTCACCCCACCCTAAAGTTTCACACAGTAGGAACGCGCGTGGAAGAATCCATCGAGATCCGTGGTGCGCGGGTCCACAACCTGCAAAACATTTCGCTTGCCATTCCGCACAACCAGTTGACGGTGATCACGGGTGTGTCGGGATCGGGGAAATCTTCGTTGGCCTTCGACACCATCTACGCGGAGGGGCAGCGGCGTTACGTCGAATCTCTCTCGGCCTACGCCCGGCAGTTTCTGGAGCGCATGGAAAAGCCGGATGTGGACGAGATAGACGGCATTGCGCCGGCGATCGCTATTCGCCAGAAGAACACCAGCCGCAATCCGCGATCGACGGTGGCGACCTCGACCGAGTGCTACGACTTCCTGCGCCTGCTGTTCGCGCGCGTGGGCCGGACATTTTGTCCGCAGTGCGGGCGGCGCGTGGAGAAGGACACGGTCGATCAGGTGGCGGCGCAGATGCTGGCGCAGCCGGAAAGCTCGCGCTGGTACGCGCTGTTTCCGGTGACGCACGCCGAGCGGCCGGATACGCAGAAGCTGCGCGATCATCTCTTCGAGCTCCGCAAGAAGGGCTTCAACCGGCTGTTTCAAGCGGGACGCACGTTCGAGTTCTCGACCCCGGAATCTCTGCTGGACATCGATTTTTCGAAACCGCTGTATGTATTGGCGGACCGCATTGCGATTTCCGCCGATCTTCACCAGCGGATCGTGGATACCACCGAAATCAGCTATCGCGAGGCCGGCGAAGTGATTTTCGAGAATGCCGCGACCGGCGAACGGCTGCGGTTCAGCGAAAAGTTCGCCTGCAAACAATGCGGGATCGAGTTTATGGAGCCCGAGCCGGTGCTGTTCAGCTTCAACAGCCCAGCGGGAGCATGCCCGCGCTGCCAGGGGTTCGGCAATACCATCGATTACGACATGGACCTCGCCATTCCCGACAAGGGCCTGTCGCTCGACAAAGGCGCGGTGGAGCCCTGGACCAAGCCCAAAGGCCGCGAGTGGCTGGTGAAGTTGAAGCGCGCGGTGGCGTCGCCGAAAGGCCGCAAAGTGCGGATGACGGTGCCGTTCTGCGACTTGACCGACGAAGAAAAGAATTACGTGATTGAGGGCGGCCCGGGGTTCGCGGGAATTCGCGGGTTTTTCAACTACCTCGAAACCAAGAAATACAAGCTGCACGTGCGCGTGTTCCTGAGCCGGTATCGCGGTTATGCGCGCTGCCCGGAATGCAATGGTGCGCGCCTGCGCAAAGAAGCGTTGTGGGTGCGGGTGAGCGGCAAGAATTTGGCCGAAGTGGTGCGCATGAACATTGCGGAGGCGCAGGCGTTTTTCGATACGCTCGAGCTGGCACCAGAAGAGAACGCCATCGCGGAGAAGATTCTGGTCGAGATCCGCCAGCGGCTGAAATTTCTGAACGACGTGGGCCTGGAGTACCTGACGCTTGACCGGCTGGCGGCGACGCTTTCGGGCGGGGAAGCGCAGCGCATCCAATTGGCGACGTGCCTGGGCTCGCGGCTGGTGGGCGCATGTTACGTGCTGGATGAGCCTTCGATCGGCCTGCACACTCGCGATACAGGCCGGCTGATCCGCATTCTCGAGGAACTGCGCGAACTGGGGAACACGATTCTGGTCGTCGAGCACGATCCGGAGGTGATGCGCTCGGCGGACCACATCGTGGATCTCGGGCCGGGCGCGGGGGAGAACGGCGGCAAGATCATTTACGAGGGTTCCTACACCAATCTGCTGCAGGACAACAATGGATCGCTGACGGGCAGGTATCTGCGCGGCGAGATGCACGTGGCGGCGCGGCGCGAGAGGCGGCGCGTGGATCACCGGCGCATGCTGCGCGTTTCCGGGGCGCGGTTGCATAACCTCAAAAACATCGACGTCGAGATTCCGCTAGGCATGCTGGTGTGTATCACGGGCGTTTCGGGATCGGGCAAATCGACGCTGGTGCATGACGTGATTTATCGCTCGCTCGAAGCGAACTTCCTGAAATCAGAAGCGCTGGACGAAAGCCAAGAACTGGCAGCCGATGGGGCGCTCGAATCACCGGCGGCCCGTATGACCTGCCGGCGGGTGGATGGCGCCGAAAAGTTGCGCCAGGTGGTGCTGGTGGACCAATCGCCCATCGGGCGCACGCCACGATCGAATCCCGTCACGTACATTAAGGCGTTCGACCTGATTCGCGCGCTGTTCGCATCGACCAAGGACGCCGAGAAGAGAGGTTACACCGCCGGACATTTTTCGTTCAATATTCCTGGCGGGCGTTGCGAGATCTGCCAGGGTGATGGCACGGTGACGGTGGAGATGCAGTTTCTGGCGGACGTGGAGCTGGTCTGCGATGAGTGCAAGGGCACGCGCTACAAAAGCAGCATCCTTGATATTCGGTGCCAGGGGCTGAACGTTCACGAGGTCCTGCGATTGACGGTGGATGAGGCAATCCGGTTCTTCAACGCGGCGCCGCGGCTGGTTTCGCGGCTGAAAGTGCTGTCGGACGTGGGGCTCGGGTACCTGCGGCTGGGCCAATCGGCGACCACGCTCTCGGGCGGGGAAGCGCAGCGCGTGAAACTGGCGGCGCACCTGGCGCAGGCTTCGTGCGAGGGAACGCTCTACATTTTCGACGAGCCGACCACCGGCCTGCACTTCGACGATATCGCGAAGCTGCTGGCGGCGTTCCAGCGGCTGATCGAAAACGGCGGCTCACTATTGGTGATCGAACACAATCTCGACGTGATTCGCGCGGCGGATTGGGTCATCGACCTTGGGCCCGAGGGTGGAGAGCGCGGCGGTTACGTGGTGGCCAAGGGCACTCCGGAGCAGATCGCGAAAGTGGAGGGGTCCTGGACGGGGAAGTATTTGGGGTGAGGGGAGTGGCGCTTATGGCGACGCCTGACGGTCAAAACGATTAATCCCGTCATTCAGGCGGTCAGCGTGGGTATCAATGATCCGGACGTCTCTGGCTTCCTGCTTCGATTTCTCAATGCGCGCGAGGTAGGCGCGCGAAGCCCGTTCAATGAAGGCCGAACGGTTCGGGTCGGCCCGATCGATGCTCTTCAGCAGATCTGAGGGCAGGGTTACTGACGTCTTGACGCGCATAAGATAATTATACTCCAAGAAAACGGACAGATGTCTTGCGTCTCATCCCCTACGCCTCCCAATTCAAAATCACCTTCCCGGATTCGCCTTTGCGCATCACCTCAAATGCCCGTTCGTATTCGGTGTAAGGAAAGCGGTGCGTGATGACCGGCTTGATGTCGAGGCCGGATTGCAGCATCACGGTCATCTTGTACCAGGTCTCGTACATTTCGCGCCCGTAGATGCCCTTGATGGTGAGCATGCTGAAGATCACGGTGCGCCAGTCGATGGCCATGGGCTCGGACGGGATGCCCAGCATCGCGATCTTCCCGCCGTGGCTCATGTTGGCGATCATGTCGCCGAGCGCGGCTGGATTTCCCGACATTTCGAGCCCCACATCGAAGCCTTCTTTCATATCCAGCTCCCGCTGCACGTCGGCGAGCTTCTGTGAGCGGACGTCGACGGCGCGCGTGACGCCCAGCTTGCGGGCCAGCTCCAGGCGGTAAGGGTTCACGTCCGTGATCACCACAAACCGCGCGCCCGCGTGATGCACCACGGCCGCGGCCATCAGGCCGATGGGGCCCGCGCCCGTGAGCAGCACGTCTTCGCCCAGCACGGGAAACGAGAGTGCGGTGTGCACGGCGTTGCCGAACGGATCGAAGATGCTGGCGACTTCGAGATCCACGTGCGGGGAATGCACCCAGACATTGCCCATAGGCAGCGCAATGTATTCAGCGAAGGCGCCCGGACGGTTCACGCCCACGCCGCTCGTGTGCGCGCACAGGTGCCGGCGGCCCGCCAGGCAGTTGCGACAGTGGCCGCAGACCACGTGACCTTCGCCGCTCACGATCTGCCCCGGAAAGAAATCCGAAACGTTCGACCCCACCTGCACGATCTCGCCCACGAACTCGTGCCCGATCACCATGGGCACGGGGATCGCCTGCTTCGCCCAGTCATCCCAGTTGTAGATGTGAACGTCGGTGCCGCAGACCGAAGCGCGCTTGACGCGAATCAGGACGTCGTTGATGCCAATCTTCGGTTCAGGGACGTCATCCAGCCACAGCCCCGGCTGCGCAAGTTTTTTGGTGATGGCTTTCATGTAATTTCATTGTCGCAGGCGCTCCGGCGTCGGGACTTCGGCTCCGCGCGCCGATTATAGTACGATACGTTGAGGGAGACTTTTGAGCAGGGCTGAACGAAGTCATCACGAACTTCCCACGTGGCTGGCGGCCGTCCGCGCCGCGGAATCCAAGCAAGCCACCGACATCAAAGTGCTGGATCTCACCGGCATTACTTCCTTTACCGACTATTTCGTGCTATGCACCGGCGCCAATACCAGGCAGATCCAGGCCATCAGCGATGAGGTCGGGCTAAGGCTGAAGGACCGCGGCGAGTTACCCACGAGCGTCGAGGGTTACAAGGAGGCCGAATGGGTCCTGGTGGATTACGGCGATTTTCTGGTGCACGTTTTCTCGCCGCGCGCCCGCGCCTATTACGATCTCGAGCGCCTCTGGCGCGCCGCCAAGACCGTCGAAATTCCCGCCGCGTGAAGGTTTTTCTTTATTACATCGGCAAGCCGCGCAACCCCGACGCCAACCGGATTGCCGCGGACTTCGTCGAGCGTTGCGCGCGCTACTCCACTTGCGAGATGCGCGAAATCCGGCCCGACCGCTTCGACCCCTGGTCGCGCCAACCCTCCGCCCGCAAAATCCTGCTCGATCCCGCCGGCCGCGAAATGGATTCCCGCCAGTTCACCACGCTGGTCGAAAAGACCGAAATGGAGGGCCGGGATCTGGCGTTCATCGTTGGTGGCGCCGAAGGCCTGCCGCCTGCCTGGCGCGAGCGCGCCGATCTGCTTGTCTCGCTTTCCCGCCTCACGCTTCCCCACGAACTGGCGCGCGCCGTCCTCGCCGAGCAGATCTACCGCGCCTTTACAACGTTGCGAGGCCATCCGTACCCGCGCTAAGGTAGTTTCGTTCATGTCCTGGTTCAAGCGGGAAAACGCGGGTCCGGAGAAGAAATCCCCCAAGCCGGAGAACGGCGAGCGCAAGGTCAAGACCGAAGGCCTCTGGCTCAAGTGCGAAGGCTGCAAGGAAATCATCTGGAAGAAGGATCTCGAAGCCAACCAGAACGTCTGCCCCAAGTGCGGCGCGCATTCGCGCATCGACGCCCTCACACGGCTGCGATCGTTGCTCGATGGGCCGTACCAGGAGTTTGACGCCGAGCTGGCATCCTCCGATCCGCTCGAATTTGTCGATCAGCGATCTTACCGCGAGCGCCTGGCCACCGCGCAGCAGGCCACGTCACTTTCGGACGCCCTGATCTCCGCCGCCGGGACGCTCGATGGACGGCCGGTCCAGATCTGCACCATGGAGCCCAAATTCATCGGCGGCAGCATGGGCAGCGTCATGGGAGAGAAGATCACGCGCGCGATTGAGCGCGCCATCACGCGAAAAACGCCGCTGATTATCGTTTCGGCCTCCGGCGGCGCGCGCATGCAGGAGGGCCCTATCAGCCTGATGCAGCTGGCCAAGATTTCCGCGGCGCTCATGCGGCTGGATGAATCGCGCGTCCCTTATGTCAGCGTGCTCACCGATCCCACCACCGGCGGCGTAACCGCCAGTTTGGCCATGCTGGGCGATCTGAACATTGGCGAGCCCGGCGCGCTCATCGGATTTGCCGGCCCGCGCGTGATCGAGCAAACCATCCGTCAAAAACTCCCGGAGGGATTTCAGCGCAGCGAGTTTCTGCTCAAGCATGGCATGCTCGATGCCGTCGTGCCCCGTCCGGAGCTCAAGAGTTATATTTCCAAAGCGCTCACCTTTTTCTGCGGCCCGGTGAAGTAATGAACTACCCGGATTCGGTCCGGTTCCTTTACTCGCTGGGGAATGAAGTCAAGACCGCGAAGTACGGCCTCGAGCGCATCACCATTCTGCTCGCGGCGCTCGGCAATCCGGAACGCTTGCCGCGCATCGTGCACGTTGCCGGAACCAATGGCAAAGGTTCCACCTGCGCCATGATCGAATCCGGGCTGCGCGCCGCTGGCCTGCGCACCGGCCTTTTCACCTCGCCGCATCTCGTCGAGCCCACCGAGCGCATTCGCATGGATGGCTGCCCGGTATCCGTTGCACAGTTCACCGCCGCCTTCGACCGGGTGCATCGATGCGCTGAGGAACTGTTGGACCGCGGCACCATCGACTTCCACCCCACGTACTTCGAAACCGTCACCGCCATGGCGTGCCTGCTGTTTCAAGAAATGAAGACCGAAGCCACGGTGCTCGAAGTGGGGTTGGGCGGGCGCCTGGATGCTACCAATGTTGTCCACCCCGCGCTCTGCGTCATCACGCCGGTGGATTTCGATCACGAAGCGCTACTCGGCAAAAGCCTCGAATCGATCGCCAGCGAAAAGGCAGGAATCCTGAAGCCGGGCGTGCCGGCGGTGTTCGCCGCGCAGCGTCCCGAAGCGCACCAGGTACTCGACCGCCGCGCCGCCGAGCTCTCGATCCAAGTCACCTGGGCGGCGGAGAAATGGACGGTCGAAAATCTGGAGTATTCCGCGCGCGGCAGCAGCTTTACCGCGCATGATGGCCGCACCATGCGGATCGAGTGCTCTCTGGCTGGTGCGCACCAGGCCGGAAACGCCCTCGTCGCCCTGGCGGCGCTCGACCGGCTGGGCGTCGCCGTTTCCGCCATCGAGCACGGCATCGCCGCGGCGCGCTGGCCGGGGCGAATCGACCGCGTCGCCCAATCTCCCGATATCATTCTCGATGGCGCGCACAATCCCGCCGGAGCCCGGGCGCTCGCCGATTACATCGAGCGCTTTTACACGAACCGCCACGTGGTCCTGGTCTATGGCGCCATGCGTGATAAAGCCGTCGAAGAGATGACCGCCATTCTGTTCCCTCACGCCGATGAAGTAATCGCCACCGCGCCCCAGCAATCACGCGCCGTCGATCCCGCAACCATACGCGGCTTCACGGACCATCCGAGCGTACGCACTGCCCCTGATCTCGCCTCGGCGCTCGAGATGGCACGCCCGGGTCCTGCGGATCGCGTGATCTTTGTTACCGGCTCTCTTTTCCTGGTGGGCGAGGCCATGGCCTTGCTGAACGGGTAGAATACTTTCGGGCAATGTCACTCGGCCACCTGCGGTCGCTCCTCATTACCGACCCCCTGATCGTCCTGCTAACCATCGGCTTTGGCGCGGTCTCGTTCGTCGTCACTTTCTTCGATGCAACCGGCCGTCTGCCCAACAAAATCGCGCGCAACTGGGCGCGCTGGCTGCTGCGCGTGGGCCGCGTGCGCCCGACGGTCGAGGGGCTCGAGAAAATCGATCCGCGGCAAAGCTATGTTTTCGTCGCCAACCATCGCAGCTACATGGATACGCCTGTCGTGCTGGCTTCCATCCCGGTGGAGTTCCGTTTTTTCGCCAAGAAGGGCTTGTTTTCGATCCCGTTTCTGGGAACACACTTGAAGCGCGCGGGCCACCTGGCGGTTGTGCGCGGCGACGCGCGCGCCTCGGTCAAGAGCATGACGCTCGGCGCCCAATTGATCCAGGAGCGAAAGGTGTCGGTGCTGCTCTTCCCCGAGGGCGGCCGCTCGCGCACCGGCGAGATGCGTGAGTTCAAGGAAGGGGCGGCTTACATCGCCATCAAAGCCGGCGTCCCTATCGTGCCAGTCGGCATCGTAGGAACGCGCGCCGTGCTTCCCATGGGCTCAAACTACGTCCGCGGCGGCCATGTCATCCTGAGGATTGGCGACCCCATCCCGACCGCGGGCGTCAAACTCAAGGATCGTGAGCAGTTGACCCAAACGCTCGTGCGGCGGGTGGCCGGGCTGGCCGGTGAAGCGGAGCCGCAGTTCGAGGCGCCGCGGCCGGCATAGTTCTGCTATGACTCCAGGGAACACCACCGACGAGCGATACCGTTCCCTGCTCGACGTTTCCGAAAAAATCGCCGCGCACCGCGACCTCCCGGCCCTGTTTCACGATCTGGCGGGAACACTTCACCGGCTCGTTCACTTCGATTATCTGAACCTCGTGCTCTACGATCCCCTGCGCAACCGCGTGCGGCTGCACGTGCTGGAGACTTCCGAACTGACTCCAGTGGCTTCGGATCGTGATTTTGCGGTAGACGAATCGCCTTCCGGTTGGGTGGTCAAATCAGCGGCCGCTGATGGTGGCGGATATCGAGAAAGAAACTCGCTTTCCCGAAGTGATCGACTTGATGCGCCAGGCTGGCGTGCGCTCGTTTTGCGGCTTGCCGCTTACCACCGCTCACCGGCGTCTGGGCACGCTGGGCTTCGGTTCCACGCATGAACATGCATACGACGATCGGGAACTGGAATTCATGTCCCAGGTGGCCGCGCAGGTCGCGGTGGCCGTTGACAACGCGCTCAACTACCAAAATGCGCAGGATTATCAGCGGCAACTGGCTCGCGAACGCGACCGCTTGCAGGTTCTGCTGGATGTCACTAACGCTTTGGTTGCGAGCCTCGAGCCGCGCGAGCTGTTCTCGACCATTGCCTCCGCCCTGCGCCGCGTCATCCAGCACGAGTACACTAGCCTCTCCCTCCTCGAGCCCGGAACCAACACCTTCCGTTTGCGCGCGCTCGAGACGCCCGAGGGTGCCAAAGCCTCCGTCCAGGAAGACACGAAGATCCCGTTGGAAGGCTCTCCGGCCGGCCGGGTGCTCGCCACGCGCAAGCCACTGCTGCTCAACCGCATCGATCTGGAGCAACTTCCCACTGAGGTATCGCGCTCGCTGCTGGCAGAGGGTATCCAGTCCGTAGTCTGCGTTCCGTTGATTTCTCGCAACCGCGTCCTGGGTACGCTGAACATTGCCAGCGTGGGCGAACAGGCCTTCACCCAGGAAGACGTGGATCTGCTCGTCCAGATTGCCGGCCAGATCGCCATTGCTCTCGAAAATGCGCGGGCCTACGGGCAGATCGCCGAACTGAAGGACAAGCTGGCCGAGGAGAAGCTGTATCTCGAAGATGAAATCCGCACCGAGTACAACTTCGAAGAGACAACCGGGGAAAGCGCCGCCTTGAAGCGCGCCCTACGCGACGTCGAGACCGTCGCCGCGACTAATTCAACGGTCCTGATCCTCGGAGAGAGTGGAACCGGCAAAGAGCTGATCGCGCGCGCCATCCACAACCTCAGTCCCCGCCGCGCCCGAACCTTTGTGAAAATCAATTGCGCGGCCATTCCCACCGGGTTGCTGGAGAGCGAGCTGTTTGGCCACGAGCGCGGAGCCTTCACGGGAGCTATCGCGCAGAAGATCGGGCGCTTCGAGCTGGCCGATGGCGGGACGCTGTTCCTGGATGAGGTCGGCGATATCCCGCTCGAGCTGCAACCCAAGCTGCTGCGCGTTTTGCAGGAGCACGAATTCGAGCGCCTGGGAAGCAACCGCACCCTGCAGGTCGATGTGCGTCTCGTTACCGCCACCAACCGCGACCTCGGCCGCATGGTCGCCGAACGCCAGTTTCGCGAGGACCTGTACTATCGCCTCAACGTCTTCCCTATTCATCTGCCGCCGTTGCGGGATCGTCGCGAGGATATTCCGCTGCTGGTCCGATACTTCGTCCAGAGCCATGCCCAGCGGATCAACCGGCGCATCGAAACCATACCCAGCGAGGCCATGGACGCCCTTACCCGCTACCCCTGGCCGGGCAACGTCCGCGAGCTGGAGAACCTCATCGAGCGTGCTGTGATCCTGTCTCGCGGCGCAGTTCTTGAGATTCCGCTGGCGGAACTGCAGTCGCCCCAAGCCGCTCCGGACGGAACGCTTGAAGCCGCCGAACGCGAGCACATTTTGCGGGCGCTGCGTGAGACCAATTGGGTCGTCGGTGGCCCCACTGGAGCGGCGGCGCGGCTGGGCCTGAAGCGCACCACTTTGCAGTCCCGTATGGAAAAGCTCGGAATCGGACGCAAACCGGCGTAAGCTTTGCCGATACCGCGGCGCCCGTGCCGACATTTCGGCACTCAAAGCGACTATTATTCGAGCGCCAAAATTAACTCTAACAACATCAATAAATTATAAGCATTCGGCAGCTTCGGCACTTTGGTGGATGAGGTGCTAGGTCATTCGGAGCCATGCTAAGAATCACGATCTGCGGCGAACCCGATCACACAACCTGCAAGCTCGAGGGGAAGGTGGCGGGGCCATGGGTGGCGGAGCTCGAGCAGTCGTGGCGCACGGAGCTTGCCGGGTCGCTGGCGCTGGTTGTGGATCTGAGCGGAGTCTCCTACGTGGGCGCCGCCGGCCGGGAATTGCTGGGCCGGATGCACGCTCGCGGAGCTAAACTTGACGCCCGGTCGCCGTTCACGAAGGGCATCGTTGAAGAGATCATGCGATGCTGCACGGCGCTCCTGGTGATTTTTCTGCTGGTGCTCGCGCCGGCGGCTCGCGCCCAGGAACCGGCCCCGCTCCGGCTGACGTTGCAGGAAGCCGTGCAACTGGCGCTGAAGCAGAATCCGCAAGTGCAGATCGCCGGCATCAACCTGGCCCAGAGCGAAGAGGACCGCAAGATCAGCCGCGCGGCGCTGCTGCCGCAAGTGGGCTTCTCGGTTTCCGAGCGTGTGAACCGCATAAACGTCGAAGCCCTGCTGGGTCAGCCGTTTAGCGGTTTTCCGCAGCACATCGGGCCCTTCGAGGTGTTCCAGGCCGGTCCCAGTTTCTCCGCGCCCGTTTTCGACCTGAGCCTCTGGCGCCGATGGCAGGCGTCTAAATCCAGCGTAACCGCAACGTCGGCCGCAGAGCAGACGGTTCGCGAACAACTGGCGGCGCTCGTGGTCTCGCAGTATCTGGGTGGTCTGCGCGACGCGGCCGACGTGAAGTCCGCGCAGTCGCGCGTGGCGCTAGCGCAGGCACTATACGACCAGGCGGCCGACTTGCAGAAGAACGGCGTCGGCACCGGAATCGACACCCTGCGGGCCAACGTCGAATTGCAGAACGAAAACCAGCGGCTCATCACGGCGCAAACCGGCTTAAAGACCATCCTCTATGGCCTGGCGCGGCTGTTGAACCTTAAGCCGGAGCAGAATGTCGAGCTGGCCGATGAAGTCAGCTTCTTCCAGACGCCCGCCATCACGGTGGATCAGAGTATCACCGCCGCCCTGACTGCCAGGCCGGAAATGAAGACCCTGGCCGCCGAGCGCGAGGCCCTGCGCCGCGAAGAGCAAGCGGCCCGCGCGCAGCGGTTGCCCGTATTGAGCTTCGACGGCAACTGGGCTTATCAGGGCCTCACACCGCTCTCATCCATTCCGACCTATACATACAGAGGAAATCTCGAATTTCCGCTCTTCACGGGCGGGCGCATTCAGGCCCAGACGGCGCGCGCGGAACTGGAAGTGAGGAAGCTCGACCAGCGGCGCCAGGACCAGACCAACGCCATCGCGCTGGAGGTGAAGACGGCGGTCGTGCAACTGGAATAGGCGCGAAACGAAGTGAGCGTGGCTAACCTGGGCGTCGACCTGGCGCGCGAAGAGGTTAACCAGGCGCGCGACCGTTTCACCGCCGGCGTGGCCAACAACATCGAAGTGATTTCGGCGCAGGACGCGCTGTCCCGGGCCAACGACAACCAGATCCAGGCGCTCTACCGCTACAACCAGGCGCGCGCCGACCTGGCCCGTGCCACCGGCCAGATGCAGACGATGTATTCACGGTGAACTCAACATGGCAACTTACGTGACCGAACCAGAAGAAACCCGGACGAAAGACGGGCCCACGCCGGAGCCGCCGCGCCAGGCTCCACAAACAAGGCGCCGCCTCCTGCTCATGGGCGGAATCGTTGTGGTGGCCGCCATTGCTCTCGGGTGGTACCTGCACACGCGCGGCCGCGTTTCCACCGACGACGCCCAGGTAGACGGCCACATCATCCCCATCGCCGCCAAGATCTCAGGCAACGTGGCGCAGGTGCTGGTGAACGACAACCAGCAGGTGAAGGCGGGCGAAGTGCTAGTGCGCATCGATCCGCGCGATTATCAGGCCCGTGTGCATCAGGCGCGCGCGGCGCTGGCCGCTGCCGAAGCGCAGGCACGGGGCGCGGCGGCAGGAGTTCCCTTGACCTCCGACACGACCGCCACCGGCGTTTCGTCCGCCGATGCACAGCTTGCGGTGGCCGAAGCCGATCTGGCCAAATACAAAGCCACGGCGCAGCAGTCCGGAGACGCCGAGCTGGCATACGCGCGCGCTAATGTCGATTCCGCAAAGGCCACTTACGACCGCGCCCAGGCGGATCTCGCGCGCATGAAGCCGCTGGTCGAGAAGGCCGAAATCTCGCAACAGCAGTTCGACTCCTACGTTGCCGCCGCCCGGGTGGCCGAAAGCCAGTGGCAGGCCGCTCAGCAAAGACTGCGCGCCGACCAGGACGAAGCCGCCAGCGACCGCGCCGCGGTAGTTTCTGCTCAGGCCAAGATCGCGGAGGCGCGCGCCATAGTGATGCAGTCCCGCGCCAACCGGAAGCAAGTCGCCATTAGCGCCGCCCAATCCTCCTCAGCCGTGGCTGCCGTCGCGCAGGCGCGCGCCAACCTCGAAACCGCGGAGCTGCAACTGAGCTACGCCACCATCACCGCGCCGGTGGACGGCGTGGTCACGAAGAAAACGGTGCAGCTCGGCGAGATCGTGCAGCCCGGCCAGTCCTTCATGACGCTGGTGCCCCTGCAAGACATTTGGGTAACGGCCAACTTCAAAGAGACCCAGCTCAGAGATGTGCGGTCCGGCCAGAAAGTGGATGTGGATGTCGATCTCTATGGCCGGACCTTTCCGGGCCGCGTGGACTCGATCGCCGGCGCCACCGGCACGCGCCTCAGCCTGCTGCCGCCCGAAAACGCGACCGGAAATTACGTCAAGGTCGTGCAGCGCATCCCCGTAAAGGTCGTTCTCGATCCTCTGCCCGCGGGCTACGTGCTCCGCCCCGGCATGAACGTCGGAGCCACCATCTTCACCCGGTAACGGTTCGATGACGCCTACTTTCGGCAGGCCGCGGACGGACGTCAATCCATGGCTGATCGCGGCGACCGTGATGCTCGCGACGTTCATGGAGGTGCTCGACACAAGCGTCGCCAACGTGTCGCTGCCGCACATCGCCGGCAACCTCTCGTCGAGCGTGGACGAAGCCACCTGGGTGCTGACCTCCTATCTGGTGGCCAATGCCGTGGTGCTGCCCATGAGCGGATGGCTTTCCATCCTTTTCGGGCGCAAGCGGTTTTACATGACCTGCGTGATGCTGTTCACGCTGAGCTCCATGGCGTGCGGCCTGGCGCCGAGCCTCCCCCTGCTGGTTCTTTTCCGCGTCCTGCAAGGCCTGGCGGGCGGCGCGCTGCAACCGATTTCGCAAGCCATCCTGGTGGAGAGCTTTCCCGGAGAAAAACAGGGCATGGCGCAGGCGGTCTACGGGATGGGCGTGGTGGTGGCGCCGGTGATCGGCCCCACGCTCGGCGGCTGGATCACCGACAACTACACCTGGCGCTGGATCTTCTTCATCAACATTCCGGTGGGCATTCTCTCGTTGGTGATGACGTACATGATGGTGACCGATCCGCCGTATCTCGCCGAGCGCCGCAAGCGCGGCGTGCACATCGACGCCATCGGGATTGGCCTGCTCGCTCTCGGCCTGGCGTCCATCGAGCTCATGCTCGACGAAGGGCAGAAGAAAGACTGGTTCTCGTCTCCCACTATCGTCCTCGCCGCCGTGCTTGGGGTGTTCGGATTGGTCGCGGTGGTCCTCTGGGAGCTGCGGCAAAAAGAACCTATCGTCGATTTCCGTATGCTCAAGGACCGCAACTTCGCCATCGCCACCGGCGCCATGTTCCTGCTGGGTTTCGTGCTTTACAGCAGCACCGCCATGCTCCCCATTTACTTGCAGACGCTGATGGGCTACAACGCCACGACGAGCGGCGAGGTCATCTCACCGGGCGGCCTCGCCATCATCGTGATGATGCCGATTGTGGGACGCCTGGTGTCTAAGGTCGATCCGCGTTGGCTGGTGATCTCCGGGCTCGCGGTTTCGTCGCTCGGGCTGTTTCAGATGTCGCATTTCAATCTGGATATCGACTTCAAGACGGCCATGATGGCGCGCGTGGTGCAAAGTATCGGCCTGGCCTTCATGTTCATCCCCATCAACGTTACGGCCTTCGCATTTGTCCCCAAGGAGAAAACGAACTTCGCCACCGGCCTGGTGAATCTGGCGCGCAACATGGGTGGCAGCTCGGGGATCGCGCTCTCGACCACGATGCTGTTTCGGCGCACCCAGTTCCACCAGCAGAATCTGGTGTCGCACATGACGCCGCTCGACCCGGCGTATCAATCCGCCATGCAGGGTTTAAGCCGGGCGTTTACACAAAAGGGATCCGACCCCGTCCAGGCACTCAACCAGGCGCAGGGGACGCTCTACGGCATGCTCCAGCAGCAGGCCAACATGCGTGCGTTCGTGGACGTGTTCTGGCTGTTGGGCGTTATTTTTTTGGCCGTGGTGCCGCTGGTTTTCTTGATGAAGAAGGTCGAGCCGCGGAAGGGGGCGGTGATGGTGGAGTAGGCGGGAGCGGTTCCACGATCGCGCGCAACGGGTCAACCCCGGTCTTCTCTATGATCGATTTTCTCAGTGCCCGGGTGAGGACCCGCCGCGCAATCTTCTGCTTCCGCATCCGCCCGAACCGGGATTTGTCGCCGTTGCGACGTGACATGGTAGATACCTGCTTTCAGAACAAGTGTAAGGTGACATGGGGTCGCGTGGCAAACCGGAGAGGGATTAGCTGTTCCCGGCGATTCTGTAAGTGTCGGGCCGGATGTATCCGGCCCCTACAGCGCCGCACGTAGGGGCGAAGCACGCTTCGCCCAATTCGGGCGGCTTCGAAATCGACGGGACTGCTAGCTCTCCATTCGAGGCAGTACGGCCTCCCCGAATTCACCGGCTTCTGCTTCGATGGCCTCTCTGGCTTGCGCGAATTGCTTCATCGCCTCCGGCTCTCGATCAAAGTAATCTTCCCAAAACCCAGGCCTCGTCCATGCGTTCGGCGCGAGCATCAAATCCCCATTCTTATCAAGCCTGCCGACCCAGGTTGACGAAAGGCGTGAAGAGACCAACTCGAACTGTCGCGAATCTGCCACAATCGGCGTACGTCCGTCATCGCTCATCACTCTGAAAAGTAAGCCACGCCCGGCGTGATTTCCGACGGTTAGAACGGTATACCTTTTCCCAATTGTGAGCCAGTGACTGGTCTTCTGGAGTTCGCCGGACACCTTATCGATGATTTTCACGCACTCGACGATCATGGATCCAGATCCAGCACGGCTTACAAAATCGACCTTACCACGCCGCCATCCGCCCGCAACGCCGCACCATTGGTCGCCGAAGAGAGTGGGCTGGCCACGAACGTCACCATCGCGGCAATCTCGTCAACCGTGGCAAAACGCTGCAATAGCGAACTGGGCCGCACGGTTCGGAAGAACTCTTTTTCGATGGCGTCCGTACCGACGCCGCGGCTGCGGGCCATGTCGTTTAGAAATTTTTCCGCGCCTTCCGAGCGCGTGGGGCCGGCCAGCACCGAGTTGACCGTCACGCCGGTTCCCGCCGTGGTTTCCGCCAGCCCGCGCGCCAGCGCCACCTGCATCGTCTTGGTCACGCCGTAGTGGATCATCTCGGCCGGAATATTCACCGCCGATTCGCTCGATATGAAAATAATGCGGCCCCAGCCGGCAGCCTTCATCTTTGCGAGCCACCCGCGCGAGAGCCGAACGCCGCTCATGAAATTGGTCTCGATGATGGCGTTCCATTCGCGGTCTGTGATCCTCTCGAAAGGCTTGGGCTCGAACGACCCCAGATTGTTCACCAGAATATCGACGCGCTCGAATCGCGCGAGCGTGGCTTCGGCGGCGCCGGCCTCCGACAAGTCCGCCGTGAACTGCTCGATACGCGCTGATGCGTGCGCCCGGCGGATCTCGTCCGCGGCCGCCGCAACCCTGGCCTCGGTGCGTCCATTCACGACCACGCGCGCGCCCTCGCCCGCCAGCGCCTTCGCAATGGCCAGTCCGATGCCGGCGGTCGATCCGCTCACGAACGCGGTTTTGTCTTTCAGTTGTAGGTCCATGCGATCTTGGATGCTGCCAGCGGCAGCCTCGCTTCAACCCGCCATGTTAGAGTCTACAGGTTTTTCCGGCATTGAACGGCGATCTGCGCGTGGACCGAGCGGTAGCATACTATACACATGAAGCGCACAAATCTTGTGTTAGACGCACCGCTCTTGGAATCGGCAAAACTGGAGCTCGGTGCCAAGACGTATTCTGACGCCGCGAACCTGGCGCTCAAGGAAGTTCTGCGCGTGCGCAAGATTCAGGCCCTTCCGCAAGTCTTCGGCCAGGGACTCTGGCACGGTGATCTCTCCGAGATGCGTGAAGATCGCTTCCGGCGTAGGGCGCAGCCCGCCTCCACACGGCGCCAGCGGCCGGCCCGGTGATTCTGGTCGATACCTCAATTTGGATTGGGCTGATGAACGCCCGGTTAGGCCGGAGGCTTTCCACCGATCAGTTGCTCAGGTTCGCTACTTGCGCGCCCGTCGTGCAGGAGGTGCTTCAAGGGTTGGGTGATACGCCGGCGAGCGATGTCTTTCGCGAAGGGCTGCTCGCCATCCCCCGCCTGAGCGAGCCGCTCCCGTTTGACATCTATTTACAGGCGGCCGACATCTATCGCCTGGGCCGCCGCAAAGGCTACACCATTCGCTCGTCGGTAGATTGCCTGATCGCGGCGATCGCCTTGGAAAACAGAGTTCCCGTCTGGCACAAGGGCAGGGACTTCGATGCTATCGCGCGCTACACGCCGTTGCGCACCCGGCATCGGCTGGAGAGCCCGGCACCGCGCTAGCCTGAAGCCATGCCCGAGCTTCCCGACGTCACCGTCTACATCGAAGCGCTCGAAGCGCGCATCCTGGGCGAGACACTCGAGCGCGTGCGGCTCGCCAGCCCATTTCTGCTGCGCACCGTCGAACCGCCTCTTGCCTCTGTCCACGGAAAGAAAGTGCGCGCCCTGCGCCGCGTCGGCAAACGCATCGCCATCGGCCTCGACGACGATTTCTGGCTCGTCCTGCACCTCATGATCGCCGGCCGTCTGCACTGGCGCGAGCGCGCGGCTGCGCTGCCGCGCAAGAATGCGCCCGCGGCTTTCGATTTCTCAAACGGCACGCTCGTGCTTACCGAAGCCGGCTCGCAAAAGCGCGCTTCTCTGCACGTGGTGCGCGGCGAAGAGGGGCTGCGTACTCTCGATGCCGGCGGAATCGATGTTCTGAACGCCGATCTCGCGGCCTTTTCCACCGCACTCACGTCGGCCAATCACACGCTCAAGCGCGCCCTCACCGATCCCCGCCTGCTCAGCGGCATCGGCAATGCCTACTCGGACGAGATCCTGCACCGCGCGCGGCTATCGCCGGTGGCGCTCACGCAAAAGCTGCAGCCGGACGAAATCCAGCGCCTGTACGACGCGACTCAAGCCGTCCTCATCGATTGGAGTGCCCGTCTGCGCGCCGAGGCCCGCGGCGGGTTTCCTGAGAAAGTCACCGCCTTCCGCGAAGGCATGGCGGTACATGGCCGCTACGGCAAGCCGTGCCCTGTCTGCGGCGCCAAGGTGCAACGTATCCGCTACGCCGCGAATGAAACCAACTACTGCGCGCGCTGCCAGACCGCCGGACGCCTACTCGCCGACCGCGCACTCTCCCGCCTGTTGCGCGAAGATTGGCCGCGTACCCTCGAAGAGCTGGAAGCGCTTCCGCGGCGGGCCGCGCCGCGCTAGTAAGCCCTGAATTCTCCGTGATAGCATCTTTTCGATGCCCGAACGCACCGTCTTCCGTGTCCTTGAAGAAGCCGCCGAACAGTACGGAAACGCACCCGCGCTGCACCAGCCCTACACGGAGAATAGGAAACGCAAGCTTCGCACGCTGAGCTGGATCGAATACCGCACCGCCGCTCAGGAGATCGCCGCCGGCCTGCGCGCGCTGGGGATTCGCAAGGGCGACATTGTGGCGCTCGACTCGGAAACCCGCCTCGAATTCTATCTGGCCGACCTCGGCATCCTGGCCAACGGCTCCATCGCTGCCGCCCTTTATCCGAATTACCCGGCTAAGGAGTCGGTCCGCACCATTCAGTCCTGCGATGCTAAGGCGTTGTTCGCCGAAGATCCCAAAGCCCTCGAACGGCTCCGTGATGCGCCCGTGTCCCACCGTTTCTTGCTGACCGGAGAAGCGCCCGGCGCAATCACGCTCGATCAGTTGCGCGAGTCCGGCCGCGCCGCCATGGTGCGCGACCCCGGCTTGCTCGATGCTATCCGGGCCAGCGTGCAGCCATCTGACGACGCGATCCTCTACCTGACTTCCGGCGCCACCGGCGAGCCGAAAATGGTGATGGTGACGCATCACAATCTGGTGGCCAACATGGACATGGCGCCCATTGCGCTGCCCGTCGGTCCGAAGGATCGCACCGTGGCGTTTCTGCCCTCGGCGCACATCGCGCAGCGCCTGGTGGTAGAGCTGCTGCCCATTCGCTGCGGCATGCCCGTGAACTTCGCCGAAAGCCTCATCAAACTGCCGCAGGAAATCAAAACCGTCAAGCCCACTCTCTTCCTCGCGCCTCCCCGATTGTGGGAACGGGTCTACGCCACCATCTGCGCCGAGCTCAAAAAGAAACCCGCCGCCATCCAGAAATTGTTCTGGGCGGGTCTCGGGCTCGGCCTGGCCGCCATGCGCCATCGCCGCAAGGGCGAGCGTGTCCCGGCGCGCATTCGTATTCCGCTCGCCGTCGTTGACCGCCTGGTTTTCGCGAAAGTCCGCGCCCGCTTTGGCAGTAAGTTGGCCATCCCGGCATCCGGCGCCGCGCCTCTCGGAACCGCTCTCGCGGAGTTCTACGAGGCCGCCGGCATGCCGCTCGTCGAAGGCTACGGCCTCACGGAGGGTGGCGTCGTATCGTTCAACCCTATCGATCGGCCCAAGCCCGGCAGCATCGGCAAACCCCTGCCCGGTGTTGAGGCGCGCATTGCCGACGACGGCGAGCTGCTGGTGAAAAGCCCGTGCCTGTTTTCGCGATATTACAAGGATCCGGTGGCCACCGCCGAAGTGCGGCGCGACGGCTGGCTGCACACCGGCGACATCGCGTCCATCGACGACGACGGCTACCTGTTCATCACTGGCCGCAAGAAAGAAATGATCGTGACCTCGACCGGCAAAAAGATCTACCCGTCACGCGTCGAGAGCCTGTTCAAGTTCGAGCCGCTCATCAGCCAGGTTATTCTCATTGGCGACCGCTTGCCCTATTTGACGGCGCTCTTTACCATCAACACCGGCATCGCCGAATTGCTGGACGGAATGAAAGGATACCAGGGCCGTCAGCCCACGGCGCTCGCCGAAGCTCCACCCGTGCAGGCCGAGGTGCGCCGTATCGTCGGTCGCGTCAACAAGCAGCTCGCGCAGTTCGAGCAGGTCCGCAAGTTCCGCGTCATCACCCGCGAATTCTCCATTGAGGAAGGCGAACTCACCGCCACCATGAAGGTGCGGCGCATGCGCGTGCTCGAAAACTTCCGCGATCACATCGAGGATTTGTACGCCGGCAAAGAAGAATCGCTCTGAGGGAGTGGAATAGGCATTCATGCCTGTTGCCGTTTGCGTGCGGCGCTATCCGTGAGTGGCCAGCATTATTTCCGTGGGAGCGCCCGTCTTCTGCGAATCGCGCGAATGTTCGGCTCTGAACCCCCGAGCGCGGCAAGCTGCCGTGTCGCCTCCCGGGCCACGAGAGCTTCCAGCCCGGCATGTATCAAAGCTGTAGTCTCACCAATGCCGGTCAGGTTCTTGGCCTCCTCGAAGAGTTTGTCATCCAGATTCACGGCAATCCGCACATCATCATACGCGATTCATGCAACCCAAGGCCGCGGTATCATTCGCGCCGAACCACGTACATTCGCGGTCAGCGCCCTCACCCCTTCGCCTTCTTGATCTCCTCTACCAGCGCCGGCACTATCTGGAATAGGTCGCCCACGATCCCGTAGTCCGCCACCTCGAAGATGGGCGCCTCCGGGTCCTTGTTGATGGCCACGATGGTCTTCGATCCCTTCATTCCCACCAGGTGCTGGATCGCTCCCGAGATTCCCACCGCCAGATAAAGCTTCGGCGAAACCGTCTGGCCCGAGCTGCCCACCTGCCGCTCCATCGGCAGCCAGCCGTTGTCGCAGATGGGTCGCGATGCCGCCAGCTCCGCGCCCAGCGCCTCGGCCAGCTTCTGCACCACCGGAATGTTCTCCGCCTCTTTGATTCCGCGCCCCACCGAAACGATGATCTCCGCCGCCGTCAGATCCACGGCACGTTGCGATTCCCGGAACAGCTCCAGCGGCTTGGTGCGGATGGCCGCCGCCGAAAGCTCCGGTGCGAACTTTGCCACGCTTGCCGATCCCGCCACTACTTTGTCCGCCCGATACGCGCCCGCCTGCACCGAAGCGAGCCACGGCGCCTCACCGGCGAAGCGCACATCGACATTCATCTTGCCTTGAAAAAGCTGCCGCACAAGCACCAGCTCGCCGCCCTCCACGCGATGCGCCACCACGTCGCTCACCAGCACCCGTCCGAGCGCCGTCGCAAGTTTGGGCGCAAAGTCGCGCACCTGGTACGTGTGCGGAAACAGAACGATCTGCGGTTTGGCGGCCGCAATGAGCTGCTTGAGGGCCGCCGCATATCCGTCCGCCGTGTAATCCTGCAACAGCCCGTGCTCCACGGCGTAAACCCGTTCGAGCTGTTTCGCCGCCAGTTCGCCCGCGAGCCCCGCTACGCCGCCACCCGCCACCGCTGCGCTCACCGGCTGCCCAAGTTCCGCGCCCAGTTGCTGTGCCGCCGCGAGCGTTTCCCAGGACATACGGTGCCACGCGCCCGCGCGCTGCGCCAGAATGGCGAGGATGCTCATAAAATGCGCGCCTCGAATTTCAACTTCTCCACCAGCTTCGCCGCGGCCTCTTTCGGCGAACCCTCCAGGATCTGCGTCTTTTTGGTCTTCTCCGGAAGATACACGCGCGTGAAACGGATCGCCGCCTCCGGCTTCACCGCCAGCTCGGCCGCCGTCAGCCGCTTCACCTCTTTGGTTTTGGCTTTCTTAATTCCCATCAACGTGGCATAGCGCAACTTGTTGATGCCCGATTGAATCGTCAGCAGCGCCGGCAACGGCATCTCCACGTGCTGGAACCAGCCGTCCTCCAGCTCGCGCTTCACGCGGATCGTGCCATCCTGCTTCTCCACCTGCATGATGATCGTGGCGTGCGGCAATCCGAGAACTTCCGCCAGGATCACGCCCGTCTGGCCATAACCCAGGTCATCAGATTGCAGTCCCGTAAGCACCAGATCCGGCTTCTCCGCTGCGAGCGCCGCCGCCATCAGGCGCGCCAGACTCAGCGGATCGAATGCGCCCAGATTCTCCTCTTCGATGTGCAGCGCGCGGTCAGCGCCTTTGGCCAGCGCCTCGCGAATGGTTTGCGCCGCCCGCGCCGGTCCGGTGCACAATACCACCACTTCGCCGCCGTGCTTCTCCTTCAACTGCAGGGCTTCTTCCAGCGCGTAGGCGTCCGGCTCGTTGATCTCGTAGGAGAGGTCGGCTTCTTGGATCCACGCGCGTGACGCGTCCACCCGCAGCACGGAATCGCGCGACGGCACTTGCTTGAGGCAGACTACAATTTTCACCGGGATTACTCCGTGTAGTGTTTGAAAATGAGCGCGCCGTTCGTCCCGCCGAAGCCGAATGAATTCGATAGCGCGTGCTCGATGCGCATGGGCCGCGCGTGGTTGGGCACGTAATCCAGATCGCATTCGGGGTCGAGTGTTTCGTAATTGATGGTGGGAGGCGCCACCTGATCGCGAATGGCCATCACTGTGATTCCCGCCTCCAGGCCCCCGGCGCCGCCCAACAGGTGCCCGGTCATGGATTTCGTCGAACTGACCGCGACCCTGCTTGCGTAGTCGCCAAAGCAGCGCTTGATGGCCATGGTCTCGATGCGGTCGCCCATCGCGGTAGACGTTCCGTGCGCGTTGATGTAGTCGATCCGCGCCGGTTCGATCCCCGCGTCGCGTATCGCATTGCGCATCACCCGGAAGGCTCCGTCTCCGTTTTCCGACGGCGCCGTCACATGAAACGCGTCCGCGCTCATCCCGTAGCCCACCATCTCAGCCATGATGTGCGCGCCCCGGCGCTTCGCATTTTCCAGTTCCTCCAGAACCAGAATGCCCGCGCCCTCTCCCACCACGAAGCCGTCGCGATCCTTGTCCCAGGGCCGCGAAGCCCGCTCCGGCTCGTCGTTGCGCGTCGAGAGCGCCCGCATGGCCGCAAATCCGCCGATCCCCATGGGCGAAATGCACGCCTCCGCGCCACCGCAGATCATCGCGTCTGCATCGCCCCTTTGGATGATTCGGAACGAATCGCCGATCGAGTGCGCGCTCGTGGTGCATGCCGTGGCCGTGGCCGAATTTGGTCCCTTCGCTCCCGTGCGGATGGATACGTAACCCGACGCCAGATTGATGATCGTCGCCGGGATGAAAAATGGGGAAATGCGCCGCGGTCCGTGCTCCAGCAGGTTTCTATGCTCGCGCTCGATCACATCGAACCCGCCGATGCCGCTCCCGATGTAGACGCCCACCACCTCTTCGTTTCCCGCGTCCACTTTCAACCCCGAACTCGAAAGCGCGCATTCCGACGCCGCGATGGCGAACTGAATGAAGCGCCCCATCTTTTTGACTTCTTTTTTCTCGATGTACTTGTGCGGGTCGAAATCCTTCACTTCTCCCGCGATCCGGCACGCGAACTGGGAGGCGTCGAATGCGGTGATGGGGCCGATCCCGCTCTTCCCGCCGCGCACCGCCTGCCAGGTGTCCTCCGTCCCGATACCCACCGGAGAAACCAGGCCGACACCCGTTACTACAACTCTCCTCGACAAAACATTCTCCTGGGTGACTGCGGGTGGTTACTTCTTGGACGTTCGGGCCTCGATATAATCGATGGCCTCCTTAACGGTGGTGATTTTTTCGGCATCTTCGTCGGGGATCTCAATCTCGAACGCTTCTTCAAAGGCCATTACCAGCTCCACGATGTCGAGCGAGTCGGCGCCGAGATCTTCCACAAAAGAGGCCGTATTGTCCACCTGGCTCTCGTCCACGCCTAGCTGCTCCACAATAATCTGCTTGACCTTTTGCTCAACGGCCATGATTCCTCCTGGATGTGTCTGCGAACCCTTGATTCTAACGATGCCGCAAGGTTCTGGCAAGTCACAGAAAAGACGCAGTCCGCCCTCACAGCCGGACCGCGTTGCGGGCGATGTACTCGTCCAGCGACGTGTCCGGCCCGATGTGGTGAAATTCCTCCGCATAATCCAGCCCGAACAGGCGGCCGATCGCGCGCCCGCTCGTCTCAAGCGACACCTTCGTGTATTCGTCGATCGCCGCGCTATCATCCCCCGCGAGCGCCGGCATGCGCAGCTTCCGTCCGGCCAGCGCATCATTTAAATCCTTCACCATGTGGGTCACCATGGTCCGGCAGGACCGCAGGCACGCCAACTTGGCAGCGAACGTCGGAGCAATATCCACCACTCGGTTCACCGGATGGTCCGCAACCGTCCGGGCGAAGTAGTATTTCTCCGACACCGCGTGCGGCTTCATGCCCACCGCGAAATGCTCCGGCATGTCCAGGTGCCCGCCCGACATCCAGCACGCCGCCTCCACCGCCTGCGCCGTCACATAATGATCCGGATTCTCTTCGTAATGCGCCCACGGATCGTAGCTGAAAACGGTATCCACCTTCAGCAGGCGGAAAAGAAAGATCAGCCGCGCCCGTATTTCCACACGCGCCACGTCGTCCATCCGGTGATTCCGGTAGCCCAGGTCGAACGCCTGCTTCAGCCCGCACGCCTTCAGAAACCCTGCGGTGTCGCGCTCGTTGGCCGCCACCGTTTCCCCCATGCTGAGGCCGTACGAGTCCTTCTCGTCGTTGCTCGTCCGTATGAAATATCCGGTGTAGCCTTCCTGCAGAAGCTTCGTGATCGTCCCGCAGGCAAAAAAAGGCCCGTCGTCCAGATGCGGGGTGATGAGGGCCAGCACCTTTCCTCGATGCGGCGTCCCGCTCGCCGCCCTTTCGATCGTCACGTTGCCGGGCTGTGCCGCCGTCTGGGCTGCTGCCGCCGGCCCGCCCAGCAAACCCGCCGCTACTGCGCCGCCAAAAAAATCACGCCGTTGCATTCGCGTAATCCTCCCGTTGTGTTGGAATCGCCATCGCGCAAACGTACCCCGGACGCTGCACAGTGGTCAAGTCAGCGGCATAATGAGAGGAACTTTATGACCCTTCGCCAACTGCCCGTTTCCATGTTTGCCCTGCTCGCCCTCCTGCCCTGCGTTCCAATGCAGGCCGCCGCGCCGGATTGCGAGCCGCTATCCAAGCTCGCGCTCCCCGGCGCCACTATCACCGAGGCGCGCTCCGTTCCCGCGGGCGCTTTCACGCCGCCGGAAAGCAAGCCTATCCCGGATCTGCCGTCCTTCTGCCGCGTCGCGGGCGTCATCAAGCCGTCGAGCGATTCCAATATCCAGTTTGAGGTTTGGATGCCCGCTTCCGGCTGGAATGGAAAATTTCAGGGTATCGGCAACGGTGGTTTCGCCGGCTCCATCAGCTATGGAGGCCTCGCGGGCGCGGTGCGCCATGGTTACGCCACAGCTTCCACCGACACCGGCCATCATGCTTCATCAGGAACCGACGCCGGCTGGGCCCTAAACCACCCCGAGAAAATCGTGGATTTCGGATATCGCGCCATTCACGAAACCGCCGCCAAGGCCAAGGCCATCATCCATGCGTTTTACGGCGAGGCGCCCCGCCGCTCCTATTTCAGCTCCTGCTCCAACGGCGGCCGCCAGGCCCTCATGGAAGCCCAGCGTTTTCCCGACGATTACGACGGCATCATCGCCGGCGCTCCCGCCAACTTCTGGACGCATCTGCTCACCCAGTTTGGCTGGGACATTCAAGCCACCATGCATGACCCGGCCGCTTACATCCCCGCCGCCAAGATGCCCGCCATCGAAGCCGCCGTGCTTGCCGCCTGCGATGCCCTCGATGGCGTGAAGGACGGCGTCCTCGACGACCCGTCTAAGTGTCACTTCGATCCGTCCCAGCTCCTCTGCAAAGGGCCCGAGTCCGACGCCTGCCTCACCGCCCCGCAAGCCGGCGCGCTCAAAAAAATCTACGCCGGGCCCCGAGATTCCAAGGGCCGCCAGATCATACCTGGCTTTTCCCCCGGCGGTGAAACCGGTGACGGCGGCTGGGGGCCGTGGATCACCGGCCCTTCGCCCGGCAAGAGCCTCCAATTCGATTTCGGTACGCAGTTTTTCGCAAACGTGGTCCACGGCAATCCCGCGTGGGATTTCCACACTTTCAACGTCGATCGTGATGTGAAAGCCGCCGACGACAAGTTCGCCCCCATCCTGAACGCCATCGATCCGGACCTGCGGCGCTTCCGGCAGCGCGGCGGAAAGCTCATCCTCTATCACGGCTGGAGCGACGCCGCCATCCCTCCCATGAATGCCATTAATTACTACCAAAGCGTGGTTGCGAAGATGGGCGCCGGGAACACCGCGCCGTTCCTTCGCCTCTACATGGTGCCGGGAATGCAGCACTGCGGCGGCGGCCCCGGCCCCAACAGTTTCGGCCAGTCGAGTGTTGCGCAAGGAGATCCACTGCACGATGTGGACGCCGCCCTCGAACGCTGGGTCGAGCAGGGCGTTGCGCCGGATTATGTCATCGCCACCGTCGGTAACCGCACGCGTCCCCTGTGCCCCTATCCCGAGGTCGCGCGGTGGAAAGGCAGCGGCAGCACCGACGACGCCGCCAATTTCACCTGCGCCAAACCGTAGGGGCGAGGCACGCCTCGCCGATCACTCGCACCGCAGCGCCCGCATCGGATCCACCCGCGCTGCGCGCCGCGCCGGAATCCACGCCGCCACCGCCGCAACCAAAACCATTAGGACACCCGCCGCGACGAAGCTCACCGGATCGTTTGGCTGAATCCCGTAGAGCGCCTCTCGAACCAGTTGCGTCAGCCCCAGCGCTGCCGGAATCCCCACCACTAATCCCGCGGCCACCATCCACAGGCTCTCCCGCAGCACCATCCATTGCACGTCGCCGCGCCCCGCTCCCAGCGCCAGCCGGATGCCAATCTCGTTCGTCCGCCGCACCACCGCGTACGCCATCACGCCGTACAATCCGATAGCCGCCAGCAGCGCCGCAATCACCCCGAACGAGCCCACCATCTGGGCAAACATTCGCTCTGTTCCGAGCGTAGTCAGGATTTGCTCCTCCTGTGTCCGCATCTCCGCCACCGGTACATTGCGATCAATCTCCGCCACCGCCCCCTGTACCGCGCCCGCAATCGCCATCGGCGGCAGCGCTGTGCGCAACTCGAAAGTCATGCCCCACACGTTGTTTGGAGCCTGCAGGTACGATAGATAAACCGTGGGTGGCGTATCGTCTTTCAAGTTGGCATACTTGGCGTCCTTGCACACGCCGACGATTTCAATCCGATCCTCGGGGCGTGGATTCCTTTCGTCACCCAAGTAGAAGATCCGGCCCATGGCGCTCTGCCCTGCGAAATAATTGCGCGCAAATGTTTGGTTCACAACAGCAACCTGCGGAGCTTTTGGCCTGTCCTGGTCGTCTAAGTCTCGGCCGGCTATGAGCGGAATCCCCATGGTCGCTAAAAAGTGGCTGCCCACCCGCATCTCATAGGTTGTGGGTAAATGTCCGTTTCTCGCTCTGTACCCCGGAATCGTAACGCCGTCGTTGCTCGACCTATTGGCAATCAACGCATGATTCGACAGCGTTACCGATCGAGCGCCAGGAATCGCCGCGACCTTTTCCCGGATTCTCTCGTAAAGCCCCACGAGCTTATCGCCTTGATACCCGCTGCGTGACCCATCCACATCGAACAGCAGCAGCCGCTGCGCTTGGAATCCCGGATCGATACTCGATAGATTCACGAGCGTTCGCACAAAGAGCCCCGCGCCTGTCAGCAAGAGCGTAGAAAGTGCGACCTGCCCGGCTATCAACAATCGACTTATGCGCAGGTGCGGGTTCCCGCGCAGCGCCCCCGCGGAACCGTCTTTGAGCGCGGGGGTAAGATCCACTCTCGTTGCGCGAAAGGCAGGCATCAAGCCGAACAGTAACGCTGTGGCCAGCGCCACGGCGGCGGTGAACAGGAGGGCCCGCCAGTCGAGGCGTGCATCGACCGTTTCGCCGCCACCCGCAACGCTAACAACGGTTCTTGCGAGAGGCGCTGCCAGCGCCAGACCAAGCCCCGCTCCCAGACCCGCTACCAATAGGCTCTCTGTCAGGAGTTGGCGGATCAGCCGCCAGCGTCCCGCTCCAATGGAGAGCCGAACCGCAATCTCTCTCCGCCGTGCCACTCCTCTCGCCAGCAGCAGGTTGGCCAGATTCGCGCACGCGATTAGCAGCACCAGCCCCACCACACTGCTCAGTACTAATAGCGTGGGCAAGGCCTGGTCACGCAGCAGTTGAATTCCGCCGGCGCCCTTCTCCAGCACCGGCCGCCAGGGTTCTCCCTTCTGTCCACGCTTCGTTTCATTCGCCACACTCGCCCGCTGCATCACGGTCGCGAGTCCCGCTATCGCCTGTTTGTCATCCGCGCTGGGCCGCAATCTGCCCATGATCTGCACCCAAGCTGTATCCGAATCCCGCAGGCCATACCACTTGTTACCGAAAAAGCCCGTGAGGGCCATTGGCAGAAATAGATCCGGTTCGGTTCCTGGCCTAACGCCCAAAAAGCCCTCGGAGCGATTCCAACGATGGTCACTGGCCGCCCGTTAACGAAAATGGTTCGCCCGATGGTTTCCGGCTCCAGACCCAGATGCCGCTCCCAATATCGATAGCTGATCACGGCAACCGGCGCGGCTGCGCGGTCATCTTCCGGGGTCAGCGTTCTTCCGCCCAGCGGCGTCAGCCCGAGGCCCGAGAAGAAATTCCCGGTGACGAACTCAGCGTCCGCATAGTGGCTTGCCGAGCCGGCAATCACCGTCATGCGGCTCGATGCGAAACCGATGAGATCCGAAAACTGCGGAACGCTGCGGACGAACTCCTCATAGGTCGGATTTGGAAATGAGCTCCAAACGTCATTGGTGCTATAGCCGTCGAAGCTGTGAGCCGGAGGTCTGCCCCTCGACAGCACAATCCGCAACTCCTCCGGATTTCGTACCGGCAGCGACTTCAGCAGAATCGCATCCACCACGCTGAAAATCGCCGTATTCGCGCCAATCCCGATCGCGAGCGACAGGATCGCCACCGGCGTAAACGCGGGGCTCCGCCGCAGCATCCGCGCCGCGTACCGCAGGTCTTTCCAGAAAGTCTCGATTCCGCGAAACGTCCACTGATCCCGCAAATCTTCCTTCACCAGCGCCGGATTCCCGAACGCCCGCCGAGCGCTCTCGCCTTTCCGCTCCTCGCGCATCGCCAGGTGAAACGACAGCTCGTCTTCCAGGTCGCTTTCGAGCTGCTGTCGCTTCCATAGTGCCCGCCATCTGAGAAGCAAATTCGTGAGCGCCTCGCGCATATCACGCCTCCATCACGCGCGCGATGGCTCCGCTCAAGCGCGCCCACTCTGACGATTCCGCCGCCAGTTGCTTCCGACCCGCCGCCGTCAACCGGTAGAATTTCGCCCGCCGGTTGTTCGCCGATACTCCCCACTCGCTCGCCAGCAGGCCGCGCAGCTCCAGACGGTGCAGCGCCGGATAGAGTGCGCCTTCCTCCACTCGCAAGACCTCGCCCGACCACGCGAGAATGTGCTCTGCCACGTCATATCCGTGCAGCGGCCCGCGCGCCAGCGCCTTAAGCACCAGCATGTCGAGCGTGCCTTGCAACACTCCGGGTGAACTTTCCGTATTCTTTCCCATAAATCCTTTAGGGGAAGTATGCGCTCACTCGTGCCGGATTGCAAGGAAGATATTTAGGCCAGCGCCAGGCCGGCTGTGGCTGCGGCGCTCAGGTCGGTAAACTCACCGCGCGCGAGCTTGGGGAATGCCGCCGCCGCGATCATGGCCGCGTTGTCGGTGGATAGAGCCGGGGAAGGGAAATGGACCGGATACGGCAGGTGCAACTCGCGCGCCGCCGCGCGCAGCCCGGTATTGCACGCCACGCCGCCCGAGATGATGAGCGACCGCGCCGCCGTCGATTCCGCCGCCGCCACCGCGCGTCGCAGCAGTTCTTCGATCACTGTTCGTTGAAACGATGCCAGCAGATCCAGCGTTGTTTGCGGCGTCGCGCTTCGCCACTCGTCTGCCGTCGGCCGCGGATGCGCTGCCAGCAGATCCCTACGCGCCTGAATCTCCGCCGCCAGATCCCGCGCCTGCGTCCAACGCAGCACCGCAGTTTTCAGCCCGCTGAAACTGAAATCGAGCGCGTTTCCCTTCATCTTGGCCAGCGTAAACGGAACCGCGCGCGCATTTCCGTAGGGCGCGAGCTGATCGATCACCGGTCCGCCCGGATATCCGAATCCCAGCAGCTTGGCCACTTTGTCGAACGCCTCGCCCGCCGCGTCGTCCCGCGTCTTCCCCATCAACCGGTACGAAGACTTCTCGCCGACTTCGTACAAGTGCGTGTGACCGCCGCTGACAATGAGAGCCACCGCCGGGAAATCGACTGGCGAGTCCAGCATGGCGGCGTGGATATGCCCTTCAATATGATTGATGCCGATGAGAGGAATGTTACGCGCGAAGGAGAGGGATTTTGCGAAGGTGAGGCCAACCAGCAGCGATCCCACCAGGCCCGGTCCCATGGTGGCCGCGATCGCCGCCAGGTCTGAGTAGCCCGTTTTCGCCTCTTCGAGCGCCAGTCGCACGACCGGCACGATGGCGCGCAGATGTTCGCGCGACGCCAGCTCGGGCACTACGCCGCCATAGCGTGCATGTGTGGCCAGTTGGGAAGCGACAACCGAGGAGAGAATTGAGACGCCGTCCTCCACCAACGCGGCGGCCGTCTCATCGCACGACGATTCAATGCCTAGAATGCGCACTCACTTCATTATGCGCTTACGGGTTCGTCGTTACTGCTGAGCACTTCCTGGATGCGCCGGACCAGCTCGAGCGGCGAATAGGGCTTTGCCAGGAAGTGCGCGGCCGTGGTTTCCCGCGGATAGCTGCTCGCCACCAGCGCCTTGATTTTGGGCCGCAGGCCGCGCATCAGTTCCAGCGCTTGCAGGCCCGAGAGGCCCGGCATGGTCATATCGAGGAATACCAGGTCGATCGCGTCCGGATTGTCCTGGAAAACGCGCACCGCTTCTTCGCCATCGCTGGCTTCCATGACGTTGTAACCCTTGCGCAACAGAATCTGCACCGCCGCGCGGCGCACCGGCCCTTCGTCGTCAGCAATTAAAACGCAGGCCGACCCCTCGGCCACCGGCCTGGTCCGCCCTCTGTTCTGTTCGGAGCGCATGGACGACGGCAGCGAGATACGAAACGTAATGGAGCTCGGATCGCGCGCCATGTCGATCGAGCCGCCGTGCGCGCGCACGATTTCGATGTCCCGCCCCAGCCCGAACGTGCTGGCTTCGTGGTTGGCCTTGGACGCCGCTAGCGGCACATACAACCGCTTGGCGCTGTCCTGCAACCCGCCTACGCTGGTAACGGAGATCAGAATCGTCACGAACTTCGGGCCATTCCTGGCCTGGACCTCCAGCAGGCTCTCCTGCGGCATGGCGCGACTGGCGTTGGCCGCCAGGTTCATGATGACCTGCTGGATCTGGGTTGCATCCGCCATGATCGCCGGCAGATGCGTGTGTTTGGCGAACTTGGTAGGAACGGTGGTGGGAAGGACTTTACGCAGGATGCGCTCGGTGGTTTTCAGCAGCGGATCGAGCTCGATGGGTTTGAGCTCCGGCTTGACGCCCTGGCCAAAAGTGAGCAGAGCGCGTGTCATGTCAACACAGCGGTGGCAGGCGCGCTGCGCTTCGAGGAGGCCCTCATTCAGGGGATGATCGGGGTCGAGGGCATCGAGCGCCAGGCCCACATTGCCCAGAATCACGGTCAGCTCGTTGTTGAGGTCGTGGGCGATGAAACCGGCCAGAGCCCCCAGCATCTCCAGCTTCTGCTCTTTGCCAAGCTGGTGGGCCAGTTCCGGCTCCCCCGCCGGTTCCGGTGTTGTCACGTACTCATCCATGCGTTTCCATGCTAGCGGCCGCGACTATCCTGCCTAGGGGCGAAGGGCCGCGATTCTCTTGATCCTTAAAGAAATAGAATTATGTGACGGTGGTGAATAATGAAATGATGAAGAAGATGTTTCCGCTGATGCTGGCCATGGCGAGTGCGGTTGGAACGGAGCGGCAAGGGATGAGTCAAGCCGTGCTGGAGCGCATGATGGCGCGCTTCGCGCCGGCCGAGATGCGGGTGGACACGGCGGCGCTGTCGGCCGGCGACCGGAAAGCGCTGGTCAAGCTGATCGAAGCCTCGCGCGTAATCAACGATCTTTTTCTGACGCAGATGTGGAGCGGAAATCACGCGCTGCTCATGCAGCTCGAAAAAGGCCATTCAGCATTGGGCAAGGCGCGGCTGCATTATTTCCGCATTCAGAAGAGTCCATGGTCGGATCTCGACGGGCACGTGGCTTTTCTTCCGGGCGTGCCGCCCAAGAAGCTGCCCGGCGCGAATTTCTATCCGCCGGACATGACCAAGGAGGAGTTTGAATCCTGGGTGAAGAAATTACCGGAAAAGGAACGGCTCGAGGCGGAGGGCTTCTTCACGGTCATCGCGCGAGACTCCGGGAAACGCCTGCGCATGGTGCCGTACAGCGAGGCGTACCAGAGGGACCTGGAGCGCGCGGTGGGCCATCTACGGGAGGCCGCGGCGGCGACCGAGAACGAGAGCCTGAAACGATTTCTCACCTTGCGCGCGGACGCGTTTCTTTCAAACGATTACTACGCAAGCGACGTGGCGTGGATGGACCTGGATGCGCCGCTCGATATCACGATCGGCCCGTACGAGACTTACAACGACGAAATCTTCGGATACAAGGCGGCTTTCGAATCCTACGTGAACCTGCGCGATGACCAGGAAACCGCCAAGCTGAAATTCTTCGCCGACCACATGCAGGAGATCGAGAACAACCTGCCCATCGAGGCGCGATTTCGCAATCCGAAGATCGGCGCGGCGGCACCCATCCGAGTGGTCAACGAAATCTTCTCGGCGGGGGACGGGAATCATGGGGTGCAGACCGCGGCTTACAATCTGCCCAACGACGAGCGCGTGGTGCAAGAAAAGGGCTCGAAGCGCGTGATGCTGAAAAACGTGCAGGAGGCCAAATTCCGAAGCGTGCTGGTGCCCATTGCGAAACGCATGCTCGCGCCGGGCGCGCAGCGCGATCTCAGCTTCGATTCATTCTTCACGCACATTCTGGCGCACGAGATGACGCACGGAATCGGGCCGCACCAGATCGAGGTGGCCGGGCGCCGCACAACGCCGCGCCAGCAATTGAAAGAACTCTACAGCGCCATCGAGGAAGCCAAGGCCGATGTTACGGGCCTGTTCATGCTGCAATATTTCTTCGATCATGGCATGCTGCCGGGCGGCGAGCAAAATGAACGCCGGCTCTACACCACATTTCTAGTGTCCGCATGTCGCACGCTGCGGTTCGGTCTGAAAGAAGCGCACGGGAAAGGGATGGCCGTGCAGATGAACTATCTGGGAGATCGCGGAGCTTTTGTGTTTAATACCGACGACGGCACTCTCGATGTCAACGTTGCGAAATTCAAATCCGCCGTTCGGGAGCTAGACCACGATCTGCTGACGATCGAAGCCACCGGCGATTATGCGAGCGCCAAAAAAATGCTGGATAACGTGCGTGAACTCGCTGTGGCGACCCACAGACTGAAAGACATCCCGACCGACATCGAGCCTGTGTTTGTGACCGCGGATCAGCTCGCGCCGCGTTGAGACTGCTACACCGCGGCGGCTTTCGCTCTTGTCGCCGGTTCCAGTTGCGCCAGTTTCGTTTCGAGATCCGCCAGAGCTTTGCGCAGAATATCCTGATAGCGCACGCTCGTGCTGCTCGCTAATTCCCGCATTACCCGGGTGCGTGAAAGTTCCAGGTTCTCTTTATCGCGTAGTGTTTGCATTTGTTCCGGAGTTAACTCGGGCTCGCGAGTCTTGGTTTCCTTGCTGGCGGCGGATTCGATCTGGGCTTCGACGGACTTACTCTCCCAACCTCTCGCCATACCTCTATTGTAGGACGGTTGGGCCGCGAATGCACGGGAATGCACGCAAATACAGGTGCTGGGAGCGTGTAACAATGTCATGACATGCGAATAAGAGCGCTGTGCGCGATTCTTTTGCCTTGCGTCCGGCGTGTCGGCTGCCTCGCTCGAAGGTGTGTGGGAAGTTACCATCACGCGGTTTGGCGAACCCGATTATGGACGGGCGACGTTCAAGACAAGCGGCGACAAGCTTACCGGGCAGGCCGATGAACTCACGATCGAAGGGACAGTTCACGGCGATGCGGTCGCTTTCACGGCCCGGGACAAAGACGGGAAGTCATCCGGGGAATTCACCGGAACCATGATCGAGGGCGTGCTGGTGGGCACGGCCAAGGTCGGTGATGAGTCCGCGACTTGGACGGCCCAGCGTCCGGTGGAGCGGCCCGCGGGCGCGTCAAAGGCGCACCGTTTCTTCACGCGCACCTTCCATCGCCAGTTTTCGAGTGCGATTCCGCCGGTTCTGCATGTGTTCCCCGGCGACAGCGTCAGCACGTCAACCGTGGATGCCGGCGGCGTGGATTCGAATGGGCAGCGGCGGTCGGCGGGAGGGAATCCGTTAACGGGACCGTTTTACATCGAGAACGCGTGGCCGGGCGATACGCTGGTGGTGCGATTCACGAGCATCCGGCTGAACCGCGATTCCGCGATACATAGCGATAGCATCGTCGCAAGCGCTTTCGATCCGTACTATGTAAAGGATTTGAAGCGGGTGGAGAAATTCGACAGCGACTGGCGGCTGGATCGCGAGCGCGGCGTGGCGGTATTGAAGAATCCGACGGAGAAACTGAAGAATCTTTCCGTGAAAGTGGCGCCGATGCTGGGATGCGTGGGAGTTGCGACGCCGGGTAACCAGTCGTTCCAGTCGGGCCATCTGGGCAGTTTCGGCGGCAACATGGATTACAACCAGATCCGGGAGGGCGTCACGTTGTATCTACCGGTGTATCATCCCGGCGCGCTGTTGTTCGTGGGCGACGGGCACGCGGTGCAGGGCGATGGCGAACTGACGGGCAACGCCCTCGAGACTTCGATGGACGTGGAATTCACGGTGGACGTAGTCGAGGGCCGGGCGCCGCATAATCCGCGAGCGGAGAATGACGAGTACCTGATGGCGTTGGGGATCGGCGGCTCGCTGATGGAGGCGCTGCAGGGAGCGACCACGAATCTGGCGCAGTGGCTGGAGCGCGATTACAAGCTGAATGCGGCCGAGGTGGCGATGGTGCTGGGCACGTCGATAAAGTACGACATCGCGGAGATCGTTGACGGCCAGTTGAACATGGCGGCCAAGGTGCCAAAGAGTGTTCTTTCCCAATTACGGCGGTAGCGGCAGCCCATGGCCCGCGACCATTCCGCGTGTATCGGGGCGTCCGGTGCGGGTGGAGTTTCGGACATCAGTTGTGGATGTGGCCGGCGCTCCGGCGCATGCGGCGACGTATCTGCGCGAAAGAAGGATGGTGATTGAAGAAGCGCTGATGGCGGATGGGGACGAGTTCGCCCGCATCTTCGTGCACGAACTGTTTCACTTCGTGTGGCTGCGGCTGGGGAACCGGAGGCGGCGATCATACGAACGCGTGGTGGCGGGTGAGTTGCGGCGGGGGGTGCGCGGGGAAATGGGATGGTCGGCGGAAATGCGGAAGCGGAAACTGGCGGCGCGGGACAGGACGGCGCGCACGCGGAAGTGGCGCGATTATTGCTGCGAGAGTTTTTGCGATACGGCGGCATGGCTGTATGCGGGGGTGCGGGGGCACGGGGAGTTCACGCTCGCGAGAGAGGCGCGGGAAGGGCGGAAGGCGTGGTTTGGGCGGGCGGGGTTGGACGAAGGAGTCGCGATCTAGGGAAAGAGTGAGAGTTTCGGGGATTCCTGGAACGAAGATAATGGGCCGCGAATGGACGCGAATACACGCAAATATGCAACTGCAGATACCTTGAATGATGTCGCAGAGAAGGTGATCGGAGGGGCTTACGAAGTTGCGAATGTGCTAGGGGCGGGATTTTTGGAGAAAGTCTACGAACGAGCGCTGACGCGCGAGCTCGTGATGCGTGGATTGACGGTGAGGGCGCAGGCTTCGTTTCAGGTGGCGTACAAGGGCCATTGTGTTGGTGAATACGTTGCCGATCTGCTCGTTGAAGAGCAGCTCATCGTCGAACTTAAATGCGTGGATCGGTTCGCTAGCGAACACCTGGCGCAATGCATTAACTACCTGAAGGCCTCGGGCATCAAGCTAGCCCTACTAATCAATTTTCAAAAACCGCGGATCGAGTGGAAGCGGATTGTTTACGGTGCTTAATTCGCGGCCCAAACTCCTCGTAATGCTATCCTAATTAAATCAATTCCAGCCGGCAGGGGCGAACCATGCGCACGCTACAGTATTCAACGCCACACGGCATCACGGTTACGCGCACGATGTCGAAGGCCAACTACCGCAAGGGCCTGCGGCACCTGTTGCGCGAGCTTGATACGTGCCGTGGCATGTACCTGTCTTCGGGTTATGAATTTCCGGGCAGATATTCGCGCTGGGATTTAGCGTCCACGCGGCCGCCGCTCGAGATACTGGCGCTCGACCGGCGGGTGGAGTTCCGGCCGCTGAATGTGCGGGGCGAGATTCTCAATCAGATGCTGGCGCGCGTGCTCGAGGAGCATCCGCACTGGGACTCGTTCGGGCTGGGGAGCGGAGGGGTGCTGGCAGGGGTTCTGAAGCCGCTGCCGAAACTTTTTCCTGAAGAGGAGCGCAGCAAACAGCCTTCGGTGTTCTCGATCCTGCGGGCGCTGATGCAGGAGTTTCACAACGAGCAGGACACGCGGCTGGGCCTGGTGGGCGCGTTTGGTTACGATCTGCTGTTTCAGTTCGATCCCATCGAGAAGAAGTTGCCGCGCAGCGGGCAGAAGGACCTGCACCTGTTTCTCTGCGACGACATTTACTTCATGGATCGCAAGAAGGAGCAGATCGAGCGGTATCAGTACGATTTCGATTTCGAGGGGCTTTCGACGCTAGCGCTGGAGCGCACGGCGGAACCTATTGCGCCGCCGGCGCAGATTCCGGCGGGGCCGATCGAGTCGGATCACGCGGCGAAAGAGTACATGGCCAGCGTGGAAAAAGTGCGGGAGGGGATGCGGCGCGGCGATTACTACGAGGTGGTGTTGCACCAGACGTTCCGCACGCCGTATTCGGGGAAGGCGTCGGCGCTGTTCGAGCGGATGCAGAAGGCGAATCCGAGCCCGTATGAATTTCTGCTGCAGTTCGGCGATGAGCAGCTTGTGGGGGCGTCGCCGGAGATGTTCGTGCGGGTGGAGGGGCAGCGCGTGGAAACATGCCCGATTGCGGGAACGGCGCGGAGGACGGGCGACCCGATCCGCGACGAGGTCAGCATTCGCGAGCTGCTGAACTCGACCAAGGAAGAATCAGAGCTGACCATGTGTACCGACGTGGATCGCAACGACAAATCGCGCGTGTGCGAGCCGGGGACGGTGAAGGTGATCGGGCGGCGGGTGATCGAATCGTACGCCGGGCTGTTCCACACGGTGGATCACGTCGAGGGATTTCTGAAGGAAGGGTTCGATTCGCTGGATGCGTTTTTGAGCCACATGTGGGCGGTGACGGTGGTGGGGGCGCCCAAAAAGGCGGCGGCGATTGTGATCGAGAACCTGGAAAAAGAAGCGCGTGGGTGGTACGGCGGGGCGATCGGCATGCTGTCGCTCTCAGGCGACATCAACACCGGGATTCTCATTCGCACGACTTACCTGCGAAATGGGGTGGCGACGTATCCGGCGGGCGCGACGCTGCTCTACGATTCGGTTCCGGAAATGGAGGAGCAGGAGACGCGGCTTAAAGCGACAGGCTTCTTCCGACTTCTGGGCAGCGAACCGGAAAAGGCGCGCGTGGAGGTTCGCGATTCGGAAGGCGCGGGGGTGCGGCTGCTGCTGGTGGACAACGACGACTGCTTCATCCACACGCTCGCAAACTACGCCCGGCAGACGGGCGCGGAAGTGGTGACGTATCGCGCGGGATTTCCGGCGGAGATGATCCGGCAAATTGCGCCGAGCCTGATCTTGATTTCGCCGGGGCCGGGGCGTCCGGCCGATTTCGGGGTGCCGGACCTGGTGAAGAACGCGGTGCGGCTGGGCGTACCGGTCTTCGGCGTCTGCCTGGGATTGCAAGGAGTGGTGGAGGCGTTCGGCGGCGAGCTGGGCGTGCTCGACTATCCAATGCACGGGAAGCCTTCGTGGATCACACACCAGGGCAAGGGAGTGTTCGAAGGGCTTCCGGAGCGTTTCCAGGTGGGGCGATATCACTCGCTGTTTGCACAGCGCGCGAGTTTTCCTGGATGCCTCGAGATCACCGCGGAATCCGAAGACGGGGTGATTATGGGGCTGCGGCACAAGGAGCTACCGGTGGAGGCCGTGCAGTTCCATCCGGAATCGATTTTGACGCTCGAGGGCGACAGCGGACTTCGGATGATCGAAAATGTAGTCAAGCTTTACGGGCGGCTGTCAACCGGCGCGATCGCTTAGGTTTTCCAGAAGCACCAATCCAGAGGGCAATTCCTCGCCGAAGATGCGGCCGAGCGCGCGCTCGTCGCGTGCATCGTCTCCTTCGAATACAGCTAAAGGTTGTTCCGAGCGAGGCTGGGCTGCGAGCTTCTGGCGGACAGACTCGCGGGTGGCGGGAGGGAGGTCGCGAGTGGGATCGCCGGTGCGGCGGGCGAGCGAGGCCAGGGTTTCGGCGGCGGCTGGCATGGCCAATAGCGCTTCCGCCCAGCGGGTGACGGTGGCGGGCGGCACAACCTGGTTGATGGGGCCGTAGAACAATTGACGCGCGCCGAGACGCGAGAGGCACCACAGCTCGGATTCGCGCGCGGCGCCGGCTTTCACCATGCGGACGAGCGCGTCACCTAATTCGGTTTTGGTCTGGATGGGCAGCAGCTCAAGGCTCGAGGCGGTGCGCCACATCTCACGGAGCAGGCTGCTGTTCAGGCGTGGCGGCTTTTTGCCCGCGCGGGGGAGCAGCGTGGGGGCAAGGCGCTGATAGAGGTCGGCCTGCTGGTTGCGGTTGAGGCCGCCAGCGATGCGGCCCCAGAAAATCCACCAATCGATTTCGCACTGCACCTGGTTGGCGTATTGCAAACCGCCGGCGTAGATGCGGCGCGTCTGCTCGACGCGGAAATCATCGCCGGGGAATCCGAAACCGGGGCGAAGACAGAAACCGGCGAGGTTGAACCAGCGGGCCTCGTAGGCCGGACTCTTCTTGCGGCCGGCGGAGCATTCGAGGAAGACGTCGGCCAGCGCGCGAATGGCGGTGAGCGGCCAGGAGGCGCGGCCCAGCGCGAGAGTCTGCTCGAGCATGGCGGGCAGCTCTTCGGGCGCGACCTCAGCTTTTGCGGTGGTGGAGAACACGTTGCGAACGAGCTCCGCGGCCTGCTTGACGCCTTCCTCGCTCACTATGGCGGCGGGCCGGGCCTTTTCGGGCTCGGCGGTGCGCTTGCGCAGCTCGAACTGCAGTCGCCAGCGATGATCGCTGATTTTGGATTCGCACCAGGTTTCGAGCGTGCCGATTTCGGTGAGGTGCGCCCCGACCTTCACCGGGATCAGGCGCTCGCCGGCTTTGCCGAAGCGAATGACGGCGTGGAGGGGCGCGTGCGTGTGGAGGCTTTCATCGGCAGCCGCGAACTCGACCACTTCGCCGGGGCGGTCTTCGGTGCGGGTGAGCGAGCTGTAGAGGCGGAAGGAGACAGGTTTGTTGGCGATCAATTGCAAATCTTCGCGATCGATTTCGAGGGTTGAGCCTTCTTCAGCGCCCCGCGGAACGAGGCAGACAGTAGTAATTTGGTCGGCGGCGGGTTGGCCCAGGCCGAGGTAATACGTTCGAGGAAGGCCGCCGCGGACCAGCACGCCGCTGCCGGTCGAGCGGACGTAGGAATAGTAGGCCGCGCCGGTGGCGACGGCGAGATCGAGGTCGCGGTTTTCGAGAATTTCCGGGCGCTTGCCGTACCAGTGGCCCACGGCGTCGGCAACGCGCTCGCGGCAGATATCGGGGATGAAGAAACCGCCGTTGAAAAGAATGGCATCGGGCTGCTGGGCTGCGCCTTCGAGAAAAACGTTCAAGTGCTTGGTGATGGCGGGGTCAGTGACGTAGGGCAGGCCCAGTTCACGGAACAGGCTGCGCTTGTCATCCTTGGGCGCATCGCCGCGCTCGGTGATGGGCAGGAAACCTTCAAGCGCCAGCTCGAGCGCTTCCTCGCGCAGAATTTCGGTTTTGAGCGAGCCGCCGACGAGCGCTCTGCCTGCGCCGAGCACGGTGATCTCGACGCTCTTCAGATGCGGATCGCTGAGCAGACGCTCCTTGGCCGCGGTGCACTGGCGCCGCAGGCCGCTACGCTGGCGGATGGAGAGCGGCACCGCGAGCTTGGTTTCGACCAGCCAGGCGAGCGTGAGATCGAGATTGTCGCCGCCGAGCAGCAGGTGCCTGCCGACGGCGGTGCGCGTGAAATCGACGCGGTCGCCTTCGCGGGTGACGCGGATGAGGCTGAAGTCGCTGGTGCCGCCGCCGACGTCGCACACCAGCACGACCTGGCCGTCGTAGAGCAGTTTGCGCGAGCGCGCGAAATTGTTGGCGATCCAGGAATAGAAGGCCGCGACGGGTTCTTCGAGCAGAGTCAGCTTGGGGAGACCGGCTTCGGCCGCGGCCATGACGGTCAGTTCGCGAGCCTCTTCATCGAAGGAAGCGGGAACGGTGAGGACGATGTCCTGGTCCGCGAGGGGCACGCCTTGCTTCTGGTCCCAGGCTTCGCGGAATTTGCGCAGGAACTCGGAGGACACCTCTACGGGCGAGAGGACGCGGCCAGTTTCCTGGGAATCCCAGGGAAGAATTTTGGCAGTGCGATCGACATCGGGATTGGAGAGCCAGGATTTCGCCGAGTGGACCAGGCGTGTAGGGACAAGCGCGCCCTGCTCACGCGCGTAGACGCCGACGGGGCGGCCGTCTTCGAAAAACATGAAGGAAGGCAGGGTGCGGAGGGGCTCGATTTTTCCAGGGGCGACAAGTTGCGGCACTTCGAAAATATGGATGGGCGGAAAGTTGAGGTCTTCGGCTTCGGCGGGATCGACCCAGGCCAGCGCGGAGTTGGTGGTGCCGAGGTCGATGCCGATTTTCATGGCGCTACGCGCTCGCGGACGTTGAATTCGAGTTTCCAGCGGCGGCCGTCGCGCGCGACGCACCACAACTGCAGGACGCCGGTTTCAGTGACGACGGTTTCGAACGAGACGGGGACGGTGAGCATCCCATTGGTCGAAGTGAGGTTGACTTCCATGGGCGAGAGTTCCTGGAGATCGTCGCCGAAGTCCTCGACGAGCGAGCCGGGTGGGTCGTTTTTACGAACTGTGGAAGAGAAGAAGCGGAACTCGGCGGGCTGGCCGACCGTTAGTCCGAATTGGCGATCGGGGATGGCCACCGCGGTTCCCTCTTCCATGCCGAAGGGCGCGACGGTGAGCGCTTTAAGCGGGGCGTGCATGCCTGGGACGGCGGGCATGGCGCTCTCGATGCCGACGTAGTATGTGCGCGGGACGCCGCCGCGAATACGCACGCCCTTGCCGTGCCGCGCCAGGCCGTAGTAGGCTGCGCCGCGCGAGACGGCGTGCATGAGATCTTCGCCGGTCAGTGGTTGGACGGGGCCGAAACCCTCTTCGGCGAGCCACGAATCGAGAACTTCTATGATGCGGTCGCGGATCAGGCGCGCGTGGAGCACGCCGCCGTTGAACAAAACGTGGGTGGGGGCAGCCAGGCCGGAGGGACCGCGGCGGACGCGCTCACGCTCGATGGAAGAAGGGTCCTGGCGGAGGAACTCGGCCAAGTGCCTGGTAATAGCGGCGTCGGCGGCGTAGGGCAAGCCGATTTCCTGCAAGCCAACGCGGCGTTGGCGCTGTGGCATCTCGGAGCTGGAAACTTTGGGGAAAAAACCGTCGCCGAGGATGCGGTCAACGTCATCGCGGGTGACGGCGGCCTTGATGGTGCCGCCGACGAGGCCAGTGCCTTTGCCGAGAATGGTGACGGGCTGTTCTTTGGTTCGGGCACCGGGGGCGAGCAGTTTTTCTTTGGCGACGCGGCAATTGTGCCAGAGGGCGCGGAGCTGTAAGGTATCGATGCGGGTGCCTTTTTCGGCGAGCTGCGCGGCGATCATGCGGGCCAGCGCGAGATCCATATTGTCGCCACCGAGCAGAATGTGCTCGCCGACGGCCATACGCTCGAGCGTCAGTTCGCCGGCCTGCTCGGTTACGGCGATGAGCGTAAAGTCCGTAGTGCCACCGCCGATGTCGATGACGAGAATCAGATCGCCGAGATTGACGCGCTCGCGCCAGTCTTTGTGGCGCTCGATCCAGGCGTAAAAGGCTGCCTGGGGCTCTTCGAGCAGAGTGACATCGCGGAAGCCGGCGCGGTGAGCGGCGTCGAGGGTGAGCTCGCGGGCGACGGCATCGAAGGAAGCGGGCACGGTGACCAGGACCTGCTGTTCGGCGAACGGAGCGTCGGGCATTTTCGCGGTCCAGGCGTCGCGCAGATGTTCGAGATAGCGGGCGGAGGCATCGACGGGCGAGAGTTTGCGAACGCCTTCGGGCGCATTCCAGGGGAGAATGGCGGCGGTGCGGTCGACGCCGGAGTGCGAAAGCCAGGATTTCGCCGAGGCCACGAGGCGCCCGGTGTTCTCGACGCCGCGTTTTTGCGCGAGGCGGCCAACGACGAATTCCGGCTCCGGATCCCAAGGGATGGCGAGCGAGCCCGCCGGAAAATCGGACGGGCCCGGAACGTAGAGCGACGAGGGCAACAGCGGCTCGTCGCGCACCTCGCCAGGGTTGACGAGCTGCGGAATGTCCATCAGGCGGACTTCGGGCGCGTCGGGGCCATCGGCGCCGCGTTTGATTTCGCTATAAGCCAGGGCAGAGTTGGTGGTGCCCAGGTCGATTCCAATGACGTACTTCATTATTCGATTTCGATCTCGGCGGGGGCGATGATGGCCCCATCCTGCTTAGGATTGAGCGCGGGAAGCTCGACTTTGCCGGCGCGCCAGCCTTTATGACGCAGCAGGCCGCCGGAAGGCGTCCCGGCGGGGACGTTGCCGATGAACTTGACGGCGGCGGGGTCGGATACAGCCGACTTGGTGAAGGTGCCCTCGACACCATCGATCACCGGCTGGAGCTTGATGTAGCGGCCGAGCGATTCCCGGGCCTGATCGTGCAGGCTGCGGACGGCGGCTCCCACCTGATCGTCGGAGTAAGCGGCGATATCTTCCATGACGAAGTCGATAAGACGCGAATCGCGCTGCAGGATGGAGAGGATTTGCAGGGCTCCATCAGAAGGGCGCGGGGCCGCGGGGGCGGCGGCAGGTTGTTTGGTGGCGGCGCGGCGCGCGAGACCGAGGGACCCCAGGGCGTCGCCGGGCCGAGAGCCGCGCAACGTGAAGGAAAAGAAGCTGGTGGTGGCGGACCCGAAGCGC
>JACXTT010000559.1_pt1 | contig 63893 bp, 67 predicted proteins | sample 9270951 | NCBI WGS metagenome assembly JACXTT01 (sample SAMN15532306, study PRJNA645909) | rock metagenome | isolation source: weathered quartz diorite | place: Puerto Rico | collected 2017-06-21 | reverse complement strand
TCCGTAGACATTGTTCCTTATTGACACAATGTGTCCTTGAAATGGATACTGCATCAGCTCCATTCCACCTTGTCCGTCGAAGGAAATTCCATGAGAGTCACCAAGTACAGAAAATGGCTGCTCGCCATCGGCATCGGCTGCCTGCTCGCCGGCCCCGCGAGCGCGCAAGAGAGCTATCCGAGCAAGCCGATCCGCCTGATCGTCGGCTTCCCGCCGGGCGGTCCGACGGACATCATTGCGCGCGTGATCGCGCAGGACCTGGGCAAGGAACTCAATGAGTCCGTGATTGTGGAGAACCGCGGCGGCGCGGGCGGCATCATCGGCGCCAATGTCGTGGCCAAGGCAAAGCCGGACGGTTACACGCTGCTGCTCGCGGTCGAGTCCTCGCAGACGCGCGGCCTGGCGCTCAACCCCTCGTCGCTGCCCTACGACCAGAACAAGGACTTCACGTACATACGGTTGGTCGCGAAGCAGCGCAACCTGATCGTCGTGAACCCGAGTGTTCCCGTGAACAGCGTGAAAGACCTCATCGCCTACGCCAAGGCCCATCCGGGAAAGCTCAACAGCGGCGGGACCTTCGGCGCGACGTCCCACATCGGAGGCACGCTGTTCGATGCCCTGAACGGGACCGAGATGACCTTCGTCAACTACGCCGGCGGCGCGCAGCCGATCACCGATCTCATCGCGGGCACCGTGCAGGTGGGCTTCTTCACCGAGGCGACCGTTGCGCAGCACATCCGCGCAGGCAAGATCAAGGCGCTGGCCGTCGCCGCGCCTGAGCGATCGCCGGCCTTCGCGTCGCTGCCAACCGTCGAGGAAAGCGGTGGCAAGCGCATGGACCTGTCGCCGTGGTTCGGGGTCGCGGGCCCGGCAGGAATGCCCGCGCCCATCGTGAAGAAGATCGCGGCCGCGCTCGACAAGGTCGTGGTCCATCCGACATTCCTGGGACAGCTCGAGACGCTGGGCGCGGTTCCCATCCAGAACTCCACGCCTGAGCAGTACGGCAAGCAGGTGGCGCAAGAGGTCGTCTTCTGGAACAAGTGGGCCACGACACTCAAGACACCGCTGGCGCGCTGAGCGGCCACATGACGGCATTTCCCACACGCACGCCATGAGCTTCTACGATCAATACGACGAGCACTTGTCGGGCGCGGAGCGCGCCCTGGTGCACAGGGCGCAGGCATTCTGCGCCGGCCCCTTCTCCCGATCCGTCCTCGATGCATTCGACCAGGCACGTGCGTATGAGACATCCTGGATCCAGGCCTGGGCGGACCAGGGGTTCCTCGGCCTGCAGACCTTGCGCGCGCATGGCGGCTTCGAAGCCTCCTATCTCTGCAAGATCCGCGTGGCGCAGGCCATGGCCGAGCACAGCTTCGGCGCGGCTTTTGCCATCAACAACCTGCAGGGTTCCGTGACCCGGGTTTCCAAGACCGGCTCCGCCGTCCAGCATGACCGACTGCTGGAGCGCATGCGTTCCGGCGACCTCCTGTGCGCGCCCGCCATGTCGGAGCCGTCGGGAGGCAGCGATCTCTCCGCGCTCGCGACTTCGGCGCGGCGCGTGGAAGGAGGATGGCTCGTCAACGGCACCAAGGCATGGGTTACCAACGGCACCGTCGTGGGCTGCGTGACACTGCTGGCGCGCGTGGACCGCCCGACCGGCGGCCAGGACATCGCCTCCTTCCTTACGCTGCTGGAGGACAGCCCCACTGTGTCGCGCGAGGAGATTCGCGTGCCCGGAGGACGCGCCTTCCGCCTGGCCCGGATCGAATTCCGAGACCACTTCGTTCCCGATTGGTGCCTGTTCAGCGAACCAGGTCAGGCGTTCAAGACCTCGCTCACCTCGATCAACGCGGCGCGCGTCCACGTGGCAGCCATGTGCGTCGCCTCCCTGCGCGCGGCGCTGGCGGAGGCCACGCAGTACTGCGCATCGCGCGAGGCGTTCGGGCGGCCCGTGCTCGACCACCAGGGGTTGCGCTGGGAACTCGCGGAGGTCTCGATCCGGCTGGAAGCCGCCAACGCGCTGGTCTTTCGCGCAGCCAAGGCGATACAGGACGGCAGCCCTGGCCCCGCCCTCGCCGCACAGGCCAAGAAGTTCGCGGTCGACACCTGCCTCTGGGGCATCGACCAGTGCCTGCGGGCCATGGGAGCCATCGGCGTGAGCGCAGGACACCGGCTCAACATGCTGCACGCGGAATGCCGCATGGCTGCTTTCGGCGACGGCACCAACGAGATGCTGCTGGAGCGCATCGGCAAGAACCTGCAGTCGGACTACCGGCTGCCATCCGCCGAAGGAGGCGTCGAATGAGAAACGTGGTTGTCGAGGATGCGCACGCGGCCGTCCGGGGACTGAGCGACGGCGACACCGTCATGGTGGGCGGCTTCGGCGGCGCGGGGCTGCCGCGACGCATCATCAAGGCCGTGCTGGACCTGAACGTGCGCGAGCTGACGGTCATCTCCAACAACGCCGGCGCAGGCGGAGAAGATCTGAGCCTGTGGTTCGGCGCCAGGATCGTGCGCAAGATCGTGTGCTCGTATCCGCGCAGCGCAGACGTCTTTGCCCAGCAGTACCGGGCCGGCACGGTCGAGCTCGAACTGGTGCCGCAAGGCACGCTGGTCGAGCGCATCCGCGCCGGCGGCGCGGGGCTGGGAGGCTTCCTGACGCCCGTCGGCGTGGGAACGGTCTTCGAAAAAGGCAAGCAGAAAATTCACCTGAAGGGGCGCGACTACCTGCTTGAGGAACCGCTGCACGCGCAGTTTTCCTTTCTCAAAGGGCGGCAGGCCGACCCGCTGGGCAACGTCAACTACAACAAGACCGCCCGCAACCATTCCGCGGTGATGGCCACCGCGGGCGCGACGGTCGCCATCGAGGTCGACCAACTGGTGCACGCCGGAGAGATGGATCCCGAAGGGATCGTCACGCCGTGCATCTTTGTCGATCGCGTCTTTCTGTCGAGGTCCTCATGAAAACGCTCTCTCGCCTGGCCCTCGCCCGCCTGGTGGCCCACCATCTTCCGAAGGAAGGCTTCGTGAACCTGGGAATCGGCGCGCCCACCCATGTGGCGGACTTCCTGCCTGCCGACACATCCGTGATGCTGCACAGCGAGAACGGCATCCTGAATGTCGGCCCCAAGCCGCAGGAGGATCAGCAGGACTGGGACCTCATCAACGCGGGAAAGATGCCCGTCACCCTGGCAACGGGCGGTTCTTTCTTCGATTCCAGCCTGGCCTTCGCGATGATGCGGGGTGGACACATCGACATCGCGATCCTCGGCGCCTTCCAGGTTTCGCAGACAGGCGATCTCGCGAACTGGAGCACGGGGGACGCCGGCGGGGCGCCGCCAGCGATAGGCGGCGCGATCGACCTGGCGGTCGGGGCCAAGACGATCTGGGTCATGATGGAACATACGACGCGCGAGGGAATGCCCCGCATCGTGTCGCAGTGCACCCTCCCGCTGACCGCCGTGGGCGTGGTGGCGCGCATTTTCACCAGCGTTGCCATCATCGACGTCACGCCCGACGGTCTGGTGGTGGACGCATTGCTGGACGGCGTGTCGATCGACGAAGTCGCGGCCCTGACCGGCGCGAAGCTCGCCTGTGCGCCACTGATGAAAAGGTTTCGAGCGGACGGCGCCATCGCCGAACGCTGAACGGCGCCGGCCGCTATTCGGTGGCCGCGATCACGACCAGCGCGGATGCCGGCACATCGGTGCGGGCGGTCAGCTTGTGCGGAATCGTCGAATCGAACTGAACGCAATCGCCTGGCCGCAGGATCTCGGTGCGCGTGCCGATCTTGAGCTCGATCTCGCCCGACAGCGCGAAAAGAATCTCCTCGCCTTCATGGTGACTCATGATGCGCCCGCGCTTCTGCGTTTTTCCGGGACGCACCACGAAGGCCCGCATGACCCGGTCCGGCTTGATGCCCGCCACGAGCGACAGGTGCATGTCGGGGTCGCCGGCGGAAACGCCGTTGCCACGAACAATCGTGATGACATCGTTCTCGGCCACCTGCCCGAAGAGCCTGTCCACGGTGACGCCCAGCGCCTTGGCGATGCTCAGTGCCGAATCGATGGACGGGTTCGACAGGCCGCGCTCAATTTTCGAGAGATAGCTTCGCGTCAGCCCCGAATCCAGCGCCAGCTGCTCGAGCGTCATGCCGCTTTGGACGCGCAGAAATTTGAGATGTAGTGCCACCGGAATGTCGCCATCGCGAGAGAGTCTGGAACAACAAAATTGTCGCATGCCCCAAAAAGCGGCATGCCAGGCCATCGCCTCATCGCATAGCTGCTATGTCCTGACGTGCATGGGCAACGACGCACAAGCCGAGGATACTTTGTGTCATCGAAACTGGTCGAGAGTTTGCATGGCTCGTTCCGGGCTGCCGCGCGCCAGAGTTTGAAGCAAAGAAGGAGACAACCATGAAGATCGTGCGCATTGCCGCGGCCATGCTGCTGGGCATTTGCATTTCGGGCGCGGCCACTGCCGGACAGACATTCGATGCCGTCAAGAAGCGGGGCATTGTCCAGTGCGGCGTGTCGACCAATCTCCCGGGCTTCGCGTTCACCGACAGCAAGGGCGAGTGGCAAGGCATCGACGTCGACACATGCCGTGCGATCGCAGCCGCGATGTTCGGCAACGCATCGAAGTTCAAGGTGGTGCCGCTGACGACGCAGGCGCGGTTCACCGCGCTGCAATCGGGGGAGGTGGACGTTCTCACGCGCAACACGACGCAGACGATGTCCAGGGACACCACGCTGGGCCTGATCGGTGTCGGCGTCAATTTCTACGACAGCCAGGGCATCATGGTCACCAAGGACGCCAACGTGACCAGTGCGAGAAAGCTCGCCGGAGCCACGATCTGCGTGCTGCCCGGGACCACGACGGAGCTCAATCTCACCGACTGGTTCCGCGGATTGAAGATTGAATTCAAGCCGGTCCTCCTGGACACGGTCGACGAGATCAAACGGGCCTTCGTCTCGGGTCGCTGCGACGGCATCACGATGGACAAGTCGCAGCTCGCGCTTTCGCGCGCCAGTTTTGCCAACGCCGAGAAGTACCTGATTCTTCCGGAGGCCTTGTCCAAGGAGCCCTTGGGGCCGATGGTGCGACAGGGCGATGAAGCCTGGTTCAACGTCGTCCGCTGGACCTTGAATGCCATGCTCGAGGCGGAGGAATACAACCTCTCTTCGAAGAATGTCGACGACGTGTCCAAGGCCGCGCCGCCCCACATCCAGCGCATCCTGGGCCTGTCGCCCGGCCTGGGCAAAGGCCTCGGGCTGGACGACAAGTGGGCCTACAACATCATCAAGCAGGTAGGCAACTACGGCGAGATCTTCGACCGGAGCCTGGGCGCGTCCAGCCCGATGAAGCTCGAGCGTGGGCTGAATGCCCTGTACACCAGGGGCGGCCTGATGTACGGCTGGCCGATCCGCTGAGCGGCACCTTCCATTTTCCTTGCTGTCCTCGACGCTGCCTGCGGGCGGCGCGGACATATTCGCCTGCACGTGCCCTCCTCCATGTCCAAAGACCCTGTCACAAGCCAGCGCTCGCGCGCCGGTCCCACGCTTTCCTGGCAAGACCCGGATACCCGGGCAGTGGCCTATCAGGTGCTGGTGGTCGGCCTCATCGGTCTGCTCGCCTGGTACCTGGTATCCAACACCATGCACAACCTCGCGTCGCGAAACATTGCCACAGGCTTCGGGTTTCTCGACCGGGAGGCGGGCTTCGCCATCGGCGAGTCTCTGATCGACTACACGCCCTCCGACACCTACCGGCGAGCCATCCTGGTGGGCCTGGTGAACACGCTGCGGGTATCCGCGGTCGCGCTCGTGTTCGCCACCGTCCTCGGCCTGGTCGTCGGCATATCGAGGCTCTCCTCCAATGGGGTGATCAGACGCGCGGCCGCAGCCTACGTCGGTTGTGTTCGCAATGTTCCCTTGCTGCTGCAATTGCTGATCTGGTACGCGTTCATCGGCGAAGTGCTTCCCGGACCTCGCGCAGCCCTTCACCCGCTCCCCGGCGTTTTCATGTCGAACAGGGGTTTGCTGGTGCCGGCTGTCGAGGGCCACTCGGTGACGGCCATCGGCGTCGGCCTGGCGATCGCCGTTGGTGCCATTTTCTTGGTCGCCTTGCTGCAACGCGTGAGGTTTCGGCAAACCGGACACGCTCGCCCCCTGTGGCCGTGGGCCATCGGCCTTGGCATCGCGCTGCCACTCGCTGGCTGGCTGCTTGCGGGCCAGGACGTCCGGCTCGACCTGCCGCGTGCGAGCGGCTTCAGCTTCGAGGGCGGCTGGTCGCTCTCTCCGGAGCTGTTCGCGCTGCTGGCCGGACTGATCACCTATACCGCCGCATTCATCGCCGAGATCGTCAGGGCCGGCATCCAGGCTATCGGGCAAGGCCAATGGGAAGCTGCGCAATCCCTCGGGCTTCGCCGCGGCAAGGTGCTCCGTCTCGTGATCGTGCCGCAGGCGCTGCGCGTGATCGTTCCGCCGCTGACCAGCCAGTACCTGAACCTGATCAAGCACAGTTCCCTGGCCGTGGCGATCGGCTATCCCGACCTGGTGTCCGTGGTCAACACGACACTGAACCAGACTGGCCAGGCCATCGAGGGCATCCTGATCATCATGGGGGCGTTCATGACGGTGAGTCTCCTGATCTCGCTGCTGATGAACTGGTACAACAAGCGCATTGCGCTGGTGGAGCGCTAGTCATGAGCAGCACACCCCCCACGGCGGCGCCGCAACTCCCCTTCGCGACCGCCCGCATGTCCTGGCGCCGCATCCGGGAAAGCATCCTCCACTCCCCTGCCAGCGTCCTGGGCACCGTCCTGGTCGTCTGGTTGATCCTGATGGCGGCGCCGGCGCTGCTGAACTGGCTCCTGCTGAAAGCCTCGTTTACCGCGCCCGACGCCCGGACGTGCAGAGAGGCCGGCGGCGCCTGCTGGTCCTTCATCCGCGAGAAATACCGGCTCATCCTCTTTGGCACCTACCCGTTCGATCAGCAGTGGCGGCCGCTCCTCGCGACGCTCCTGCTGATCGGCTCGATCGTAGTCACGGGCGTGCAGCGTCTGCGAGGACGTGGGCTGATCGTCTGGTGGGCGCTCGCGCTGGCCACGGTCGCGTGGCTGATGTGGGGAGGGTTGTTCGGCCTGACGTTCGTGGAGAACGTCCGCTGGGGAGGACTGCCGCTGACGCTGATGCTTTCCGTCTTCGGCATCGCATTCGCATTTCCCTTCGGCGTCTGCCTGGCCTTGGGACGCCGCTCCCGCATGCCGGCCATCAAGGCGATCTGCGTCGGCTACATCGAGTTCATACGCGGTGTTCCCCTCATCAGCCTGCTTTTCATGTCGTCCGTGATGCTGCCGCTGTTCCTGCCTGAAGGCTTCTCCATCGACAAGCTCCTGCGGGCGCAGATCGCCATCATCATGTTCGCGGCGGCCTACATCGCGGAGATCGTTCGCGGTGGCCTTCAGTCCATTCCCAAAGGCCAGTACGAGGGGGCCGATTCGATCGGCCTGAGCTATTGGCAACAGATGCGCAAGGTCATCGTTCCACAGGCGCTGAAGGTGGTCATTCCGCCTCTGGTCAGCACCTTCATTGCGTTGTTCAAGGACACCTCCCTGGTCGTGATCATCGGCATCTTCGACCTGACGCAGTCCGCGAAGGCGGCGCTGGCGGACCCCGCCTGGAGCGGATTCGGCGTGGAGGCTTACCTCTTCATCGGCCTCATCTATTTCGCGTTCTGCTATTGCATCTCGAAGTACAGCAGCACCCTGGAACGCAGCCTTGCCCGAGAACAGCAGGCGTCACCCGGTCGCTAGACCGCTCGACCATCCCACAGCGCACGGAGATTCAACATGAGCGATGCCATCGTCAGCCTGCAGAACGTCAACAAGTGGTACGGCGACTTCCACGTTCTGCGCAACATCAATCTCGAGGTCGCCAAGGGCGAACGGATCGTGATCTGCGGCCCCTCGGGATCCGGCAAGTCCACCATGATCCGTTGCATCAACCGGCTCGAGGAACACCAGTCGGGCGTCATCCAGGTGGATGGCACCGAACTCATCAACGACCTTCGACGCATCGAGGCCATCCGGCGCGAAGTCGGCATGGTGTTTCAGCACTTCAATCTCTTTCCCCATCTGACCGTGCTGGAGAACCTGGTCCTGGGTCCGACATGGGTGCTGAAGCAGCCTCTTGCACAGGCCGAAGCATTGGCCATGAAATACCTGGAGCGCGTGCGGATTCCCGACCAGGCGCACAAGTATCCGGGCCAACTGTCCGGTGGGCAGCAGCAGCGCGTCGCGATCGCGCGATCGCTGTGCATGACGCCCAAGATCATGCTCTTCGACGAGCCCACGTCAGCCCTCGATCCTGAAATGGTGAAGGAGGTTCTCGACGTCATGGTCAGCCTGGCGCTGGAAAGCCGGATGACGATGCTCTGCGTCACGCATGAAATGGGCTTTGCGCGCAAGGTCGCGGACCGGGTCATCTTCATGGACCACGGCGAGATCGTCGAGCAAGGCAAGCCCGATCAGTTCTTCGGCAACCCGCAGACCGATCGCGCCAGGCAGTTCCTCAGCCAGATCGTCCACTGAAACGCGACCCCGCGTCTTCGCCGGATCACAACCCGCCCTCATCACACAAGCACATGAACCACACAGACTCCAGCGCCCCCCTGGGATTCCAGACACGCTCGCTTCACCACGGCCACGACTCGGCCGCACATTTCGGCGCCGTCTCCGCGCCCATCTACATGACGTCCACGTTCGCATTCGATTCGACGGCGGACGCGGCGGCCGCGTTCTCGGGCGAAAGCGACCGCTATGTCTATGGTCGCCAGCACAACCCCACGCAGCACCTGCTCGAGCAGCGTCTCGCGAGCCTTGAGGGCGCGGAGGCCGGATTGGTCACCGGTTCCGGGATGGGAGCCATCTGCTCGACCCTGCTCACGCTGCTGTCAGCGGGCGACGAACTGATCGTGCATCACACGATGTACACGACGGCCGCTTCACTGGTCAACGAAGGCCTGCCGCGGTTCGGCATCAAGGTCGTACAGGTCGACCTGACGCGGCCGCAGAACCTCGAACAGGCACTGTCCGACAAGACGAAGATCGTCTACTTCGAAACGCCGGTGAATCCCACGGCCCAGCTCCTGAACATCGAGGCCCTCGCGGCCATCGCGCACGCCCGCGCGGGGGTGAAGGTCATGGTGGATTCGACCTTTGCGTCCCCCGCGCTGCAGCGTCCTCTCGAGCATGGGGCCGATCTGGTCGTGCATTCGCTGACCAAGTACATCAACGGTCATGGCGACCTTCTGGGCGGCGCCGTGCTCGGCGACCTCCAGACGCTGCAGCAGATCCGCTCGGTGGGTCTGAAGTACATGACGGGTTCCACACTGTCGCCGATGCTCTGCTTCCTGGTAATGCGCGGCCTCAAGACGCTGACACTGCGCATGCGCCAGCACAGCGAAAGCGCGTTGAAGGTCGCGCAAATGCTGCGGGCGCATCGGGCCGTGAAGCGGGTGCGCTATCCCTTTCTGGAGGATGGAGACGACCTCACGCTTGCCAGGGCCCAGATGTCGCACGGTGGCGGCATGCTGTCCTTCGAACTTCAAGCGGGCCCTGACGATGCCATCCGGATGATCGACCGCCTGAAGCTGATCTCGCGCGCCATCAGCCTGGGCGACACGGAAAGCTTGATCACGCACCCCGGCTCCCTGCTTCTGGCACGCCAGAAGGTCGATCCCCACGCCCGTCTGCGAGGCGGTGTCACCATGGACCTCGTGCGTCTGTCCGTCGGTCTCGAGGATGCCGACGATGTGATCGCCGATCTCCAGCAGGCCCTCGATTCGCTTTAGCCCCGGCCAGCACCGTGCATCGAAACAGGGAAAAAAACTTTGCCTTGGGTCATTAGAGTTCTATGATACACAAAGTGTCATAAACAACCAGTGATTCCACAGCAAGTAGACATGAACCTCTATGACACCCAACGATCGGGAAACGCATGGAAAGTGCGACTGCTCGCGGGCTTCCTCGGCCGCACGCTGGAGCGCAGAACGCTGTCAATCGACCGCGGCGACCTGCACTCTCATGCATTCAGAAGCATCGCGCCGCTCGGGCAGGTGCCTGTGCTGGAGATCGATGGCATTCACGTGGCCGAGTCCATGGCGATTCTTTTCCTACTGGCGCAAGGCACCACTTGGTGGCCTGCGCAGGTGCATGCGCAGGCGCAGGTTCTGAGCTGGTTGTCTTTCGAGCAGCATCGCCATATGCGACCGTTGTCGACACTCCGGCTGCACCTGGGCCTGGGAAAGACACCCATGCCGCCTGCCGCCGAGTTCGAGCAAATGGGCCGGGAGGCCCACGCCGCATTGGCGCTCGTGGAGCGCCAGCTCGCCGTCGATCCGCAGGCGCGCTGGATCGCGACGGATGTGCTTCCAAGCATCGCAGACGTCGCGCTGTATCCCTACACCTGCATGGCCCCGATGGGCGGGATTTCGCTCGACGCCTATCCCGCCATTTGTGCCTGGCTTTCGCGCTTCGAGGCGATCGAAGGCTATCAGCCGCTTTTTCCAGAAATTCCCCACAGCAACTTTTTCATCAGAGAACAAGGACAGGAGCATCCAGATGCGCACAACTGACACTTTTGAATTGAACAAGGAGGAACTGATCACCAGTTCCTCGCAGCAGATGGACGCGAAGTTCGCGGAGAGCCGCTACTCCGTGCGGGAGAAACTGGCATTGACGTGCCGGATCCTGTACGACAACGGGCACGACTCCGGCCTGGCGGGCCAGATCACCGCACGCACGGGGCAGCCCGGCGAGTTTCTGACGCAGAGACTCGGATACGGCTTCGACGAGATCACGGCCGGCAGCCTCCTTCGGGTCGACGAGCACCTGAACGTGCTCGAAGGCGATGGCATTCCCAATCCTGCCAATCGTTTCCATTCCTGGGTCTACAGGGCGCGTCCCGATGTGAATTGCATCATCCACACGCATGCGGTGTACACCGCAGCGCTCGGCATGCTGGAGCAGCCGCTGATCGTCTCGCACATGGACAACTGTGTTCTGTACGACGACGTGGCCTTCGTTGCCAAGTGGCCCGGCGTACCGGTAGGCAACGAGGAAGGCGAGCTGATCTCCTCGGCACTCGGCAACAAGCGGGCACTCATGCTGTCGCATCACGGACTTCTGGTGGCCACCGGCACGGTCGAAGAGGCATGCATCCTGTCTCTCGCGTTCGAGCGCGCGGCCCGCATGCAGCTTCTGGCGGCGGCAGCCGGCGACATCCAGCCCATCCCACCCGAACTCGCGAAGGAAGCCCATGACTGGATCCTTCGCCCCAAGCGAAACTCCGTGGCATTCGACTACTACGCGCGGCGCGCCCTGAAGAATCCGCTCAATGCGGATTGCCTGCGGGGCGATTGAGCCGATTGCCACGAGATGAAGGTCGGGCGCGTACAGAGCATGGACACGTTCGACAAGCAACTGCGCTACTTCGTCAAGATTGCAGACGTCAAATCGCTGTCGCGCGCAGCGGCCGACCTGGACTGTACCCAGCCCGGACTCAGCCGGCAACTGGCTGCGCTGGAGGCTCATCTCGGCTGCACGCTGTTCACCCGTACGGGTCGGGGGATGGACCTGACCGACTGCGGCCATCGCCTGCTGGAGTCGATCCGTCCGGCCTTTGCTGCAGTCGACGCCACGCTCCGCATATTCCGGAACCGGCACGAAGCCAGAGGACTGCTGACGCTGGCCACCGTGCACACGCTGACCCACTACTTCATCGGCGATCTGGTGAGAGCATTCAACAGCAGGTACGGGGGCGTCAACCTTTCCGTGATGGGGCGAAGTTCCCCCGACGTCGTGAGTCTGGTCGAAACAGGCAAGGCCGATGTGGGCTACGTCTATGACACGGCCGTGGCTTCCGACAAGCTGATCTCGACGCCGCTGTTCGAAGACAGGATGTGCCTCATCGCAGCCCCCAGTTGCCTGGTGGAAGACGGCGCGGACCTGACACGCGCGATGCCGAAGCTGGTGGGCTTTCCTCAGCACTACGTGCTGCGTCGCATGATGCATTCGAGCGGCCTGCATCCTCATTTCGTTGCGGAAGCCGACACGCTCGATGCCATGCTGGAGATGGTCTCGTCCGGCATCGGCGCCTGCATTCTTCCCGAGCGCATGCCCGAGCGGCTCCTTCAGCCTTACGGTCTGCGCAAGATCCCCATCGGCCTGCCCAGGCTCTCGCGCAGGGTGGTCGCCGTCGTGCGATCCGACCGTAGCGAAGCCCCGCTCGTGAGCCACCATCTGGCGACCGCGCTCGAGATTGCGCGGGCGATGGGCATGCCTTAGGCCCACCAGCACAGGCCCAGGCGGCGGCGCAGCACGGCGCGCTCAGTCCACCCGCAACTTCGCAACTTTCGCGAGCGACTGCCAGACCCCGAGGTCCCGGTGAACCGTGGCGGCGAACTGCTCCGCGTCCTTGATCGGCGGTCGCGGCATGTTCTGCGCGGCGAACTTCTGGATGATCTCGTCGGTCGACAGGATGCGATTGATCTCCTGGTTCAGGCGAACGACCACCTCGTGCGGCGTGCCCGCCGGCGCGAAGATGCCGTACCAGCCGTCCGCGTCGGAGCGATAGCCCTGCTCGGTCAGCGTGGGCACCTCGGGCAGCGCGGGGCCGCGGGCGGAACCGGTACTGCCGAGCGCGATCAGCCTGCCGCTGCGGATGTGAGGAACCGGCGAAGCGATATCGACGAAGCCCACGCCGATGATGTTGCCCAGCAGGTCGCTCACCAGCGGCGAAACGCCCTTGTAGGGCACATGCGCGATGCTGATTCCGTACTGCGCCTTGATGCCCTCCAGCACCAGATGGCCGGTCGATCCGCTGCCCCAGGACCCGCAGGCCAGCTTGTCGGGGCTGGCCTTGGCATGGCGAATCAGGTCGGCCAGCGAACGGATGCCCGTCGCCGGATTCGCCACCAGCAGGATGCCGGCGGCGCCGACCTGCGCGACGGGCAGGAGATCCTTCTGGGTGTCGTAGGGCATCTTCGGCTGGATGACCGGATTGATCGCGATGGCCGAGGACGGCGACAGCAGGAGCGTGTAGCCGTCGGGCGCCGCCTTGGCGACGGTGTCGTTGCCGATCAGGCCGTTCGCCCCGGGCTTGTTGTCCACGATGACCGGTTGCTTCAGGGCCTGCTGCAGCGGCACGGACAGCAGGCGCGCGAAGATGTCCGAGCCGGCACCCGCGGGGCCGGGCACCACCATGCGGATCGGGCGCGCCGGCCAGCCGCCGGCCTCGCTGGCCCATGGTTGCCCCTGAAGGGCGAGCAGCCCCGCGCCCGCCAGCAGGCGGCGGCGTGAAATGGCGAGTGGAATCATGCAAAAGTCTCCTTGTTGTGATCTGGGTCCGCGGCACCGGGTCAGGCCGGGGCCGCGGCGGGGCGAAGCACCTGGCCGGTCAGGAATTGCGCGCGAGGGCCGGCCAGGTAGTCGAGCAGCGGCAGGCAGGCAGCGGGCGAGAGATCGCGCGGCAGTTCCAGCGCGTTGACGCGCAGCCCGTGCGCGCCCCATTCGGCCGCCAGCGTGGCCACCAGCATCCGGGCTGCATCGGCGTCGCCGGCCATGGGCCAGTCGAGTCCCGGATCGGGCTCGGGCATCAGCAGCGTGAGGCTGGCCAGCGCCGCGTGGCGCGAACGGAAGCAGCGGGCCGCCTCGAGCACCGCCTCGAGCCGTGACCCAGGCTGCGCATGCAGCGCACGGGCATCGACGACGCCCGGATAGCCTGCGAAACCCGCACGGTCCTGCGCATGCGAGCGAACCCAGGTGTCCAGCGTGGCACGCCACGCCGGCTCGTGCACCGCCTCGCAGACCGGACGCAAGGGCGTGTCGAGCGCCAGCGGGAGATGCTTGCAGGGCGGCAGCGGCTGGCTTCCTCCGCCAACGGACGAGCCGCCGTCGAGCACCAGCAGCTGTCCGGTGAGCACGCGTGCCCCCGGACTGGCCAGGAAGCACAAGGCTTCGGCCATCTCCCCGGGCTCGGCCATCCGGCCCATCGGTATCTTCGACACCGCCTGCGCGGGGTTGAGCCGGCCGCCGTCGATCAGGCCTTGCACCAGTTCGGTTCTCACGAAACCCGGTGCGAGCACGGTCACCGTCCAGTCCGGCCTGGCACGCGCCAACGCCCTGCTCTGCCCGATCAATCCCGCCTTGCTCGGGCTGTAGAGGCCGCGCCACGGAATGGCTCGCAGGCCCGCTCCGGAAGCCACGTTGACGATGCGCGCCCCCGGCCGCAGATGCGGGGCACACGCCTGCACCAGCCGAGCCGGCGCCGCCATGTTGAGCGCCAGCAGGCGCGCCGCGGTGCCGTCGTCATGGCCGGATGTCGCCTCGGCGCCGCCGGCCGACATGCCAGCGTTGTTGATCAGCGCATCGAGCGGGGGAATCTCCTGGCGCAGACGCTCGATGCGGGCCGCATCCGTCAGATCGGCGACGAGGCTCAGCGGGCTCTCGGCACCGGCGGGCCAGAGGGCTTCGAGGCGCTGCAGCGCCGTCGCATCGGCGTCGACCAGCACACAGCGCCACCCCGCGCGCGCCAGACCCAGCGCCGCGGCACGGCCGATGCCTGCGCCAGCGCCGGTGATCAGCACGCTGCGAGGGTCGGGTGACGAATCCGTCGCCATGTGATCCGCCCGCATCAGCCGCCTCGCACGTTTCGCAGCAGCTCATACACCGCATCGCGCGGCGCCTGGCTGCCGACAGGCTGGCGCACGCCGAACAGGGCGGCGTCGTCCTGCACCAGTTCGGGCCGCGTGCGCTCTTCGATCCAGTCATAGATCACGGTTCGCGCGGCCACCCGCCACTCGCCGCCTCGACGCTCGAAACGGTCCGCGTAGCGGCCGCAGAGAAAGGTCTCGCGAGCCGGCTGCACGGCCGTGGACTGCAATGCAAGGAAGGCGCTTTCCACCGCGGCCACATCGCCGTGCAATTCGATCAGCACATTGGTGATCTGGTGAACGCGGCGCCCGCCCTGCCGCAGCCGGGGCAATGCCTGCGCGATGAAGCCGGCGGCGCTGCCGTTCCATGCGCCGTGGCAGTCGGTGGCGTCTTCCCAGTAGGCCGAACGCAGGGCCTCTTCGTCGCACCGGTCGATGCCCCGGCAGTAGCGCAGCAGGCAGTCGCGGATCGCCTCGCGGTCCAGCAGCGACTGCAGGGCAGCCGGCATCGCCTGCGCCCCGCTCATGCCGCAGCGGGCGCGGCGCGCCGGAACAGTTGCACCAGGTTGCCTTCCGGATCGCGCAGCGACAGCACGGCCCCGTGGGCGCCCATGTCGCGCAGGCCCAGCACCTGTCCGCCGGCGGCGGCAATGCGTTCCGCCGCGCCGTCGAAGTCGTCCACCTCCAGCACCATGACAAGGCCGCTGGTGGCGGGCGCGGCCTCCTCCAGGCAGGCCAGCGCCACGTTGGTATTGCCCGCGCCGTACTGGATCCAGCGGTCGCCGTCGCGGAACTTCGTCTGCAGGCCGAGCGCGCCTTCATAGAAGCCGTGCAGGCGGGCCGGCTCCCTCGCCGCGACGAACACGTTCTGCACCCGCTTGGGCGGGCGAGCCGCGCCGATCACAACGAGGTCTCCGAAGCGCCGCCGTCCAGGCGCAGCACATCCGCGTTGAAGAAGCGCGACGCGTCGCCCGCCAGAAAGCAGACGGCATCCGCGATGTCCTCCACCGTCCCCAGACGGCCCAGGGGGGTGCGACCGATGCGCTTGGCGTCGAGTTCCGCGTTGCGATGCTTGGCCGTTCCTTCCGTCGGGATGGCGCCGGGCGCCACCGCGTTCACGCGTATGTTGCGCGCGCCCAGGTCGGCCGCCGATGCGCGGGTGATGCCCAGAACGCCGGCCTTGATGCCGCTGTAGACCACCGAGCGCATGGGCGACTTGAAGGCCGCGATGGAGGCGACGTTGACGATGGAGCCGCCGCGCTGCGGGTCCATCGCCTCCGCCGCGGCCTGGATGCCCCAGATCACCGACTTGAAGCCGATCTCGACCATGCGGTCCATGACCTCCGGCGTGATCTCGGCGAGCGGTTGGTAGCGGACCCAGGCGGCGTTGTTGACCATGACGTCCAGCCGTCCCGCCTCGCGTGCGAACAGCGCCACTGCTTCGCGCATCCCTTCGCGCGTCGACACGTCGCAAGGCAGCCCGATGGCCTGGCCTCCCAAGGCGCGGATCTCGGCCACGGCCTCCTCCACGAATTCCGGTTTCAGGTCGTTGACGCCGACCGTCGCGCCCAGGCGGGCCATCGCACGCGCCGTGGCGCGGCCGATGCCGTGGCCGGCGCCGCTGATGAAGGCCGCGCGGCCTGCAAGAGACATGTTCATGGGTTGGCTTTCATGCTTTGTTCCTCGGGCACCAGCAGCGCGTCCAGCGCATGGGCGCCGTGCCCCTGTTCCAGCACCATCAAGGGGTTGATATCGATCTCCGACACGTTCTGGACGTGGCGCGTGGCAAAGCGCGACAACGCAGCGACTGCCCTGGCCGCCGCGGCGACATCGGCCCTGGGCCGGCCGCGCGCGCCGTCGAGCAGCGCGAAGGCCTTGAGCGAGCGCAGCATGGCGGTGGCCTGCGCCTCGTCGACGGGCGCCGGTTGCAGCGCCACGTCCTTGAAGATCTCGGCGAAGATGCCGCCCAGGCCGACCATCACCATCGGACCGAACACCGGGTCTTTCTTGGTGCCCAGGATCAGCTCGACACCGCCGTGCACCATCTGCGCGACCAGCACGCCGGCGATGCGGGCTTCGGGGGCCTTCAGCGCCACGCGCGCCAGCAGGTTCTCGTACTCCTCGAGCAGCTGTGCCTCGGAGCGCACGCCGATGAACACGCCGCCGACCTCGGTCTTGTGGGCGATGTCGGGCGAGAGGATCTTCAGCACCAAGGGAAAGCCGATCGCGCGGGCCGCGGCCAGCGCCTCGTCCCGGCTGGTGGCGATCGCCTCGCGCGGCACGGGCACGCCGGCTTCCGCCAGGACAGCCTTGGCACTGGCCTCGGTGGCAAAGGCCTCCGCCGCCAATGGCGAGCGCTCGATGCCGGGCACGGCGTTCTGCGCTGCGCCACGCCCGCCGCCGAAGCGCAACAGCGCGGCGACGGTGGCGCAGGCGGCATCGATGCCTTCCACCACGGGGAACCCCATGCCATTGAGTTGTGCCCGCACATCCTGCGGCGCACGCGCGCACAGGAGGATCAGGCGCGAAGGATGGTCCTTGCGCACCTGCGCCAGCGCGGAAAGAAACACATCGCGCAGGCGCGGCACGTGGAAGGCGTTGGCCGACTGCAGGATCAGCGCGTCGCAGCTGGTGTCCCGCGCCACGGCATCGAGCATCCGGGCCAGGACTTCGGGCCGGCTCGACACCTGCGCCGTCATGTCCACCGGGTTGGCGGGCGAGGCAAAGGGCACCACCGACAGGATGCGCTCCTGCGTGGACGCCGCGAGCTTGGGCAAGGCCAGGCCCTGCGCGCTCGCCGCATCGGCCAGGAGCACGCCGAAGCCACCGGAGGCCGTGAGCACGGCCACACGATTGCCGCCGGGCACATGCGCCGGACCGACGACGGACAACGCATGCCCCACTTCGATCAACTGCTCGATGCTCGGCACGCGAATGGCACCGCCGTTGCGCAGCACGGCATCGAATACGGCGTCGGAGCCGGCCAATGCGCCGGTGTGCGAAGCCGCGGCCTCGCTGCCGGCCTCCGAGACGCCCACCTTCAGCACCACCAGCGGCTTGCCGGCCTCGCGCGCCATGGCCATGGCGCGGATCAGCTTGGCGCCGTCGCGGCAAGTCTCCATGCAGCAAAGGATCACGCGGGTGTCCGGGTCGGCCGCCAGCGACGCGATGGCGTCGGCGATGTCCACGTCGCATTCGTTGCCCGTGGTCAGCATGCGGCTGACACCCAAGCCCCGCTCGCCGGCCAGGCGCAGGGTGAAGCTGCCCAGGTTGCCGCTTTGCGAGACGATGCCCACCGAGCCGGCCGCGGGAAACGACGACTCCAGCGCCACGGAGAAGGTCGCGATGCTCTTGTCCGGCACGCCGATCGCGCCCAGGCAGTTCGGGCCGACTACCCGCATGCCGGTGTCGCGGGCCACTTCGCCGATCTGCTCCTGCAGGCGGCGCCCCTCGTCGCCCATCTCGGAGAACCCCGCGGACAGGATGACCGCGGCCTTCACGCCGCGCCGGGCGCAATCTCTCACCGCATCGAGCACGCCTTGCGGCGGCACGGCAACCACGGCCAGTTCGGGCACTTCAGGCACCTCGTCCAGGTTCGCATGCGCCGGCAGGGACTGCACCAGGCCCGCCTTGCGGTTGATCGGGTAGATGCCGCCCGCATAGCCGTACTTCAGCAGGAACTGCAGAGGCCGGCCACCGATCTTGGTGACGTCGTCCGACGCACCGAAGATGGCGATCGAGCGCGGCTTGAACAGCGCGTCCATGCCGCGCCCCACTTCCACGGTCTGCATCTCAGCGCCCCTTGTAGACAGGCGTGCGCTTCTCCAGGAAGGCCTTGCGGGCCTCCTGCGCATCCTCGGTCCTGGCCAGGGCCATGGTGAAGTTCTGCTCGAAGCGATAGCCGTCGCGCTGGGGCATCAGGTCCATCATGTTGGCCGCCTGCTTGGCATAGGCGATGGCCAACGGCGCCTTGGAGGCGATCTCCTGTGCAATCTCCATGGCCAGCGGCATCAGTTGCTCGGCAGGCACCACCTCGTCGAGCACGCCGCGGCGGTACAACTCGGCCGCGGACACCTTCATGCCGGTGAAGAACATGCGGCGGGTGAACGAACGCCCCACCATGGTCCTGAGCATCGAGACGCCGCCCGCGAGCCCCACGTTGATCTCGGGCATGGCGAAGGTGGCGTCTTCACTTGCCAGGAAGATGTCGCACGACGCCATGAGGCCGAAGCCGGCCCCCAGCGCGGGGCCGTTGACTGCCGCGATCACCGGCTTGGCGCATTCGCGGATGGCGTTGCCGGTCTCGCGGGTCCAGCGGTTGTGATCGAGAAAATCGCCTGCCTTGCCGGCATCGGGGCGGTCCTTGAGATCCGCGCCGGCGCAGAAGAACTTGCCGGTGCCCGTGAGGATCGCCACCCTCACATCGGCGCGCTCGGACACCTCGTCGAAGATCTCGATCAGGCGGCGGCGCGTGGCGCGGTCCAGCGCATTGACCGGCTGCTTGTCCAGGCGCACGACGGCGATGTGTTCGGAAACTTCCAGATCGATGCTCATCGCACACTCCCGGTTTGGTTGGAAAGAGAAGAAACCTGCGCGGCGCACGCCTGCGGCGCCAGCAGCCTGGTCACATGCAGCAGCCGGTCGCCATAGCGGAACTCGGACGCGATGAGGCGCTGCGCCGTGCGGGTGGCCAGCACCTCCTCGCTCACGCCCATGCCGCCGTGCATCTGGATGGCCGATTCGGCGCAGGCGCGTGCCGACTCGGCCAGCGACACCTTGGCCAGGCGCAAGGTGCGGCGCAGGCCGTCGGCGTTCTGCTCGTATTCATGAAAGCAGTGAAGCGTCAGGCCCTTGGCGCCCAGGTACTTCACGTACATGTCGGCCACGCGGTGACGCAGCACCTGGAAGGTGGACAGCGCCACGCCGAACTGGCGCCGCTCCTTCAGGTGGGCGACGGTCTGGCGGATGAGCGTGGCCAGTGCGGCCACGGTGTCTGCGGCCGTCAGCAGCAAGGCGGCATCGGTTGCTTTTTCCCGCGCATCGCGCGCGGCGGCTCCGCGCGCGATGCATGCGCCCTCGGGGACGGCTAGCCGCTGCAGCGCGAAGTCGGCGCCCTGGCGGCCCTCCATCGTCCGGTAACGGGCCTTCGGCGCGCCGACACGTTCGGCGTCGACCAGGAAGATGGCATCGTCGCCATCGACCAGCGCAGGCACGAGGTAGTGCGTGGCGGCCACGGTCACGTCGACGCCCTGCACCACGCCGCTCAGTTCATAGCCGATGTCCAGGTGCACGGCCGTCAGGGCGTTGTCGTCGGGCGTGGCGGACAGCGCGGTCAGGGGCGCCACCTGCGCGCTGCCCTCGGCCACGGCTTCCAGCCACCGCCTGGCCGTTTCGGCGCCCGCCGCCTGCAGCAGCAGCGGCACGATGGCGCAGGTTTCGATCACCGGCAACTGCAGGCCATGCGTGGCCAGCCCCTCGACGATGGATGCGAGGTCGCTCAGGCTGCCGCCGACGCCTCCGGCCTCCTCGGGCACGAGGGTGGCCGTCCAGCCCAGCTCGCGCACCGGGTCGCCCCGGACTTCGCGGGCCATGTGGTCCTCGGCATAGCGGCTCGCCGCATCCAGCAGCATGCCGGGAAAGAGCGATGGAAAGGATGTGGACATGGCTCAGGCTCCCAGCAGTTCGTGGGCGACGACATTGCGCTGCACCTCGGAGGTGCCGCCAGCGATGGTGCGGGCGCGCGTGAACATGTAGTTCTGTATCCAGGTGGCGTCGGGCACGTCTTCCCCCGCATCGGCAAGGAAGCGATGGGCCGCATCGGGGCCGACCGCATCCAGCGCGATGGTCGTCAGGCGCTGCGCGACGTCGGCGCAGGTCATCTTGATGACCGACGGCTGCACGCCCAGCGGACGCTGGTGGATCAGGTCGTCGGTGGCCTGCGCCATCATCACGCGGGCGCCCTTCACGTCGGCCTCGCACAGCAGCAGCTTGTGGTGCAGCCCGCTGAAGTCGCGTCGGCCGGCGGCGGCGCGGCTCGCCTCCTCGACCAGCTGCGTGACCTGCCGGCGCATGAGTTCCAGCCGCGCCACGTTGGCCGGCGGCAGGCGTTCGCGCTCGAGCAGGAACTTCGCGCAGGTCCAGCCCTTGCCGACGTCGCCGACAAGGTTGTCCGCGCGCACGCGCACCTCGTCGAAGAACACCTCGTTCAGGTGGTGCCAGCCGTCGATGGTCTTGATGGGGCGCACGGTGATGCCGGGCGTGTCCATCGGCACCAGCAGCAGCGAGATGCCTTCCTGCTTCTTCGCCTCCTTCGAGGTACGAACCAGCATGTAGATCATGCTGGCCTCGTGGGCATGCGAAGTCCAGATCTTCTGGCCGTTGACGACCCACTCGGCGCCATCGAGCCGCGCGCTGGTCGACAGCGAGGCGAGGTCGGAACCCGAACCCGGCTCCGAATAGCCCTGGCACCACCAGTCCGAGCCGTCCAGGATGCGCGGAAGAAAGCGGGCCTTCTGCTCGGGCGTGCCGAAGCGGATGATCACCGGCCCGATGTGGCCCAGGCCGTGGTGATAGAGCGGCGGGCAATCGTTCTCGGCCATCACCTCCTCGAAGATGAGGCGCTGGCGGATGTCCCAGCCGGTGCCGCCGGCTTCGCGCGGCCAGCTCGGCGCGCCCCAGCCGCGGGTGTCGAGGATCTTCTGCCAGGCCTGGTACTCGCGCTTGGTGATCTTCTGGCCGGCCGCGACGACGGCGCGGATCTCCGGGGGGCAGGCATCGCGCACGAACGATTCGAGTTCGTGCCGGAAGCCCGCGTAGTCGATGGACATCTTGTCTCCTTTGGAATGACGGGAAGGCTCAGCCCCGACGCAACTGGATGATCAGTTCGTCCAGGGCGGCCGCGGCGCCGGCAGGGTCGCGCCGGCGCAGGTTGTGCGCCACCTTGCGGCGCAGCGGAAAGAGATCGGGGCGCGGACGCACCGACAGCACATGCGTCATGCGCTCGCGCAGCACGCTGGTCATGGTCTGCGCCATCAGCGTCAGCGCTTCGTTGTGGCCGGCGGCGGCGATCGACGCGAAGAACGCGCTGGCGGAAGCGATGCGCTCCTTCAGCGGTGCATCGTCGGGATGCGCCTCGATGGCGCCTGCGGCTTCGTGCACGGCGTCCAGCTCGGCCTCGCTCGCGCGTTCGCTGGCCAGGCGCAGCAAGGTGCCGTAGAGCGTGCGATAGGCCTCGTCGATGTCGGCGTCGCCCAGCCGACCTTCCACCACCAGCTTGCGCAGCGATTCGGCCAGCTTCATGTAGGCGCCCTTGTAGAACACCAGCGCCTGGTCGGAGGCACCGGCGCTCAGGTGCCGCACCTCGCCGATGAAGATGGTGTGGTCGCCCGCCTCGTGCGCGGCATGCACGCTGCACTCGAAGCCTGCCAGGCAATCGTCGATCAGCGGCATGCCCAGCGAGCCGGCGCGCCAGGGCACGCCCTCGAACTTGTCCTCGACCTTGCTCGACGCGAACCGGCCCGACAGCGCATCCTGCTGCTCGGAAAGGATGTTGATGGCAAAGCCTTCCGCCGCCTGGAAGGTGGACAGCAGGCGGCTGGCATTGCGCAGGCTGAACAGCACCAGCGGCGGGTCCAGCGAGACCGAGCTGAACGAATTGCAGGTCAGGCCCGCGGGCTGGCCGTCGGGCGTGCGTGTGGTGATGACGGCCACGCCGGTCGGAAAGCAACCGAGCAGCTGACGGAACTGGGCAGGCTCGATGAGCGAGCGGATGCCTTCGGCGACTTCGGACATGGCGTCTCCTGGCGCGCGGCCTCAGGCCGCGGCGAGTTCGGCGCGAGCCGCGGGCCGGTGCGGCGGATCGTTGGCGATCTCCTGCTGCACCGCCGGAATGATGACCTTGCCCCACACCTCGAGCTGGCGCAGCATGGTCGGGTGATCGAAGTCGCCCATCTGGGTCTGGAAGCAGTAGTGCACCGGCTTGAGCGTGCGGATCTCGTTGACCACGCGCTCGATCACCGTGTCGATGTTGCCCACCGGCAGCAGCGCGCGCATCTCGTCCAGCGTGGGCTCGCCTTCGACGATGCCTTCCTCGACCTGGTAGTCGTCGGCGATCTGCGCGGTGCGGCGCTTCAGGCTGACGGCGATGCGGCGCTGGTAGCGGGCGCATTCGAGGTAGCTTTCCACCTCGGCCTTGTCGTTGCTGGCAAAGGCCGCGCGCAGCAGGCCGACCTGCACGCCGGCCGCGTCCTTGCCCTCGGCGGCGGCCACCTTGTCGATCAGGGCGCGCGTGCCGGCGAGCTTCTCCAGGCCGCCGTCGCCGCCGGAGACGAAAACATGGTGGCCGGACTTCACGGCGCGCGACAGGAAGGCCGGATCGACGCTGGTGATCCACATGGGCGGCATCGGGCGTTGCACCGCGCGCTGGCTGATCGCGCTCATCGGCTGCTGGTAGTACTCGCCGTCGTAGCTGAACTTGGGCTGCTTGAGGCCGGCCTCGAGCATGTCGAGCATCTCGAAGGTGCGGCCCTTGGCCGATTCCAGCGACACGCCGAAGCGCTCGAACTCGAAGTGCTGGTAGCCCGAGCCGATGCCCAGGTTCAGGCGGCCGTTGGACAGCTGGTCGACCATCGCCACGTCCGCGATGAGGCGGGCCGGCGTGTACAGCGGAGCGACGACAATGCCGGTCCCCAGGCGGATGTTGCGCGTGACCGCCGCGCAGTGCGCGATCATGGTCAGCGGCGACGAGCACATGCCGTAATTGCTGAAGTGGTGCTCGGCGTACCACGCGGCACCAAAGCCCAGTTCGTCCGCCAGGCGCGTCTGCTCGACGGCGTCGCGCAGAATCTGGTGGGACGTCTTATGCTTGTTCCGTTGCTGCATCAAAATGAAGATTCCGAAATCCATCGCTGTTGCTCCTGGTTGGCTGTTTCTGATCGAAGTCGATCGTAGGAACTCGAGCCCTTGCTGGATCACCAGCGGATGCACAGCTTCTTTGCGTCTTTCGAAATGAAAGCGCTCGATTCGCTGCGCATCTTTGTCACCACCCAGAGGAAGGGAAGCCTCTCGGCTGCGGCCCGCAGCCTCAGCCTTTCGCCGGCGACCATCTCGCGGCGCATCAGCGCGATGGAAGAAGAGCTGGGCGTGCAGCTGGTGGATCGCACCAGCCGCAACCTCAAGGTGACCGAGGCAGGCCAGGCCTTCCTGGAGCGGGCCGAGGCGATGCTGGAGCTCATGAACGAGGCCGAGCAGGCCGTGCACAACGCGCGCGAGCGCCCCGAAGGCCGGCTGCGCGTGCACTCGCGCACGCACATCGGGCTGCGGGTGCTGGCACCGCTGCTGCCGCGTTTCGCGGAGCTCTACCCGGACATCCGCGTGGAACTCGAGCTCTCCGAGCATCCGATCAACCTGGTGGACCAGGACTTCGACGTCGATGTCCGCACGGGGGAATCGAACGACTCGGGTTTCGTCATCAAGCGGCTGCTGTCCAGCGACGAGGTGCTGGTCGCCAGTCCCGCCTTCGTGAAGACCTACTCCCGCATCCGGCATCCCACCGATCTGCCCCAGGTGCGCTGCCTCACCTATCGGCGCGACCGCGAAGTCACCACCTGGAAGTACATCGACCAGGCGGGAGAACAGAAGGAACTGCTCATCCAGGGCGTTCTGAGCGCCAACAACGGCGAGCTGCTGCGGCTGGCCGCCATCGGCGGCATGGGCGTGGCGCTGCTCTCGGAAGCGACCGTTCGCGACGACTTGCGCGATGGCGCGCTGGTGCGGCTGCTGCCGGAGTACCGGTTCGCGGTGCGGGCCTTCTCGAACGGCATCTTCGCCGTCTTCCGGCAAAGCCGCGTGCTTCCGCTGAAGGTGCGGGCCTTCGTGGACTACGTGGCGGAAGCGATGAGGAGCGAGACCGGCTAGGAATCCCCGAAGTGATGGGGCAGGCGGCCGGTGGCGGGCAGCCCCGTGACCTGGAACAGGCCGCCGTCCTGCGCCATCGTTCCCTCCAGCCGCGCGCTGCGGGAAATGGTCGTGAGGTACAGGTGTTCCAGGCGCGGGCCGCCGAAGCAGATGCTCGTCGGGTAGCTCACCGGGACATCGATCGTGCGGTCCAGCTGGCCATCCGGCGCATAGCGCGCCAGGCGGGCCGCCCGGGTCAGCACGGTCCAGAGGAAGCCTTGCGAATCGACCGTCGCCCCGTCGGGGCCGGAATCGAACACGTGCGTCTGCGCGAACATTCGCTTGTTGCGAAGCGGACCGTCCGGGTCGTAGTCGTAGGCCCAGATGGTTCGCTCCAGGCTGTCGGCCAGGTAAAGCACCTTGCCGTCGGGGCTGAAGCAAGGGCCGTTGGCAAAGCCGATGTCGTCGGCCAGATGCTCCACGAGAAGGTCGGTCCGCAGCCGGTAGAGCCCGCCCATCACGGCCTCGCCGGCCTGTCGATCGACATGCATGGTGCCCGCCAGGAAGTTGCCCGCCGGATCGCACTTGCCGTCGTTGAAGCGGACCTTCGGATGGTCCACGGGAATGCGGCCCAGCGGCTCCAGCGTGCGCGAAGCGAAGTCGTAGCGCGCGAAGGTATTGCGCAGGGCCACCACGACGGCCGCGCTTCGGCACGGCGCGATCGAGCCCACGGGCGCGGGCAGCGGGTGCGACTCGGCTCGCGTGGCCGCCAGGGGTAGCCGCCACAGCGTGCCGGCCAGCGCGTCGATCCAGTTCAGGGCCTGGGCGTCGGCGTCCCAGCAGGGGCTCTCGCCCAGTTGGTCTTTCGTCGTCCCGACTCGGGTGATCTTCACGGTCATCGGCCAAGTGTGCGGGCGGGCCGGTGGCGCTCGCCTGCGCATCGCGCAAAGCTGCTTTTCATAACTTGCCGACCCGCGCGGTGGGCGGCCATCTAGACTGACCCGAGAGAGTCCGGATCCGGACCGACGCAGGAGACAAAATGAGCTATCGCAAACTCGTCATGGGGCTGGCACTGGGTGTCTGCGCAATCGCCCCTGCCCTCGCCCAGCAGGTGACCCGCATCGTCGTTCCCTTCGCGGCCGGCGGTGGAACCGACCAGTACTGCCGCATCCTGGCCCAGGAGCTGAACAAGCAGGGGCTGAACGTCATCATCGAGAACAAGCCCGGCGCCAGCGGCATCCTCGCGGCCGACTACGTCGCCCGCGCAAAGCCCGACGGCCAGACGGTGCTGGTTTCGTCGCTGGGCACGCTCGCGAACAACAGCGTTCTCTACGACAAGCTTCCCTACGACCCGGTGAAGGATTTCTCCCCGGTCACCCAGATCGCCTACCAGCCCGCCATCGTCGTGGGCCGTACCGATCTGCCCTACAAGAACATCAAGGAAATGGTGGCCTATGCCAAGCAGCACCCCGGCAAGATCAACCGGGGTTCGCCGGGCGCGGCGATCCTGACGAACCTCGCGCCCCTCGCCTTCGAGCAGGCGCAGGGCTTCAGCACGCTGCATATTCCCTTCAACGGTGACGCCCCCGCGCTGCAGGCGCTGCTGGGCAACCAGATCGACATCCACGGCACCTCCATCACCGGATCGCTGCCCTATGTGAAGTCGGGCAAATTGCGCGTGCTGGGCGTGATGGATTCGCAGCGCCTGCCGCAGGTGCCCGACGCGCCCACCTTCAAGGAGCAGGGCTTCGACATGGAAGCCAGGCTCTGGTATTCCCTTTCTGTGCCCGCCGGCACGCCCAAGCCGGCGATCGAACGCCTGAACAAGGCCGTGAACAAGGTGATCGCCGACCCCGACTTCGTGGCCCGGGCCCATGCGATCGGCATGGAGCCCCAGGGCGGCACGCCCGAAGAACTGGACAAGTTCATCAAGGCCGAGGCGGACCGCTGGCTTCCGCTTTTGCGCAGCCTCAACCTGCCCAAGCAATCGCAGTGATCGGCGGGGCCTTCGGCCCCCCGCCCCTCACTTGATGATGCTTCTGCCACTCAGGGATTCGAGCTGCGCCTCGCCCATGTCGAGCAACTCGCGCAGCACTTCGGCCGTGTGCTCTCCCAGGTGCGGCGGATGGTGGCGCACGCCGGCGCGCGCGCCATCGATGACGTAAGGCGGCGCATGGACCGCCTGCGGTCCCGCCTCTGCATCTTCGAAACGGTGCCAGACCTGCGTCTGCGCCGTGCGCTCCGACTGCAGTGCCTCGTAGAGGCCGAGCACTTCTCCGCAGGGAATTCCGGCCTCGTTCATGCGGCCGATCAGCTCCGCGCGCGGAAACCGGCCGATTCTGCCGAGCAGGATGGGCAGCAGTTCGTGGCGGTGCTTCGAGCGTTCGGTGTTGGTGGCGAACTTCGGATCGTCAGCCAGTTCCGGGCAGAAGATCACCTCGCTGCAGAACTTGCGGAACTGGCCGTTGTTGCCGACGGCGATCACCACGGGTCCGTCCGCGGCCTCAAACACACCGTAGGGCACGATCGACGGATGCGAGTTGCCGAACTTGGCGGGATCGCCCTGGTTGAGCCAGGCGGTCAGCCCGTAGTAGGAGGTGATCATCATCCCGCTGTCGTACAGCGACATCTGGATGTGGCGGCCCTCGCCGGTGCGCGTGCGCTCGTACAGCACCGCCAGGATGGCCTGCGCCGAGTACATGCCGGTGAACATGTCGACCGCGGCGATGCCGAACTTCAGCGGCCCCTGGCCCTCTTCGCCATTCATGGCCATCAGGCCGGTCTCTCCCTGGATCACGAGGTCGTAGCCCGGGCGCGCCTTCTCGCTGGTCAGCACCGAGTAGCCGGAGATCGAGCAGTAGACGATCTTCGGGTTGATGCCGCGCAGGTCTTCGTAGCCCAGGCCCATCTTCTGCGCGCCGCCGTACTTGAAGTTCTGGATGACCACGTCGCACTGCGCCGCGAGCTTGCGCACGAGCGCCTGTCCGTCCTTGTCCTGCAGGTCCACGCAGATGGAGCGCTTGTTGCGGTTGCAGCTGTTGAAGTAGGAGGTATTGTGGCTGCCGATGCGCACGCCCCAGTCCCGCGTGTCGTCACCGCGCTCGGGATGCTCGACCTTGATCACGTCCGCGCCCAGGTCGGCCAGCGCCATGCCGCACAGCGGGCCGGCCATGACCCTCGACAGGTCCAGCACGCGCACGCCGGCAAGAGGCTGCATGAAAGAAGAGTGGTTCATTCGGTATTTCCGGAAACTTGCGTCGGCGCGGCGCGCTCATTCGCCCAGGCGATGGCCGGCCGCCGCGATGGTGCGCCTGGCGATGTTGAGTTGATGGATCTGGCTCGTGCCTTCGTAGAGGCGGAACAGCCGCACGTCGCGATAAAAGCGTTCGATGGGATGTCCCTGGATGAAACCCGTGCCGCCCAGCATCTGCACGCAGCGGTCCGCCACGCGCCCGCACATCTCCGAAGCGAAGTACTTGCAGATCGACGCCTGCATGGTCACGTCCTCGCCGGCGTCGCGCTGGCGCGCGGTCTGCAGGATCAGCGCCCGTGCGGCCTGGATCTCGGTCTGGCAGTCGGCGATCAGTGCCTGCACCAGCTGGAAGCCGGCCACCGGCTGGCCGAACTGGCGACGTGTGCATGTCCATGCCACCGCTTCGTCCAGCATGCGGATGGCTGGGCCGGTGCACAGCGCCGCAAGATGGATGCGCTGCTTGTTGAGCACCTTCATCGCGGTCTTGAAGCCCATCCCCTCCACGCCGCCGATGATGCTGTCGGCCGGCACGCGGCAGTCGGCCAGGCGCACCTCGGACACGGGTGATCCCGCCTGTCCCATCTTGCGATAGGCCTCGCCCGTCGACAGGCCGGGCGCTCCGCGCTCGACCAGGAAGGCCGAGATGCCCCGGGCCGAGCGGTCCTGCGGGTCGGTGCGCGCCATCACCGTGAACAGCCCCGCGATCGGCGCATTGGTGATGAAGCACTTGGTTCCGTTGAGCACGTAGTGCTCGCCGTCGCGCACGGCGCTCGTCTTCAGCGCGGTCGCATCCGAGCCGGCATCGGGTTCGGTCAGTGCGAACGCGCCGGTCAATGCGCCGCTGGCCAGCAGCGGCAGGTAGCGGGCCTTCTGCCGCGGCGTGCCGTCGGCCACCAGCGCCTCGGAGCCGATGCCGGTGTTCGTTCCCACCCGCGCCCGGAACGCGACGGAGGCCTGCGACAGTTCCATCGCGGCGAGCACCAGTTCTTCGGTCGTCATTCCGGCGCCGCCCCACTCCTGCGGAATGGACCAGCCGAAGAAGCCTCGCCTTGCCATGTCGTCGACGAGGTCGGCAGGCACCTCGTCCAGCTGCTCGACCTGCGCCTCGCGCGGAATCAGTTGCTCGCGCACGTAGCGCCGCAGCGTGCTCAGTGTTTCTTCGAATGCAGCAGGGTCTCGGATCATGTGTTCTCCCGGTTTGAAGGCATCAGTTGGCGGTGTAGCCACCATCGACCGGCAAGATGGTTCCGGTGATGTAGCGCGCCTGGTCCGAAGCCAGGAACACCACCGGCCCGGCAATGTCCTGCGGATCACCCACGCGGCGCAGGTACGTGCGTTGCACCATGCGCTCATGGCGCTGCGCGTCGTCCGCAATGTGAGCTGTCATGGGCGTCATCACCAGGCCGGGCGCGACGGCATTGACGCGCACGCCATGCGGCCCGAAGTCTCGCGCCAGGAACTTGGTCAGCTGGGCCACCGCCCCCTTGGAGGCGCCATAGGCGATGTGGGCCGAGGTCGCCACGAGCGAGGTGATGGATGCCACGTTGACGATGGCGCCCCGCGTCAGGCGCAGGCCCTGGGCGCACGCCACCGACAGGTTGAGCACGCCCTTGACGTTCACCGCCATCACGTGGTCGATGTCCTGCGACAGCGCCTGCGCCTCGAAGGCGGTGCTGCGCCCGGCCACGCCCGCGTTGTTCACCAGCACGCCCACCGGCCCCCAGGCTTCCTGCAGGTCGGCGACCACGGCTTCGCATTGCGCGGCGTCGCGCACGTCCAGCGCATAGGGCCGAACGCGGTCGGCCGCATGGCCCGTGCGCCGCGCCGCCTCTCGCGTGCTGTCGGCGTCGAGGTCGGTCAGTGCCACGCGGCAGCCCGCGTCGAGCAGGCGGCTTGCAATGGCAAAGCCAATTCCCTGGCAGGCACCGCTGACAAGGGCCACGGTGTCATCGAACAACGGACGCATTCAGTGCCCCTGCTTGGGCAGGTCCAGGCGCTGGAGCAGCGGGATCCAGCGCTGCGTCTCGGCCTTCACGTAGTCGGCCAGTGCCTGCGGCGTGCCGCCGCGGGGCTCCATGCCGATCGCCTGGGCCCGTGCGATGAAGCCGGGATCGACCAGCACCTGGTTGACCGTGCGGTTGAGCTTGTCGACGACGTCCTTCGGCGTGGCCGCGGGTGCGGAAAGCGCGTACCACAGCAGCGCCTCGATGTCGTAGCCCTGCTCCTTGAACGTGGGCGCATCGGGCACCTGGGGCAGGCGCTTGACGTCCATCACGCCCAGCACGCGCATCTTGCCGGCCTTGACCTGCTGCAGCGGGCCGGTGATGGAGGTCCCCTGGATGTCGATCTGGCTGCCGAGCATGGCCTGCAGGCCGGGCGAGTCGCCATTGAACGGTATGTGCATCGTGCGGATGCCCGCCATGCTCTCGAAGGCCAGGGGCGCCAGATTGGTCAGGATGGACGCGCCCGGCGAGCCGCGATTGATCTTGTCCGGATGCACCTTGGCATAGGCCACCATCTCCTTGATGTTCTTGTAGGGCAGGTCCGAGCGGCCCACGATGATGGTCGGCTGATAGGCGATCTGCGTGACCGGCGTGAAGCTGGTCACGGGGTCATAGGGCAGCTTGTCGTACATCACGGTGTTGCTGGCCAGAATGCTCAGCGAACTCATCAGCAAGGTGGTGCCGTCGGGTTTGGAGCGGGCCACGTTGTCCGCCGCCACGATGCCGCTGGCGCCGGGCTTGTTCTCCACGATGGTCTGGGTGCCGCGGCTGGTGAGTTCGGAAGCCAGCAGCCGCGCGTACTGGTCGGTGCCGCCACCGGCCGCGAATGGCACGACGATGCGCAGCGGTTGTTGGGCCTGCGCCGTTCCCGCGGCGAGCACGAGCCCGAGCAGAAAGCCGCCGAGGCGCTTTCGGATTTGCATGACGATGTCTCCTGAATGGGGTGCAAAATGCTTTTTCCCAGTTTAGGAGCGCACCCTTTGTGGCATGCATCAAGGCATGAAAAGGTGCTTTGTAGTTTTGGTGAGGAGAAATGCGGTCTTGCAGGTGGAAACGAAGCTCAGGGGTGTCTTGTTCGATCTCGACAACACGCTCGTGCACCGGAGCCGCAGCATTGCCCGCTACGCCGAGCGGTTCAGCGCAGACTTCGCAGAACGGCTGGAGCTAGTACTGCCTGCTCTGACGGCAAGGCTCATCGATGCGGAAGACAACGGCGGCTACCTGCCTCCTGGCAGCCGGTTCCCGACAATAGGAGATGCCGTCGCGCAGTCCCTGGCTGTCAATTTGCGATGGAATTCAGCCGTCGAGACCGAAGAACTGGTGCAGCACTGGCGCACGTTCTTTCCTGCATGCGCGGTCGAGATGGACGGCGCCGAAGCTCTCGTCGATGCGCTTGTCTCGCAAGGTCTGGTCGTGGGCATCGTGTCGAATGGCGCCGAGAGATCGCGCAGGGAAACGGTTGCCCGGCTTTCCTTTCGGCGGCATGTCACCACCGTCCTGAGTTCCGAGCGAGCCGGCGTGAAAAAGCCGGATCCGCGCATATTCACGCAGGCGGCCACCGAATTGGGACTGGCCAAAAGCCAGAGCGTGTTTGTCGGCGATCACCCCCTCAATGATGTCGAAGGTGCGCTCGAGTCCGGCATGAGCGCCATCTGGCTCAGAGGCTTTCATTGCTGGCCGAATAACCTGGCCGCGACCGTCCCCGTGGCGTCTTCTTTGCCGGAGGTGGGAAACCACATCGCACGAATGCACAGGGTACGGTGACCATCAACGGCACCTCGCCCCTCACCGCCGCATACCAGTTTGCCGATGGCTTCAGCAGGTCGGCGTCATCACGGCACCAGGCGCCTACGAGGACGTTGTTCGAAGCTTTTCTGCTGCTTCGATGGAAGCCCGATAGCCTCGCGGCAGGTTCTGTGGCAGCGCGTGTGGCGCGAACAAGCCGATCCGCTTGTGTTCATTGCTCACCGAAGGCTGGAAAGGGCCCGCAAGTGTGCAACGGTAGGTGGCAATGAACACATGCCGTCCTGGAACGACTTCAAACAGATAGGTGTCAATGGGAGAGCCCGCGACAACCTGCAGATCCAGTTCTTCCCGAATCTCCCTTGCAAGGCAGTCGGTCGATGTTTCGCCAAGTTCGATGCGCCCTCCGGGCAACTCCCACTCTTCTCGCTCGTTGAGAAGCAGCACGACTTCGCCCAGAGGTGCAAACAGAACGCCTTTGACCGATACAGGAAACATCTGAATCCTCGCAAGTTGTTCGCATCATGCCGACACAGCAGTTGTGACCTGAGCGGATGTAGCACGAAAGACGCCGACCTTCGGTGACTCGTCTAGAGCTTTCGACCGAACCGCTCCAGCCGGGGCATCCAATCGTGCTTGATGTCGGCCGAGACAAGTATGCGAAGCGCCCGGCCGATCAGCAGGTGGCGCGGCACGAGGCCGATGTAGCGCGAGTCGGCGCTGTCGTCCCGGTTATCGCCCAGCATCAGGTATTCGCCCTCTGGAACGACAAGGGGCGCGAAGCTGCTGCGCGCCGCAATACCGTGCAGCCACTGCACGCGGCGCTCATTGCCTTGCACCTTTTCGGTCAGGCGCGTCGCGCCGACGGTGCGGCCCGGAGCCACGGTCTCTCGAATTGCTTCCGGAGCAACGTAGCGCGCCGCCTCGCCGTTGATAAAGAGCACTTCGTTGCGCATCTCCACCCTGTCTCCCGGAACGGCCACCAGCCGCTTGATGAGGCGCGTGCCGTCTTGCGGCGATGAGAAGGTCACGACGTCGCCGCGTCGCGGCTCCCCGATACGGGCCAATACGACGTCGGTGAGCGGCACCTTGACGTTGTAGGCCAGACGATTCACGAACACCACGTCACCTTCGAGCAGGTTGGGACGCATCGAGCCCGAGGGGATGGGGTTCCAATCGGCAACGGCGGTGCGAAAGACGCAGAAGCACAACAAGAACACCAGGAATCCCTTGTTCGCCCTGAGCCAACGTCTCATGCTTTCTCCATGAAGGGCAGCGCGATGGCGCTGCGCGCTGGTCGGAGCCCGCGGACATGCCAAAGTTCCTCATCTGCCCAGGGCAGCGTGCACGGCCATATTCCCGGGGCCACGCTTGGGGTGGTGTCTCATGAGCACGCGCCGCTGCGATGTAGTCCTCAACCGCCAAGGGTGCAAAGGCGGCGAATCCACGCCGAGCCCTGCGGACATTTCATTGAGCGACGTCGCACCCCAATGAAGTGGGAAGCACCGGGTGCCTTGTGCGTCTATTGAGCAGTTCGAAGGTGGAGTACGCAGGTGGATCGTTGCCCCGCGTGCCATGGCTCTGGCGAAAGCGGGCGATGAACTGGCGACGCAACTCGCCCCTGGGCAAGACGTAGATCGCGGCGTAGATGGTTTCGTGGGACACATGGCGCACTGGCTCGGAGGGGAAGGCGCGCCTCAGGGTAGCGGCAATCTACTGTGGCGACCACTTCCAGTCGAAGCATCATCAGGACAACACGCCAGGCGACGCCGCGGACATCGAGCTTGGCGGCGGGCACGCTGGCCTGTCAGGCAGACCTACCTGGCGAGATGCGAGTCGTAGGCCAGTGCCCCCACAGCGTTGCGCCCGAGCTTACGGCTGACGGTCGAGAGCAATGTCACGACCTACGCCTATGACCTGAGCGGACGGCGCATCCGCGAGGCCACCGTGAAGGCGGCGTCACCTACCAGGGCAACCAGATGGCCTACGACTCGCTCGGGCGCCTGCGCTGAGTAGCCGACACTAACGCCTACATCATCTTCGACTACGAAAAGATCGGCGACCGCACCCACGTCCATACCAAGCTCGCTTACACCGCGCTGACAGCACTGGGCCCGCAAGGAACGCCGATCGAGGCGGCCGAGGAGACCGACCGCTACTTCACCTATGACCAGATGAATCACCAAACGCTGGTCAGTTCGGCCACCGCCGACGGCAGCGTGCTAGGCGGCAAGGGGCACAGGCTGAGCTACGATAAGAAGGGCAATAGCACCCGCGACGAACACGCAGGCACGCGCATCGTACAGGTCAACGGCAAGTGGACACCGATCGCCGGTAACACGTCGAGGAGTACAGCTACGACAACCTCAACCGCCGCTGCGCGGCACCAATGACACTCCACACTGCAGGGGCCAAACAACCAAGACAAACCAGAATTTATGGTTGTCTAACGCAATCGAGAAAGAACCTCTAAAAGATTCAATCCCACCGCTGAATCACCTGTCGCGAGAAGTGCTGCATAGGCTCCCGACGGACTGTCGGCATCGAGGCTTCGGCACGTCGCAAGGCAGTCCTGTGCTTGCGCCTCCCGCCGCTGGATGACCAGTGACACGGCCAATCCTCCATGGCTTTCCGGATGCTGGTCGTCCAGCGCCAGTGCTGACAGAAAACTCCGTTCCGCGGCGGCAGGTTTCCCCGAAAGTATTTGCGCCCATCCCAGGCCGCGCCAAGCCACCGCATGGCGAGGTCCAGCAGCAGTCGCGCGTTCAAGATCGGCACCACCTCCCATTACGTCTCCAGTCAAGAGCTTGGCCAGCCCTCGTGCGGCCCAGCTCCGTCCATCAGCGGCCCAACGGGAGCAGGCCTCATCAGCGAGCCGCCCGGCATCAACGATGGACGCATGGCTTCCCATCGCCACATGGGCCGCCGCCACAAGACACTCTGCAGACAGGGTTTCGTACCCGCGTCGCCCCATAGCAATCCATCGCTTTGCCAACGAAAGATCACCCCGCTCCAGCATCCCAAGGCTCGCCACGCCAGCCACGAGGGGATCGAGTTGCCCCCGCGCATCCAACTGTGCCGCCCATCGATAAAGCCGATTCATCGCACGTGATCGATGCAGCGCCCTCACCCACAAGACTTCAGCCGCGCGAACCCCCGGGGGAAGCGCGTTCGCGACCCCATCGACTTCGAGCAAAGGAGACAGCCACGCCACGCATCTCGTATCGTCATCGCGCATGAAGGCGATCGATGCAAGTTTGTGACGCACGATGGTCTGGAACAACCCTGCAGGCGTGTCGTCGGCCAGCAGACCTTTGAGGTGGGCCTCTGCATCGGCCCAGCGTTGCTGTGCAAGGTACCAATCGCTTCTGCGCAGCGCCCAAGCCTCCGCACCTCGGCCGCCCTGTCCCTCGCCCGCACGAAGAAGCTGCCGCTCCGCTTCGTTCCAGTCACCGCCCCGCAGCGCGGCCGCAAACGCTTCGGCGACGTCGCCGGCCTGCGAGGAAGAATGCTCGTCTTGCGAGGCGACTGATGGATATGCGGTGCTAGTGTTCATCAGGCAAGTCATCCAGCGTTCTCGCCATTTGTTTAGCCTGCGGTGCCGATGCCCCCTCGCGCGACTTAGCAACGCCCTTGCAAGCGCCTCGCGGCGCGACAATGCGGTGACAGCGGCAGTGCCGCCTTTCCTGGCGCAGCGTGCGCCACTGCATGGAGTTGTTTGAGATGAAAAGCCCGGATCCGACTTCTTTTGATGCACTCATGGCCCAGGGCGTGAGCGCAAGCCAGGCCAACGACGGGGCGCAGGCCATCGAATGCTTCCAGAAAGCCAGCGCGATCGAGCCGGGCGCCGCCTTGCCGCAGTTCCTGCTCGGCGCTGAGTACGCTGCGCTCGGCGACATGAACCAAGCCGAAGCCGCATTCGCCAACGCCACGCTGCTGGCTCCGGGATTTCCGATGGCGCGCTATCAATTGGGCTTACTGCAGTTCAGCTCGGGGCGCGCAGGCGTGGCGCTGCTCACCTGGCAACCGCTGCTCGAATTGCCCGACGCCGATCCGCTGCCGCACTTCGTGCGCGGCTTTGCCGCCCTGGCGCAAGATCGCTTCGAAGAAGCCTTGCAGCACTACCGTCAAGGCCTGGAACTGAACACGAGCAACGCCGCGTTGTCGGGCGACATCGAGAAGGTCATCGCCGGCATTCACGTCCTGGGAGTCCAGGCGACGCCTCAGGGCGAGCAGCCTGTCGGCCACAACCCAAAGGACTCGGGCGGGGCCGATGAGGAATCCAGCAACCACGTGCTGTTGGCCAACTATCAGCAGCAAGGCAGGCCACATTGATGTGGCAACGGCTTCAAACACTCGTCCCCGCTGGCACGCCTGCCCATGATTGATCCGTCGACGCAGTTGGCCGCGATGATTCGCGCCCAGTTCGCTGCGCAGTTCCGGGCGCAGACAAAGGAGCGCCCGCTGCCTAGCCGGGAAACACAGCAACGCGACGTCCAAGCCACCCGCGACGGCGACGGGTCTTCGTCGGCCATGCAGGAAGGCGCCGCGAAAGACCTTCCGGGCGACCAGACCGAGATTCAACAGATGGTGGCCTTGCGGGTGCGTTCGCTGTCGCCGGACGACCCGCAGCGCCAGCGCAAGGCGTTCAGGCTGTTCCTGGAGTCCGTGCTGATTCAAGCCTTCGGTCGCGACCGCCTCGACGACCGTGGCTTCGATCAGATGGTCGACGCGGTACTGCAACGTATGGAAGGCGACCCGCAGCTCCACGCGGCATTGCGCGAAGCGGGCGGTCTTCTGCTTGCGGACGCGGGAAGCGGGGGCGCCGTCACCCCCCCTCTGGGACGTTAGCTGTTTTCATTGCTGCCGCCCTGCGCGGAGCCGGCGTCGGGCGAACCGAACATGTCGCCCATGTCTCCCCCCAAAGGCCCCGCTCGCCCACCAAACAGACGCCGCGCAAAGCGCTGCACATCCTTGGCATCCTTCACCTCGCCGCTTAACAGGGCTTGCGCATAGCGGCCCGACACGTTGGCCTTGTCCAGGCGCAGCGCCAGCGCGGCGTGCTCCTCGGCCGCGTGGCGCTGCGATTGCATGGCCAGGACCACGGCCAGTCCACCATGGCTTTCCGCAAAGTTGCGATCGAGCGCCAGCGCGGTGTCGAAGCTGCCGCGTGCGGCGTCGAGGTCGCCTCGCAGGATCTGCGTCCATCCCATGCCGTGCCAGGTGCCGATATGTCGAGGCATGGCCGACACGGCCTTCAGGAAGGCGCCGTGCGCCGCAGCAAGGTCATTGGCCAGCAGCGCGGCAAAACCGCGCGTCGACCATGCGCGACCATCGCCAGGTTGACGCTGCAGCGCCGCATCCACAAACTGGGCAGCACGGTCCGCGTCGCGCGCGGCCAGCGCGATCGAGGCTTGCGTCACCAGGCTCTCTACGGGATGCTGAGCAGGCGCGCCCTCATTCAGACTGGCCGTCGACCAACGCTGCGCCGACGCGAAGTCAGAGGCGTCGACAGCGATCAGGCTTGCGATGCCTGCGGCTTGCACGTCGAGGCTGTGCTGCTGCTCGGCCTGCCGTGCCCAGGTCATGGCACGATCAATCTGGCCGTCGTGATGCAGCGCCCTCAACCAGAGCTGCTGCAATGCCCGGGTGGCCGCATGGGGCTGCGTGCCCTCGCCCGAGCCCCTCTCTGCTCCCGCCTGTGATTCCAGCTCGGGCGCCAAGCGACTGATGCATGCGGCGTAGCGCCCACGACGAAGCTCGATGAAAGCCAAGTTGTGCAATAGCACCTCGGAAAAGCCCGAGGGCGGCGACGGCGTCTGGGCCAACGCCTCGAGCACCTCCTGGGCTTCGTCGTAGCGCTGCTGGGCGAGCCAGAAATCGCCTTCGCGCAAACGCCAAGCCAACGGGTCGTCGCGCAGTGTCTGGCCGTGCTGCAGGTGGAACTGCGCACGGTCCCATTCGCCGCATGACAACGCAGTCTCGAATGCGTCGATCAGAAGTGCATTGTTCGCAGGGTCTTCACGCAGGAAACCTTCGAGCCGATCGAGGCGCTGGCGTGTGGAGGACAAAAGAGGTGCGTTCGAATCGGTCATAAAAAAGGAATATAGATTGCTGGCCAGGGAAGAATGCGCGTCACCAAGACACGTCGCAACGGGCATCCTTGCCTAGCAGTTCGCGCAACCGCAGCAAGCCCTGGCGGTGCAGCTGCGAGACGCGGCCGCGCGTCACGCCCATGAGCGTCGCGATCTCGTCGAAGGGAACTTCTTGCAAGTAGTGGTGACGTATTACCAGCTTCTGTTGCTCGCTCAGCTGCCCCACAAGGTCGCGCAGCACGGTGCGCAACTGCACGATCTCGGTCTTGCGAAAGTAGCTAACCTCGGGCGACGGCACATGGCCGGTGCCGTCGAAGGCCTCCGCATCGACCATGCCCGTATCTTCGAGCAACACACCCAACGCAAGGCCGATGCCCACCTCAGCAAGGTACTTGAAGAGCTTGTCGGCGCCGCGTGAAGAAGCCGAGGCAGGCGCACCGTCTCCCCGGCTGTCTTTCGCCGCTTCCTCGACCGCGGCTTCCTTGACGGCATCGAGCCGCTCCTGTCGCAGCCGCATGCTGATGCTGATCTGCTGATTCTTCTCGGTCAGGCGTGCGAGGCCGTTGAGCACCGCGCCCTGCACGCGCTTGGCCGCGAAAGTCTTGAACTGCGCGCCCTGCCCTGGTTCGAAACGGTCGACTGACTCGAGCAAACCGACGCGCGCAAGCTGAAGGTAGTCGTCGAACTCCACGTCGTTGTGGGTGCGCCGGCCATAGACGGTAGCGGCCACCATCCGTGCGTACGGCAGGTAGTGGCAGATCAATTCTTCGCGCGCCGCCTCGTCCTGGCTCTCGCGCCAGCGCACCCACAGCATAGCCGTCAGGTCCTGCGCCTCCGCTGCCGATTCCATCACTGCCTCGAAAGGCGGTGGCTGTGGTGTCGGTATGGTTGAAGAACTCAGGCGAGGCATGGTGGGCAGCTGCGTCAGTGAAAGCTTCCGACGAGGGCCTTGAGCACCAGGCTCCAGCCGTCGACAAGGACGAACATGAGGATCTTCAGCGGCAGCGCGATGGTGGTGGGCGGCATCATCATCATGCCGAGCGCCATCAGGATGCTGGAAACAATCAGGTCGATTAAGAGAAACGGCAGAAAGATGACAAATCCGATCTGGAACGCGGCGCGCAACTCCGACAGCATGAACGCCGGAATGAGCTGCAGGTTGCCGATGTCGTCCATCGATCGGGGCGTCGGTGCCTTCGACAGTTCCACCATCAGCGCCAGGTCGGCCTCGCGCGTTTGCCGCACCATGAATTCGCGCAGGGGCGTGATGCCCTTGCCGTAGCCTTCTTCCATAGACAGCTTGCCTGCCATGAAGGGCTCGAAGGCGTCGTGGTTGATTTTCTGCAGCACCGGTGACATGGTGAACAACGTGAGGAACAGCGCCAGGCCAATCAGCACGGTGTTGGGCGGCGTCTCGTTCATGCCGATGGCGTGCCGCAGCATCGAAAGCACCACGATGATCCGCAGGAAGCTGGTCAGGCATACCAGCAGTGCCGGAAGGATCGCCAGCACGGTAAGACCCAGTACAACGCGCAGCGCCTGCGCGGTTTCCGTTGCGGGTGTCATCGGTGATGCGGGCGGCGCGGCCACGGTGCCCGTGGAGGCCCGAGGCCGGGCCGGGCTTGTTACGGCCGGCGGTACTTTAGGCATCGCGATGGGCGGCGGTGCGACGGCAGCAGGTGCTTCTGGCGCTGGAATTGTCACGCTGGGTGGTGCAGCTTGCGGAACGGTGCCCATCGCTTCTTCCGCGACGGTGCCCTCTTGCGTCTGCGAACGTGCGTCACCATTCGGCCAGCTGAGCATGGCGACGGCCAGCAATATCAACGCCAGCAACGTACGCCACTGCAGCCATTTTTGCTCGACCGCTTGCGTCATGGATGCGCTTCTTTCGTGGCGGCTTCACGCTGCGCCGCATCCGCGGGGGTCGGCGCTTCTGCGAGCAGTTGAATGGACTGATCCGTACAGCCGAGCAGCAATCTCCTGCCGTTCCAGACCACGACATGCAAGCTGTGGCGCGGCGACAGCGGCATGCTTGAAACGCGCTGGATCTCGTGCGACGGCACCGTGTCCAGCAGGCCGCCAAGCTGTCTCCACCAGGGCCCCGTGGTGACACGCGCCGATGCCGCAGACCGGGCGGGTCGGGCGCGCTGGCGCGCGACGAGGACCGCCGCTGCGATCAACCCCATGGCGAGCACGATGGCCACCCACCGTAGATCATCAGAAGTTGCACCTCCTCCAGTCTGTTCACGCTTGACTGGAATATTGGAAGGCAAGCTCGTGCTCGGTCTTGACTCTCCCGGGACGGGGCGCGAATCCTGAGCTTCGCCGGGCATCGCGAACAACAGGCCCGCCGCCATGGCGAGGCCCGCAATAAAAACCCGGCAGGCGGACCCGACATGCATCCGCCGCAACACTTCGTTCATGCTCAGGATCCCGATGCCAGGCCCAGCGCAACGGGCAGTTCGGTGATGCGCACCGCAAAGTGGCCGTCAACCGCCACCAGCTGGCCGCGTGCTACGACCTTGCCTTCGATGGTGAGGTCCACCGGCTGATCGAATGCACGGTCTAGGCGCAGCACCTGGTGCTCCTTGGCGCCGAGCAATTCGCCCACCGAAATCGTGGCTTCACCCACGCACACCTGCAGCTTGGCCTTGATCTGGTGCAGCGGATTCCAATCCTTCAGGATCGGCGCATCGGCCGATCGGTCAACGCCTCCGCCCTCCGCGCCGGGGTGGAGATCGGGCAGCGCGATGATCTGCGCGGTGGGCGGTAAGGCGCTCTGCGAAGCACGGGTGCGTGCGTCGCCGCGCCCCTCGGCTGCGGTGCTGGATGCGCCGGCGCGGTTGTCGGCGACGATGCCTTCGAGGGCTTTCGTCATGGTGTGTTTTCCTTCATTGGGTGAACGCTCGGTTTTTTGGGGGTGAGTTCGACTGCCATGCGGCCTTCGCTTTGCCCCAGCCAGCCATGGCATACAGGCGTACCGTCGACGGCAGTGACCAGCGCGGGCACATCGAGCAGGTGAGAAAGCGGCACGACGTCATCGAGCCGCAGTTCCTGAAGTTGCCCCAGATTGAGTTCGGCGCCATCGAGCCCCACACGCAGTGCCACGGCCTCCGCGGCCAACGCCCTGTCGAGGCGCTCCGTCGGCACCATGCGTGGGGGTGGAACGGAGGCGGACGGGGGAGCCGCTTCGCTTCCCAGCAGTGCCGACACCACGGCGTATGGAAGGCCGAGGCACCAAATGCCACCGCACCATGTCCAGCGTGCGCAGAGCGCGCCCGACCAGGGGCCGGCTGGCACATGCATGCCGGGCGTTCCCGTGGGCTGCTGCGGTTCGAGAGCAAAGCCGGGCCAGAGTGCGTTCAGGCGCTGGAGCCAGTCGGTCCATGCGGACCGTACCAAGGCGGGTGCGATCACCGGAGCAGTGGGCGCCGAAGAAAACGAGGTCAGGTCGAACGCAAACATGCGCTCGCCGAGCGCCTGCAGGGCCGAGGAGGCACTGTCACGGCTGTTGCCCGAGGGTGCATCCAGCGCCGACACGGCGGTCCGGCGCAATACTTCCTCGAACGACCAGCAAACCGTATTGTCGGCACACATCACCAAGGCGTCGTGGGGCTCTATTACCTCGACGTTGCCCGACGGCACGGCAGCCATCTTGCGCGGCAGCCATTCGTCGCTCCAATCACGGTACACGGTGGCAAGGCGCGCACGCACAGTCTCCTTGTGCGCAGCTTGCCAGCTGCGCAGCGGACGGGCTCTGAGCGCCGACTCTGTGGGATCGAGCAGCGCCGACGTTGCGGCGCCGCGAACGGAGGAAGCGTTCATTTGCTCTTCATTGAGAACAGCTCCTGCAACATGTCGTTGGCGGTGGAGATCACCTGCGAACTGGCCTGATAGCCGCGCTGCATGATCACCAGGTCGCTGAACTCCTGCGAGAGGTCGACGTTGGAGATTTCGACCTGGCCGGCGCGCACGGTGCCGAATGCGCCCTCACCGGCAACGCCGACATGCCAGGCGTTGGTGTTCAGCGCCTTGAACTGGTTGTTGCCCAGCGCCGCCACGGCATCAGGCGAATCGAAGCGCGCAAGCGCCAAGCGTGCGCCCTTGACGGTCTGCCCATTTGAATAGCTCAAGCGCAGCACGCCATTGCCGTCAAACGCCGTGCCGCTGAGCGTACCCGGCCCCAAGCCGTCCTGCGAGTCCATCCTCAGCGTCGTGCTGCCGGCGAAAAGCACCGTGTCGGTGCTGAAGTCCATGGCCAGCGTCATCGGCGGCTGGCCAGCGGGCACGTAAGTCATGTTGATCACGCTGGTCTGCGGTGTCGGCTTGCCGCCGATGAAGACCATCGAGCCGCTTCCGACCACAGCGGTTCCATCCAGCAGGTCGACCCGTACCGTGGTTCCAGACGTCGTGGCCTCAGTGGTCACAAATTTCATACTCAGCGCATGGACAACACCGCCTCCGTCGACCACCTGGACGGTTCCCACCGCCGACTGCTCAGTGACCGTGTTGGACAAGTTGCCGGAAAACTTCAATCGCGTGGTCGGACGCCCCTGCGTCAACATCTGGCCTGCAACGGTGATCTCCACCAACGCGCCGCTGCTGTCCATGCCCATCACTTTCTCACCGCTGGCCCTGCTCACCAGCACGCCGTTGTCGTCGAACTTGAACTGTCCAGCACGCGTGTACCTGAGCTTTCCGTCTGCATCCTTCAAAATAAACAGCCCCTGCCCGTCCACCGCCATGTCGAGGTCGTTGCCCGTCTGGCGCAGCTCGCCCTGCTTGAACGACATGGCCGTGCCGGTAGTGTTCAGCCCGAAGCCCACTTGGTCGTAGTTCTGGCTGGCATTGCCGCCGCTCAGATTGCCACCGGTGTAGAACATGTCTGCGAACTGCAGGCTGGAGCTCTTGAAGCCCGGCGTGTTGATGTTGGCGGTGTTGTTGGCAATCACGCGCAGGCCGCGCGAGTAACCGAGCAAGCCGGTCATACCGACATAGATGGATTCAAGCATGGGGCATCCTTTGGAAATTCTGGTCTAGCTTTTGGCGTGCACGCGTCAAGGAGTTCATCGCACCGACACGAGTTGGCTGAGGGAGATCTCGCTCAGCGTTGCACCCGCCGTCGTACGTACCGTGAGCAGCGGTGAGTCTCCCGAGAGCGACAGCGCGCTCACCGTCCCGGTGACATTGCCGCTCGAGGTGGTGATGTCCACCGTCTTGCCGATCAGTCCGACCGACTGCAGCGCGGCTTGGTTGGTGATCAGCGTCGCGATCTTGTTGTTGAGCTGCTGTGTCTGCTCCAGGCTGGTGAACTGGGCCATTTGCGCCATGAACTGCTGGTTGTCCATGGGCTTGAGCGGGTCCTGATAGGTCAACTGGGTCAGCAGGATCTTGAGAAAGTCCTCCATGCCCAGGCTGCTCGCCTGCAGGTTGGTAGCGCCTGCACTGCCGATTGCGTCGATGGCCATCACGCCCCCTTTGATTGAAGTGAGTCGAACACGGTGATTGGGCGACGCTCGCCGCCCGGAATCGTTGGAGTGCCGTCCGCCGTCCCTGCGGAGCCGTCGCGCCAAACCAGGCGACCGTTGCACACGACCTGGTACAGGCGTTGGCCGCGCGCTTGCTGCATGTCGTGCTGGAGGTCGGACACGATGCGCGGGAGCATGGCGGCCAGCGCCTCGTCGTCGGCACGCATGGCAATCCATACTGCCAGGCCTGCGGGGGTGGCCTCCTCGTGCAAGCGCAGCGGAGCCTGGGCTTGGGCGCTCGGCGGAGCCGACAAGCGAGACTCCTCGACCGCTTCGGTCCGGGCGTCCGCCGTGCCACCAGGCATGGTGTCGTTCACGGCTCGTCCCGAACCGCCTGCGCGCCGGATCTGCGGCTCTGCCATGGCTCGGGCTTCTGGCGCAGCTTCCGCGAACGCAGTAGTACGCAATCCTGCAAAGGCCTGCGCTGGAACAGTCGATGGGCTTGCCGAGGCTTTGAGCAGGGAGGACCCAACCACGGACAGGTTTGCCGCGAGCGATGCGCCGGACAACACGGCCATGGCCGGCAGGCTGCCAGCCAGAGCCGCAGTCCTCGGCTCGACCGCACGCGCAGCGTGTCGAACCGTCGCCGGCGCAGCGGAGCTAGGTGCCCGCGCGGCGCCGCCCGTTCGCACCGCCACCGGCGGCTTAAACCATGTGGCCATCTGCGCACGCTCCATCTCGCGCTGCCACGCCACTTGCTGGCGGGCTTCATCGTTCGGCGAAGCAGTCGAAGCGCTGCGGGCGGCCGACGGTGTCGCGTTGGGTGGGGTGGCCTGCATGCTGTTGCTGCTCATCGTGTCGATTCCATGGCGCTGTTGCACCGCACGAAGGAACGGGCAAGCCAGTCACGGTCCTGCTCGTTGCTGTTGCGCTGGCGAACTTCGTCGGCGTACGCCGTCAAGGCGTCTTCCTTGTGCTGGGTCATTGCGTCAAGGCGCAGTTGAAGCGTCATGCATTGCTTGCGCAGCCGGTCCTTTTCTGCGAGTTGCTCCTGCTGCAGAACGATCAGTTGCTTGCGCTGGTCGCGCAGGTGCAACAGAAAGCCGAGTGCGTGGCGGTGGGTGCGAGGGTCCATGCGCTGCTGCAGCGCCCGACCGGCGTTGCGCGCCTGTTCGTCGTGCGTGGCCTGCACCTGCTCAATGCGAGCTTCGGTGTCGCGCAAGGCTTGCCGCGCGCGCGCGAACGCCGACATCAGCTTGTCCAGGCGCCATTGCTCCTGTTGGCGCACTGGCTCGAGGGCGTAGACAAAACCACGCACGTCGACATCGCGCGCCACCGAGGTAGGCCTTTCGTTGGGAGTGATGTTCATGGATTGCGTGCGGCCGACTGCGCCACCGTCGAGGTTGCAGGTGCGGCCATCAAGGACCCGGTCATTGCCACGGCCGACTGCATCGAAGCAGCTGCGGCACCGAGGATGTCCCGCAGCCCTTGCACCGCCTCCGCGCGAGGCACGCCGCCGACGCTCTGCCGCAGCCACGCCTGCAAGCCGGCCTCGAGGTCGATCGCGCGGTCGAGTTCAGGGCTGTTGCCCTTCTCGTAGGCGCCAATATCGATCATCTGCCGATTGCGCTCGAGCACCGCAAGCTGTTGCACCGCAGCGACTGCCAGCGCGCGCTCTTCCCTGCTGGCCAGCTCAGGCATGAGCCGGCTCACGCTCTTGAGCACGTCGATGGCCGGATAGTGCCCGCGATGCGCCAAGTGCCGCGACAGCACGACGTGACCGTCGAGGATGGCCCGCAACGCGTCCGATACAGGTTCGTTCAGGTCGTCGCCTTCCACCAGCACGGTGAGCAACGCAGTGATCGAGCCACCGCCCGGCGCGGTGCCGCAGCGCTCGCACAACTCCGGCAACTCCGCGAACACGGAGGGTGTGTAGCCGCGCGCGGTCGGCGGCTCCCCTGCCGAGAGACCGACCTCGCGCCGTGCCATCGCAAAGCGTGTGATCGAATCCATGGTGAGCAACACGTGATGGCCTTCGTCGCGGAAGAACTCGGCGATGGCCAAAGCGGCATAGGCGGCACGCAAGCGCGCCAGCGCAGGTTGATCGGAGGTGGCAACCACCACAACAGAGCGCGCCAAGCCTTCGGGCCCGAGTTGCTTCTCGATGAACTCCCGCACTTCGCGTCCCCGCTCGCCGATGAGCGCGATTACGTTAAGGCCTGCCTGATCGCCGTTTTCGGCGTGCGTCTTCACATGCCTGGCCAGCAGGCCGAGCAAGGTGCTCTTTCCGACGCCACTGCCCGCGAAGATGCCGATGCGCTGCCCGCGGCCCAGCGTGAGCAGGCCATCGACGGCGCGAATGCCGGTTTCGAGTACGCGATCGATAGGCGGTCGCTTCATCGGGTTGGTCGGTGCAGCCTTTAGCGGCTTGCGCGCATGCGTCACAGGGCGAGGCTTGCCGTCCAGCGGATCGCCAAATCCGTCGACCACGCGGCCAAGCAATGCATGGCCGACGCCGATCTGCGACTCGGCACCTAACGCTCGCACTTCGCAGCCGACGGCAATGCCCTCGACGGATCCGTAGGGCATCAGAGTGACACGCCCCTTCTTCAGGCCGACCACTTCCGCGAGCACGCCCGCTGGCGCCACGGTGCTGGACGTGCCGTGTGACCTGACCATGATCCGACAGAGTTCGCCCACCGCCGCATCGGGACCGAGCGCGTCGATGGCCAGGCCCTGCATCTCCTTGACCCAGCCGATGCGCCGGCTCAAATCCGTGCCCCGCAGGGCCTGTCGATAGCTCTTCAGCGCGCCCACGTCACGCTCCCTGGTTCCGAGATGCCGCGCGGGTTTGCAGCAGCATTTCGCGCAAGGCGTCGAGTTGAGACTCGAAGCGCGCATCGAGCCCCCCCTCGGGCGACTGCAGAACGCAGCCCCCCAGCGCGACTTCGCTGCTCGCAACCCATTGCACCTCGGTCCCACCTGGCAATCCTGGCGCCGGTCCCTGGCCTCGCTGAAGTGTGGCGAGGTCGTCGGGATGCATGTGGATCGCCACCAATTGCCGGCTACGCAGCCTTTCCGCGGCTTGCGCCAATTGCGCCCGCAGCACCTCGGACCGGGCGACGCCCTCACCGAGCGTGCGGCAGACCACTTCGAAGCACAGGGCGAGCATGTCGTCCTCCGCGGCGGCCAGGCGTGCTTCGAGCTTGGCCGGCAAGGCTGTGAGCAGTCCGTCGAGCACCTGAATGCGTGCCTGGTAGCCTGCCTGGGCCTGCTGCTTGAGTTCACGTGTCATGTGCTCGGCGTGGTCTTCCAGTTCACGCGATGCCTTGTCGGCCGCCAGCGCTGCCAGTCGGCGCGCTTCCTCATCGCCGCGGGCACGACCTTCGATGCTGCCCTTGGCAAAGCCCTCTTCATAGCCGCGGCGCCGGGCCTCGTCTTCCACACGCGCAAGATCCGGATGGCGCTGTGGCGCCTGCCTTTGCGCATTGTCCGCCGTCGCGGCGTCAACGCCCGACGCCCGGGACAGGGATCGACTGCCCCCGGGCAGTTGAAGCAAGCCGGCTTCGGCCTTCGGCGCTGCGCCGGTTGCCCGCGCGCGCGGGCGCACCAAGGCTACCTGCCCCTGCATCACCACGTCGCGCAGCACGATCGCCTGCGTACCCAATTCGGGATCCAAAGCCATGGGCCCGGCACCAGGGGGTGACAGCGGGCTCACTGGCTCCGCCCCTGCAGCCATCCGCCTCGGAAAGCGCTGACAAAGGAATGCCGCAGCTTGCGCCATGGCGTAGATGCTGGTGTTCCGTCCATCGGACGCCCGCGCAACCGGGCGACCACCATGGAAATCAGCGCCGCGCGCAAACCAGGCGGCATCGACGCCGCCGTCCCCATCGTGGCGAGGTGTGCTTCGATCTTGCGCCGTTGCATTGGCCCCATCGCCTCCAGCAACGCCTCATGCCAAGGCCAGTCTGCGACCCCGAGAAATTCAGCGATCAGGCCCGCAGGCTCGATCCAAAGGAGCCCAGCAAGCACTGAAACCTGTTCAGCGTCGAGAGAACGAAGCATGGCTTCGTCCGGCCTCACTGCCGAGTGCGGCATGCCGCTCACCACTTCGTTGGCCTGCAGCGCGGCAGGCGCCGCGAACTCCTCGCCCGAAGTGGCGGCATCGATCAGCGCCGAGTCCCTTTCGATACCTAGCGCCTCCAATTCCGCAAGAAGCGGTACGAGCGCGGCGCGCTCCTGATGCGGCAGCACGTCGAGCATCCAATTCCGGTCGGCCGGGGCCATTGCGTGCAACAGCAGTGCCGCGTGGCGTGCGCCGCGCGGCTCGGACGGGCGAGGCATGGACATCATCCGTTGCCCCTGCGGACGCCGGCAGTGCCGAGCGGCGGCGCGACCGACATACCCGAGGGCCCGTTACCGACGGGAGAGGTGCCGGGCGCAGGCTCGCGCATCCAGTCGCGCACCTTTCGCAGCGCGGCTGCGCGCTCGGCTTCCGACAACGGGGGTCGCTTCGCTTGCACGCCTTGCGGATCGGCACCACGGCGGCTCGCACGGAGTAAAAATGCTGCCAGCACGGCAAGCAGGAGACCGCCCAACAACAACTGCTGCCATCCAAGAGGAGCGTTGCCGAATGCGGGGCCAGTGGCGACGACGGCCTGGCCTTCCATGGCGGTCGCTGCCTCGGGTGCGCTAGGGAACACACCGGCCTCAGGCGGCTGGATGGCCCCCCCAGTCAACGACTGAACGACCACCGCATCGCCGCGATCGGGTGAGGCACCGACCGCCGCGGCAACGACCTTTCGCAATTGCTCCTCCTGCACGGCGTCGAGCGCCTTGCGCACCACCGCGACGACCTGAATGCGCCGGATCGAACCCGGTTGGCTGACGACCTGCTCCACACGGCGGCCCACGGCGTACTCGACGTCGCGCTGCGCACTGCCGCTGCGCGGGCTTGCCGTGTCGATCACTTTTGTATCGGTCGCAACACCGCTGTCGCGAAGCACCTCCCGCTCGCGCACCACCACGCCGGTGGCCTGCAGGCCGGCACGCGATGCCGCAGGCAGCACGTCTTCGGTGGTGGTGCGGATCTGGTCCATGTTCAGTGTCACATCTACGCTGGCCAGCGCCTGGCCGGCGCCGAAGCTGCGATCGAGCACGGCGGCGACCTTGCGCGAGAGGTAGGTCTCTGTGTCCCGTTTGAGCTCCAGCCTGGCGCTGTTGACCTCGGCATCGGCGCTGCCGCCTTCCGCGCGCGTCAGCGCGACGCCATGGCCATCGACGATCGTGACGTCCTGCGTGGCCATGCCGGGCACGGCCGCCGCCACCAAGCGCTGCACGCCAATCACCTGTTCGGGACGCAGCGCCTGCCCCTGACGCATGGTCAAGGTGATGGAGGCCTTCGCCTTCGAGGTCGCCTGCTTGAACAAGCCCTGCTCGGGCAGCGCCAGCAGCACGCGGACTTCGCGGACTTCCGACAGCGACTGGATGGTGCGGGTGAGTTCGCCCTGCAGCGCGCGCTGGTAGTTGATCTTCTGCGCGAACTCCGTCATGCCGAAGTCGGTGTTGTTGAACAGTTCGAGTCCGACCGCGCCCTGCAGCGGCAGCTCCTTGCCCATCAGCTTGATGCGGGTGGCATGCACCGTCGCCTTGTCGACCAGGATCGAGGTGCCGCTGTCGCCCAAGCGGTAGGGAATCTTAAGCCGCTCAAGCTCGGTCGTCATCGCCTGCGCGTCCTGCGGCTTCAGGTCGGTGAACAGCGACTGATATTCGGTGTGGAACACCCACCATGCCAGGGCGGCCGTCGCTAGCAGGATGACCACCGCCCCACCGATGAAACCAGCGCGCGCGCGCTGTGTGAGTCCTTGCCAGAAGTTCATATCGGCATCTTCATGATGTCTTGGTAGGCCTCGAGCAGGCGGTTACGCACCTGCATCATTAGCTGGAAGGACACGCGGCTTTCCTCCAGGTTGATCATGATCTGGTGCAGATTCTGAGCGTTGCCCATCGCGAGCTTCTGCAGGTCGACCTGGCTGCCGATCAACTGGCCGTTGATCTGCGAGAGACCGTGGGAAACCAACTGGCCGAACGATCCGTTCACCACCTCCGCGGCCTCGGGTGCCGGTGCTACCACCGCGCCTTGCAGCGGCTGCGCGTTAGCGGCGGCCACCATCGACTGCGCCTGCCGCGACAGCGAAGACAGTGCTTCGACGGGAAGAAAGGCGCTCATGCGTTGCTCCCGATATCCAGCGCACGCAGCGCGAGGGTGCGGGCGGTGTTCATTGCCGACACATTGGCTTCGTAGGCACGGGTAGCGCTCATCATGCTGACCATCTCGGTCGCAGTGTCGACTCCCGCGTAAGCCACGAAGCCGCGCTCGTTGGCCAGCGGATGGCCCGGTTCGTACACCATCCGGGGCGCGGTGTTGGCAGGGACGATGCGTGCCAGTGGTGCCGCATCTATGCCTTCCAGCCCTTGGCTGACCATTGCGCCAAATTCGCCAGCGCTGCGGCTGGCGGCCAGGTCACCAGCCGCAGAACGGGCTTCCGTTATCACGCGCAGCGGCTGGTAGCTGGCGCCCCCTACGCCCTGCACCGTGTTGGCATTGGCCAGGTTAAGCGCAGCGACGTCGACACGCATGCGCTCGATGTTCATGCCGGCCGCGCTGATTGCAAATGATTGGGTGTAGTCCACGGTCACTTCCTGCCGTCGCCAGCAGCCATTGAAAGGATTGCGAGATGGCGTGACAGGCCTTTGACCAGTGCCTGGTACTGCACTGCATTGCGGGCCATGTCGGCAGCTTCCATGTCGAGCTGCACTGACATGGGCAGGCCCTGGTTGTCGACGACGGCTTCGAGGCGCGGGCGAACCTGGCTCAGCGCGAACGCATCCGCCCTGCCGTTCTGCTCCATGCCGCGACGCGCGTCGACGAGTTGATCTTCGAAGCTCACGCGTTGCGGCACATATCCGATCGCATTGGCATTCGCGATGTTGGTGGCGATCGCCTGCTGCCGCAGGCTGGCCGCATCGAGCGCCAGTGCAAGAGCCGATCGGGTCACGGCTTCGATTCCGTCTGTCATGTCAGTCTCAGCAAGCTTTCAGAAAGGTTCGGTTGGGTTGTGCGGCTGTCAGGTTGCTTCGTCACTGGACGACCAGTTCGCCGTGCAGCGCGCCCGCGGCCTTGACCGCGCGCAGGATCGAGATCACGTCGCGCGTGCTGGTCTTCAGCCGCGCCAGCGACTGCACGAGGTCGGACACAGTGTTCGAGCCGGCCACGAAGCCAGTACCGTTCTGCTCGTCGACATCGATACGCGTGTTCGTCACGATGGCGGTGCGGATGTCGGGGCCGCCATTCCAGATGTTGAGCGGCTGCGAGGCCGTGTTCTGACTGGAAATCGCGATCTTGATGTCGCCGTGCGAAATCGCCACCTTCGAAATGCGTACGTCGCCGCCCGACACCACGGTGCCGGTGCGTTCGTTGATGACCACCTTGGCGCGTCGATCGGGCTCGACCATCACGTTCTCGATGCGGGTGAAGAAGCTCACCAGTTCATCGCGCTGCGCGGGCGGCACCGCGATCTCGATGCCCGAGGCGTCCTTCGCCTTGGCCATGCCGTCGCCGAGTTGGCTGTTGATGGCGGCCGCGACACGACTGGCTGTGGTGTAGTCTGGTTCAGAGAGCACGAAGGTCACGCTCTGCCGCTCATCGAGCATCGCCGCCTTGACGCCCACCTCGACCGTGGCACCGTTGGGCACGGAACCGGTCGTCGGATGGTTCTTCTGCACCACGTTGCCGTTGGCGTCGTAGCGATAGCCGCCGACCGAGAGCCCGCCCTGCGCGAGCGCATAGACCCGGCCGTTAGCCCCCTTCAGCGGGGTGAGGAGTAGCGTGCCACCCACCAGGCTGCGGGCGTCACCGGCCGAACTCACGGTAACGTCGAGCATGTCGCCCTCGCGCGCGAAGGTCGGCAGGCTGGCGCTGACCATTACGACGGCCACGTTGCGGCTCTGCACCGCTTCAGGCGCGATCGTCAGGTTGAACTGCGACAGCACATTGGCCAGCGACTGGCGCGTGGTGCGGTTCGACGGAGAATCGCCGGTGCCCGCCAGGCCGGTCACGATACCGGTGCCGAACAGTGCGTTGTCGCGCCACCCCTTGAGCTTGCCAAGATCCTTCACACGGATGGCGTCGGCCGCGTGCACGGTACCGAGCCCGACGAGAAGCAAGGCCGCGGCAAGTGCACGGCACAGTAAAAGGTTCGATGTCATGCGGCGCATCACAGTCCCAGCCAATCGAGAATTCGCCGCCATCCGCTGCGGCGTGCGCGGTCGGACACATCGCCCTCGCCCACGTAGGTGATGCGGGCATCGGCCAGGCGGGTCGACAGCACCACATTGCCATCGGAGATGTCCTGCGGACGTACGCGGCCTTCCAGATTGACCTTCTGCAACTCGTCGTTGACGGTGAGCAGTTGTTCGCCGGCCACTTTCAGTTCGCCGTTGGGCAGCACCTGCTGCACGGTCACAGTGAGCGTGGCCAGCAGCTTGTTGGCCCGCTGGGTCTTGCCACCGCCGTCGAACTCACCAGTCACGCCGATGCCGAGTTGGCCCACCACCTTGTTGCCGGTGTGCGTGACCGAGCCCGCGATGTCATTGCCGCGCCGCGTACCGGTGTTGGCGCTGGTCGAGGCAGAGGAGTTCTCGAAGACCTGGATGGTGAGCGCATCTCCGACGCGAAAGGCCTTGTTGTCCGCAGTGAGCGGTCGGAAGCTGCCTTCCTGGTAGAGGCTTTCGGCGGCGACCGGTGCCACGGCGGACAGCGCCATGACAAGCGCCAGTGCATATTGGCCGGTGCGAATGGTGGTCTTCATGGCTGCACCTCAACCTGGCCGGGGCCCGTCACGCGTGCCATGACTTCGCCGCTCGACCCGGGCACCTTCACGCGCACGAGTTGGCCTTCGCGGCCGTCCTGCAACACTTCGACCCTGCTTTCTACCGACACGTCGCCGGTGCGCGCCAGCAGATGCGCGGTATTGCCGCGCACGACGGCTGGCGTGGCTTCAAGGTGTGCGCTGGTCAGCACTTCGCCCGGGCGCAGCGGCCGGCGCATGCGTTGGCTGCCGTCAGCCAGCCCGCTTCCATTCCTGGCGCCGGCGTTGGCGGCCACGGGCGCGCCTTGCCGGAGAGTGGTGATGTCGACCTCCCGTGTCTCCATCGCACCGCGCAGCACGACTGGATCGACGCTGGCACCGCGCCCGACACCGGTAGCGGCCACGGAGAGCGGCGCCCACGCGCCGACCTCGAATGTCACGGCGGTGGTTCGTGCGAAGCGGTCGTCGACCCACGCATCGACCCACACAAGCATGCGCCGGCTTGGTTGCACATGGGCCGTGAGCGGACGCACGCGCAAGGTCGGCGTGCCGGGCGGCAAAAAGAGGTCGCGGGCCGTGGAAACGGGCTCGACCTCGGCACGCACGCTTCGCTGGGACAGCCAGCTCAGCAGCGCGGCGCGCGCGGCACTCACCACCGTCTCGCCGGGCAGTTGCTGAGCCGCGCTTTCGATCTCGGTCTCGCTGGCACCGCTCCAGCGGATAGCGGGCGGCTGAACGCGCAGGGCGTTGTCCACGGTCTGTAGTCCGCTGCGCGCCTCGACCCAGCGCACGATGGTTTCGCGATCAAGCACAGCCGGCGATCCAGGCTTGGGCGCGGGGCCCAGCGGCAGCGCCATCAAGCGGCGCAACGTGGGCAGATCACGAGCGGTCAGGAAGGCGACATCGCCCAGGCGGACGTTGGCTTGGTCAACCTTGACCTGCGGGCGAAGTTCGATAGAAACCAGCGCATCGGGCGCGGTCGGCCCCACGGCGGTCGCGTGGGGCGCGAAGACCGCTGCGCACAGGGCCAACACAGCGATCCGCGCGCTGTTATTTGCGCAAGCCATTGATCATTCCCAGCATCTCGTCCGACGCCTGCATGACCTTCACGTTGGCCTCGTACACGCGCTGCGCCACCATGAGGCTCACCATCTCCTCGGTCAGCTTGACGTTCGAGCCTTCCAGGAAACCTTGGGCCAGGCTACCCATGCCGTCCTCGGCGGCCTTGCCCGAGATCGCCTCGCCCGAACTAGGGCTTACGCGATAGAGGTTGTCGCCCTGCGCCATCAGCCCGGTTGGACTTGTAAAACGCACCAGCTCCAGCTGACCCACTTCGACCGGCGTGGACTGCCCCGCAGTCTGCACGTGCACGCGCCCGTCCCTGTCGATCTGCATGTTTTGCGCGTTGTCCGGAATGGCGAGGTTCGGCTTGAGCGGAAAGCCCCCCGATGTGGCCAGCAATCCGTCGCGATTGATCTTAAAGGTCCCGCCACGCGTGTAGGCGCTCGAGCCGTCGGGCATCGTCACCTCGAGGAAGCCCTCGCCCTGGATGGCGATGTCGAAGGCCGACTCGGTTTTCTTGAGGTCACCCATGTCAAACAGTTTCGAGGTCGATGCGATGCCGACCCCCGCGCCCACGCGGCTGCCGCCGTCAAGCAAGCTTGCCTGCTCCTGCGATGGAGCCAGTCGGCCAGCCTCTTGCACCATTAGATCGGTGAAGCTGATCTTGCTTTTCTTGAACCCGGTGGTGTTGACGTTAGCCAGGTTGTTGGCGATGGTGTCGACGTTCACTTGCTGCGCCTGCATGCCAGTGGCGCTGATGTAGAGGGCATCGAACATGGGGTGTCCCTTTGAAAAATTCTGTAGGAGTGAGGCGGTTACGACAGATCACCTAGCTTGCGCACGGCGCCACCGATCATTTCGTCGTAGCCGAGCGCCACGCGCTGCATCGACTCGAAGTGGCGCATCGACTGGATCAGCTGAGCCATCTCCTGCATCGAGCTGACATTCGAGTTCTCGAGGAAGCCCTGGCGCAGTTGCACTTCGCTGTCGGTGAGTTGCGAGGGAACCTGCTCCGTACTCATTAGGCCGTCCCCCATGCGCTGCAGTTCCTTGACACTGTCGAACCGGACCACCTTCAATTGAGCGACCGGCGAGGTCTCCGCGCCGCCGCCCGGCCTGGACTCGAACACTTGCCCAGTCGCGTCGATCACAGGGTTGGGACGCGAGAGCACGATCTCTCCCCCCACGCCCATCACGGGATTGCCTTGCGCTGTGACCAGGCGGCCACGCGCATCGAGTCGCCAGCTACCTTGGCGCGTGTATGCCAGACCCGCTTCCGTTGATATCTCGAAGAACCCGGGCGTGGTCAAGGCGATGTCCAGGCTCTGGCCCGTCGACTTCAGCGTTCCTGGGCGCGCATCGGTCTGGATCAAGAGCATGTTGGCGACGCCCGCCCGCCCCGGCTGACGGCTAGGCAGAGAGAGCTCCGTGCTCCGCATCGCGTCAGAGAACGTAGAGGCATTCGAGGGCATCGCCGACACGACCTCGCGCTTGTATCCAGGCGTCGTGGCGTTGGCCATGTTCATGCTGATGCGCTCGAGGCGCGCCATGTCCTGCTGCATGCTTTGCAGGCTGATGGCAAGTACGTCGGTCATGGGGGCGGTCTCCGGAATTTCAGAGCTGAACGACGCTGAAGGATTTCAGCTCGATCGTGTGCGGCACTTCGGACATCGACAGCACGCGTAGATGCGGCATCACGCGCTCCGAGAGCGAGCGGACGTGGCGCCGCAGTTCGGGCGCGCACAGCAGCACCGGCAACAGATTGCTTTTCATCATCCGCTCGGCCTGTTGCACCAGCCGCTTCATCAGTTGCTCGGTCAGGCGAGGATCCAGCACGAAGGGCTGGGCGCCGCCAGATTCGGTGGCCACATGAATGCTCTGCAGGAACTGGCTTTCTATGGCGGGGTCGAGAGTCAGCACCTGTAGAGATGTAGCCTCGCCAAGAAGTCCCTGACAGATGGCATGGCCCAGGCGCTGGCGAACAATCTCGGTAAGCTGGCTGGCTTCGCGCGTGGTGCGCCCTGCGTCGGCTAGCGTTTCGAGGATAGCCTCGACATGGCGGATCGAGACCTTTTCCTTCAGTAGGTTTTGCAGCACCTTCTGCACGTCGCTGGCCGACAGCACGGTCGGAATCAATTCTTCGACGAGGCCGGGCTGATTCTGCCGAACGCGTGCCAGCAGCCTGTCGACTTCGGCACGCGTGAGCAACGTCGCCGATTCGCGCCGGAGCATCTCGGTGAGATGCGTCATGAAGACCGTGGACGCGTCGACCAAGGTGTACTTGGCGGTGCTTGCCGCTTCGCGCTGGCTTTCCTCGATCCACAGGGCTGGAAGACCGTAAGTTGGGTCGCGCGTTGGCTCACCCGGAATCGACTTGATGTCGCCAGAAGGATGAATAGCCAGCAGCCGGTCCGCACGCACCTCTCCCTTTCCGACCAGCACCCCGTCGAGGTGAATCTCGTAGCGGTCGGCCGAGAGCCGAGCGGAATCCTTGAACCGTACGCGCGGCAGCACCAGGCCGAACTCCTGCGCATGTTGCTTGCGGAAAGTAGAGATCCGCTCCATGAAGATGCTGCCCGGTTGGTTGATCACGGGCACCCAGCTGGCGCCGAGGTGAACCTCGATCGGCTCGACTTGCAGCAGGCTATAGGGGTCGTCACTCGCTGCAGCGGGCGTGCTGTCGGACACGTCGCCCGCCGCATCGGCGCCGAGCGCCTGGCCCGACGCGATTTCCGCGGCCCTGGATTTCACGCCGCGATAGAGCATCGTGGCGGCCAGCAGAAAGCACAGCGCGAGCGCCAGGGTGGGCAACGCCGGAATGCCTGGCAGCAGCAGCAGGCCGCCCAGCGCCATCGCCACGAGCAGCAACGTTTTGGGGAAAGAACTCACCTGACGCAGCGCCTCGCGACTCAGATTCGCATCGGAGGCCGAGCGGGTCACGATGATGCCCGTGCCCACCGCAATCACCAGCGCCGGCACCTGCGTCACTATACCGTCGCCGATCGTGAGCAGCGTGTAGGTCTGCAAGGCTTGGCCCCAGGGCATGCCATGCTGCATCACGCCGATCACGAGGCCGCCGACGATGTTTATGAGCAGGATGATGATGCCGGCGATGGCATCGCCCTTGACGAATTTGCTGGCGCCGTCCATGGCGCCGTAGAAGCCCGCCTCTTTCTCGAGGTTCTTGCGTCGGCGCTGGGCTTCGGCCTGGTCGATAAAGCCCATGTTGAGGTCCGCATCGATGCTCATCTGCTGGCCAGGCATGCTGTCCAACGTGAAACGCGCGGCAACTTCGGAGACGCGTTGTGCGCCGCTCGTCACCACGACGTACTGCACCACGATCAGGATCAGAAATACGATGAGGCCGATGACATAGTTGCCACCCACCACGAAAGCGCCGATGGCCCCGATCACGCGGCCCGCATCACCGTCGGAGAGGATCAGCCGCGTGGCTGCCACGTTGAGTGAAAGGCGAAACAGCGTTGCGATCAGCAGCAACGAGGGAAAGGTCGAGAACTCCACCGGCCTCGCCATATAAAAGGTCAACAGCAGGACCAGAAACGCGAAGCTGAAGTTGCTCAAGATGAGGAAATCGAGCAACCCGCTGGGGATGGGTGCGAACAGCACGACCAGCACGCCGAGTACGAGCAACACCAGCGCGATGTCGCTGTGCCTGCCGAGTACACGGGCCAAGGCGTTCAAGATGAGGCTCCTGCCGCCACACGTGCCGACTCCCGCTGCTCGCGCATCGCGAAGACCCAGACGATGATCCGCGCCACTTGCGCATAGAGTTCGGGCGGCACGGGGTGATCGACCGGAAGCTCCTTGTAGATTCGCCGTGCCAGCGCCGGGTTCTGCACGACCGGAATGCGATGGCGCGCGGCAATCTCGCGCATGGCGGCCGCCATGTGCCCGGCGCCCTTGGCCAGCAGTTGCGGCGACGCCATGCGGCCATGCTCGTATTTAAGTGCCACCGCCAGATGAGTCGGGTTGGTGATCACCACATCGGCGTTGCGTGTCTGGCGCAACGCCTGGCTGCGCTTGAGCATCTCGCGCCGGAGCTCACGCAGGCGCGAGCGGATGCGCGGGTCGCCTTCGCGATGCTTGGCCTCGTCTTTCAGTTCACGCTGGCTCATGCGCATCTTCCTGGCAAATTCGCGCCGCGTGTACATCAAGTCGACCAGCGCGATCAAGCCCAGAACCAGTGCCATCTTGAGTCCGATGCTCGCAAGATCGTCCAGCAGCACGCGCAGGTAGCCGATGGCAGACAACGAGGCCAGCGCGTAGAACTGGCTCGTCAACGCCTTGAGGCCAAGAATAGCGACCAACGTCAGCAGACCCAGCTTTACCAGTGCGCGAGCGGCGTCGAACAGCACACGCATCGAGAACAGTTTCTTCAGCCCGTTGACCGGATTGACCCGATCGAAGTCAATCTTCACTGGATCGAACGAAAGAATCGGGCCGGTCTGCATCACATTGCCGATGACAGCGGCCAGCATCATGGCGGCAAAGAAGGGAGCGCAGAGCGTGAACACTGTGCGCGCCGCGCGCTCGACCATAGGCCAGAGGCCCGCACCGGAGGCATCCATGCGTCCGGCATGAATCAGCAGCGCCTGGTCGAAGCGGAACTGGGTCGATACGGCAGAGAAACCCTGCCAGGTCAAGTAGACGACGGCCACGGTGAATACCACCGCTGCGACCACATCCGTGCTCTTCGCTGTTTGCCCTCGCTCACGCGCCTTCTGAAGCTTGTAGGGCGTCGCTGCTTCGTTACGGTCGAGATCCTGCTCGGCCATCAGCGCACTCGTTCCTGCACTTCAGGAGCGGCTGCGAAGATGCCCTCCCAGGTGGTGGCAATGCTGGCATAGGTGCGTGTCATGACCCCACCTATGCCCATGAACCACAGGGACAGCGCGACCAGGCCGGCAATGATCTTCACGGAAATGCCCATCGTGAACATGTTCATCTGTGGCAGGTTCCGGCCGACGACGCCCAGGGCAAATTCGACAAGCAATATGCAGAAGACAACCGGTGCGGCCAATGCAAAGCCCAGGCTAAAGAGTCCAGCGGCCTGCTTTATTACAGGCGCCACCGCCTCTGATATTGACCACGGCGCACCGACAGGAAAGCGCTCCAGGCTATAGGCAATGCCTCGCAACACGGCATGATGTCCATTCACTAGGAAGAACATCAATACTGCAACATAGCCGAATGCCGAGGTCAATATGGGAACTGGGCGCTTGGTCACCGGATCGACGATTTGCGCGATGCCGAAGCCGAGTTGGACGTCCAGCAATTGGCCTGCAACGGAAAAGGCGCCAAAAGCCAGCAGGATTCCGAGGCCCAGCGTGATGCCCAGCGCAAGCTCGAACATCGCTGCTGCGAGCAGGGCCTCCCAACCCATCGACGGCGGAGATTGCATCGGCAAGCCGACCGCCAATGCCAACGACAATCCGATGATCAACAAAGTGCGTATGGAAGCCGGCAAAGGCAACGCGTAGAAGACCGGGGTCATGAGCAGGGTGGCGGCAAGCCGCAAGGCGAGCAGGCCTACAAAGACCACCCAGTTCGCGTCCGCCGGCAAAGCATTGAGTTCAGCCACTTGACTCAAAACATCGAAGGGATGCCGCTCCAGAGCTGAACCGTGAACTGAGTGAGCTTGCGAAGCATCCAGGGGCCCGCCAAGATCATCACCGCGGCGGCTGTGAAGAGCTTGGGAACAAATGTCAGAGACATTTCCTGGACTTGAGTGACCACCTGCAGCACGCTAATCACGATGCCGACCAGCATGGTGAGCCCGAGCAAGGGAAGGCAAACCAAAAGACCTGTCCAGAACAAGTCGGACATCATCTTCAGCGCAAGATCTGCGTGCATGGCTCCCTCTTTACTTATTACGTCCGCACTAGCGAGATTTACTAGGTGCGCGTGATCTTTGCGCCAAGTGTAAGTCTAAATAACAAAAAAACACAAACTTATCCTTAAGTATTAGTTGAAATTAATTCTTTATAAAGTAAATCTAAAGTATTTATTTTTTCCTTCTCACTGAGCGAAACAACAAACAAAGTGGCAAATATCACGAAAACATAAGTTTGTAGTTAGCTGCATTGACGCTTACTGGCATCAAAAATCGACCCGCGACCCGGTGGCGCCATGAAGACTGATGCACAAAAACCACTGCCCCGGACATCTTTAAAACAATCTCGAGGGCGATAGCCGTGGCGACATTGACGCCATTGGACGCTGGGCGCTGCGGAGACCTCACTTGTGGGCACGCGCTTGCGTGGAAATCCACGAACCTGCCTTACGCCGTCTCCTCAGAAGTCGGGCACAAGACCCAGGGCGTCCCTAGCGGCCACCACCCCGACCTGGAAGTCGAGAGTTGGCGCACGGTTCCAGCCGACACATCCGTGCGGATTTCTGATCGTTCAGGAGTCCTACGATTTTTCCGAGGACATTCGCTAAACAGTTTCGCCAAACCCTGGATGAGTTGTCGGTGAATGCAGTCGCTGCGCGGTTCATCCGACAGTGTCGTGTACCGGGGAAAGCGGTGGCGACTGGCAAGTCAGACTCGCGCCAGCGCCTCAGCGCCGGCAGGTCATATCCGAGCCACACAAGAAAATCCGTCCGCTATGTACATGACGATGCTCATGAATCACGTTCGCGCAGTTCGCAACTGGACCGAGAAAAATTCGGCCCAGACATCCATCGACATGGCTTCGTTCCAGATGGAGGTGAAGGCGCGACATAGGTACTACACGCTGCACCCGCAATTTCGCACTCGTGTGAACGATCGGCTGGCGAACGTTCCGCAGCTGACCGAGGAGACGACCGGCTTTCTTGGTTGGCTGCCGTATCGTCCCATTCAATGGAATCTCTCCACGGAAAAGCTTCAGTTCAAGGCCTATGCGGCCGAGCACGGGCTGCGGACGCCGAGGTGGTGGAACATGTCGGCCATGCCGGACCAAGACTTCATCGTGAAGACATCACGCGGCTCATGGGGGATGCAAGTGCGCGGTCCGTTCCAGGCCCGCACTCCGGTCGCTGGCGAGGAACTCTTGCCGGAGACGCATGGGGAGGCATTTGCGGAGCAGTTCATTCTTGGAACCAATCTGAAGATCTGGATCTGGGGCCGAACCGTCTTTCATGTCCATGCTCACCCGTATGCCTCGGTGACCGGGGACGGGCTCAGCACCGTTGACGAATTGGTCGAGCTACTCGCCCAGACGCAGTCGCCACGGGCGCCTCGCCCCGTGGATGACGCGCTCGGGCTCGAATCCTGCCTCAGATTTCAGGGCTTGACGCGAAATGATATTCCGGCGAAAGGCCGATCTGTATGGCTCGACTTCCGATACGGGCGCGACTACCGGTCGCCCGTGACCACGGAAGCCGCGGACAACTGCCTGCCGCAGTTGCCCAAGAAGATTCTTGAGCAGGCTATGGCTGCGGCGGAGGTGCTCGAGCGCGACCTGATGTCTCGCTTCGGCGCGCCCATCTTGTACTCGCTTGACGGCGTGGCCGATCTCAATGACGACGTTTGGTGGCTCGAGGTCAACTCGAACCCGTCATTGCCACCGTCTGGATATCCGCACATGTTTGCGGCACTGTTCGGAACCACGCCATCCGCTTGAAAAAATTCGGGCCGCAAGGCCTCTTTTTGCCCCGGCCTGAAGAGCCGAGGCGTTACCTTAGGAGCATGAGCATGCAACAGCGACAGAAAGACTCGATGGAAGAACAAATGGCAACCGGTACGAATAACGTGCTGCCCCTGAAGCGCGTTCGCGAAAGCGAAGCTAACGTGCACACACCTCTTTCGGTGGCGAGCATCTACATCGTCGGCGATGGCACGCCGGAAAACCCATTGCAACTGAACGTACCGGCCCTGACCGCAGCCATCGTCAATTCCATGACGACGGCGAACTTCCTGGCCATCAAGAACGGCATCGCGACGTGCGAGGGTATTCGTGCTACGGGAAGCAGCATCGGCCCCTGATCGTCGGCGCGCAAATGCTACCTAACCCGATTCACATGGTTAGTGGAGGAATCGAGGTATCCAAGACCTCGATTCCTTCCAAACTGGTACTGAGCTGCCTTCAGGCTTTCGAGACGGAAGAGACGGAGTACTCGTTCGACGTCAATACGCACGCAGGCAACCCTGAGAAAAGAACGCGCTACACGAAGGAGCTGGGGCGGAAGCAGCAAGAAAATTTTGGAGCGCTGTACCAGTTGCTCGATGAGTTCGTGCTGCAGTCGCTCTACAAACGCGGGGAAGGCTATGCAGGCTCGGTCTCTCGTCAGCAACTGATGATGTATGACGAGGGTGTGGGGGCCGGCCTTCACGTGGACGATCAGTTCAAGCCTCCGGAAAAATACGGGTCGGCCAAGTACGTGATGCATTTGCTCAACCAGTTTGCCGGGCTGCTCTACATCAGCACCGACGATCTGGAGGGCGGAGAGCTCGTCTTCCCTGACCATGATGTCTCCGTGAGGCCACTGACCGGCACACTTGTGGCGTTCCCTTCGAACCACCTGTTTCCCCACATGGTGAATCCCGTAATCAAGGGAAAGCGCATTGCCATTGCACGGCATTACTATGTCAAAGATTCGCCCGCTGTTTAATCCCTACTTCACAGTTTCGACGCCGGATGGGCGGAACGGGATTCGGATCAGGCAACTCCAGATTCCCGACTTCCGCAAGCAGATCATGGATGGATGGCAAGCCAAGGCTGCGCCGTCGAGAACCTACAACGCCAATCATGGTCGAGAGCGAGGGCGTCGGAGCTTTGATATCGATGACCCCTGCAAGTCTCAACTGGTGGAACTCATCCACGAACAAGTTCAGCAGCTTGCGACCGAGTACAACTATCAAGGTCGTCCTGCAACGCTGGCGTCGAGCCAGATCTTGCTCTACACCCAGGGGCCCGGCTGCCCTGTGCATTGTGATGATCAGGATGCAGCGGACGATGACTATGGCGTGGGCACGGTCATGTTCAACTGGTCCAACCAGCTGGTGGCACTGCTGTTTCTCACTCAAGAGGATACGGATTTCACCGGTGGCCAGTTGTTCTTTCCGAATGCCGACTTCTACGTGAATGCGGTGCCGGGAAAGCTCATTGCTTTTCCTGGGCACTATAAATACAAGCACGGGGTGACGCCAATTCTCTCGGGCACCCGGGTTCTGCTGCAGACCACATGGAGATTCGATCTGTGACCACCTATGCTGAATCCATTCAGCGCCCGAATGCGGCGATCTTCCAAGGTCACTGCCACTTGCCGCTCGATCGTTGTGTGGCGCATATCGAGGAGCGCCTGACGGCGAACGAATACCGGACCCATGAGGTCTATGGCTCAAGAGGCGAAAGCATCGTCAACAAGGATTCGCGCGACAGCAAGGCGATCACGCCGAAGCACGACGAAGACTTGGCTTTCTACATGTACGAGGCCGTTTTAGGTTATTTCAACCAGAACTTCGCTGCCCAGCCAAGTGACAGCCTAGTGTTGGCTCAACATGAGTTCTTTGCCTATCCGCGTGGCGTTGGCTTGAAAATGCATTCTGACGACCATGCGTTGAGTGCGGACGGAAAGGTTATCGCCCGAGATGATCACCGCGGGATAACTGCGATTCTCTATTTGAACTCGGAGTTCACGGGCGGGCAAATCAATTTCCCGAAGCAAGACGTTTCCATTGAGCCCATGGCCGGAAAGCTTGTCATCTTTCCGTCCAACAAGAACTTTCGCCACGAAGTCAGGCCGATCCTGAGCGGCTGGCGATACTCGTATCAGAGGATCTATGGCGTCTTGAAAACAGATGGGAAAAACGTCGGTTTTGCATGACCTCGGATTCGCTTGGTGAAGCGTAATTCTGTTTATGCATTGGAGCGGTTGCACTGATGTTGGCGATGTAGCACACGCTGCCGTTGTGCGCAGCTCCCCTGTGGATTCGGTCAGCATCAACCCTAGTGACATGCTTTAGCAGTTCCCATGCTCGGCTTTCACCTCGAAGAGGCCTTCGTGCAGGACGTCGCCCTTGATTGAGTTCGCCTCATTGAGGCACCAATGCCTGTTGGCGTTGTTCGCGCTGCTGGTGGCCGCCGGAATGCGCAGCACCTGACCCGCACGCAGGTCCGCATTGCCGCTCAGCCCGTTGGCATCCGCGATCAGGTACCACAGGCCCGAGTCCCCATACGCCCCCTTGGCGATGGTCTGCAGCGTGTCGCTCACGCCCACCGAGTAGCTGCCCGGCGTGCCCGCCGGGTAGTTGCCGTTGATCGGCTGATACCCGAAGCTGAAATCGCTCTGCGGCGTGAAGAAGGGCCCGTTCTGCGCCAGCGGCGTGCCGTCGAAGCGCGTGTCCGACAGCAACCCGTAGCGCCCGAGCACCTCGCCGTTGACCACCATCTGGCGCTGGCCGTTCACGCGCCTGTCGGGCGTGCCTTCGTACGCGTAGTAGGCGTACAGGGCGTTGCCGTTGGCGTCGTTGACGAAGTTGTGCGTGCGCAGGTCCGGCTGGGCGACCTGGCCCACGTCGCCGGTGGACCTCAGGTGGCCGTTGACATCGTAGTCGTAGCTCATGATGCCCTGCGCGGTGATCGCATGGGTGAACACCGAGGAGGTCAGGCTCAGGCTGGCCGCGGTGCGGTAGCCCTCGGCGCGTCCCACCGTGATGTTGGTGGTGGTGATGGTGCCGTTGACGGTATCGGCCACCAGGTACGACAGGGCGTTGCCCTCGTTGTCGTAGGTGTAGTCGACCACGCTGGCCGAGACCAGGTACTCGGCCGTGGCCTGGTGGATCA
>JACXTT010000558.1_pt1 | contig 63966 bp, 61 predicted proteins | sample 9270951 | NCBI WGS metagenome assembly JACXTT01 (sample SAMN15532306, study PRJNA645909) | rock metagenome | isolation source: weathered quartz diorite | place: Puerto Rico | collected 2017-06-21 | reverse complement strand
TGATTCGATCGCCGGTTCACTTCCCGATAGCTCAACCGCTCTTCCCCAAACACCACCGCCAATGCTTCCGGCCTCCGCTCCACCTGCGCTTCGAACAACTCCTGCAAAGACTTCTCCCGTGGATACTCCGTCGATGTCTCGTTCCAAGTAACAAGTAATCGCGTTCTCTCTTCAGCAGAGATCATCGGAATCTCTGACACCCTGCCATCGGACTGGTCCGCAATTCCCAGAAGCAGGGTCGTAAAGTGCGTTGCCATGTTGGCGATTCTTTCCCCGTCAAAAAGATCCGTGTTGTAGAGGAATGTCCCGGACAACTCGGTCCGGCCCTCAAAAATGAGCAAGGTTAAGTCGTAGGGAGCACCTAGTTGCCGAGCATAAAGAAGTTCGAGCGGGAGCTGATCTTCGGAATTTGCTGGGACGGAGTTGGGTATTTCCTGCTGGCCCGTACAGCAGCCCTTTTCCCAGCAAAAGGCAACATCGAAAAGTGGCGAGCGGCTGGGATCCCGCCGCGGGGCCAGGCGCTCCACAAGCAACGGAAAGGGGCAAGCTTGCTGTTCGAGCGCGCCGAGGACGGTGTCTCGCACCCGGGCAACCAGTCGAGAGAATGGCGGATCGTCTGCAAGGTCCGCTCGTAAAGGCATGACGGTGGAAAAATATCCGATAAGGTGTTCGAACTGAACCGCATCGCGGGAGGCCATAGGCGAACCTATTAGAATGTCGTGCTGGCCAGTGTAACGATGCAGCAGAACTTGCATGGCAGCCAAGAAAAGAACAAACAACGTAACATTATTCTCCTTGGCAAGAGCCCGTAGGCGGTCCGCCAATGCGGGATCAAGACAGAAATTGAACGAAGAACCACCATAAGTCTGAACTTCTGGCCGACGGCGGTCAGTGGGGAGATTCAGGGCGGGTAGTTCGCCGGCCAGCTGTTTTTGCCAATATTCAACCGATTTCTTGCCCATAGGGCCTGCCAACTGCTCTTCCTGCCACCGGACAAAGTCAGAGAATTGCGATTTCAAAGGTAAGAGAGCCGCCTCTCTACCACCGCGGATAGAGGGGTAGAGTTCTTCCAGTTCTTTGGCAAAAACATCGTAAGACCAATAGTCAAACGCGATGTGATGCACTCCCAAGAGGAGAATGTGGGATTCGGGTGAGCGCGAATAGACACTGAGCCGAATGACGGGATCAGATTCTAGGTTGTAGGGGCGGGAAGCATCCTCGACGAGGCGCGCTTCGAGTTGATTATCGTTCCACGCCGAAGCGTCGTGTGTTGTGTAGTTAGTTTGCATTGCCGGGTGGACCTGTTGGATGAATTGCCCGTTATTCACAGCATAGGTAGTACGCAATACAGTGTGGCGATCGATGATTTTTTGGAATGCGGAGCGAAGTGCATCGCTATCGATGCGAGTCGCGACTCGAATCGCAAACATCGCGTTGTAGGTAGGCGCACCGGGCTGCAGACGCGAAAGATAGAAAAGTGCCCTTTGGCCATAGGACAGCGGAAACCGAGACCGGGTTTCCGCTAGTTTCTTGCGCAGCAACTCGGCAAGAAGCGCTCGCTTCGCCGCGGGTGATTGTGCGGCACGATCAATCGCGCTCATTCTACCGACTCGTTTCCTGTCAACTCTTCGAGAAGCGCGTCAACCTGGATGTCAGGGATTTCACCGATTTTGGTCAACAGTTCCTGGGCATTCGCCAATCGGTTGACGTCGGTGAACTGGGACTTGTCGCGACTCTCTCGAATTGCTCTCTGGTCAATGGCCGACGCTAACTGCCGTATGGTGGGCTTTTCGAATAATTCTCTAATAGAAATGGCAACGCTGAACTTCTCCCTGAGAAGATTTGCTAAGCGCATGGCAGTCAGGGAGTCGCCACCGAGTTCGAAAAAGTTATCGCTTGTCCGAAGCTCGGGCAAGTTCAGGACCTCCTTCCAGAGCTTGGCGACCACTTGTTCTGTCTTTGTTTCCAGGAACAAGGCCTCCTCGTAGAGTGCGGGCGTTTTTCGCCCCGCGGCTAGCAGTTTTTGCCGATCGATCTCGCGACTCCCGGTCAGCGGCATCGCTGAAATCATCTCGAATCTGCTCGATAGGGCGTGTTCCGACTTTATGGAAGCCAAGCGCTCGAAGTCGCCATCGCTCAGGAGGCCATCGGCTGATACATAAAACGCAGACAGTTGTGAAAGTGGATAGGCCTCTTCTGACAAGCATCCTCGCAAGCGGGGATTACTTGCATCCAGGCCGATGGCAACCTGCCTTTGATCACGGAAGAGAACCGCCATCAGTGAATTCATCCCCTGCTCTTTCCGAATGATGTGGTATCCCATGTTGACAGCGAGTTCGCGGGCATACTCGGGACTGGCTTCGCTCATGCCGAGTTCATCCCACATGGACCAGTCGATGCAGACAGTTCGGGGATGAGAGCTGTAGTGTTTGTGCAGACAGAATGAGCGCAGAAATGAATTTGCCGCCGAGTAAGCGCTGAGGGTCGCGCCGCCAAAGAGTGCATTTAACGAGGAAAAGGCAACAAACAGAATTTCAGGTTTATCTTGAATGACTTCAAACAGCGCCCAGGTCCCATAAACCTTTGAACGATAAACATCCTCGAAGGCCGCGATCTGTTCCCTCTTGACGAGGTGTTCGTCGGCGCCTTCCCAGTGGTGTCGGAGCGTCCCTCCGTGGCCAAGGGAGCCTGCGAGATGAAAGATCCCTGCCAGAGGTTCGTTCCAGCGACTTTCTGCGTCCGAAACGCAGGTGCGAATTTGGGCAACATCCGTGATATCCAAAACCTCGTAGCGAACTTCGCGGCTTAGCCTCCGGATTTCGGAGTAATTTCTTATGCGATGCGCGAGGATCCCTTCGGCACTGCGGCAGTCGGCTTCGCCGAGGAGTGGGGTGCGACCCAAGAGAAGAAGCTTTGCGTGATATTCAGTGGCAAGATGTCGAGCGAGTTCGGCACCAAGCCCTCCCAAGCCGCCAGTAAGTAAATAAAACCCACCCGGCTTGATCCGTGAGGGATTGCACGATCTTTGAAGCATGTCTACGTTAGATAGCAACGCCTCTAGACGCTTCCCACTTCGATAGGCGACCTTACTGTGTTTTGTGCAGATCGCGAGCTCCCGAAGAATCCTTCGGGCATTTGCTTCCGGTGAATCGGTTTCCAGGTCAAGATGGCGGCATTCCAGCCAAGGCAACTCTAACTGGGCCGTAAGTAGCAGACCCGAAACGGAGGAAAATTCTGGCCGAGCGAATTTGTCATTCCTCGAAGTGATCTCGGCATGATTGGTAACGACGAGCAGGCGAGTATTCGGTAAGGAACTTCGCACACTCGCCATCGCCTGCATCAGCGACAACACGCTATACGTGCCACGGTCCTGCGACGTACGGAGTGAGGTGAGATTGGTGGGGGCATCCTTTAGATTGTTGTAACTCCATAGGTGGAGCCATTGCGTCAATTCTATCCGGCGAGACACGAATGCCTGCCCAAGCTGCTGATAGTGGGACACTACTTGAGGATTCAGGCAGTACTCATCGGGCCTAACCTCCTCAAATTTGGTTCCGATTCTCACGCGAACGCACCTTGAGCCATTGCGGATCAATTCACTCGAGACTAGGTCTCCCAGCCCGAGATCATCGGAAAACACGAGATACGTTTCCTTTGGGAGTTCGTTACCGGCGCGTTCCCTGCGTACCCAGGTCTCCTCGTGGAACCAAGCAGGAAGAGTGTTGGCATTGGCACTCTCAAGGTCGATTTGCTTCAGCAGTTCTTGGAACTCACCTGCCTCGAACCGATCTCTCAGCTTGGCACGCTGAATCTTTCCAATCGCCGTCTTGGGAATTTCTTCTTCTGGAAGCGGAATTATGAAATCGGGTTTTATTCCCATCTTCCTCAGCAGCGCTTCGCGAATCGATTTCATGACCTGCAACATTTCGGGCCAGGTGTTTTGCACGGGGTTAAAGAAGACCGCCATTTGATCGGTATTAGTTTCCCCAACGCGCACAGGACAAGCTGCCGTAAAGGAGACATTCGCACCTTTCACTTCCTCGACCAGTGCTTCGACTTCGTGACAATAAAAATTCTGTCCATTAGTAATGATGACATCCTTGGCTCGCCCGGTGATGGTCAGGCAACCGTTACGCAAGAATCCCAGGTCGCCGGTATTAAACCAGCCGTCCGGTGAAAGGGACTCTCGCGTAAGTTCCAGATTTCGGTAATAACCCGTCGTGACCGGAGGTCCCGCAACTTGCAAGCGTCCGATTTGGCCTTCCTCTCGCGGCCGATCTTGGTCATCTACGATGCGAATGGAAACGCCGGGGATTGGCGCACCCACCTCCACGAAGGACTGGTCGTCACGGACGGTGTCGAGCGAACAGGTGCCGGAAAAGGTGACTCCCGAACAGGTTTCTGACATGCCCCACGCAGGGTGCATGGCGTCGCCGCGCAAACCGAATTTCGCCAGCAGTTGTAAGAACTTCCTGGCTGTTCTGGGAACAATGGCTTCTCCGCCGTTTAGAATGAATCGCATTGAAGTCAAGTTCCAGTTGCGTTGTTCAAGCAGTTCTTCGCGGTCGTTGATCAACCCAAATGCAAAATTGGGAGCCCAAGTCACTGTGGCATGGTAACGCTCGATAAAATCCAACCACTTAAGAGGGTCCTGAAGGATCACTTCTGTCGGAACATTGATTTGGCGGGAGCCAGTGAAAAGCGCCATGAGATGGGACATCACAATCCCGCCGACATGGTCAAGTGGAAACCAATTCAGGAAGACATCCGTTTCATCGAACTCGTTCATTTGTGCGGTTGCCGCCGACCGCCTCATGAGCGCTCGGTGAGTTTGCATAACGGCCTTCGGTGTTCCCGTGCTCCCCGAGGTCAGTAGCATGAGGCAAGTGTCGTCCGGCTGACTTTCGTGCCAATTGTGATCTGCAGCGGATGCCCGCAAATTCTCCACAGTTTCGACGCAGAAGTTTTGCAAATTAAGTAGCGCGGGAACATTTTGCAGATCACCAAGTAGACCCCGTCCAGTGAGAATCGTAGGCCTCCCGAGTAATTCCCAAGCGCTGTGAAGCTTCTGGATCGTGGCATTCAATTCTTTGTACGTCGGCGCAGTAGTGATGGGCACAGGAATAAAGCCGCCAAGGATGCATCCCCAGAAGGACGAGATGAAGTCCTGATTACGATCGAACTGGAAGAGAACTTTGGCCCCTGGCTCCAAGCCGAGTTTTCTGAGTCCGCCTAGGATGTGCTCGGCGTCATCGAGTAGCTCTTCGTAAGATTGGATCGTCTCCGATCCTTCCGCTTGCACGCAGGTGAGATCGCGCAGCGGCTTTGCCCTCGCCGCCCGCTTCAGAGCATCTGGCAGACTCAGCGGATTCAGTTGAGGATGACGCAACGGCTGGCCACAACTAATAGCAATTCGCTTCTTTCCCGGAATTGAATCTTCATGTGTGTTCAAGGGCACCTGGGGCGTAAGGACTTCTCTTTCTGGGGCGCCGCATTCTGCGGGAGGAATCAGATCCGAGATATGCAACGTTCGTGCTCTCAGAAGCCGCGGCTCGATGACCACTGCCGCCTGCCGGATGCCAGGGACAGAAAACAGCTTTTGCTCCAGAGATTTTGCGAGGTGTTCGTCCACAATCTCAAATTGCGAGAGCATCTCTTCGTCCAAGGTTCCGTCACTCGAATAAGGCAAGCCGGACAACAACGCGTAGCGATCCGGCGGAAACACATCAGGGAGTAGCGAAATCAGTTTTGCGTGGACGATTTCCCGTTGAAATGCGTTCGATGGGACGACATAAGCGACGACTTCCGGCCGACTACTTCCGCATTCTCTTGTCCGGACAGCACAATCCAGAATGGTTGGCTGCTGCATCAAGGCAAGTTCGATCGTTTTCAGGTTCGAGATGGACGGCATCATGATAATTTCGATTGAGCGCTGCTATCTATAGGCACTAATGAGTAAGCAGGTGGCCGAGACTCTGCATATGTGTAAGCAAATGGCCCCAGCGGACTTTGCAACCGAGTTCATCGAGCGATTCGCGGTATACTCCCACTCGAAACTGCTGCAATTGCGAGTCGCCGTCGATCTTTTTATGGACCGAGAAGCCGTGGCGAATGTTCAGGCCTGCGCAAATCTCGAGAACATCTAGATTGAAGTCGCCCGTCGGATACGCAATCAATTCACATCTTTTGCCCGTGTGCCGCTCGATCCAGGTTTTGTTGTCCGCAATCTGCCTTCGAATCTCGGCGCGATCACAGTAGGTCAAGAACGGATGGTCCACCGTGTGAATCCCGATCGTGAACAAAGGATCGGCAGCGAGCTCCGCCAGCTGCTCAGCGGACATCCCGACAAACCGATCAGCGAGATCACATTGGGGCACGAATTCCTCGAGAGGCGGGCATTCCTCCTGAATCGCCTGATACAGGGCGGCGGGATGGGGCCGCAGACTCAAGAGCAGAGACAAAAGTTGCGAAACGCTGGTAGAGCGTTTGGACGGAGACATATCGAAGTGGTGGCCACGAAACGAGAATCCATCTCCCTTGAAGTGCCGTTCGAACGCGCGCAGGTAGCTGAACCAAAGATACTGCCCGCGTTCCGCGTGGCGTGAAGAGACAAAGAACACTGCTGGGATTTTGTACCGGCGCAAGATGGGGGCAACGACCTCGGCATTGTTTCGAAAGCCGTCGTCAAAGGTGAGCACAACTTCGACCTTGCTCCAACAGGAGCGCCTGACACCAAGGCGTTTCCAGCTCACGATGTGAAAGTTGTGGCTCAGAAAAAGCATCTGCCGCTCAAAGATTTCCGCGGAAACTTCCGACCCTTCTTTTGGAACGCCGTGGTAAGTGAGCACGACTGGCAGCCGGGAGGACAGAAGCCGGCTCGCGGGGAGCCGGCAACCAACCGAGGCCGCGACCAAGCGCATGGTGTTCTGCATGGTGGCCATTATGTGAAAGTGAGCGCCTAAGAATCGTCAACGCGAGCTGGATGCTGCAGCGTGTTTCTTCAATGGCACAGAGGGCTGCATTTGCTTCCCGTTGGCACCCAATTGGGCCTCGGGCACCAATTGGACAAGCGCTTCACGAATCTTCTGTTCGTCGCCGATGGCGCAAAGCCTCATCAAGCTTTCCATTCCGGCCGGAATCTCCCCATTAGAACATTCGGCGATATTTCCGATATAAATCTTGGGATGACGGGTTTTAGACATATCTTCATCGGGGAGTCGTAGCTCCTCAAAAAGCTTTTCACCCGGCCGCATACCGGTAAAAACGATGTCAATGTCTTCATAGGGTTTGAGACCGGTCAGGACAATCAATTGCTTGGCGAGATCAACAATGCGAACCGGCTCCCCCATATCCAAAACGAAGATCTCTCCGCCCTGTCCCATTGCGGCGGCTTCCAGAACCAGCTGCGCTGCCTCCGGAATGGTCATGAAATAACGCATCATGTCGGCGTGAGTCACAGTAACTGGACCGCCTCGCTGAATCTGCTCCTGGAAAATTGGAATCACGGAACCTGTCGAGCCGATTACGTTGCCAAACCGCACTGCAATGTAGCGCGTGTCACACCGCTGATTCATATGCTGGATTACAAGTTCGGCTACACGCTTGGTTGTTCCCATTACCGAAGTGGGCTTCACGGCTTTGTACGAGGAGATCAGGACAAAGCTTTCTACGCCGGAAACGGCCGCGAGTTCGCATAGGTCGTATGTTGCAAGCACGTTGTTGGCAACCGCTTCCGCAACATTTTCTTCCATCATCGGGACATGTTTGTGAGCCGCGGCGTGAAGGATTGTCTGCGGGGCATACGACGCAATAATTTTCTCCATGCGCTCCTTGTTGCCGACGTCTGCCACGAGCGGAGTTATTCTCAGTTTAGGAAAAGATCTGCGCAGTTCGGCGTTGACCTGAAAGAGAGCGAATTCGGCGCGTTCTACAAGAAGGAGATTCGCCGGTTCGTGCCAGGCGATCTGTCTCGTCAGTTCGGAGCCGATAGACCCACCCGCTCCAGTGACCAGGATGGTCTTTCCTTGAACGAAGTTCCGCACCGCGGTCTGTTCCATACGGACCGGTTCACGCCCCAAAAGGTCTTCAATCTGCACGTCCCGGAATCTAGTGAACTTTAGGTCGCCGCGGATAATTTCCGACAGGTTCGGGACGACGCGTACGCGAACTGGAATCTTTTCGCAGATGTCAAGAATGAGACGGATGCTCTGGCGGGAAGCGTCTGGGATGGTAAGAATAACGTGATCGATGCTGTATTCGCGGACAAGACGCGGCAGATCCGCGAGTGCCCCCAACACCTTGATGTCTTCGATTACGGCATACAGCTTCTGAGGATCGTCGTCAACAAAACCCACGATTTCCAATTCATTAATGCATCGAGTCCTGATTTCATTCGCGACCCAACGGCCCGCACTTTCCGCACCGATGAGCAATACGGGTTTCCGCCTGCCGTCGAGGTCGCCGGGAATCCCGGAGCGACGAATCGACCATTCGTAGACAACTCGCCTGAGAACACGAACCCCCATCGTCATTCCGATTACGAGCACCCCGTCAAAGAAGATGATGGACAGCGGGACGCGCCACATTGCGTAAGAAGCCGGAAGGGCGAGGCGCAGGATCAGAACTACAAACGAGCAGGACGCGGCCGCCAGAATAATCGCGCGTGTTTCCCGCAGCCCGATGTAGCGCCAGATGAAACGGTAAATGCCACAACACAGAAATGCGGACGACTGCATTAAAACCACATACAGCAGTTGCCGCTCGAGGCCGGGGATTTCCCGCGAAGGAATAGAGAATTCGAATCGCAGCAAGTATGAGGTCAAGAACGCGGCTGAAAGCAGCACAAGATCGACGAGAATCAGGTAACGTTTGATCCAGAAAAACCATGCTATCGATTTAAGAGTTCCCCCCTGCCGGCCAAGATTCCGGTTTAAAGGCAGGCTACTTTCACTCGTGTGGCCGGTGCTAGCGGGCGTTTCCCGTTTTTGGTAAAAAGCGATATCGCCACAAGCCGAGAGGCTTTCACGGATTTGATCGGGCGTCACCGCGTTTGACCTAGGACATACAATCACGGTCACTAACGTCTTCAGCAGAATCCCAAGGTCGCTCTTCCAGTCGCGCACACGCTGATAAGCCAGGTAACCTCTGAGTTTGTAAGGCTGCAGGACCTGCCGATAAAAGTCCTCGTGGCCGGGACCGACGGATTCGAGCAGCGCCTGTTCGTTACGCAGGGTCAGAGTCATGGGATCGGTCAAGCCAGGACGAGCCTCGAGCGCGTGCTGCCAGAATTCACTGTCGAGGCTTACAAAGGCGGGAGCTTCTGGACGCGGGCCCACCAGCGACATTTCACCCTTGGCGACGTTCCAGAGCTGGGGCAACTCGTCAATCTTTGTACGGCGCAGGATCCGACCAATCGGAGTTATGCGTTTGTCGGCGCCGCTGGTGATTTGTGGACCGCCGTTTGAGACACTCATGGTCCTCAGTTTATACAAGACAAAAAGTTTGCCATGCCGGCCTACCCGCGACTGGCGAAACAGAATTGGACCCGGGGAAAAGACGGCGATCATCACGGCCGCAAAAAGTAGAATGGGAGCAACAAATACCAATCCGCCGATCGCCAAGACAATTTCCGCAACGCGGGGCAGGCCCGGGGCAGAGTTTTGTGGACTTACTTGCATGGGCATGAGTTCGATCGCCTAGCGCGCGTGTTCCATGCAGAGGCTGCGGATCGTATCCACGACATATTCGAGCTCGATAGAATTCATGTCAGGAAAGATTGGAAGACTGACCAAGCGTTCCCACACCGCGGTCGCAACTGGGTAATCTTCGGGGTGCAGCCCAAACTTCTCTTGGTAGTGAGGATGGAGGTGCAAGGGCCTCCAGTGAACCGAGAATCCGACTCCGGCTTCACGCAGCTTTTGTACAAACTCGTCCCGCGTAATGTTCAGCCGCTCCAGACGCAGCCGGATCGGGAACAAGTGCCACGCGTGGATGCGATTCTTATCCACCGGAGGCAACTCGACGGCCTCGATCCCTGTCAGCATTCCCAAATAACGTGTGGCGATCTGCTCACGCATGAGCCGCATCTGTTCGGCGCGTGCGAGTTGATGGATTCCAAGGCCGGCGGCGATGTCGGTGAGGTTGTATTTGAATCCTGCTGCCTTAATTCTGTAGTCCCAATTCCCTGTCTTGGAGTAGCGGCCCCAGGCATCGTGCGATAGTCCATGCAGGGACATCATTCGCATGTGGTTGGCAATCTCTTCGCTTTGGGTCACCGCCATTCCGCCTTCACCGGTAGTGATCGTTTTGTTTGCGTAGAAGGAGAAGCAGCTAACCTTCGCCGTGCCTTCACCACAGCGTTGCCAGGGAGCATGTGAGCCCTGCCGCCAAGCTGCGGGGAAGGCATGGGCCGCATCTTCCACGACCCAAAGCCCATGATTTCTGGCGAATTCGTTGACCGCGTCCATATCCATCATCAATCCGCCGACGTGGACCGGCAATATGCCGACGACTGCCAGCTTCTTTGAAGTCGGTTTGTCAGACTTTGTGGACCGAGCCCACGCGAGTTGTCGAGCCGCTTCCCGCAAATTCATATGTGTCGTAACTGGATCACAATCCACAAGGATAGGAACCCCACCGAGGTACTGAACCGCTTCGGCCGTGGCGGCGAAGGTCATGGTGGGAACTAGCACGGCCTGTCCCTGGCGCAGTCCAAGGGCTTCCAGCGCCAGGTGCAGGGCCGCAGTGCACGAGTTCACGGCAATGCAATGCATTGCGCCGATTGCTTTCGCAAACTCCTGCTCGAACCGGCGGACTTTGGCGCCCGTCGTCAGCCAACCTGAACGGAGAGAGTCCACTACTTCAGCAATCTCTATTTCATTCAACTGCGGCCTGAAGAACGGGACTTCCATGTGCATCGTGGACGGCGTGACTCGGTTTCGTATCATTTGGAGCTGGGTCATGGGTGTGCTCCAACAGTTGGATTTTCCATTCCGCTTGCAAAAGGCAAATCGTGCGCCGGCTTAATATTCTGAGGAACGTCGGACTTCAAAGATTGTTCAGTCGTTGGGCAAACCTTCGCTGCTGGTTCTGGTGCGCACTCCAGCCAATGGATGCAAATCAGCTGAAGGCAGCTTCAGCATTTCTCGTAGGAGGCGATCATAGCTGTCGGCAATTTGCTTACGGTTGAAATTCTGCAAAACATATTGCCTGCCGCGCGCCCCCATTTCCGCGGCCAATTGGGGATTTCTGAAAAGCCGCAGGATGGCGTCCGCCACGCCGCGGGAATCCTCGGGCGGCACGCAAATCCCACCGCCGGCCTGCTCGATTAACCCTTTTGATTCTCCAGTCAACGAAGCGACCACCGGTACGCCGGCCCCCATGCTTTCAAACATTTTCGCAGGCAGCGTGCCCCGCAACAGTTCAAGGCGCCGCAATGGTATGACCGCCACATCAAAGCAGGCGATGATCTGCGTGATCTGTTCCTTCGGATGATAGGGATAGAAAGTGAGGTTTCTTAGCCCTCTCTCGTGGACCATAGCCACGAGCTTTTCTTTGTCTGGCCCGTCACCGAAGAAAACGAAGCGTATTTCCGGGTAGCAGGCCAAGAAAGCTGCAGCTTCGACTACTGTCTCCAATCCGTGCACCAATCCATGAAGGCCCGTGTATCCAACTAGAAATGCATCTTGCCAACCGAACTTCCTTTTCCATTCCGAGAGGTCGCTCTTGTCCGGTGGAGTGGCTGATATTTCGGCCCCATTTGTGATCAAGGCCACCTGCTTGTGCAGTATGCGCTCTTGAATGTTCTGAACAATGCCGCGAGTTTGACCCGTGATTAGATCGCAATTTTTGTAGATCAGTTCCTCGAGATACGTGGCGCACCGGATGGCAAGACGGTTCCGAAGAACCCCTAGGGCTACGGCACTTTCCGGCCAAAGGTCGGAAACATTGAACGCAAGTTTGGCCTTTTTTACAAATTTGAAAGCCAAGCCGGACAGGCCGAGGAACAGGGGCGGAGATTCCACTATGATCGCGTCCTGTTTTCCAGATTTGCTGATGCCAACGAGGATGGTGGCGAGGGCAAACGAAAAGTAATTGGCCAAACGCTGGAAAAAGGCTTTGCTCTTCGTGACATAAATCCGCACGCGGACGACGTGAACGCCTTCCCAGTGTTCTTCGTGTAGCCACTTCCCAAGATACCCCGGGAAAACTTCTCCGAGAGGATAACTGGGCACGCTAGTGAACACCATGACCGTGTGGCCGGCGGCTGCAAGATGCTTAGCGAGATAAGCAATCCTGTTTTGCGCAGCGCCTACTTCGGGCGGAAAGTACTGGGTTAAGAAAAGGATTCGCATACCTGCATATAAGAACCGACTTGGGTATCGAGACCAGCTGCCTTTGATGATTATCTGTCGCGGTCTGAACCTTCTGGTTTCAAACGGACTGCCGGATACCGTCCGCGCTCGAGGGTCAGGCTTTTGACCCGTTGTTGGTCGACTTCGAAGTCCGCGAAAAAGCCGGGGGGCGCTCCGTCCAGCCGAAAACGTGTCGCCGATTCGGGAACGAGAGCATAGGACGGATGGTTCGGTTCGTTGAGGATCGTCGCAAGCAACCGTCCGGAATCAACGGAAATCCTTACTCTTGCTGATTTGTCCGCGGAGACGAAGAGTCCAGTGAATCGAGAGGGATTCTCAGGCACTGCTGCACTCTGAGTTGGGCCCGACGCCTGACCAGGACTCGCCGACGCTGTTGCGTTGTTAGACGTCCGAACCACAAAGACGGCAAATGCGGGTCCCGTAGACTCGGGTGCGGAGCTGCGTCCCACGGGGATCGCGACTCTGAGCCCCGTCATGGGCAAAGACAACGGCTTGCCATCGAAGACCCCGGACAACACCGGCTCCGCAAAAAAATCCTGAACATTCAGCACGACATAACGGTCTCCGGTCTTCAGCACTGAGCGTAGATCTACCGGCACGCGATCTTGGCGGTTCCAGTTGTAAACAATTATGTTAGCGCGGCCTGGTTCGTATTTATTGGGACGAATGAACACCTGCGGACTACCGGGCATATCCGCCGAAAAGCTGCTGCCTCGGTCCAAGCCGCTTTCCTGAGTCCAATTGGTGAACGGAAACAATTTGTTTTCTAGAACGAAGGCAACATGTTTCTGACCGCGTACCTCAAGGCCCTGGCCGAAGTACCGATTCCGGTCCCAGGTGAGCTGTCGCGTTCCTGACTGCTTTGGACCAGCAAAGGCCACCAATCCCTTGTCGCTGATGAACGTGTTGCCGGATACGCTGATGCGCTTCCAATTACCGATGATCACCGCTGGTGCGCCACCAACGAAGTAATTGTCCTGAAGGGTCAGGTCGTCACCCGCTTCCGGCCTCGGGTCAATGCACAATAAGCAGACTCCCGCGTCGTAGAAGTTCGACCCGGGGATAGCACTCGGAAAATCATAAGTATAATTGCTGACGATTCTAATGCGCGCTGTATGAAACGGGGCGTGCGAATCGACCAGCAGATTATTGTTGAAGTGCGTGGAGCTTGAAAGAATTCCGTTGTTGAACAGCACGTTCCCCTCGATATCGTAACCGTCCACATTGCCGGGGTTCGGCCAGGCATGAATACCCCACCCAAATTGGTTGAAGATCACATTGTCTCGTATACTCTTTATGCCCTCGTTATTTTGTGTATAAATTCCATGCCCGTGGGTTTGATCTGTTTGCACATTCTGGCTGCCCCCATTGAAGATGATGTTCCCGTAGATCTCTGCGTCGACGGCTTCCTTCCAAACTCCCATTCCAAACCCGGTATCGTGAATGACGAGGTTAATGAACCGGTTGTGGGGACCAGTAACCTCAAAGCCCATAGGGCGAAATTGATGTGATGAGCCCCTGCCTGTCGCGACGTTGGTGATTTCAAAATCACGATAGATAGTCCAGGCGCCCTTCACGTTGATGGTTCCGGCACTCGCCCTTTCCCGGTTGTCGCTAATAATGGCGCGCTCGCCGGCATACGACCGAACGGTAATCGGGGCTGCTTCTGTACCAGTGAGCGTGCTCGTGAACACGCCAACATAGGTTCCCCCTCGGAGCCAGAGTGTACTCCCCGGTGAAATTCTATGGCCGTTGAGAGCCGAACTCAGGTCCCAAGGCCGTTCACGGCTCCCGTCGCCGGCGGAAGTTCCGTTCGGTGCTGCGAAAAGTTGTTGCCCTTGCGCCAGGGCCGTATTGCAAGAAGGGATTAACTGCTGGCAAAGCAAGAGCATTGTCACCGAGAGTACTGGCTTGGCAAAACGCGAATGCATTAGGATTCTCCCCGCCGGGATCTGCGTTCAGCAGGCGATCTCCGATCCACTCTGTCGCTCAGAAACATGTCTTTCGCCGAACACCAATCGCGGGCGATTTGACCTCAACACAAATGTCGATCCAGCAAAACCTAGAATGAGAGTGGGAATCAAAAACCCCTCAAGTAGAACCGTCTTATAGCCTTCTGGCCCCGTACGCACCAGCAGGGAAATGGAACCGGTGAACATCCAGAACGCGATGACATCGAACACCTGCTGCCAGTAGCCCCGTGTTCCGTCAGCACGCTGGAATCGAGTCCAGCGGTTCGCCCAAATCCATCCACACAATACTGCTCCTAACACAATGCCGAATGTGCCGAAGTTGAGATACCATCCCGTGGCATGGTGAATGGTATACCCCTGTCCCTCCACTGCACCGACTCGGGCAGCGTAATACACGTAAATGTCGTCTGGTCGGTTTACCCAAATAGCTCGAGGAATGACAGAAGTCAAAAAAACGACAAGACTCGATCCATACGTCAGCTCAATCTGTTTATGCAAGACGCCGTACAGCGAAATGTGAGCGGCAAATGGTTCGTTGCTTTTGGCGTAAGTGGTGAACGAGGAAACTGCCGCCCCCGAGAAGCCCGTCTCCAGTAGCGTGTCCTTCACGGATACGCCGCGCGTCAGTCCAATGATGCCGACGCCCAGAAGTATCGTGACGCAACCCAGCACCAGCATCAACTTTTTCGGCTTGCGAGCATTAACCAGATAGAACATGGCACCTATCATGAGGGTGAGGATGAGATCGTGGCGATTGCCTGTGGTCAGGTTCAGCAAAAACACGCCTGCGAGCAGCAGAACATAAAGAGCCTTGTGTCCGGGGGTCGCGCGGCCCGCAACGTACTTTGCGTCTCGCCCGGAAACACAGATCGCAAGGCCCATCAAAGTTGTGAACAAGCAAATCCGGTTAAGCACCTGATGCAATGTAAAAAAACGCGAGATGGAAGGATCATTGCGCACATATTGGTAGGCGGCAACTCCCAAACCGGAAGCCGCGCCGAGCGAATTTCTGATAATCAAGAAACTGACAGCTCCTGAGATCGCCGCGATGATCAGCATCTTGTTGTGAAATATACGAATCGGCCTGGCCGGCAGTTGCGCGCTCTCGCGTTTGGCGCAGAAAAGCACGGTAATCTCACACGTCACCACAAATAGCGAAAAAAGAAGCAACGTCGTGAAATAATCGGCGTCAAGATGGACCGGAAACAGTTTGTAAAAAAAGTAGCTGTACTGCATACCGCTCTCGCCGCCGCGCAGATCGTAGATGAGGAACCAACCGCCCCACAATGTCCAATAATAGATAAACCCGAGACCCAACACAAAGGCGATGGATTTCGTTCTGAACCAAATTGCCGCGCCAAGCAAAAACCACAGTAAGGTGGCGATTGCCAGTACTGCATAGTAGCTCATACCTGTCCCGCACCGAGATCCGCCGCGGGCCGGTCAGAACCGCGAGATCCCGTTTCACAATTATGGGAAACAACGCGCTCGTAAATGGAACGAACCCTTTCCGCCACCTTTTGTTCGGAATTTTCCAGCATGGCAAGCCGTCCGTTTGATCGGCAACCCAGGGCCACCACGTCAGCAACTGCCTTACCCAGTGCGCTTGCGTCTCGGGGAACGATGCACGATGGGCTTACTCCGGCGATTCTCTCCGCAACGTCACCAACATCTACGGAAACGATGGGCAGGTTGCAACTGAGCGCCTCCTTTACAACGTACGGAGAGCCTTCCCAGTCACTCGTAAAGAGCAGACAGTCTGCTGCGTTCATATAACTCGGAATATCGCCAGGATCAGTCTGACCGTTCAATACCATCATTTTGACGGGGCAGCCGAGCCTATTTGCTTCCTGGATTGCCGCTTCCGCAAGGTCCAGCCGTTTTATTTTCGGAAATCTACCGGCATTGAATAAGACAATTTTTTCGTCGGTCGGCCACCCCAAAGCTGCACGTGCTTCTTCCTTTGGCCGTGGCGTGAACAACACTAAATCAACAGAGCCCGCAAGCACGGTCGCCCGGTGCCGATGCCACCATAGGCGATTCTTGAGTCCCTTTGAGGCACAGATGATTTGTTGAGCCCGTAATCCAGCCAACTGGGAAAAGAACCGCCCGAGAAGCGACCGTAGAGGACTAAGTGTAGGATCTGGATTCAAATCCGTCCCGCGAAACGTGACCACCAATGGTTTTGTCGTCACCAGACCCGAGAAAAGTCCGGTTACCGTGCCAAAGTGTGCGTGAATTACCTGCGGCTGGAACTCTCGAATCTCTCGACGCATGCGGATGAAGTCCTGCATGAGGCTGACGGGGGACGTCCTCGAACGAAGGAAGAAGTGACGCACGGTGACGCCCGCGTACCGCATGCTTGTGGATTCCCTTTTCGCGAAGATCATCGCCGATCCATTCGGGTCCCCGGCGATGACCTGGAGCGACCGAATCGCTGGCCGGGCCTCGTCGGCTTGCGGTGCGCGGACCGGTTGATCCAGCCTAGACGTTGTCATCCTTGGAGTTACCATAGTTTCTCCATTATCGAGAAGAGCTACGAAGCGCTCGGATTCACGTCAGCACCGCTAAGGACATTTCTAGCAGCGCCGGCCGGCGCTGCCGCCTTCGCAGCAAGAAGGCGGTTGGTTTGCAGCTCCAGAATGACATACAAAACCAAGCAGTAGATGCCCGCAAAGGCGGACACGGCAAGAGCCATCCCCAAGATTCCTCCTGCATAGTAACCGGCGATCTTTACTCCCATCCCGACGGTAAACGCGCAAACACCTACCACCGTTGGAGTCCGTGTATCGCCTTTCGCGTAATAGCCGTTAACCAATGAATTCACGAAAGCCATGCACGGAAGCAGTCCCGACATGTAAACCATCACGCGAAACAATTTCGATAGACTCTCGACATTGAGACTCCCGACGACAGCCTGTGTGGAATTGCTGGGCAGAAGCCGCAATCCTACCCCGCCACCAACGATCACGGCCGCCATCACCACGGCGCTGGGCACGGACACAAGGACTAGTTGCTTTCGGTACTGCGTCCGGAATTCGGCCCAGTTCTGTTCGTGGGCCAGCCTTGAGAAATGAGGAATGAAGGGCGTCACTACGCCTTGGGAGAGAATGCGAATGACCGCGTTATAGAAACGTCCCGCCAGTTCGAAAATCGCAATGCTCCCCGGGGCCAAAAAGGATGCAAGGATGCGGTCCAACGGAGCATTTGTCATGTAATAGGCCTTCGACAGAAGCAGAGGGCGCATTTTGCTCCAGATCGTCCTTATGAGCTCGCGTTGTGGTTTGATCCGACGGATTGGACAAAGCGCGGGAAGAAGCAGAAAGCCGGGTAAAGTGATATTGAAAACTTGCATCCAAGCAGCCCACGCGACACCAAACCGCGGCAACTGCCAGGCCAAAAGAACAAAACTCCCGATGCCAGAAAAAAGCGTTGCGGCCGGCGGCACTATAAAGCGCTCTCTCGCCTGATACATGCTTGCGAGGACCGCATAGGAGGCCGCGCCCACCAACCCAAACACGTGAATCCGTGCCAGAGAAACTGTAAGCTGCTTCTCGACCGGCGAAAAGCCGGGCACGATCAATGGGATGAAAACCGGCAGAGCCAAGAATAGGATTGCAGAGATTGCCAAAAAGAGAATACCCATGCCCACGAACAAAAACCAGCCGCGTTCTTCCAGTTCAGCCTCGGAAGAAGTAGCAAACATTGGAACGATCACGACGGTCAGGCTTTCAATGACCAGAATCGTGAGCAGCTGCGGAATGGTGGCGCCGGTATAGAGCGCATCCGTCCTTACGCCGGCACCGAAGTAGGTAATCACATACCACTGCATTAGAAAGGAGACCAGGATTTGAAACCCCGTGATCGTCGACAATTGTAGAGCCAGCTTTTTATCGTGTGGTCGTGTTTCTGGCATGTCTGTTTTAATCCCGATTTGCAGCAGAGTGGTCGGTGGTGGTGGCCCGGTCACAACCCAAGGCATTGCAAGGCGTTCAAAATTGGATTCCGGGTTATTTTAAAGAACCCGAAGCCGCTCCCATCGCTCGGACGGACGGCTCGGCTTCGGACACCGTGTAAGAATCATACCAGTGCGAGTGTGGAGCGACCCTGACTTTATTCAGAACCACACCAAGCATTCTTGCCCCACCTTCTTCCAGCGCCGTCTGCGCGTGGCGCACAATTTCTCGGGAGGTCTTCCCGCTCTCGACCACCATGAGCACGCAGTCGGCAATCTTTGACAGGATGAGAGCGTCCGCGCACGCCGTAACTGCCGGAGAGTCCACAAGAATGTAACTGAAGCGCGAACTCAGAATTCCCAGCAAGGTTCGCATCTGGGCAGAGCCGAGCAACTCGGGAGAAGTGGGGAGATGTCGCCCCGCAGGCAAGACGAACACACCTGTCGGCTCGTGCTTTTGCAGGGAGTTGAGGACGTCCGTAACATTCAGTTCCCTGGGCTTGGCCAAAAGTTCCTGCAGCCCTCCAAATGGGCGCATCCGAAAGAGTTCCGAAAGCCTTTGTTGGCGAGTATCTCCGTCGATCACGAGCACGGGCGCATGCATCTGAGCCAAGCTTGCCCCCAGGTTAACCGTCATGGTGGTTTTTCCTTCGCCCCCTAACGCAGAGGTCACCACCATGATCTTGCAATTTTCGGGCATCATCGACCGCGCGGCAGTGCGCAAGCGGCGGTAGTTTTCTACCAATGCCGGGGCAACTTTGGAATCGAAAAGCAAAGTCGGAATGGCGGATTTGCTTCTCAGCGCGAGCCTAGGTACTTGGAACAAGCCTTGTGCTCCAAGGATCTGGGCAGCCGGAATGGCCGCCAATGAAGGCAAGCGCATGACCTGCCGCACTTCGTCGCCAGATCGAATCGTATCGTCACAATACTCAAGGAACAGGGCCAGGCAGATGCCAAGCATGAGGGATCCGAGGAAAGCGACGATTACATAGAGTAACCGCCATGGCCCGGCGGCCTCCGTGCGTCCTGGCAACGTCGCGTAGTCCACTACGCGGATATTGCTAGTAATCGCTGCCTGTGCTACGTCATTGCCATCGAATCTCTTCAGGTAGCCATTCAGAAGATTCTTTTTTGTCTCGATCTGTTGTTGCAGCAGCCGGTACTCTACGGCGTCTTGATTCTGGATCTGAGCGACCCGACGCTGGGAGTCCAAGGATTGACGTATTGCCGTTTCGTGCGCCCTTTCCTGCCGGTACTTCGTCTCCAGATTGCTGAGCAGTAAGGACGTGGCATGGTTCTGTGTGGATGCCAGCGAATTCTGCACGGATGCAATCTGTTCGTCGACTTCTCGCACCTCAGGCCAATTCTCGGTTGCACCAACCAGCAACTGCGCGCGCTTCTGGCGCAGCTCCGCGAGTTTGCCCTCGAGATCGGCAATCTGCTTCGCATTTTGCTCTGCCAGAGCGCCCGCAGCCGTTAAACCAGACCCTTGAGCGTTGTTTCCGCGGTTGCGCGGCGAATTGGCGGCATCGTCTCCGACAACTTTCTCCGCTGTCGCGGTTGCGGCCGGCTGATTCGTGTCTGTTGTGCCGAGCACCTGCTCATAATTCGCTTGCGCTTCCTTACGGGCGTTTTCGGCTTCGACAAGCTGTCGATTGAGCGCGGCAAGCCGCTCGATGGCCATGTTCTGTGTGGGATCGAGAGAAAGGATGTTGTGTTTGCTGGCGTAAGCAGCCAACGAGCGCTCGTCTTCCCGAATTTGCGCCTGCAATTCGTCAATCCGGGTGTTCAAGTACGCATTTGTCGTCTTGCCCGCCTGCAGTTTTCGCGCTCGATTTGAGTAGACGACGGAGTCTGCGATTGCATTGGCGAGCCTCGCTACCAACACGGGACTCGCATGTTTCACTGTAATACTCACTAGGCGTGTATCCTTTATGGCGCTGCTCGGCTCCTTCACCGGTTCCACGGTCATCCGGCTTTGCAGATCCCGTACATAAGGCTCGATCTCCTTCGATCTTTTCAGGTCGTCTGCGGAAGCCACCGGATCAAGCGCGCTGGTCACCAGCGGGCTTTCTTTTTCACTTTCGATCCATGGATCTCTCTTGGCCAAGAAACCCAAACGCAGAAGGTAGCGAAGTTTGCGTCCACCTACCACCATGTGCCGCTTAAAGACTTCGTCCTGCTGAAGATCCAACGCCTTGACCACTCGTTCCAAAACCATTGGACTCTTCATGATCTGCATCTGCGTGGCGAAATAGGCTGGATCCATGTCGAGTGCAGGCAGCTGGTTCTCTGCCTGGCTGGGAGGGGGCGTTACATTCTCAAGATTTACCTCCACACGTGCGTGTCCTTCGTAGTAATCCACGGTGAGTGCAAACCAAGCGGTTACCAACAACGTTAATGCCGCTACCGTTGAAAGGATGGCCAGTTTATGCTTTCGCAGGACTTGCCAATGGTCGCGCAGGGTCATTTCCCGCTCATCGTCTTGATCAATGACGTACGAGCGTATCCCCAGAGCGTTATCGCTGGCCCGCTTCGTCAAAGAATTGTTAGGGAGTTGATTTCCAGGTCCTTCGAAGTCAGAAAGCGTGCCCATAAGCGTCGCGGCTCCAAGTCTCGCGCGGAAATTGCAAGCGAAATCAGATTAGTGAATCTGAGTCAGCGGTCCGTAGACGGCGTATGCGGGGACGATACTCGTGAAAAAGGCCCGCAGTGCAAGTTTACCGATGGAAGTAGGAACTTCCACGATATCGTTTGGCTCCAGGAGAAGATCGGGTTGTTGGTTGCGATTAATCTGCTCAAGGTCGACAAATAGCTCACTATTGCCGTCACCGTGTGAGCGAACAATCCGGATCTTAGAACGTTTCGTGGATGGTAGAACGCCCCCCGCCACGGCAATCGCACGCGATACGGTTAATTTCTCTGAAAGCGAAATGGCCGTAGGCTTGTAAACGTTGCCAACCACATATACCTGGTCTGCTTTGGGGATGTGCACAAAGTCGCCCGGCCGCACGTACGGATTAGCAGCTCCATCACCACTCATAAGTGCTTCGAGACTATACGAGGTAACGTTTGGATCGGTCGCCGGTGTCTGTTCCTCTTCAGCAAGGCCGGCGTTGCCACGAGGGCCGGGCCCAGTAGCAAACTTCACGTTCGTTGCAGTTACGGCAGCAGGCTTGGTGCCACAAGACGGGGTGTTCTCGTCTTGGATCACTCGCACGAACTTTCCGGCATCAGGGCTTGGACCGCCAGCAAGGGCGATGAGTTCGCGCAACCGAACCCTACGCTGTAGCTGGAAGTTCCCGGGTTTCGTGATCGCGCCGATGACCTCTACCGGCTGTGAACTAAATTCCTTGACGAATACCTCCACCTCAGGATTCTTGAGGTAGACGCGATAGCGCTCGGCAATCCCCTGCGCGAGCCCAAACTCCGTCTGACATGCGGCGACAAGGTCGCCTTGAATTAGGGGCATATGAATGACGCCGTTACCGTCCACACGCAGGGAGTCTCTGCTAAGTTGCGGGCGCTCAAATACGCGGATTTCCAAAACGTCGCCGGGCCCAATCCTGTAGCGAGCGTCCGGCACCACTCTCGAGGAGGATAGAACCTGTTCCTCGATCGCCTGACTTTCCGATGTTGCGGTCGAAGGTTGCTGGGCCCAACTTGCTTTGGTCGTCAGGAGAATCAGGACGGGACACACGAGAAGACGAATGGAAATGTTAAAATGATCATGGCGAGACATGCATACCTCCCATGCCGGGCAGATTCCGAGGCGAGCACTTTTTCCCTACAAACGGTTCACATGGACACCTGACTGCCGGTCCGAGCGGACCGACAGCCTTGACTCGCTCCACTATAGAACTGTCCACATCCAAAACAAAGGAAGAAGCGATCAATTCGATTGCTAGGACCACACGATACCTTCCTTTATGTCGGATCAGGATTCCTTGAAATCCTTCGAACGGTCCGCTGATGATACGGACTCTGTTCCCGATTTCAATATAAACGTGGGGTTCGGTTTGGACTCCCATGGTACGAGCAGTACGAAGAGCTTCGACTTCGTGGTCTGCCAACGGAGTCGGCTTGCCTCCGAATCCAACCAACTTGACGACGCCGGGCACCTGCAAAACTTTGAGGCGCTCCAGCAGGGGAACAAAAACGAAGAGGTAACCTGGGAAGAGCGGTTTTTCGATCGGTGGCGCCGCGTTCTTCGAGTAACGCTTTACGACATACAGCGGAAGGAAGGTATTAAGGTTCTTGGCTGTGAGTCGTTCATCCACGTGTCGCTCATGGTGTGAGAAGGTGTGGACCACGTACCACCTTGGCACTGAGCTCTCGAGCGAAGAACTTCCAAACTCCTGGGGCGTAGTTGAGGATTCGCAGCATATGGCCATCGGGCACACCTCCGTCCCGTCACCAAGATGACTAAGGCCCCTTAAGCTCTTATTTGCCAGCTAGTTGAGCTGACTACTCCCGCTTGCAGTGCCTGGGAGTAAATTCAAAAAAGTTGTGCGATTCGTACCGGGATCGTTTCATTCCGGGCATGCGGAAACACGGCACGGATATCAAGTCTCTCCTCACCTCAGCACGGAGCTCATTGCTATGCAACCCGAGAAATCGCTGCTAGCTATACCGCCGAGAGTTCCAGTCAGTTTGCAGATTTTGTGATTTCTCCAGGAGTTCGCAAACTACGACTTGGCTTTCTGCGGGCTGGGACCCCTCGTACATTACTGTTTTGGTCTTTGGGTGATCGCAGGTGGCAAGACGGCTGCTTGTCCTGGCTTTTCTCGCCAGCCTTTCGTACGGAGCAAGCGAAAAGTATCGTGCAGCCCTCGGCGCAACCGAACCAACCCGCCTTCTAATCTGCAAATTCATCACCAGTTTCGCGGTGTTGAAAAAAAAGCAGTTTTTTACAAATTCCATAAACAGCTCAGGCATTTTGCTTCCGTTTTTCTGCAGAATCTTTCCCAATCGACTTACGTTGTGTCAAAACTCGATGAATGTTGATGGAGGGTGAGGCAAACTTGTGTTGCTCGGGGAATCTCGGGAGAGTGCCCAATATTTCATACCCACTACCCCTTACGAGTCCTGGTACCTGACCCTAATTCGTCCCTATGGCCAGTAGCTGTGCCGCACACCGTTCTCTAGACTAAGTGCTTGAAGGACTGGTCCTTACGCTTCAAGGACTCCGACCGATCACGACTCCCAGGTCAGAAGGTTCAGGATGGACGGCAACCAGGTGGAACAAACGGGGTTTTACTTCTTGCGATCAATAGGGAACTCAGCCGCCCGGATAGGAATTAGCAAGACAAGCATGAGCAAAGCGATTTTGAAAACACCGGCAATCGCTGCAACTTCCCTGGTGGCGGGCATTTTCCTTTATGGCTGTGGGTATACGCAAGGCGGAGGGACAACTGCGCCGACACCGCCTCCTGGTACCACTTCGGCGAACAACTACTACGTTGCCACCGCGGGTGATGATGGGAATGATGGCTCGAGTACGAAGCCTTGGCGAACGATCGGGCACTCGGCGACGATGGTGGGCCCAGGAGATACAGTCCACGTACTACCAGGAGTCTACAACGAGTCCGTTTTCCTCGAAAATGGGGGCACCGCTTCTGACCGTGTTCGGTTTGTCTCGGAAACATCCTGGGCCGCGAAGGTTACGGGGGATGGTACGGGGAACCCAGCTATCCAAATCAGAAAAGCCGACTACGTTGATATCGTCGGCTTCGAAGTCACAAACGTCAGTGGATATGTCGGAATTGAGAGCTTATCTTCCTATAGCCGCATCACAGGGAACTTGGTCCACGATGTCTCCGGTGGATGCAAGTTGGGACAATTCACCCTGGGAGGGGCGGGAATCAACTTAGCCTTCCCAGGACACGACGTGGATGTTATCGGAAATGTTGTACACGATGTCGGCGACTACCTGAATCCACATGGCTGTGAAAGCACCCACGGGATTTATGTCGAAAATGCGAACTCTCCGGACCCGAACGGGTATTCTACGCGGGCCTGGAATAATCTCATCTATCGCAACGAATCCGATGGAATTACTTCCTGGCATTGCGCGACGCACATGCTGATCGTAAACAATGACGCTTTCGAGAATGGAAAAACAGGCATCCTAGTGGGAGCCGGCGATTCGGGCTGCACCAACGACAACACCGTGGTTAACAACAATATCCTGGTCCACAACGGCTGGCACGACTTCTGTACCTATACCGATCCTTCGCAATGCCCCATCGGGAGTCACTCCGGTAAAGGTGGAATCTACGAAACGGGAAACACCGGACCAAATAATCGATATTGGAACAATCTGTCTTTTGAAAACCAATACAACGGCGTCCAAGACGACTCGATTCGCCTGCAGACAGGCGCGCAACAGAACTCGATCGCCGGTGTGGATCCTTTATTTGTTAATTACCAAGCGGATGGCACCGGCAACTACCGTCTGCAAGCTACAAGTCCTGCCATTGACAAGGGTATGAATGTGAACGCTCCCCCCTACGACTTTTACAATTACGCGCGTCCCTACGGTGCGGGATACGACATCGGCGCCTACGAGTGGCATCCGTAAAGTTCTAACTCAACGGCTATATCTGCGCCCACCGCGAAACTGATTCGTAGCCTCTACAGAGCAATTTCTTTTTAGGGAATAATCTCCCCGACGCCTAAGTCCTATTCGACTCGGACGGGCGCGATCCGCGTGTAGAATGATTGAAATGCTGTCACTACCTAATGGGGAAATCCATGTCTGGCAAGCTTCTGTGAATCCAGAAGCACTCCGTGAGGCCGAACTCCTACGAGCTCTTTCCAGCCAGGAACAAGCACGGGCCGATCGATTTCGCTTCCGCAAAGATCATGATCTATTCATCATCGGCCGTTCGATGATACGAGCGCTTCTTAGCGGTTATCTAGGGTGTCTACCGCAAGAGATTCGTTTTGACTATTCCCCTTATGGAAAACCAGAATTGCCAACCGACTTGAAGACGGACCTCGAGTTCAATCTTTCCCACTCCCACGAACTGGTATTGTTCGCGGTAACGAGAGGAAGGAAGATCGGAATAGACGTAGAGTACATGCGCGCGAACGCCACGGACGGAGCTGTAGCCCGACAGGTTTTTTCGGCGCAGGAGTTTGCAGTCTTTCTTGCGCTTCCCAGCCATCTGCAACAGCGGGCATTCTTCAATGGATGGACTCGCAAAGAGGCGTTCATCAAGGCAAAGGGCGAAGGGCTATCCATGCCCCTTAACCAGTTTGATATATCGCTTGATCCGCGGGAAACACCAAAGTTTTTATCGATTCGACCCGATGCGACCGAAATCAAACGCTGGTCCTTGCGAGATCTCGAACTTCCTGACGGATACGTTGGCGCTATCGCCGTTGAAAGTCAGGATCGCCGGCTGAAGCGCTTCCGTTGGCCGGGGTTCCATGAAGGATTGCATCAGACGTAAGATGAACTAGCCCAGGGAGACGGGAATTGCCCTTTGCGGCCGAGTATATTTCAAGAAGCTTCTGTGCGAGGTTCTGGAATCGTAATGCTCACGGGATCGCAGGAAAAGCACAAACGTTCAAGGTTTTGGCATGTGGCGCGCCGGCGCCGGTGGTGGATTTACTCTTCCGCCTTTCTTTGCTGGTGTGTCGTCTTCGGATTGCTGGCGAACCGCAAGACATTCCTCTTTCTCTGGAACGAAACTCCGCGCTCCCAATCACAACAGGTTCACGGCGCGCACACACAACCCGACCTGCCAATCAAATCATCCGCTCCAGCTCGTTTTGTGTTCAGTCTCGCAGGATTGTGTCTGGGAATCTCAGTTGGAATCGGATTAACATGGCTACGAGAAATGAGCGATGCACGGGTTCGTAGCGAAACGGACGCAGTTTCCTTGGTTCCTGTACGCATCCTTGTCAGCGTACCGCATTTAAGCGTTGCCGGAGAAGAAACGCAATCTGCACTGCGAGTTCGAACGGAGCGAGTAATTCTGGGCGTATTTCTTGTTTTGATTCTGGCGGGAAACATTTACATTTTTGTTGGATACTAGCCATGAAAACGAGCGATCGCTGGACCGATGCGACACTTTTTTTGGGATGAGTGCGAAAACCGGATTGATCAGCGGTCTAAGTTCGGTCCGAGAGAGGAAGCGGAGACAGGGGTAGAAGCCGAATGAGCCGTTTCTACGACGCATCCCAAAAATCTGAAAAGGAGCGCCATCAATCGCGGGCCGTCGGACCTGCCCCTGCCAATGCACCTGTGCAATCGGAAGAAATTCCAAACGTGAGCGTGCCGACCTCGCAAAAACCCCGATTGGTCAATTTCGAAATCCCGGTGGAATCACGATTGGTCGCAATGACGGATCCTCATTCCTCGGAAGCAGAAAAGTTTCGGGTGCTGGCAAACCAGCTGGAAAGCCTCAGAGAGGCCCTGAAAGGACTGCGTTCACTCCAAGTCTCTAGTCTGACTAGGGGAGAAGGTAAGACCCTTGTCAGTGCAAATCTGGCTCTAACTTTCGCACTTTCCGCTTCCAAGGTGCTCTTGATCGAAGGAAATCTTCGCAATCCCCAGCTGTCAGCGGTCTTTGGCTTGACTCAAGTGTCCGGGCTTACCGATTGGTGGTCGGGGGCGAGGCCGGACATAAATCAATCGATCTTTCAACTCCAGGACCTTCCGCTGTGGTTGCTCCTTTCCGGTGGGACACCGGAACAGCCGGCGGAGATCCTGCAGTCGGCGCAATTCGCAAGCGTGTTTGCCCTGCTTTCCAGTCAATTCGACTGGATTGTGGTGGATTCTCCGCCGATATCGGCAGAGCTTGGCGTGAGTCATTGGTCAAAACTGGTAAATGGCACGCTCCTAGTTGTCCGGGAAGGAGTAACGCCTGTCAAGGCACTAAAGAGTGGTTTGCTGAGCTACGGAAACGCGAAAGTCCTTGGCATGGTATACAATGGAAGTTCTGACCCGGAAGCATAGGCGAGAGCGAACGCAAAGACGAGTCTATTCAGCCCCGCGCGATTGGCTTCATGCGAAACTGAGAAAGCGCCTGACCAAAATCCTGCACGAAAGAGCCGGAGCTGTAGACTTCCTGCGCAACCGTCAAAGTGCGCGGCTCGGCGGGTGCGCTTTCATCGAGCTTGAACTCCTGGGCAATTTTTTCCACTACGGAAAGTTCGATGGATCGCTGCCCTTCCGCGTAACCGTGGACCAGCGCATGTTCACATAGCAGATTAATCAGCCGCGGAATGCCGCGCGCATACTTGTAAATCACATCCATAACGTTTGCCGGGAAAATCGGCCCGCCATGGGCGCCGGCGACGCGCAACCTTTCTGCAATGTATTCGTGCGTCTGTTTCCTACTTAACGGGGACGTTTTGCACTGGACCGTGATGCGCTGTCGTAGCTGGCGGAGCTCTGGCAAGTTAAGCTTTTCATCTAGCTCGGGTTGACCAGACAAAATAACTTGAAGCAGCTTGGCCTCGGGGGTCTCCAGGTTGGTCAAAAGCCGGATTTCTTCAAGGACAGCATGTGTCAGGTTCTGTGCTTCGTCAACGATCAGGACAACGGATTCACCCGCCTCATAGCGTTGGAGCAGCCATTCGTGCAGCTTCACTAGTTGCTGAATCTTGGAATTCGACTCGGAATGAATGTGAAACTCCGACAAAATGAATTCCAGCAATTCAGGAGAAGTAACTTGTGAGTTGAAGATGAATGCGGTTTTGACCGGTCGCTGACTCAGACATTCAAGCAGGCGATTGAGAAGAGTTGTTTTGCCTGTACCCACCTCGCCGATTAACGTCGCAAACCCTCTGCGATTACTTACACAGTACACCAGCCCGGCCAAGGTTTCTCTCAACTCTGGCGTCCAATACAGGTAGCGGGGGGTCGGGTTGACGTTGAACGGGGCTTCTTCAAGCCCGAAAAACTCAAGATACATGTTTTTCTACACTTGCAGAAACGACCTGCACGACGGCGAAGGACTTCGCGGAAAGATTGTCGCACAAAATCTCCCCGTTCACATCACGTATTCTTGCCTTTCTGCGCTCTGGGGAAATCAAAGTCAGTTTGCGATTTTAGGTTTTATTCGCAGCGCCTCATAGCAGACACAGGACCAAAGTCCTACAATCCGGGATTCGCTTGGCGGGTTTCATTGACTGAAAGGAGTATTGCCCGGAGGTTGTGCGTACAAATCAAGTCGCCGGAATGCTCCAATAAATCCGTATAACGACTTTCGCTTTGCTGCCGCAAAATGGCGGTAGAGCCAAAAGCCGACCAGCGCACCCGCAGGCAAGAGTCCACTGGCAAGAATTGCACCAAAGCCAAGGACGCTGATGTCGAATGAATGTACGCCCTTAATCGCGACCGTCGAGGAGTGTCATAATTGCTCCCTGGAAGGCAAACGTAACTACTCTCGACAACGCCTAGACTTCACTGTCATCGATCAGGCCCGCCCTTACACCTGGGACGAGAAACTCAAGAGCGGCTCTGAAAAACGGAGGATCGGTGCTTCCTTCCACAAATTCTGGACTCCAAAGACCCGACAGCCCCGAAGCTGAAGAACGCGGCCGCGCCAACGGCGTCAAGCTGGGGGAACCCGCAGGCCCAACAGTTCTTGCTTGTATCTTTATCCTTCCGCAGGACGCAACGCCAATGCTCGAAGTAGTTCGCATTCTTACTTCAAACGGAGCATTTCAGAATCCCGTCAACATCAAGCTGACCGATGCACAACAATCTTCTCGCGACCCCGAGGATTCATGGCTGGGGCACTCTGCCGCCGCGCACTATCTTCATATCTCGAAGAGCACCCTCTACCGCTACCCAGAGCAAGGGCGCATTGAGTCGCGGAAGCTCGGAAACCGCATTGAATATCGACGCTCTTTTCTAGACCGATTCAAAGACCAACATATCCGATCTGCACGTCGTTCACCTCGCGCGCGAGGTATAATTGCGTCGGCGCTTAGCTCCGGCAACTGAGAGGAGCGCCAGTGGGACTATTCAGACGAAAAGACTCACGTTTTTGGTGGATGGGCTACACATTGAACGGCGAGCACCATTACGAGTCAACCAAGACGACCAGCAAAGAGCTTGCGACGAAGATTTGGAAGCGCCGCGAGAGTGAAATCACGCTGGGCTTGTTCAAGGTCGGCTGGCCAGGCGAGAGGTTGACGTTCGAGCAGTTGTGTGACGAGTTCGAACGTTCTCATTTCGCGGGGCTCTCCGAAAATACAGTGCGTGGCCATCGTGCCTATCTCAAACACCTGAAGGCATTCTTCGGTGACTGCAAGTTGGACAGAATCAGCGTCGAAATGGTCGAAAAATATCGCGACCAGCGCCGACAGCAACTAACTGAGCAGAACCCAACCCGGATTATCAAAGGAGCGACAGTCAATCGCGAACTCGAATGTCTGAAGTGCGTTTTGGAGCTCGCCGTCAAGCGGAGGTACATACCCGAAAACTCCGCTTCCGCGGTCAAGCACTTCAGCGAACTCCGCGACCGTCCGGTGCGAAGAATGCTTACAGTCGAAGAAGAGCTGCGCATCTTGGAAGCAGCGCCGCCCTACCTTCGAGTGGCGATCATTCTGCTCACACAGACGGGCGGAAGAACGTATAGCGAAGGTCTTTCACTGCGTTGGGACCAAGTGGACTTCGATGCCAAAATCATCCGCTTGGACAACAATGTGAAGACACCGGGTAGTGCTCTAAATCTGTGTTGCTCTTTTCTTAGCCGGGAACGGGACGCCCCTGTCACGGTCAGCCTTTAGCCCTGCTATTAGAGGCCTGAGTTCGTTCGCCTTTTCTTCGTGAAAAGAAAGGCGAATCTCCAAGCCTCGAATGAACTCGTTCCAGTTACCCCTATTACGTCCAACTTTTCCCTTGACACGGTTAGACATGTAGGTATAACCTCCTTGCATTATGGACTACGAACAAATACGGAAAGAAGCGCAAGAGAAATTGCGAGCGCTCGCGGCTCAAAGAGAAATCATCGACCGTGAGATGGAAGCACTGATGCGGATAGTCGAAGGAGCGCAAATAGCTACGCGAGACCCTAGCTATTGGGACCCGGACAATCCTGCTTGGATTCCGAAGAAAAGTCCGGATGCCGAGCCTGTGGGTGTCACGGAATCGATTCGTAGAATTTTGCGCCGAAGCGGACAAGCTCTCTTGCCCACCGAAGTCAGGGACAACTTGGAGGCAATCGGTGTTGAGGGTAGCACACCCAAAAATCTCTTGATTCACGTGCACAAAGCATTGGGGCGGATGTTTGAAAATGGCGAACTGGAACAAGTCATGCGTGATAAGAAAATGGCCTATCGCCTCCTCACGGCAATGGAACGCAAGGCTCGCGAAATGACTGAGGTTTTTTACGGCGAGCCGCTGAGTAGCGTAGTAAGAGCTTCTGGAGCTGAGGGAGTTTCCACGGAACCTCCTCAGCAACCCAAGGGGAAAAAATGAAAGTGCCTCGCCGTCAGCGCTAACTGGCGGCGAGGCGAGATTCAAGCGCGGACGAAGCCCGCACCCGAACCGGAAACTTGAGTGTAGGGCTTCTCCCGCAAAAAGAAAAGAGGGACGAAGCCCATGACCTGCCTGAGATGCAAACACGCTGAAGCGAAGCGTTTCGGATTCTACGGACGAAGGCGAATCCAGCGTTACCGCTGTCCTGCCTGCAATTCCACGTTTTCTGAGCCTCGCCGGAAAGCTCTGCCGCGCCACTACATCGATACAGAGAAGGCTGCGCAGATCGTAACGCTCCTGATGGAAGGAATGAGCGTCCGCGCCATCTCCCGCATTACCGGAATGCACCAAGGAACGATTCTCTCGCTGTTGCTGACGGTCGGAGACAAGGCCCGAAAACTCTTCGACGTTCGCGTGCGCGGAGTTCGCCCCAAGTTTGTGCAGGCCGATGAACTGTGGACCTTCGTTCACACGAAGGAACGCCATCTTCGTCCCGGCGCTCCGATTGAGTGGGGCGATTCCTACATTTGGATGGCAATTGATAGCGACACAAAAATGGTGCTGTCCTACCTCGTTGCGAAGCGCGAAGCGATGAGCGCCTACGTTTTTATCCGCGACTTGAGCGAGCGAGTCACTGGCCGATTCCAACTCACAATGGACGGGCTTCGCAGCTACGTTCCCGCCGTCGAAGAGTATTTCGGGGCGGACATAGATTTCGCACAGTTGGTCAAACTCTACGGCTCTCAAGGCGGAGACGCGCCGGATTGGTATGAGCCTTCCAAAGTGACTGCGACTATCCCAGTCACCATTAGCGGAGACCCGGACGAATCTCGCATCAGCACCTCGCACGTAGAGCGTGCCAATCTGAGCGTGCGAACGCACCTTCGCCGCTTTACGCGGCTGAGCTTGGGATTCAGCAAGAGCCTTGAACATCTCAAGGCAGCCGTGGCGCTCTACATGGCTTTTTTCAACTTCTGCCGCGTGCATCAGAGTCTCCGCATCACGCCTGCGATGGAATGTGGAATCGCTGACCACATCTGGACCGTAGAAGAGCTTCTCACATGCGCCGCGTGAGCAAATGGGTTTCCAAATTCATCCGTGCGCCACCATTCAGCAACACAGATTTAGAGCACTACCAAGACACCGGGCTCGGTTGAACCCGTGCCTCTTTCCGCATACGCCTGCGAGCTCTTGAAGGCGTGGAAAAAGGAGCAAGATTCGACAGGCGCGTACATCTTCCCAAGCCCCAAGTATCCCGACCGACCGATCCTGACGGTGAAAACCGCTTGGACATCCACATAGGTGCGAGCAGGTGTGCCGCACTTTCCGATTTACAACTTGCGGCATGTCTTCTGTGCTCGCCTCAGTGGAGTTGCTCCCGACGCTGTTGTCCAGCGCGCGATCCGGCACACCAGCCCGGAGACCAAGCGCCGCTACCAGCTAGGAATGGCGGATCAGGTTCGAAAGGCAGTCGAGAGCGCCAACAAGTCCGTTTACGGCGACAAGGACGTACTACGTTTTTACTACGGTCAGCCGCAGACGGACGGAAGCCGGCAGAATGCTGCCGCTAACTGATTGACACAAAAGAGGGAAGTGACTCCCCGGGCTAGATTCAAACTAGCAATCCTTCGGTTAACAGCCGAAAGATTGGCCTAGGGCGTGGAAACCTAGCATAGAACGCGTACAGGTTCGGTCTGCTATAATAGGTGTTTAGCATTGGAGGTTTCTCAATTTCGGGAAGTAGGTCAATGAGCGAGTTCCGTTCCCAATCCGTTGCCGAGCAGAAACAAGAGGACCGCGCCTGGCGCGAGCGGTTTGTTCAGAACGCTGTGGCCAACGTCCGTCTCGAAGGACTAGAACCAAGTCCGAAGGCGCTAAAAATTTGGCAAAGGTATATTGAGGGTGAAATCTCTGTTGAACACGCCGGGGAACTAATTCGAGCCCTTCCGACAGGCTTTTAGTTTCCTCAATGAGTTCCGACCCGTACGTTTATCCGGGTACGACCGTACTCAAAAACATTCGTGGGATTCGCAATCAGCAAACGCTGGATCGCTTCGAGGCCGACCGAGTAGGGCAACGGTCCTTAGAGCTCATAGAACAACCCCTCTCTGGTTCCTTCGATGTAGCCCACGTGCAGCGAATCCATGGTTATCTTTTCCAAGACGTCTACGAATGGGCGGGATCCTTTCGAACGGTAGACATCGCAAAGGGAAACTCATATTTTGCACATGTGCCGTACATCCAGTCTGCCTTGGAGGGTCTGTTTGAGAAATTATCTGAGGAACAGCATCTTCGTGGTATGAATCAAGAAGCATTCGTGCACAGAGGAGCAGAGATTCTCGGCACGTTGAACGCCGTACACCCATTTCGAGAAGGCAACGGAAGGACCCAGAGAGAATTTGTTCGAGAACTCGCGCACAAGAACGGATGTTGGGTAGACTGGAGCAAAGTGTCCCGCGAGGAGCTGTGCAAAGCAAGCGACATCAGTTTCATGCGCGGTGAGAACGCGCTTTTCGAGGAGCTGCATAAAAAGGCGAGCGAGCCGATCGGCTGAGTGCGGATTCCGGGCGGTCCGTGTCTGCCATCAAACTGCCATCAACGTACCCAAATCCAGGCAAAAGCAGGGAGACGGCTTCAGCACGCGATGAAACTCATCTTGTTGATTAATTTCGTTTTTAGTTAGGTTCCGTTTTCTTGCGTTGGGCGGAATTTGGATTACGAATCGGCTGCTCTACCACTGAGCTACCTCGGCCCGATAGAACCATCATAACATTCGCGGAAAAAATCTGTCGAGCGCGGCGCGGATTTATTGCGTGCGATTCTTGAAATGGCAAAATCGTGCGTGGTCGAACGAACGATCAATCACATTACAATCGAGATTCAAAAATCGAGTGGCTTGTTCGCGAGCTCAGACTATTGCGAAGGCGGCTGTGATTCCGCGGAAGTGGCCGTGTCCGAAGCCGGTGCATCAGAGGCCGGAGCAGCTGGGGCTGGAGCCGGAGCAGGTGCAGCCGGTGCCTGGGGTTTCTGAAAATTTCTTTTCTGTTCCTCAAGGCCCTGCATTTCCTTTTGCGACTCGACAATGTATTGCTTGTGGGTCGCGATCAACTGCTGCAGGTGTGCTCTCTCTTCCGGAGTCGCTGAAGGCAACCTCTGCTCCAAGCCGGCGATGTATTCTTCCTGGCCCTGGATGTCGCGCTTTTCCCAGCCTATTTTTGCTTCGGCATCGTCCACCGATTTGGCTTGCGACAACGGGGGCTTCTTGGCCGGCGGCTTGGCTGGACTGCTTACGGCTTGCTTTTCAGAAGCTTCCTGAGCTGTCGCAGCTTCGGTGGCCGCTTGGCGCTGGCGGTCGCTGGCATCGATGAACCTGTCCGCCTGCGTGCGGACGGTAGAGATGTCGTCTTCCGTCCAAACTTTGTGGGTTTTGGCGGCCGTCGCCGGCTTCTGCTGCTTCGTCTGCGCGGGCTTGGTAACTTTCTGTGGTTCGCTCTGAGCCTGCGCCGCCACCGAGAAAGCAATCACGATCGTTAATGCTGTCGCAAACCTAGCGAATAAACTATTTCTCATTCAAATTCCCCTCAGCCTAAGTTCTTACTGCGGAAGTTCACGGAAAGACAGCACCTGGTACGACGGCGGTTGCAGCACTTTTTTTATCCAGCAGCTGTTGTAGTAAATGCCGTTGCCGCCGCCACCGGAGATATCAAAGTTCGTGGTTCCATAGGTGGCAAGTTGATGGCCGGTAGCGTCTCTGGTTGTGGCCACGAAAATAGCGCCGTCAAATTCGCCATTACCGCCGCCATTTCCGTCGAACGTCGTGGTACCGTCTCCCACGACCAGGATGATTCCGTTCCAGCCGGAGTTTCCGTGGTAGTGGAGGTTTCCCGTAACAACGAGGATGCCGTACCCGGTGTTGGGACCAATGTCAAAGCTGCCGTCGACGTAGACAATCTTCGGATTGGTCGCGGACATGTCCGTGGGCCAGCCTGTTTGGCCGAAATTGTAAGTAGTACCGCTGTTGTTGTAGTTCGGAGGATTTGGCGGATTCGGAATGACCGCGTCCGCATTCTGCTGAATTGTCTGGATGACCTGGTCGAGAGTGTCCGTTGACTGAAGCGAGCCGGTTGGGCTGACGGTCGAGACGCTAGGCGTTCCGCCTGCGCCTGTATAGTGATCCGGCCGCGGCAGGCTGTCGATGACATACTGCTGGTTCGTTTCAGTGGCGTTGGCGCCGGACGCTCCGGTGCTGACGCCAATGCCCGGCACGGCGGGTTGATTCGATGTGCAACCGGCGATTGACGGAGCGCTACCGGAACCGTCGTTTCCGTTCACGTGGTACGGATTCGAGTTAGCGCCTTGGAAATTGCCGATCGGGCCAGTCAGAGTCAGGGCGGAAGGGAAATTCATGTTGTAGCTTGCAGCTGCAACCACGTACTGCACGAGCTTCTGGCTTCCGTTAGGCAGAACAGCGAGAGCGGTAAGCTCGTAGACTTGATTCTGAGTAGAGGTCGGGTTTGGGTTTGTGCCGATCACGGGAGGCACGACCATGGCGGCAGGAACAAGCGCCCCGTCGAAATACAGGGGAATCGTATTGTTGGCGGCTAGCAGGCCGGTGTTATCCACGTTGACCTGGAGCGACTTTTTCGTGGCGGCGGTGATGCGCACCCACTTATACAGCGGGCCTTTGTTCCCTCCTGCCACCCACACGGAATCGATGTAGGTGTTTGTCGGGACGACTCCAGGAAATTCCGTGGCGAACTCGTTGTCAGGGTATGTCGCCATGATGTTTGCAGCGCTTTCCCCGATTCCCGGATTCCGTATGTAAACGGGCTTATTCGTTGGCAGGTAGGCCGGAACGCCAGTCAGGGGCAACGCGAGTGCGATCGAGTTGGGATTAGTGGGCAAGAGGCGTCCACGAGCTTCCTCTATGCCTGCCACGCCTGCGTAGTAGCCGGTAGTTGTGGAACGGTAGTTGGTAGCCAAGGACGTTTCCGTTCCGGAAGAAACGATCAGCGCCCCCGCGATGGCAGCAATCAGCATGAGCGCAAAAATGGCGATCAACAAGGCGACGCCCGACTGGGAGCTCTTTCTGTGAAGTTTGCGTTGAGATTTCATAATGGTTCCTTTGTGACCTACTTACTGGGATTCAAGCGATGACCACGGCCGTTCAGCTCGACCAAGTGAAGAACCCGATTCGTGTCGTCCCTCTGAGGCGACTGCACGATCAAGGTAACCTGAACGTCTCGAACGTTGCACGGAGAGCTGGCAGCTGCTGCGCAGCCTGATGCACCAACTGTGTTATCAAACGTGTAGGTGAAAATGGGAACCGGATTCGCGCCCGGGAACATCGTGGGATAAGTTGCCCGAATCTGCGCTATTCGCGTGGCACTCGCGTTGTTCATGACGTTCTGGACGTAAGGAACCATCACGCCCGCAGCAGAAGTGGCCGTGGCAGGGTCTACGCCGGCAACTTTTGCAGTGACGCCACGCCAAAGCGTTGTTCCCTGCAATTGATAGCGCACCCATCTGACGACACCCGTGCCATCGTAGTCCTCTTCGAAGATGATGTCGTATGCACCAGGCGTCGTGCAGGTGCCGCCGACAGTGCAGGCAGTTCCTGGGTAGTTGGGACTCCAGGCGATTGGTGATTGCGCGTAGCCAGACACAGGGGGCAAGACGGAGAAATGGTTTGCAGGTGGGTATCCCGCGTCACTGACGTCACGCACAATTTGGTCCAGCCCCAGGCGTGCTTCCTGAAATGTATCTCGAACCCGGGATTCGGTCTGGCTTCGCTTTTGCGTGACGTTCAGGAGCTGGAACATTGCTCCCGAGATGACGATGAATATAGCGACCGAAACCAGCAACTCAAGAATCGTGAAGCCTGCTTGCTGTTTATGTGAGCGCGCTGAATTCATTTTTGCACCAATGTGTCGAGATTCACTGGCAGCAGCGGCCTGTTGCCACCCTGCCGGCGTACGCCGACGATAAACCGCTTGCCGGATATACCTGAAAACGTGTAGACAGCCCACCGAACTTCATAGTTCGCGTTATACGGATCGTTGGGATCGGCCATGGTGAAGTTGTAGCCGTTCACTGCAGCCTGAGTAAAATCAATCACCTGCCGATTGTCGGCGGACGTGCCAACGGGGCTTCCCACAAACGATCCCGTGGTTCCAGAATTTCCAAGAGTGCATACGTGGCCCGCAGTATCGGTGTAACTAAAGGAACTCAAGGGCTGAGCGGCAAATTGATTTATTTGGTTTTGTGCCATAACCATCGACGTCGAGTCCTCGCGATTTGCCGTGTTCAAGAAAATAGAGGCCGCAACAAGCTGTGCAACGGCCACCAGGCCAACGAGAATAACCAGGATGGCAATCATCATCTCGATGAGGGTAAATCCCTGTTGTTTCCGGCGCGGCTTCTTCGATGTGACTCGCATGATGTTTTTTCCCACCCTAAATTAGTTAAGTTGAGTCCAATTTCCAGACGAATCGGCGGACCAGGTCTGCATGGAACCTGAAGGAAGCACGACCACTGCGCGGTAGCCTAGAGTTGGTTGTCCTGCATAAGTAAGGTAAGAAACGTAGACTCCGGCAGGACTTATGGCGCCCCGTTGGTCAAACGTATATGTTCCACCCGACAAGGAAACTGGAATAAGCACTACGTTCGTGCCTATAGCCGTGGCCAAGTTCGTGGTGCCCGGAACGCTCCCAGACGCCACGAGATTGGCGCTACCAGTGATGAGTGTCGTTGATTCAGTGCGGTCAAAATTGCCGTTACCGTTCGCATCTGTCCAAACCTGTGTTGAGGTTGAAGAGGATTGCGAAACCTTGCAGCTGATCGTGGTATTCCGTCGAATGGCTTGAAATCTAGTCAGCTTGATGATGTTTGAGACCTGCGTGGCACCATCATTTAGCTTGCTGATGCGCATAGTCTTTATGAAATTGGGCAGGGCGATTACCGAGACGATGAGGATCACGGCCATCACTATCATGATTTCGACTAGGCCAACTCCGCTCATGGAGTTGCGGGGTAAGGAGACTCGCTTCTTCGTACAGTTTTTTTTCATCATCAACCGACTTTTTCCTAGCCCGGCGTCTCAACCCACTGCCTCGCCGGTTGGATGGCATTCTGTCGTGAGGGAAAACGGCAAGTAGGGAGCCAGATTTTTCGTTGGCCTAAGTCATTCATAAATAATAACTTATCGTAGGATGGGGGTATGGACTACGACCGCGAGTGGGACGCGATGGGTAAAAACGTAACAAAACGGGAACCCTGAGCTAGGAACGTGCGGAGGGTGCTCAGCGCGAAAAGGGGTACATCACCCAGCCGATGGCGACTCCGATCAGTAGAAATAGGAAGAAAGACCAGGCGGCATATTTCAGGCGTTCTTTGGGACGCCGACGGCCGAGCGTGCCGAATGCGAGAGAGATAATTAGGGCAAAGAGCACCATGGATTGAAGATGAGTGAGGGGTGCGGTCATGAGCCGACTAAGCCTTCCGCCCGCGCGCGGCTTCATAAGCGTGCAGCGCAGCCAAGAGATTCAAGACACCGGCGGTAGCCAGAAAGCGCGTGCCGTAATCGCCTGCGGAATGAGAGACGTCGGGACCTGCGGTTTCCGCCAGGCGAGCAAGCCAATAAAAACTGCCCGACCCAAGATCTGCGAAATAACCGAGCGTGGCGAACGCGTCTTCTCCGCGCGAATTGAAAAGATTGCCTCGCATCCCAGCGCCGAGGATGACGAGCGCCCCTACCGCAAGAAAAACAGCAAGCGCGCGACCCCACATTTTTTGCAACGCGTGGCCGAGGCCGGGCACTGCCCATCCCGCAACGCCGATCAGAAAGGCCATGAGTTTGCGGCGGTCGTCACCCTGCGTTGACGCGGGCGCTGATACCTGTTCCGGCTGGACTTCCTGCTGCGGTTGCTCGATGACGGGTTCTTCCATGTCCGTTTATCTATTAGGCTAGCAACGCCAGAAGCTCTTTCTGAACTGCGCCGGTGACGCGCGCTTCTTTTTTACCGATGTAGACGTTCACTTCGCTGCGGATGCCGAAGTCGGGAAGATAGATACCAGGCTCGACGGATGTGCAGGTACTGGGAATCAGATGGCGCACATCGTGCGTTTCGATTCCGTCCATGTTGGCACCGTTGCCGTGGACAGATTGGCCGATGTTGTGGCCAGTGCGATGGAAGAAATATTTTCCATATCCCGCCTTTTCGATAACGCTGCGCGCAGCCTTGTCCACTTGCCAGCCTTGCAGCGGCTTCCCTTTCGCAACGTTGGTTAGAATTAAGTCGACAGCTTTGTCGCGCGCGTCGCGCACCGTGCGAAAGACTTTCGCGATTTTCTCTGGCGGCTTCGCGCCGAGATAACCAACCCAGGTGATGTCGTAGTAGACGCTGCCTGGCGTGGTGCGTTTCGCCCAAACATCGAGAAGGAGAAGGTCGCCCTCCTTGATTTGCGTAGGACGATCCGGCGACGGGCCGTAGTGGGGATCGCTGGCGTGCGCGTTGACCGCGATGTCTGGACCTTCTTCGGTCATGAGGCCGGCGGCCGCGAATTGCTGAAGGATCCATTCCTTGAGGCCGTGTTCTGTTTGCGGACGATTCTCACGAACGCCGCGCGCTGCAAGCTGAAACGCTTCGGCCACGATTCGATCAACGTGCTTGCCCGCGTAGAGATGCGATTCAAGCTGGTCAGCCGACCAGGCCGCCTCGTATTTTTGAACGAGGTCGGCAGAACTAACAACTTTTGCCCCGGTGGACCGGACAAGCTCGATTGTTCCGGCGTCCACCATGGCGACGTAAGGAATTTCATTCTTCGGCGAATACTGCATCGCGACTTTTTTCGCGCGGCCAATGAGCTTCCTTAGATTGCCGCGCAGCTCTTCCTGAGCGGAGTAATAGAGCGTTTCTCCTGGAACCGCAGCGAGCGATTCGGTTTCGATTTTGTGAACGAGTTTTTTCGGCGAGCCTTTGGCAGGAACGAAATAAAACCATCGGCGGGTGCGCATTCCGGGCGGAAGAGCAAGAATGCCCTGCGCGATGGGATCGCGACCGCGGAAAACGTAGAAGAGCCAGCCGTGCAACCCGGCCGCGCGCAAATCACTCTGCATTTCCGAAAGATTGAAAGACATGTTCGCCAGATCCCTGCCGTCAGGCTTCGAAGAGCAGCAAAGCTTCCACTTGTTGACGGGTGACGCCATCAATGGCGACGCGTTTGGTGCGACTACGATCGCCGCTGAGGATTCTAACAGCCGACTTGGGCCTTTTCAAAAGATCGGCGAGGAATTCACAAAGTGCTTCGTTGGCGCGATTTTCGACTGCGGGTGCGCGCAGCCGAATTTTCAGTGCGCCTTCGAAGACGCCGGAAACCTCGTCGCGGCTGGCACGGGGTTGGACCCGGACCGCCAATGTCACGCCACCATTGAATTGGGTCACGTCGAGCATATCGTCTGACTTAAGGTGTCTGCCGCGCGCCGAAAAGCGCGGTACCTATGCGCACTTCCGTTGCGCCCTCTTCGATAGCGGCCTCGAAATCGTGCGACATCCCCATGGAGAGCACAGGCAGGTTGCAGCGTAATTGTGTTTGCAGTGATTCGCGAAGTTCACGCAATTTGCGGAAGTAGGGACGCACTTCCTCAACGTTTTCGAGGAAGGGCGGGATACACATCAATCCGGCAAGGTGCAGATTTGGGAGTTGAAGAATTCGATCGGCTAATATCGGAAGACGGGAAACTTCGACACCGCTCTTCGATTCTTCACCAGCGATGTGAATTTCGATGAGCACACGCAATTTCTCAGCCGGAGAAAATTCCGCGCGGGCACGGTCCAGCCGCTCGGCCAACGCGAGGTCATCAACGGAATCCACGCTGTGAAACAGGCGTGCGGCACGCGCGGCCTTGTTCGATTGCAGGTGCCCAACGAGATGCCATCGGGCGGGCAAATCTGAAATTTCGCCACGCTTCCCTTCCCACTCCTGCACGCGATTTTCGCCGAAGTGAACCACGCCGGCCTGGAACGCGTCGCGGATGTCAGACGCGGGGTGCGTTTTGGAAACTCCAATGAGTGTAATGTCTTCGGGGCGGCGCCCGGCGCGTCCGGCGGCGCGCGCGATGCGCTCGCCTATACGCAAGAGGTTTTCCCGCATGATGCCGGCGCTCGTCATGAATTTTTTATCGTAGCACGCGTCGTTGCGGCTTCGAATCTCTCCGGTTAGACTGTCGGCAGTCCATTTCGGCACGTATGACCACGCGCGGAAAACTGATCGCAATCGAAGGCATTGACGGCAGCGGGAAAAACACGCAAGTGCGCCTCCTGCACCACGGGTTGACCTCTCGCGGATATTCCGTTTATTCCACGGGCTTCCCGCAATACGAATCGTGGTTCGGGAAAATGGTCGGGCAATTTCTGAACGGCGAATTAGGTCCGCTCGACAAAGTGGACCCACATTTTTCGGCGCTGCTTTACGCCGGTGATCGCTTTGAAGCCAAATCCAGAATTGTGACGTCGCTCGAGCGCGGCGCGATCGTGCTCGCGGATCGCTACGTTGCCTCGAATCTCGCCCACCAGACGGCGCGCGTGCCAGCAGAGAAGCGAGCGGACTTTCTTTCGTGGATCGAACATCTGGAGTACGGCATTTACGATTTGCCGCGCGAGGATTTGGTGCTCTATCTTCGCGTGCCGCCGCACGAAGCACAATCGCTGGTGAAAAGGAAATCGTCGCGGCCTTACACGGATTCGACGCACGACATTCTCGAAGCCAGCATTCGCCACCTGGAAGATGCCGCGGACATGTACGATTTGCTTTCGAAGCAAACACCGTGGGCGACGATTCAGTGCTTCGATGCGGTGCGTGGCGCAATGCGCATGCCGGAAGAGATTTCCAAAGATATTTTGTCCGCAGTAAGTCCGCTTCTTACCGAACTGGAGCGCGCCTGACCATGCCCTTTTCCGAGTTTCTCGGCAATGAGCGGATTGTGGCCGCGCTGCGCGGAGCATTGCGAAGCGGGCGTGTGCCGCATGCCTTGCTTTTTTCGGGGCCAGCTGGCGTTGGCAAATTCACACTCGCGCGACTGTTTGCGCAGGCGGCGAATTGCGAACGGCTAAACGACGATTCGTGCGGTGAGTGCGAGACGTGCAAACGCATCGCTTTGCTAGCCGAACCGCAGCGGTTAATCGAACAAGGATTGGCCGAACGAGGCGAGAGCGCCGACGCGGCGACCGTCGAGCGCGTGCCACTTATTTTGCAAAGCCATCGGGACGTCTGGGCGCTCGTGCCCGATCCGGTTCGCCTAAAGAATCCGGTGGCGAGGCCGATGCTGCGTATCGGACAAATTCGCGCGGCGCAACGTGCAGCTTATTTTCAGCCGATGGCACGACGGCGCGTGTTTATCTTCGATAGCGCAGACACCATGCGCTGGGAGGTACAAAACGTCCTCCTGAAAATTCTGGAAGAGCCACCTGGCACTGCTACATTATTGCTTACGGCGCCATCGCCTTATTCCCTGCTGCCGACAATTCTTTCGCGCTGCATGCAATTCCATTTCGCGCCGCTCACAACGGTAGAAGTGGAGCGCATCCTCAAAGACAAAACGGACAAATCTCCCTCGCAAGTCCGGCAGGCGGCGCAGCTGTCCGAGGGTAGTCCGGGGCTTGCACTGGAAATTGACGTGGAAGCGGCGAGCAAACGGCGAGTATCGGCGTTGCGCATCCTGGAACGCGCCGCGAAAGGCCATGGTTTCGCGCAGCTTTTTGCTGAGACGTCCACCATCGCGAAAGATCGTGAAGATTCGTTCGAAGCACAACTCTCGGTTTTCTATGGGTTGCTGACCGATTTGCTGGAATTGACCAGTAGAACGAAGCAGCCGCTGCTCCGAAACCCGGCACTCGCTAAAGATTTGGAAATTTTGAGTAAATCCGTGGACTCGCGCTGGGTCATGCGGGCGATTCAGGGGCTCGATGAGGTTTCTTTCGGGGCGCGCCGCAACCTGAACCGGCAACTCGGTCTTGATGCGCTGGCAGTCTCGCTAGCTTCAAATATATAATAACTCTCTGACATTTCCAGTTCGAATCAACCACGGTTCAAATATAGGATTCGCTGTATTGCGCGAAGTTTTTTTGGCGGTATTGTAACCGGAAGGGTGCAAAGCGCATCTCAGCAGTAGATACCTGAACACACCCCCTCTTTCGGGACCTGAGGAGCCAAAATGGTGAATCGCAGAATGTACCGTCCTGGATTCCAGGACGTGAAGGAGCAAAGTTCTCCTCGCATCAATTCGAACAACGGGCCCGCCCCCAGCAAAAAGCCCGCGCCGCCTGAAGTGACGCATGCCGAGAATTTTTACTGGGTCAAGCAGATGCAGACGCATACGCCAATGACGATTGTGCTCGATTCCGGCGAGACGCTGCACGGAACGATTGAATGGTACGACCGCGATTGTATCAAGCTGACGCGACAGGGAAGTCCCAACCTGCTCATCTTCAAGCGCGTCATTAAGTACGTCCACAAAGACGGCGAAGAAGCTTCGCAGGGCGGTACTGAGTAATTCTATTTTTCTGAGGGGGACGCGGTGCGTTCCATCGAGTGCCCTGCGGCGGCACCGAATGTGAGCAGCGCTTTCGCGGCTAGATTTCCTTTCGCGTCAAACACTTCACATTCCGTGACAACAAAATTTCTGCCCGCTCGCAGAACTTTGCCCTCTGCTCTAATCTTTCCGCCGGGAACTGCCGACAAATAGTTTATTTTTAGTTCGATCGTGGCGATCTCGGTTCCGTGTGGTACCACGGTGTAGGCCGCGATCGCCGCGGCGGTGTCCGCGAGCGCTGCGATAACGCCCCCGTGTACAACGTCCTGGATCTGTTTGTGGTGTCCTTTGACTAGCATCGAGAGCACAGCGCGGCCTGATGCGAGACTCTCTACGCGGAATCCAAGCAGAGCGGGAAGGCGGCTCTTCTTCAGTCGTCCGCGCGCAAAGTCCAGAGCTTTTTTTGAATCTATTTGGATCGCCTTTGGCATCGGAAGTCCCTATGAAGTCACGCTGCGGTCAAGCCCCCATCGAGCGGAATCGCGGCTCCGGTGAGCCAGGAAGATTCATCTGAGGCGAGATAGACGGCAAGTTCGGCGATGTCCGCGGGACGTCCCATGCGGCCGAGAGGAATTGTGGCCAGGCGTTCGCGTTTTACCCGGTCGCCATCGGGCGTATTGAAAAGCTGGCTGACGAGTTCGGTTTCCACAATCGAGGGGCAAATACAATTAGCACGAATATTTTCGTGGCCGTGATCAATCGCGATGGCTTTCGTCAATAGGGTCACACCGCCTTTCGAAGCACAATACGCGGCGCGCTTTTTCATCGCGACAAGTCCAAGCACCGAGCCGACGTTCACAATCGCGCCGCCGCCCACTTTCCGAAATTCCGGGAGTGCAGCGCGGCACATCAAGAATGGCCCTTTTAGATTTGCGTCAATCAAGCGGTCCCATTCGTCTTCGGGGATTTCTTCGATGGTCGAAACACTCAAGACGCCTGCGTTATTGACCAGTATGTTTAGCTTGCCAAATGTCTCTACGACTTTGCGCACGGCGTTTTGCGCGTCTGCGGCGCGGCTCACGTCGCAAGCCACGGCAATCGCTTCCCCACCGGCGAATTCAATCTCACCTACAACCTCTTGTAACTTCTCTAGGCGGCGGCCCGCCACAGCCACTTTGGCTCCTTCGCGGGCGAACGCCAGGGCCGTGCCGCGGCCAATACCCGTGCCGCCACCCGTAATCAACGCAACTTTGCCTGCCAAGCGTGTCACGAAAACCAAACCTCCTGCGTCTAATGGAGAAGCTTACGCGCTATGCGTTTTCGGCGCGGGTTCGCGAATGTAGCATCGGGCTGCGGGGCTGGCAAGTTTTGGCCGAAGCGGCGCAGTTGATAGAACTTACGGTATCGTATCGAGACCCCAATCCTCAGGAGTGCCGCACCAGGCTCATGCGCATCGGTATCACTTGCTATCCCACTTACGGCGGCTCCGGCGTCGTCGCGACCGAGCTTGGCCAGGAGCTCGCCGCGCGCGGGCATGACATCCATTTCATCAGTTACGCGCCGCCGATTCGAATGAATCTGGCTGATCCGCATATTCATTTTCATGAGGTTGAGGTCGCGTCGTACCCGTTGTTCGATCATCCGCCGTACACGCTGGCCCTCGCCACGAAAATGGTCGAAGTGTTCGAATGCGAATCGCTCGATTTGCTGCACGTCCATTACGCGATTCCACATTCGGTGAGTGCTTTGCTGGCGCGCTCGATGGCCGCGCCGCGCAGGCTGCCGTTCATCACCACGCTGCATGGAACAGACATTACGCTCGTTGGCAGCAACCGCAGCTATTTGCCAATCACGAAATTCTCCATCGAACAGAGCGACGGCGTGACCGCGATTTCGAGCTACCTGCTCAAGCAAACCATCAAAGAGTTCGACATCAAGCGCTCGATCGAAGTGATTCCCAATTTTGTGAATTGCGATTTGTATACGCGGAAACCGGATGAAGCACTGCGCGCAAGGTGGGCGCCCGGCGGCGAGCCCATTGTGATGCACCTTTCGAATTTCCGTCCGGTGAAACGGGTCACCGATGCCGTCGAGATATTCGCGCAAGTGCGGGCCAAAATGCCGGCGAAGCTGGTGCTGATTGGCGACGGTCCGGAGCGCGGCGCCGCGGAATACTTGGTGCGCAAGAAAAAGTTGCAGAAAGATGTCCACTTTTTAGGGAAGCAGGACCAAGTCTATCGGCTCTTGTCCGAGGCGGATCTCTTTTTGCTGCCGTCACAGCTTGAATCCTTCGGCTTGGCTGCTCTCGAAGCAATGGCTTGCGAAGTTCCCGTTATCGCGACGAATGTCGGCGGCGTGCCGGAAGTCATCGAAAACGGCGTGGACGGATTCTTGGTCGAGCCGGAGGATGTTGCCACAGCGGCGCGCCATGCCATTGACGTGCTATCCCGCTCAGATCGAGGCCGGGAACTCGGGAAACTTGCGCGCGTCAACGCCAAGAAAAAATTCTGCGCCAACGACGTAATCCCTGCCTACGAGCGCTACTATCAGCGCGTCCTCGCCGAATCCCGCGCGGCCACCGCCTGAGCTGCGACATCTGCCTCAGAAAGCCGTTTCACATGTTGAAACACGCGGTGATGGATGCTATGCACGATCGAATCGGTGTAGAGGCGCCAATAAGCGCTTGGCCACATCTTGTTTTGATAGATCGAAATTCCTTCGAGGCGGGTGCCTCCGTTTGGCAGCGCAGTGAGAAGGAAATCGGCACGCTCAGCCTGAAAATCGTGGTCATCGAGATGGCGGACGTGAATCTGGCCGTAGGGAGAAGTCTCCGTCATCAACAGCGGCTCATCCGCAATGCCAAACGCAAAATGCTTTCCCGGCTCCCAAACAAGAATCGGTTCTTTAAAGCTGCCGGTAGAAAAACGGCACTCACGATCGGCGGTTAGGCCTTCGCCCTTGATGCGCGCCTCGATGGGATACGCGATTCCCGCATAATGGAAGGCTAACTCCTGCGGCTTGCCGATCGGCGGAAACGCGATGATACGTTTCCAGACGACTTCCGGCGGAGCAGCAATTTCAACGCTTGTGCGCACTTGGAATCGCGGAACTGGTGGCGGAGCTGCGTGTTCCAATCCCATGACCAGTGGCAACGTCAACAAAACTGCGCCGAATGTCGAGGTCTGTTCGCGGCCAAAACCCTGTCCTGTGTGAATGACGTACGCTATCGATCCACCAATCAGGGCCAGAACCCACGCTATTGGCGCGGCCATCACGAGACATATGATGCCCTCGATCGCCAGCGCAGCGATGCCTAGTCCGGCAAGCAAAATGGTCAAAGAAACAAGGACAAGCACATTCGTGAAGGACTGGGAGTGCGTTCTGCCGTGCGCCCATACGGCCACGTAACCCATCACGAAGGGCAACGCCAGGAATAGACTAAGTCCATAAGAACCTAGCCATTCGATTGTTATCCAGGCGCCGAGCACGCCGATCAAAGTAGATAAGACAACGGCAAGCGCAGCGCTTCCCCACGTGCTGCGAGGCCAGAACGTCGAAACCGCCGCAACGCCTCCCGTTCGTTCCTTTTGATATTGGGATTGCGACGGGTAGATCGCCAGTACCGCAAAGAAAATCAGATTGACTACCGGAGCGAAAAACAGAATGGACATCCATGTCGGCTGGCCGGCATCGCGCAAACGCTTGATGGTCATCGTCAGGCCGATCCAAATAAACGGGAGCGCGGTTACCAATAGAATCGTCAAAAACCTTCTATCACTGGCCGATAGAGTGTGAAGAGAGTTGAAGCGCTCAATCGGCGCCCAATAGCTCCAAAGCGACCATTTTTCTTCGAAACCGAGGGCGATAAGACGATCGAGATTGTGCTTAATTGCAAGTCCAACGCAACCGACAAGGGCGTATTTGCCTCGAGAGACCCTGCCCTTCCAGCTGAAAAATTCCAGAGCGCTCATAGAGACTCCTTCTTTAACGGGACGGTTGAACTCGTTGGCACTGCTCCGCGGCGCAACTGCGTTGCGCGGCGATCCAGTGATACCCGCTGCGCAGAATGCCCATCGCTCCAGGAATTCTCGAAAGCCAGATCAGCGGCCGCCACCACCAAATCTCTTCGGCAAGTTCCACGACGGCGTCGGCGCCGCCGGTGTGATGGCCGTCGCAATGGAGGAAACGTATTTCGCGCAAAAGTTCGTGCGGAGTCAGCCCGAGGAGTGCGCTCACCCGCGGATCCTGTAGCGGCGCGACACCTAAATTGCGGCGCTCCAGAATCGGGGCGAGCCATCGCGCGATTCGCGTGCAAAACTTGCAATCGGCGTCGAAGAACAGCCAGCTACGCGCGTGACGGCCCTTTCCATCGGTGTATTCATTGACCAGGGAAATCATGGCTTTAACTCGCTGCTTTCTTAGAAGGGCTGCCGCTTCCAAGCAACGCAATCACTTTTCCCCGCAGTTTCGTGACGCCCTTGAGCGCTCCCGCCGGCATGCGCATCATTTCTTCGAACATTCCACTCATCGCCGTCAAAAATTCCAGCATGCTCTCGAGCCGCTCCCGCGTGTAGGCATCGCTCTTCGCATCTTTTTTCAGCTCGTCCACACATTCGCCAATCACGCGCAGTGTTGGATCAATTTCGCGGCGTTTGCGTTCTTCGGAAACGATGCGGAAAATCTCCCAGACGTCTTTAATGCTTTCAAAGTGGTCGCGCCGATCACCGAGCACGTGCACCACCCGCACGATTCCCCATCCCTGCAGCTCTCGTAAGCTGGTGCTGACATTGGAACGTGCAACGGCCAGCGTCGTGGATATCTCATCGGCCGGAAGCGGCTTTGGCGAAAGAAACAGAAGCGCGTGCACCTGCGCCACGGTGCGGTTGATTCCCCAACGCGTGCCCATCTCACCCCAATGGAGAATGAATTTTTGTGCCACCGGCGTAAGTGCGCTCTGCTCAGATCTACTTTGTTCGCTCATGGAACCTCATTCCTTGTGAAACACCCGGAAATTTCTGCTGTCGTGCTACTGCCCTGCTATTTCTCCAGCGGGTGACTAAATCCTTTGCAGCTTCATTCCAATTCGCAAATTGAAAGCCAAAGCCGTCTTCGAGCAAGCGGCGCGGCACGACGCGCCGGCTTTTGAGCACGAGTTCAGGCTCCGTCCTCAACAAAAAGGCACCAAGTTCCAAAACCGGTCGCGGCGAAGGAAGGCCAAAGCGCGTTCCCCATGCCGCGCGCAGTTCCCTCATGAACTCCTGGTTCGGAAGCGGCGCTGGCGAAGCGATGTTCACGCATCCAGAGAGGTGCTCTTTGGCAATGAGATAATCAACGGCACGGACAAAATCTGACTCATGAACCCAGGAAACAAACTGCTTGCCGCTGCCTACGGTCCCACCAAGACCAAGTCGCACAAGACCGAGCAGAATATCGAAGGCGCTTGCCTGGGCTGGACTCATCACTATTGCACTGCGCAGCGCCAGTTTGCGGGTACCTGGAGTATCTGCACACCACAAAGCTTCTTCCCAGCGTTTCGCAACTTCGATGCTGAAGTGCCAGGACGCTGGAACATCTGGTTCTTTGCCGCCAATTTCTCCGCTGCATTCGTCCATGTCGCGGTCGAGTGAATTGCGGTAAATGGTTGCAGTGCTCGCGTTGAGCCAGACGCGGGGCGGATCGCTCAACTGCCGTAAAGCCTGAGCGAGAACTTCTGTAGACCGGACGCGCGACTCCATGATCTCCCAGCGATGGACGGTCGTGTATCTGCAGTCGACGCTTCTTCCGGCCAAGTTGATTAGGACATCGGCTCCGTTTAGCTCGTTCGCCCATGAGCCCAGGTTTATCCCGTCCCACCAGACGAAATCCTTGTCTACCAGACCGCGGCGGCGCGACAGAACCTTGACCGCGTTTCCTTGAGAGAGGAAATGGCGCAGCAGAATGGCTCCAACATGGCCGCTGCCGCCTGCCAGAACGATGCGTAATCCGTTAGTTGGCCGGTTTTGGGAATCTGAAAGGCTGTTGGCTTGTGTCATTGCTGTATCATCCGTATGTTCTGTATTAACAGAAATATCAGAAATTACTGTCGTTTGTCAAGTGGTTTTTTCAAACAACTCAGTGGGATCGTGTCTCGAGGGCCAAAAAACCTTTTGTTTTCAAATACATGACTAACAAGGGGGCGACTTATCCCGCCGCGGCTTCCTGGAGCGTGGGCGTCAATTCTGGCACTTCGATGCGAATGAGGGTCCCTGCGCCCGGGCGGCTTTGCAAATCCAGCCTGAAATCCGCGCCGTACAGCACATGCAGCCTCTCGCGCACATTGCTCAAGCCGATTCCCTCCACATACACATGCGGCATTTTTTCTTCAGAGATGCCCACGCCATTGTCTTCGATTTCAATTTGCAAACGACCGTCGCGTTGGGTGGCGCGCAGTTGAATCTTCCCTCCTCCGAGCTTGGGGGCCAGTCCATGCTTTAAGCAATTCTCCACAATGGGCTGCAGGAGCATGCTCGGGATGAACGCTTCAAGCGCTGCGTCTTCAATCTGCTTCTCGATATCCAGGTTGTCTCTGCCGAACCGCGCAACCTCAATGTCAAGATAGTCGTCAATAAATTGCAGCTCTTCGCGCAGAGGCACGAACGTCTCATGCTTGCGCAGCAGCCGTCGCAAAATATTGCTCAGCTTGAGCACCACGCCCCGCGCCATGTCCGGGTCCATACGAATCAACGACGACACGGTATTCAGCGTATTGAAGAGAAAATGGGGATTGATTTGGCTGGACAGCGCGTCCATGCGCGCCTTAAGCAGCAGTTGCTGGTGCTTCTCAAGGTTCATTTCAATGCGCGTGTTGTTCCAGATTTTCAGCGGTGCCGCGACAGACATCAGAGTCGCGATCACGGCAAGCGCAAGCCACCAGTTCCAATGCTCATCAACCGCAAATATCCATTTCGGCTTTGTGGCAGTTGCCAGCGCCACGCGGCCGAGCTCCAGGCCAACGCAAGTCATCAGTGGCAGCATTTCCCACGAAATCTCCGCGCGGCGCACCATCCTTACAACGGCTTTCGGAATATTCAAAAATGTGAACGGCCCAAAATTCCAGAGTTCTTCCTTGTTCGGAATCGCTTGTCGAATCAGGCCGCCGAGCAACCCCGCGGCGGATGCCGCGGGCATTGCGAGCCATTCATGCGCAGCAAGCGCCGGAATCGTGACGATCGCGCCACCAATCGGCCCCACAACGCGCCCACCCAGCAGGCCCATCAAAAACGCGCCTTCAATTGACAGATCCGCGAAGCGATAAGATGCGCCAACAAGCCGCAGAGCCACGCCCAAAATCAGCGGAGGCGTCATGAACAGCATCAGCTTCAGCTTCTGGTCAGGATCACGCTCCTCCGTAAACAACACGCGGCGAAACGTATTCCACCTCGCCAGTAGTGCGGCAAACGACGCCGCCACGCCCACTTTCAGCAGCAGCGTGAACAGGAAATCGCGCGTTGAGAAAATCGAATCCATCTGCTTCCGCTAGAACTCTTCGCTTACGCTAGCCAATCCTGCCCGCGATGTAAAGGAACTCGCGCGGCGGCCTGTTATACTAGGCAATTCCCATGACGCCAAAATTTCACACCAAGAAGAAGCGTCAAAAACAGCGCTCGCTGAATTATGTCGCGCACGCGGATCTTCCCTCGCGGTGGGGAAACTTCACGATTCACGGTTTTACGGGCAAAAGCCCGCAGGAAGAGGCGGTCGCTCTCGTCCGCGGCAATCTGAAAGGAAAATCCGCGCCGCTCGTCCGCGTTCATTCGCAATGCCTCACCGGCGACGTCCTTAATTCCCTCCGTTGCGATTGTCGAGCGCAACTCGAACTCTCTCTGAAAAAAATCGCCAAAGCGTCTTCCGGAGTTCTGCTCTATCTGCCGCAGGAAGGCCGCGGCATCGGCCTCATGAACAAACTGCGCGCTTATCAGTTACAGGACCAGGGCATGGACACGGTCGAAGCGAACGAAGCGCTTGGCTTTGCTTCCGACGCGCGCGAATACGAATTTTCCGCGGAAATCCTGAAGAAACTTGGCGCGAAAAAAATCCGTCTGCTTTCGAACAATCCGGAAAAAGTGCGTCAACTCAAGGAGTCCGGCATCGAAGTCGTGGAGCGTGTTCCCTGCCAACCGCGCGTTTCGAGAGTCTCCCGCAAGTACCTCAAAACGAAAAAGTCAAAGATGGGACACTTGCTCGAAGGCGTCTGAGGCAGCAATGATTTCTGCGCTGGAAACGCGGCGTCTTCTTCTCAAGCCGCTCGAACTCGCCGATGCTTCGCAAATCCAAAAGCTCTTCCCGCGCTGGGAAATCGTGAAATTCCTGAACAACAAAGTTCCCTGGCCGTATCCGCCAGATGGCGCAGAATTCTACTGTCGCGAACTCGCGCTCCCTGCCATGGAGCGCGGCGAAGCCTGGCACTGGACGATCCGTATGAAAACCGCACTCGACATAATGATCGGCTTTATCAGTCTCCATAAATCAGGTGACGAAAATCGTGGCTTTTGGCTCGATCCAAAATGGCAAGGCCAAGGTCTCATGAGTGAAGCTTGCGACGCAGTCACCGACTATTGGTTCAACGAACTCGGCTTTCACGTGCTTCGTGTGCCAAAAGCGATCGCAAATGAAGCCTCGCGCCGCATCTCAATTAAACAAGGCATGCGCGTTGTTGCAAAGGGCGAGCGCGACTACGTCAGTGGCCGGCTGCCTTCGGAAACTTGGGAAATTACCGCGGAGGAATGGCGCGCCCGCAGTCGCAACAAATAATTTCTAACCGCCGCCGACGAATTGCACAATTTCGTAGTGGTCGCCCGCAATAATCGGCACCGTTGCCCATTCCACGCGAGGCAAAATCTTTAAATTGCGCTCAATCGCCACTCGCCTGTTGGCGAGACCCAGAGCAGCAAGTAGATCCGCAACTGTATCGCCCGCTTTTGCCAGCCGCTGTTCTCCGTTCACAATAATCGTGAACGCAGCGCTCCCGTCTTGCACCATTTCGCTCATACTGCCGGCACCTTCGGCCGCGCTTTCAATTGAAGGCGCAAATGCCCGACGATTGGCCCCCAGTTCGCTTCCACAATCAGGAAGGGATCCGCAACGGTGAATTTCGGCATATCAAATTCCAGCAAAGCCGAGCCGTCCGCATCGGTTGGTGCGTTCACCTCCACGGGCTGTACCGTTCCTTCCATTCGCGCGACAACGCGCGCTTTGCCAATCCCGTTGCCGAGCTCGTCCGTGACGCGAACCTTCAACGAAGCGCGCCGCCCTTTCAGCCAATCCGCCGCGTTTTGAATGCGAAGCTTCAGTCGCGGCCCGGATTGCTGCTCGTTTATTTGCGCAGGAGATTGCTCCATTGCCGGCTTCGGGGCCGAAACCTCCAGATTCAGTTTCCCGGACCGAATCTCTTCCGTCACGGCCCGGTGCTGTTCATCCAATCGCTGCTTCAAAGCCGCTTCTTTTCTACTGTCGAGCGGCAACAACTTCTGGTACTCAAATGTGCGTTTGTGCACCAAACGGCCCTGGTGATACACGGTGGTCTCAATCACAGCATGTGCGGCGCCGCGGTCTTCCGTTTGCACGTGATAGTGCACGTTTCCGATCGTCACATTTGTGTTATGCCCAAAAATCATCTTCGTGTTTCAGTGTCAGGAACTCAAAAACTATTTTTGCTCCGCATTTGACCGACCGCGCCCTAAATCGTTATTATACCGCTTCGCCCATGACTGATTCCGGTCTTCATGCTTACGGTCCGCTTGTCTTACAACTGCTGGTTGCCGCCGTACTTGCCGGCCTCATTGCAAGCCTATCCAAGCTCATCGGCTGGAAGCGCCCCAGTAAGGCCAAGCTCCAAGCCTACGAATGCGGCATGGAGCCTACAGGCGACGCTCGCGAACCTTTCTCGGTAAAATTCTACCTGGTCGCGATGGTTTTCATTCTGTTCGATGTGGAAGCGATTTTCCTGTATCCGTGGGCCTACGTGTTTCGCCAGCTGGGATTGTATGGTTTTGTCGAAATGATGATATACATCGCCATCCTGCTGGTTGGTTATTTCTATCTCTGGAAAAAGGGCGCGCTGGACTGGCACAAATAAGCAGCAGCGCGTAAAACAAAAACGAGTGGCGGAGAACGTAAACCAAAACGCTAATGCTGTCGTCGAGCATCTGCGCGTGTGGAATCCGAAATCAGTCGAAGACGTTATCGAATTTCGCGGCGAAACGACGGTGGTCGTCCCGCATGGTCTCTTGCGCGCCGCGGCGAAGGAATGTCGCGATACTTTGCAATTCGACCTGCTATCCGACGCCACGTGCGTAGATCGTTTCCCTGTTGAGCCGCGCTTCGAATTGAACTATCACCTCACTTCAATCCCCAAGAAGCAAAAGATTCGCCTCCGCACTCGCGTTCCTAGCGACCATCCTTATGTGGATTCTCTCGTTCCCGTTTGGCTCGGAGCTGGCTGGCTTGAGCGCGAAATATTCGACCTCATGGGTGTTCACTTCAACGACCACCCCGATTTGCGGAGGATTTTGATGCCCGAGGATTGGAAGGGCCATCCCTTGCGCCGGGACTATCCGGTCGAAGGCTTCCGTGACATTCCCGCCACATATCTGCCAGGATTGAAGAAATAGGGCCATGACCACCACTGTCGAAACCGCGACGGGCGCAGCCAAAACGATGGTCCTCAATATGGGGCCGCAGCACCCGTCGACACACGGCGTGCTCCGCATCTTGCTCGAGCTGGACGGCGAAACCGTCGTGAAAGCCGTTCCGGACGTCGGCTACCTCCATACTGGCATCGAAAAATCCTGCGAAGACAAGACCTACTCCCAAGCCATCACGCTCACCGACCGGATTGACTATCTCAATCCGCTCGGCAACAACCTGGTCTACTGCCTCGCGGTGGAAAACCTTCTCGGCCTCGAAGTCCCCAAGCGCGCGCAATACATCCGCGTGATGATGGCCGAGCTCCAGCGCATCTCCTCGCACCTTGTCTGGCTCGGCACGCACGCCATCGACCTCGGCGCAATGTCCGTCTTCCTCTATTGCTTCCGTGAGCGCGAGGAAATTCTGAAAATTTTCGAACGCTTTGCCGGCCAGCGCATGATGACCAGCTACATCCGCATCGGTGGCGTTGCTCTCGATCCGCCCGCGGGCTGGCGCGAAATGGTCTCCCGCTTCCTCAAAATGATGCCCAGTCGCATCGATGAGTACGAAGCGCTGCTCACCGAAAATCGCATCTGGATGGCACGCACCAAGAACGTCGGCGTCATCAACGCAAAAGACGCCGTAGCCTACAGCATGACTGGTCCAACACTTCGCGCCGCGGGTCTCGCTTACGACAACCGCAAAGTATTTCCCTACTCGAGCTACGAAGAGTTCAATTTCGACATTCCCACACGCACCGATTCCGACTGTTTCGGCCGCTACATGATTCGCGTTCAGGAAATGCGCGAAAGCTTGAAAATCATCGCGCAAGCGATGGAAAAAATCACCGATCAGGGCGAAATCAAAGCGGAAGCCCCCGGCATCATCCCGCCACAGCGCGAAAAGATGAAGACGGAGATGGAAGCGCTCATTTACCACTTCAAGATTTTCACCGAAGGATTTTCTCCCGCCCCCGGTGAAGCCTACGTCACCGTCGAATCGCCGCGCGGCGAGCTCGGCTGCTTCATCGTCAGCGATGGCTCCCCAAAGCCCCTCCGCTGCCATTTTCGCTCGCCCTCGTACATCAACCTGCAGGCCCTTCCGAAGATTGTCGAGGGCCAGATTATTGCCGATGTCGTCGCTTGCATCGGCACCATTGACATCGTTCTTGGTGAGGTGGATCGCTAACGCTCATGGAAATGTCCCCTCAGCTCACCGCGAAATTCGAAAAGCTGCAAAACGCCTATCCGGTCAAGCGCAGCGCGCTCATCCCCATGTTGCTATACGCACAGGACGAATTTGGCTTCGTCAGCGATGAAATGATCGCCGAAATCGCAAAGCGCCTCGACCTAAACACGGTTCAAGTCGAAGAAACGCTCGCCTATTACTCAATGCTTCACCGCAAGCCCATGGGCAAGTATCACGTCCAGGTTTGCACCAACATCGCCTGCATGCTGCGCGGCGGCTACGAAATTCTCGACCAGGCCAAAAGACGTCTCGAAATCGGCCACAAAGAAACCACGAAGGACGGTGTCTTCTCACTTGAAGAAGTCGAATGTATTGGCGCCTGCACCGGCGCTCCTGCTATGCAGGTCAATTACGATTTCTACGAGAACCTCAACATTCTAAAGTTCGATCACATCATTGAAGACTTCGACAAGGGCCGCCACCCGGATCCCGAGCCGGTCATCAGCGGGGCGTTGCACGATCGCCATCCGCTCGAAACTCCGCTCCTCAGCACGCGATGGGGCATCAAGGATTCGCGCAAAATTGACGTCTACTTGCAAAACGGCGGCTACAAGGCCCTCGAAAAGGCGTTCCAGCAAATGACGCCGGATGCCATCATCGACGAAGTGAAGAAGTCGAATCTTCGTGGGCGCGGCGGCGCGGGCTTTCCCACCGGCATGAAGTGGTTTTTCGTTCCTAAAGATTCGCCCAAGGCCAGATACGTCATCTGCAACGCCGACGAATCCGAGCCCGGCACGTGTAAAGACCGCCCGCTGATGGAGATGGACCCGCACCAGTTGATCGAAGGCATGATCATCGCGGGCCGCGCCATCAACGCAAATCGCGGATTCATCTACATCCGCGGTGAATATCGCTACGTTCTTGATCTCGTCGAAGAAGCCATCGCTGAAGCCTACGAACGCGGCTACCTCGGCAAGAACATTCTCGGCTCCGGCTTCGATTACGATTTGCTGATTCACACTGGCGCGGGCGCATATGAGTGCGGTGAAGAATCCGCTCTTATGGAATCGCTCGAAGGCAAGCGCGGCTACCCCCGCATCAAGCCGCCCTTCCCTGCCGTCGTCGGCCTCTACGGTTGCCCGACCATCATCAACAACGTCGAAACGCTCAGCGCCGTGCCCGCCATCATCAATGAAGGTGGCGAGGCTTACGCCAATCGCGGCACACCGAGAAACGGCGGCACGCGTTTGCTCTGCGTCGCGGGCCATGTCAACAAGCCCGGCATCTACGAAATTCCGCTCGGCATGAATATGAAAAAGTTCCTCTACGAAGTCGCGGGCGGCATTCCCAACGGGAAAAAACTCAAAGCCGTGATTCCCGGCGGCAGCTCTTGCCCGATTCTCAGTGCCGATGAAATTGATCTCCCGATGGACTACGATTCCGTCGCCAAAGCCGGCTCCATGCTTGGCTCCGGCGGCATGGTCGTCATGGATGAAGACACCTGCATGGTGGATATGGCGCGCCGCATCATGCACTTTTACGCGCACGAGTCCTGCGGCTGGTGCATTCCCTGCCGCGAAGGAACGACCTGGCTGCGCAAAATGCTCGAGCGCTTCCACGCGGGCCTCGGCCGCAGCGAAGACATTGACCTAATCGGCGAGCTCGCCAAGAACATGCTCGGCCGCACTTTCTGCCCGCTCGGCGACGCCGCTGCCTTGCCGACGATCAGCATCGTGCAGAAGTGGCGGAACGAATTTGAGGATCACTTGAACGGGCGTTGCGCGTACAACAAAGCCAGCGACGAATTGCTGCTCGGTGCGCGGTAAAAGGAATCATGGCGGAACAAAAGCTGGTTACATTCAAGATTGACGACCGCGAAGTTCAGGTGCCCGCGGGAACGCTGGTCATTGAGGCGGCTAAGCAGATCGCCACGGAAGTTCCCTCTTTCTGCTACTACCCGGGGCTTTCACTGCAAGCTGCTTGCCGCATGTGCCTCGTCGAAGTCGAAAAAATGCCGAAGCTCCAAACGGCTTGCACGCTCGTCGCTACCGAAGGCATGGTCGTTAGGACTCAGACGGACCAAATCAAGCAGGCGCGCAAGGGCGTTCTCGAATTTCTTCTGACGAATCACCCTCTCGATTGCCCCGTCTGCGACAAAGGCGGGGAGTGCGAATTGCAAGACATGGTTTTCCGCTACGGTGCGGACTCCAGCCGCTTCATCGAAGAAAAAATTCACCGTCCCGAAGAAAAGTGGTCCGAACTCGTCTACTACGACGCGCCGCGCTGCATTCTCTGCTTCCGCTGCGTGCGCGTTTGTGATGAAGGCATGGATGTGAAGGCGCTCGGCGTCGGCATGCGCGGCGCGAACTCCGTCATCATTCCCAATCGCGAAGATCATCTCGAGTGCGAAGAGTGCGGCATGTGCATTGACATCTGCCCCGTCGGCGCACTCACCAGCGGCACCTACCGCTACAAGACGCGCCCGTGGGAAATGCAATATGTCTCCACTATCTGCACGCACTGTTCGAATGGCTGCAAAACCACGCTCAGCGTGCGCAATCATGAAATTCTTCGCGCCAATAATCGCGACCTTTCCGGCATCAACGGCGACTTTCTCTGCGTGAAAGGCCGCTTCGGTTTCGATTTCACGAAACATCCCGAACGCATCAAGCAGCCGATGATTCGCCGGGCCGACAAACTTATCCCCGTTTCCTGGGAAGAAGCAGCCAGCACCGCCGCCGCGAATCTAAAGGTCATCCGCGAACTTCACGGCCCGGATTCCATCGGTTTCATCGGTTCGAATCGTACTTCGAACGAAGAAAACTATCTCTTCCAGCGCCTCGCTCGCGTCACTTTTGGCACAAACAATATTGACCATCACCGCACCGCCGACTACACAGGCCTTCTCACCGCACTCGGCGAAAACGCGAACGATTCTCTTCTCACGATGGATCAGCTCTACAAATCGAAAGCCGTTCTCCTCATCGGCAACGACCCCACGAATCAGAATCCTTTCGTTGCGTGGCAAATTCGCGCCGGTATCCGTCACAACGGCCTGAAACTTTTCATCATCAATTCACGCGACATCAAGCTGAAGCGCAAGGCGGCCCAGTTCGCCAAAGTCGTCGCAGGCCAGGAAGCCGCCGCGGTTCGTTATCTTGCCACGGGCGAAGGCCAAATCGCCGGAGCCCCCGCCGATCAATTGAACGCCCTCAAATCCGCGCTCTTCGCTGAGTCCGATGTTGCCATCGTCTTCGGCGCCGAACTCACCGGCTCCGCCATCGCCAGCGTCGTTGCGCTTGGCTCATCGCTCCCGGGCAAGACGCGCTACATGACTCTTGGCGATTACTCCAACTCGCGCGGCGCCGCCGACCTCGGCGTTCTTCCCGATCGCCTCCCGGGCTACGCTCACCTCGACCATCAAAAATCGCGCGAAGCTTTCGAACAGCTTTGGGGAGGAAAAATCCCGCAAAAGCCCGGCATGACCGCGCCGCAAATGGTCGAAGCAGCGCAAAATGGCGGCCTCAAGGCTCTTTACATCATGGGCGCGAATCCGCTCGCGCATTTCGGCACTCTTGGATTCGGCCGCGGCAAAGCCGAACTTGTCATCGTCCACGAAATGTTCATGACGGAAACCGCCAAGCAAGCCGACGTCCTCTTCCCCGCCGCTTCTGCTTACGAAAAGGACGGTACCGTTACCAATACCAGCGGCGAGATTCAACCGTTGCACAAAGCCGCCGAAGTCATGGGCGCGCGCAGTGATTTCGATTTGCTCCGCATTCTCTCGCACCAGCTCGAGAAGCAGGGTGTCGGCAAAGCGTTCCATTACAAACACGCAGCACACGTCTTCGATGAAATTCACAAAGCCGTGCCAGGTTACAACGTCGAACTCACCGGCTTGCTCACCGGCGCGGCCGAACCCGCGCAAATTGCCGTCCGACAAAACGGCCACGCCGCTTACGACGTTCCTGTCGGCCTCATCCGCCCGGCGCAGGATTCCCTTTTCACCAGCGGTACCCTCGGACGCTACTGCCAGGCCATTGAATCCGTTCCGGAGGCGCAGGCGAAATCGTGATCCAATCTCTCGTACATGCGCTGATCGCACTGGTGGAGAACTTCTGGTTCATCACAACTGTGAAGGTCGTTTTGCTTCTCTTCATCGTCCTCACGGTCAACGCCTATCTCACCTGGTTCGAGCGCAAAGTCGTTGCGCACATTCAATCCCGTTGGGGACCGCATCGCGTTGGCCCGCACGGCCTTTTGCAGCCTGCCGCCGACGGCCTGAAATTTCTCTTCAAGGAAGATCCTACGCCCGCAGGCGTGGACCGCTTTGTCTATTACCTCGCGCCGTTTCTGGCACTCGCTCTGTCTCTCACTTCGCTGGCGGTAATTCCCTTTAGTCCGAGGCCCCTCGAACTCTTTGGCCAGAAAATCTATCTCTGGATTTCGAATCCCGACATCGGCCTGCTCATTCTTTTCTCCATCACGGCGCTTAGCGTCTACGGTATCGCCCTCGCCGGATGGGCTTCCAATTCGAAATACTCGCTCCTCGGCGGCCTACGCAGCTCCGCGCAAATGGTCAGCTATGAGCTCGCCCTCACCATGTCCGTCGTCGGCGTCCTCCTCATGGCCAATACCTTCAGCTTACAGGGCATCATCGAGCAGCAGGCAAACGCCAAGAATGGCATCGGCTTTCTCGGCTGGAACATCATTGCCTGGACGAAGAACGGTCTCCTTTTTCCGCAAATTATCGGTTTCATCTGCTTTTTCACTTCAGCCATAGCCGAAACCAACCGCGCTCCGTTCGATCTTCCCGAAGCAGAATCCGAACTCGTCGCCGGCTTCCACACCGAATACGCCAGCTTCAAATTCGCTATGTTCTTCATCGCGGAATACACCGCGATGATCACCGTGTCCTGCCTAGCCACAATTCTTTTCTTCGGCGGCTGGCTCTCTCCCTTCCCTGATTGGTCTCACATGCATCCAATCCTGAACGCCCTTGCAGTCCACATCCCTAGCATCACTTTGATTCCTTTTGGCCTCTGGGTCATCTACGACGGCCTCAAATACGAAACTGTTTTCGGCAAACTCGTTCTCCCCGCCATCGGCTTCGTCATGACCGCCATCGGCGCTGGGCTCATCGCGTTCCCCACTGTCAACGAATTCATTCAACCGGTCTTTTGGTTCACCGCAAAGATTTTCGTCTTCCTCTTTTTCTATGTCTGGGCACGCGGTACGCTGCCCCGCCTCCGCTATGACCAGCTCATGAACGTCGGTTGGAAGCTCTTGCTTCCCGTTTCTATCGCAAACGTAATCGTCACGGCCGGCATCGTTCTCTGGCGGAGTCACCCGTGAGCGCCGCTCTCCTCATCTTCTTCGTCCTCGCCGGGCTCGCCGTCCTTGGCGCATTGAGCCTCGTCCTGCAAAGGCATCCGATTCACAGCGCGCTTTCGCTGATCGTCGTCATGGTCTGCCTCGCCGGACTTTATCTCCTCATGGGTGCGGAATTCATCGCTGCCGTGCAAATCATCGTCTATGGCGGCGCTATCATGGTTCTCTTCATCTTCGTCATCATGCTCTTGAACGCGGGCGAAGAAGAGCGCACCGACTTTTCCAAAATTGCCAAATTCGCGGGCCTCCCGCTCGCCCTTGCGCTAACCGCTTCCATCGCTGCCGCCATCGTCAAGCCCGCTGCAAGCATCCCAAACGCCGCGCAAGCCGTCATCCCTGGCGCCACCGCGCAAATCTCCACAATGCTCTTCAAAGAATTTGTCTATCCTTTCGAACTCACTTCGTTCCTGATCCTCGTCGCCATCATGGGTGCCCTCGTTCTAGCCCAGCGGGAGAAGAAATAGCATGGTCCCCACCCAGTATTATTTGGTCCTAAGCGCCATCCTTTTCGGTCTTGGCGCCGTGGCCTTCGTCTTCAAGCGCAACATCATCACAATTTTCATGTCCATTGAGCTGATGCTCAACGCCGTCAATCTCGCCTTCGTCGCCTTCAGCCAGGCGTTCGGCAAAGTGCAAGGCCAGGTTTTTGTTTTGTTTGTCATCGTGGTTGCGGCGGCGGAAGCTGCCGTGGGGCTCGGCATCATCATTTTGATTCAGCGCAATCGCCAGTCGCTGAACGTCGAGAAAGTGAACCTGCTCAAACTCTAAAATTATGACCGCGACCTCCATAGCCCGTCATTTCGAACGTAGTAGCCAGGCTTCTTCTTGCGTGCGGCTTGTGCCCACCGGGCTACGGAGAGAGAACTTCCTCTCATCAAGCGTTTTTTGCTCGATGAAATCTCTCTTCGATTTCAGCCTTACTTCGACAGACCAATTTGCAATTTGTCATTCCGAGCGGAGGGCCGATGGTTTTTGTCGGCCAGCAGTCGAGGAATCTCTCTTCGATTGCTGCGTTACCGAAACCGCCGGGAGTCAGGTGACTCGCGCATGACGCCAATGCTTGATCATCTCTGGATCATTCCGCTGCTGCCACTGCTTGGCGCCGCAGTGAACGGCCTCTTCGGCAAAAACTGGCCGAACAAGATCGTCAGTGCCGTCGCTCTCAACGCCACCGGCTTCTCCTTCCTCGCCGCACTCGAAGCCGTCCGCGAATTCATCTACATTCGCCACCAAGAACTCTTCCGCAAAGAATTTTTCGATTGGATCGTCGCCGGCTCCTTCCGCGCAGGCTTCGACCTCCAAATGGATCAGCTCACCGTCGTCATGGTCCTCGTCGTCACCGGCGTCGGCTTCCTCATTCACGTCTACTCCACCGGCTACATGGCGCATGAAGGCGGCTACTACCGCTTCTTTTCCTACCTCAACCTCTTCATGTTCTTCATGCTCATCCTTGTCCTCGCTGCGAACTACGTTCTGCTCTTCGTCGGCTGGGAAGGCGTCGGTCTCTCGAGTTACTTGCTCATCGGCTTCTACTTCCTGAAAAAATCCGCCTCCGACGCCGGCAAAAAAGCCTTCATCGTCAACCGCATCGGCGACTTCGGCTTCATGCTCGGTATGTTTTTGCTCTTCAAGACGTTCGGCACGCTGGACTTCACGCAACTCTTCGCCAAAGCCGAACCGTGGTCCCGTGAAGGCTGGGGCGTCTTCGGCACACTCACCGTCGCTTCCCTGCTTCTCTTTGCGGGCGCCTGCGGCAAATCCGCGCAGCTTCCGCTTTACGTCTGGCTTCCCGACGCCATGGAAGGACCCACGCCCGTCAGCGCCTTGATCCACGCCGCCACCATGGTCACCGCGGGCGTGTACGTCGTCGCGCGTTCAAGCATTCTCTTCACACATTCCGAAACCGCGATGGTCGTCGTCGCCATCGTTGGCTGCGCCACGGCATTCTTCTCCGCCACCATCGGCCTCGTGCAAACGGACATCAAGCGCGTTCTCGCTTACTCAACAGTCAGCCAACTCGGCTACATGTTCCTCGGCTGCGGAGTCGGAGCGTTCGGCGCGGGCATTTTTCACCTGATGACTCACGCCTTCTTCAAAGCGTTGCTCTTCCTCGCGGCAGGCTCCGTCATTCACGCCATGGGCGGCGAGCAGGACATGCGCCACATGGGCGGCCTCAGCAAGAAAATCAAAATCACCTACTGGACGATGCTCATCGCCACTCTGGCGATTGCTGGCTTTCCGCCACTCGCAGGATTTTTCTCCAAAGACGCAATTCTCGGCGCTGCTTTCCAAATTCCCGGCGGCCATCCGCTCTACGTCGTCGGCCTCCTCACCGCGCTTCTCACTTCGTTTTACATGTTCCGCCTGGTGTTTCTCACGTTTCACGGCCAGCAGCGCTATGACGAGCATCACGTCCACGTGCACGAATCTCCCTGGAGCATGCTCGGCCCGCTTGTTATTCTCGCCGTGCTCAGCGTGATCGGCGGCTGGATGGCCGCGCCTTCCTTCTTCCCTGGTGGTGCGGACCGTTTCGCGAGTTTCCTCGCGCCAGTCTTCGGCGCTTCGCATGAAGTCGAAGGCGCTCTCTCCGAAGCCGCCGCGCACAACCTCGAACTCACTCTCGCGGTCGTCGCCGTTGCAGCGGCGCTCATTGGCCTCGGCGTCGCCTTCTGGCTATACCTCCGCCAGCCCGGCAAGCCCGCCGAAATCGCCAAATCGCTCAAGGGTGCTTACACCACGCTCTACAATAAGTATTACGTCGACGAACTCTACGGAGCTACCTTCGTCAAACCGCTCGTCGCTCTCTCCACAAATGTCCTCTGGAAAGTGATCGATGTCGAAGCCATCGATGGCACCGTGAACGGTATCGCGAGCGGCGCTACTGCCACCGGGGACGTTACGCGACGCACGCAGTCCGGCAACACGCGCAGTTACGCCGTTTGGGTCGTGGTCGGCGCGCTCGCCGTGCTCGTTATCATCTTCTGGCCCACAATTCGAGCCATGGCGGGGGGCGCGCAATGACGCTACCCGGCCTGCTCACGAGCCTCATCCTCATTCCAACCGTTGGCGCTCTCGCCCTTCTCGTTCTTCGCGGCGACGATCACAAATTCATCAAGGGCCTCGCCCTCGGCGTCTCGGTTTTTGAATTTGCCTTCTCCCTGCTCCTGCTCCGCAAAATGGATTTCAGCATTGGGGATTACCAGCTGCAGGAAAATTTTCATTGGATCACTTCCCCGCCGATTCGCTACCACCTCGGCGTGGACGGCCTCAGCGTTTTCCTCGTCATCCTGACGACGTTCCTCACGGCGATCTCCGTCATCGCCTCCTGGAACAGCATCCATGAGCGCATCAAGGAATTTTTCGTCATGCTGCTGCTGCTCGAGGTCGGCATCGTCGGCGTCTTCCTCTATCTCAACCTTTTCCTCTTCTTCCTTTTCTGGGAA
>JACXTT010000557.1_pt1 | contig 63979 bp, 73 predicted proteins | sample 9270951 | NCBI WGS metagenome assembly JACXTT01 (sample SAMN15532306, study PRJNA645909) | rock metagenome | isolation source: weathered quartz diorite | place: Puerto Rico | collected 2017-06-21 | reverse complement strand
CCCTTCGATTTCGATTTCGTAGTCGAGGAGTTTTTGTCCGTCGACAATGGCCAGGCGGCGTTCTTCAGCCTGCGTGGCGTTGATCAGCATCCGTTTCATGGATTGCATCCTTCATCAGTTACACATGCCCTCAAGGGGCGTTGGATGCCTGGAACGACGAGCTGAACTGAGGAGGAATTGCCGGAGAACTTCGACTCACACGAGGTGTCGAAGCGTAGGCGCGTGGATGGGGACGAGGTTGTGTGTTTGTGGTTCGGCTATTAATTTGATAGCTGCTTACGCAGGTTTCACCGGGGCTGTGGGCTGATGAGTGCCAAAAAACGGGGCGAAAACGCTCCGCAGGCACACAGGTATCAGGCTCAGCAACACAAACATCTCGTTTCATTCCGCCCCCAGACGGTGGGTCTGCGGGCTTTGGGTATTCCGTATCAGTGGTTCAATTCGCAGTCTTGACCGTCCTGTTTGCGGGCCACCACAGGCGTTTGGCATGTGGTTTGCGCGCAAGGCAGAGCGGCGGCATCGACCTTCCAGCGGGTCTGTCGGTGGCGTGTGGACTAAACTCCAGACAAATCAACCACTTACAGCACGACGCTAGTGAAACACATTATAGGGGCCAATGCGTCCCTTCCCCAACCCGCGGTGAAATCAGTCACGGTCGACGAGGACAGCGGGGGACAGCGCCTGGACAACTTCCTGATGCGCCAGCTCAAAGGCGTGCCCAAGACCCATGTCTACCGCATCATCCGCAGCGGCGAGGTGCGCATCAACAAGGGCCGCGCCAGTGCCGACAGCCGGGTCGAGGCGGGTGACGTGATCCGCATCCCGCCCGTGCGGGTGTCCGAGCGTGCCGAGCAGAAAACCCAGGCCATGGCCGCGAAAGTGGCTGCTCAGGGGGCCAGCAACGCCCCGGCCAAGGATTTCCCCATCCTGTTTGAGGACGACCACGTCTTGGCCATCCTGAAACCCGCCGGCGTGGCCGTGCATGGCGGCTCGGGCGTGAGTTTTGGCGTGATTGAGCAACTGCGCATGGCCCGACCGGGCACCCCTTTTCTGGAACTGGTGCACCGGCTGGACCGGGAAACCAGCGGCATTTTGCTGGTGGCCAAAAAGCGCAGTGCCCTGAAAAACCTGCAGGACCAGTTCCGTGAGCGTGAAACCGGCAAGACCTACCTGGCCATGGTGCTGGGGCAGTGGCCCACCAATAAGAAGGTGCTGGACAAGTCTCTGCACAAATACCTGCTGGCCGATGGCGAGCGCCGCGTCAAGGTGGTGGCCAAGGACGACCCGGACGCCATGCCCTCGCTGACCTTGGTCAAGGTGCTGGGCTCTACCCCTGCGCCTGCTGTCAAAGAGGGTGCCAAGCCCTATTCGCTGCTGGAAGTCACCATCAAGACCGGGCGCACCCACCAGATTCGCGTGCACCTGGCGTCGGAGGGCATGCCCATCGTGGGCGACGACAAATACGGCGACTTTGAGCTGAACAAGGCGCTGGCGCGCAGCACCGCGGGCCCGGTGCTCAAGCGCATGTTTCTGCACGCCTGGCGCTTGCACTGCACCCATCCGTTCACCGGAAAGCGGTTGCGGCTGCAGGCCGACCTGCCGGACGATTTGGCGCAGTTTGCCGGGCAATTGCTGCCAGGCGCCATGGCCGCAGCGACCCCGTTGGCGCCATAGCCTTGTATTTTTGCCCCTGCGCGCCGCCCGATTTGCATAACCCTGGAAAATCCTGCTCCATGCCCAGCACCACCGCCGTTACGCGTCCCCGCCAGTTTGACCTGATCGCCTTCGATTGGGATGGCACCCTGTTTGACTCCACCGCCATCATCACGCGCTGCATCCAGTTGGCTGTGGCCGATGTAGGCGGCAAGGTGCCCAGCGACCAGCAGGCTTCCTATGTCATCGGTCTGGGCCTGATGGAGGCGCTGGCCCATGCGGCCCCGGATGTGCCGCGCGAGAAGTACCCGCTGCTCGGTGCGCGTTACAAGCACCACTACGGCGCGCACCAGAGCGATATCAGTTTGTTTGGCGGTGTGCTGGCCTTGCTGGCCGACCTCAAGGAACGCCAGCACCTGCTGGCTGTTGCCACCGGCAAAAGCCGCAAGGGCCTGGACGAGGCGCTGCACGCGGTCGAGTTGCGTGGCCTGTTCCATGGCTCGCGTACCGCCGACGAGACAGCCGGCAAGCCGCATCCCCTGATGCTGCAGGAGCTGATGGCCGAATTCGGCGTAGCCCCCGAGCGCGTGCTGATGGTGGGGGACACCACGCACGACTTGCAGATGGCGCTCAACGCGGGTTGCGCCAGTGTGGGGGTGAGCTATGGTGCGCATGAGCCGGACGCCTTTGCCTCCCTGAAGCCCCGCTTTGTGGCCCATTCGGTGGCTGAGCTGCATGCCTGGATGCGGGACCATGCCTGAGATGCACCGGCTGACGGACATGCAGACGCCGTCGCAGGCGATTGCGCTGTGCAACTCGCAGGACCTCGTCAACAGCGGCGAGGCCGTGCCGTTTGACGTGATTTACTGCGGCCAGACCTGCATGGCCTTTGCCATACGCTACCAGGGGGTGGCCTATGCCTACCTCAACCGCTGCAGCCATGTGCCCATGGAAATGGACTACCAGCCCAACCGTTTTTTTGACCTGACCGGCCATTGGCTGATCTGTGCCACCCACGGCGCCATGTACAGCCCGCAAACCGGGCAATGCCGTGGTGGCCCCTGCCGTGGCGGCCTGGTCAAGATTGCGTTGACCGAACATGACGGCGTAGTGCACTGGCATACTGACCCTTACCTGAAACCTGTTGAATTTTCCCAATGACCGAATCAAATATTCCGGAAACCACCGTGGACAGTGCGCAAGACGCTACAAAAAACGAAGCAACCCATTGGGAGCGGGCGACGCTGGAAAAACTCGCCATGGCAGCTCTGGTGGAGCAGCGCACGGCGCGGCGCTGGCGCAACGGCATACGCCTGGCCTGGCTGCTGTTTCTGGCGACGCTGGTGTGGCTGGGCTTTGAACGTGGAGGCCCCAGCGCCGATGTGTCCAAGCCGCATACCGCGGTGGTCGAGATCAAGGGCGAGATTGCCTCCGGTGGTGAGGCCAGCGCGGACCTGATCGTGGCCGCCGTGCGCAGCGCCTTTGAGGACAGCGGCGCACAGGCCGTGGTGCTGTTGATCAACTCCCCCGGCGGCAGCCCGGTACAGGCCGGCATCATCAATGACGAGATCGTGCGCCTCAAGACCCTGCACCACAAGCCGGTGTATGCGGTGGTGGAGGAAACCTGTGCCTCTGCGGCGTACTACATTGCGGTGGCTGCGGACAAGATCTTTGTCGACAAGGCTAGCATCGTGGGTAGCATCGGTGTGCTGATGGACGGCTTTGGCTTCACCGGCCTGATGGACAAGCTGGGCGTGGAACGGCGCCTCATGACGGCCGGTGAAAACAAGGGCTTCATGGACCCGTTCAGCCCGCAGACGGAAAAGCAGCGCGTGTTTGCGCAGGCCATGCTGGACCAGATTCACCAGCAATTCATCACCGTGGTCAAAACCGGACGCGGCAAGCGCCTGAAGGAAACGCCGGAAACCTTCAGTGGCCTGTTCTGGACCGGCCAGCAGGCGATCGAGCTGGGCCTGGCCGACCAACTCGGCAACCTGGACTATGTGGCGCGTGAAGTGGTCAAGGCTGAAGACATCGTGGACTACACGCGCCGCGACAATGTGGCCGAGCGCCTGGCCAAACGCTTTGGTGCGGCGGTTGGCGAGTCCGCCATGCACAGCCTGCAACGCCTGCCTGCGCTGCGTTAACACCGAGACAGGGCGCGCTTAGCGCCCGATGGCAAACACCGTGGGTGTGGCGTTGTCCAGCGCCCAGGTCTGGTGCTTCCAGTGCTTCGCCGTGCCGCTGTGGCAACGGGCGTTTGCCAGTGTCAGTCCGCTCGCGGTGGCCAGACGGGTGTTGTGCTGCAGCGTTTGCAACAGTGTCTGCAGCAGGGCCGCATTGCGGTAGGGGGTCTCGATAAAGAGCTGGGTTTGCCCGGTCTTCAGCGCCAGTGACTCCAGTTCCCGTATGCGCGACGCGCGCTCGGCGGGTGTGGCGGGGATGTAGCCCACAAACGCGAAGTTTTGACCATTCAGCCCGCTGGCCGCCAGGGCCAGCAGCAACGACACGGGTCCGACCAGGGGCACAACCGGAATGCCCAGATCGTGCGCGGCCCGCACCACGGAAGAGCCGGGGTCGGCCACGGCCGGCATGCCGGCTTCGCTGACCAGGCCCATGTCGGAGCCGTCCACGGCGGCCTGCAACAGGGGCTTTGCATCAAAGCCACCCTGGTGGTCGCCTTTTTTATGCACCTCGCGCGGCAGTTCCTGCAACTGCATGGCCTGGATAGGTGCGCACAGCGGGTAGGCCTCGCCCACGCGCTTGAGGTAGGCGCGCGTGGATTTTGCGTTTTCGCAGACCCAGTGCTGCAGGCGGGCTGCGGTTTGCAGCGTGCCGGCGGGCATGGATTGGTCCAGAGCCGTCTGGCTGTCGCAGCCAAAGTCCAGTGGTGCGGGCACCAGGTACAGCGTGCCCGTGGTCATGGGGTTCCAGTGCCCAGCAAGGCGACACCGGCCGCGCGCAGCATGGCACTGGTGCGGATCAGCGGCAGGCCGACCAAAGCCGTGGGGTCGTCATTGTCGATGCGCTCCAGCAGTGCAATGCCCAGGCCCTCACTCTTGGCACTGCCGGCGCAGTCGTAGGGTTGCTCGGCCTGCAGGTAGTTTTCAATTTCCGCATCGCTCAGGTGGCGAAACACCACCTTCACCGGCGCCAGCGCCTGCTGGCAAAAGCCGCTGTGCTGGCAGACCACGGCCACCGCGGTTTGAAAAATCACCGTCTTGCCACGCATCTGGCGCAGCTGTTCTACTGCGCGCGCGTGGGTGCCGGGCTTGCCCAGGGGCAGGCCATCGAGATCGGCAACCTGGTCTGAACCAATCACCACATGGTTGGGAAAGCGGGCTGCCACGGCCTGGGCCTTGGCCAGTGCCAGGCGCACGGCCAGATCGGCCGGGCGTTCGCCGGGCAGGGGTGTTTCGTCGACATGCGGGGACTCCACGCTGAACGGGATGCGCAAACGCTCCAGCAGCGTGCGCCGGTAGGCGGAGGTGGAGCCCAGTATGAGTTTTTTGGGGGAGGTATCTGGCATGGTGCGATTCTCTTACACTGCGCGCATGAAACACGAATATGCAGCACGACACCTGCCGATTGCGGCGTTTGCCCAGGCCGGGGCAGACCTGGTGGGCGAAGAACGCCTGGCACACTTTGTGCGCCTGCTGGATGAAACCTGCGGGCTGGGCGCCGAAACCCTGGTGTCCTACGCGGTGCACGGTTCCATGCGGGTTGATGCAGCCGGTGTGGACGAGCCCTGGCTGCACCTCGAAGCCGAAGCCGTACTGCCCCTGACCTGCCAGCGCTGCCTGGGGCCGGTCGATGTGCCGGTGTCCTTTGCACGCGATTTCCGTTTTGTGGCCACCGAAGCCCTGGCCGAGGTGGAGGATGAAGAATCCGAAGAAGATGTGCTGGTTTTGAGCAAAAGCTTTGACCTGCTGGAGCTGGTCGAGGACGAATTGCTCATGGCCATGCCTGCGGTGCCCAAGCACGACACCTGCCCCCAGGCCATCAAACTGCAGGCGGTAGACCCGGATTTTGTCGATGCGCCTGCGGAAAAGCCCAATCCCTTTGCCGTACTGGAACAGCTCAAGAAGGGCGCCAAATAGGGCGCTTGCCGGATGGGGCCTGTTTGGGCTATAATCTGAGGCTTCGCGCGTCAATCCTTCTATGGCTTGCGTCGCGTTTTTACCAACCCTAATGTGTTGCAACCTGTGCAGCACCCTTGCCCAGGAGCCAATCATGGCCGTTCAACAAAACAAAAAGTCTCCTTCCAAGCGCGGTATGCACCGTTCGCACAATGCCCTGGACGTTCCTGGCATTGCCGTGGAACCCACCACCGGTGAAACCCACCTGCGTCACCACATCAGCCCCACCGGTTTCTACCGTGGCCGCAAGGTGCTGAAGACCAAATCCGAAGCCTGAACCTAGCCGTTCACGCCAAGCCCGAAGCTGCAGACTCTGTGGCGACGGGCTTTTCTCATTTCTGGGCGTCCTGTTTTGACTAATTCCGTTTGTTTTGGGGTGTCTTGCCCATGATTACGATTGCTGTGGACTGCATGGGGGGCGACCATGGCCCCCAAATCACCTTGCCGGCTTGCCGGAATTTCCTGGACCACAACGCCGACGCTGCGTTGATTCTGGTCGGTTTGCCCGATGCGCTGGCGGGTTTTTCCCATCCGCGGGCGCGCATCGTGACGGCCAGCGAGGTCGTGGCGATGGACGATCCGCTTGAAATTGCATTGCGCAAGAAGAAGGACTCGTCCATGCGTGTGGCGATCCAGCAGGTCAAGGACGGCCAGGCGCAGGCGGCTGTGTCGGCGGGCAATACCGGTGCCCTGATGGCGATTTCGCGCTACATTCTCAAAACCATGGATGGCATTGAGCGGCCCGCCATTGCGGCCCAGATTCCCAATGCCCTGGGTGGCGCCACCACAGTGCTGGACCTGGGTGCCAATGTGGACTGCACGGCGGAACACCTGCTGCAATTTGCCGTGATGGGTTCGGCCCTGGTGTCGGTGCTCAACAATGACGCCTCGCCCTCCGTGGGATTGCTCAATATTGGTGAAGAAGTCATCAAAGGTAATGAAGTCATCAAAAAAGCAGGTGAATTGCTTCGTTCTGCTGCTAACTCCGGAGATTTGAATTTTTTCGGCAATGTCGAGGGCAACGATATCTTCAAGGGCCATGTCGACATCGTGGTGTGCGACGGTTTTGTCGGCAATGTGGCACTGAAGACCAGCGAAGGCCTGGCCGGCATGATCGGTGGCTTTTTGAAGGCTGAGTTTTCCAAGAACATTTTTACCAAAATGGCGGCAATTGCTGCTTATTCGGTATTAACTGCGTTGAAAAATCGCGTTGATCATCGTCGCTACAACGGTGCGGCCTTGCTGGGCCTGCGTGGATTGGTGTTCAAGAGCCACGGCTCGGCCGATGCGCTGGCGTTCGGGAACGCTTTGAACCGGGCGTATGATGCAGCCCGAAACAACTTGCTTGACCGCGTTCAGGTCCGCATTGCCCACGCTGCGCCGTTACTGGCGCCCGTGGAAGTGGTGCAGTAATCTGGGCGGGTGTCACCCACCCCATCCATGAGACGTTTTTCGCGAATTACCGGCACCGGCAGCTTTGTGCCTGAGCGTAGGCTCAGCAATGCGGATCTGGTGGCCGAACTGGCTGCCCAAGGTGTGGAAACCTCCGACGAATGGATCGTGGAGCGCACCGGCATCCGGGCGCGCCACTTCGTTGCCGACGGTGTCTACAGCAGCGACCTGGGCCTGGAAGCGGCCAAGAACGCCCTGCAGGCAGCCGGCCGTTCCGCACAGGACATCGACCTGATCATCGTCGCCACGTCCACGCCGGACATGGTGTTCCCGTCCACCGCCTGTATTCTGCAGAACAAGCTGGGCGCCAATGGCGGCGCGGCCTTTGACGTGCAGGCCGTGTGCAGCGGCTTTGTCTACGCCCTGACGGTGGCCGATTCCATGATCAAAACCGGAGCGGCCAACCGCGCGCTGGTGGTGGGCGCCGAGGTCTTTTCCCGCATTCTCGATTTCAAGGACCGCACCACCTGCGTGTTGTTTGGCGATGGCGCCGGCGCCGTGGTGCTGGAGGCGTCTGACACCCCCGGCATTCTGGCCAGCGATTTGCATGCCGATGGCAAGCACGTGGGCATTCTGTGCGTGCCAGGCCATGTGTCGGGTGGACAGATTCTGGGCGATCCTTTGCTCAAGATGGACGGGCAAGCCGTCTTCAAACTGGCCGTGGGCGTGCTCGAAGACGCCGCCCGCGCCACGCTGGCCAAGGCAGGCAAGACTGAGGCCGATATCGACTGGCTGATTCCGCACCAGGCCAATATCCGCATCATGCAAAGCACGGCCAAGAAGCTCAAGCTGCCGATGGACAAGGTGGTGGTCACGGTGGACCAGCACGGCAATACCTCGGCCGCATCGATTCCGCTGGCGCTGGACTGGGCGGTGCGCAACGGTAAGGTCCAACCGGGCCAGACCCTCATGCTTGAAGGCGTGGGCGGCGGCTTCACCTGGGGTGCGGTGCTCCTGAATTTATAGCTGCTTGCGCACATTCCATCTGCTTCAACGGCACTTTTGATAGAAATTTCCATGAAACCGTTTGCTTTTGTATTTCCCGGACAAGGCTCCCAGTCGGTTGGCATGCTGGACGCCTGGGGTGACCATCCCGTGGTGGCCCAGACGCTGGCCGAGGCCTCTCAGGCGCTGGGCGAAGATGTGGCCCAACTGATCCATGAAGGCCCCAAAGAGGCCCTGGCGCTGACCACCAATACCCAGCCGGTGATGCTGGTGGCCGGTGTGGCGGCCTACCGTGTCTGGATGTCGGAAGTGGGCGTGGCGCCCGCCGCCGTAGCCGGGCACTCGCTGGGCGAGTACTCCGCGCTGGTGGCCGCCGGTGTCCTGACACTGGCCCAGGCCGCGCCGCTGGTGCGCCTACGCGCCCAAGCCATGCAGGAAGCGGTGCCCGTGGGCATGGGCGCCATGGCGGCAATTTTGGGTATGGATGCTACTAAAGTGATAGCTGGCTGCGCAGAAGTGACGGGGGCTTTTGGCCCCAACAGCCCTGAAATTGTGGAAGCGGTCAACTTCAACGATCCGTCCCAGACCGTGATCGCCGGCAGCAAGGCGGCGGTGGACAAGGCCTGCGAGCTGCTCAAGGCCAATGGCGCCAAGCGCGCCTTGCCCCTGCCGGTGTCCGCGCCGTTCCATTCCAGCCTCATGAAGCCCGCTGCCGAAAAGCTCAAGGAACGCCTGGAGGCTATCGAACTGGGGGCGCCGCAAATCGCGCTGGTCAACAATATTGATGTGACCGTGGAAATGGATGCAGACCGCATTCGCGATGCTCTGTACCGCCAGGCTTTTGGCCCGGTGCGCTGGGTGGAGTGTGTGCAGGCCATCAAGGCGCGAGGACTGACCACCGTGGTGGAATGCGGCCCCGGCAAGGTGCTGGCTGGTATGGTCAAGCGTATTGATGCAGAGATGAATGGCTTGCCGCTGTTTGATCCGGCCAGTCTGAAGGAAGTGCAAGGAGCCCTCGCATGAGCGAAGTGAAGTTTGAAGGCCAGGTGGCCCTGGTAACCGGCGCATCGCGCGGTATTGGCGCGGCGATTGCGCTGGAGTTGGCCCGCAAAGGCCTCAAGGTCATCGGCACGGCCACGACCGACGCAGGTGCGGCCAAGATCCAGGAGACCCTGTCGGCCTTTCCGGGCTGTGCCGGCCGCACGCTCAATGTGACGGATGGCGCTGCGGGCGACGCCCTCATCGACGCCATCGTCAAAGAGCACGGCGGTGTGCAGGTACTGGTCAACAATGCTGGCATCACCCGCGACACCTTGGCCATGCGCATGAAGGATGACGACTGGGATGCCGTGCTGGACACCAACCTCAAAGGTGTGTTCCGCCTGAGCCGCGCCGTGATGCGCCCGATGATGAAGCAGCGCTATGGCCGCATCATCAGCATCACGTCGGTGGTGGGGGCTTCCGGCAATCCGGGCCAGGCGAATTACGCGGCGGCCAAGGCCGGTGTGGCGGGCATGACCCGTGCGCTGGCGCGTGAACTCGGCTCGCGTAACATCACGGTCAACTGCATTGCACCGGGCTTTATCGAGACCGACATGACAGCGCACCTGCAGGAAGGCCAACAAAAAGCCCTGCTGGACCAGATTCCGCTGGGCCACCTGGGCAAGCCGGCCGACATTGCACATGCCGTGGCTTATCTGGCCTCGCCCCAGGCCGGTTACGTGACGGGGCAGGAGCTGCACGTCAACGGCGGTATGTACATGTAAGCCATTCCAAATCAGCCGATTGGTCCGTTCGGTGACCCGGCTAGGGGGCGACCTCTAGCGCGGGTAAAATCTCGGATTCTTTTACAACCCTCAGAGGGAACCCATGAGCGATATCGAAGTACGCGTCAAAAAAATCATTGCCGAGCAACTCGGTGTTGAAGAGTCTCAAGTCACCAACGAAAAAGCCTTCGTGGCCGATCTGGGTGCCGACTCTCTGGACACGGTGGAACTGGTGATGGCCCTGGAAGACGAGTTCGGAATCGAGATTCCCGACGAAGACGCAGAAAAAATCACCACGGTGCAAGCCGCGATCGATTACGCCAACACCCACAAGAAAGCCTAAGGGCTAAGCGCCTATGTCCCGTCGCCGCGTCGTTGTTACAGGTTTGGGTTGCGTCAGTCCCGTAGGCAATACGGTGGCTGAGGCTTGGTCCAATGTGATTGCCGGCAAATCCGGTATCGGACCCATTAGCAAGTTTGATGCGTCGGCCTTTGCCTGCAAGATTGCCGGCGAGGTGCGTGACTTCAATCTGGAGTCTTACATGACTTCCAAAGAAGCGCGCACGATGGACACCTTCATTCACTATGGCATTGCTGCTGCAGTGCAGGCCGTGGTTGATTCCGGCCTGCCGACCGGCGAGGCATTGGGTGAAGAAGATGCAACCCGCGTGGGCTGTTTGATCGGCTCGGGCATCGGTGGCTTGCCACTGATCGAGGAAACCCACGCCGAACTCACCAACCGCGGCCCGCGGCGTATTTCGCCATTTTTTGTGCCGGCATCCATCATCAACATGACGGCCGGCCATGTGTCCATGCGGTTTGGCTTCAAGGGCCCCAATCTCGCCATCGTGACGGCCTGTACCACTGGCCTGCATTGCATTGGCGAAGCTGGGCGCATGATCGAGTATGGCGATGCAGATGTGATGATTGCAGGCGGCTCCGAAGCCACGGTGTCGCCGCTGGGCATTGGCGGCTTTGCCGCCATGCGTGCCCTGAGCACGCGCAACGACGATCCCGCCACGGCTTCCCGCCCCTGGGACAAGGACCGCGACGGCTTTGTGCTGGGCGAGGGCGGCGGCGTGATGGTGCTCGAAGAGTACGAACACGCCAAGGCACGCGGTGCCAAGATTTACGCCGAGTTGGCGGGTTTTGGCATGAGTGCCGATGCCGGTCACATGACCGCGCCGAATATGGACGGCCCGCGCCGTGCCATGGTGAACGCCATGCGCAACGCCGGGGTCAATGCGGACCAGGTCAACTACCTCAACGCCCATGGCACCTCCACCCCCTTGGGTGATATCAACGAATCCAATGCCATCAAGGCGGCCTTGGGTGCGCATGCAAGCAAAGTGGTGGTCAATTCCACCAAGTCCATGACCGGTCACCTGCTGGGTGGCGCGGGTGGACTGGAGTCGGTCTTTACCGTGCTCGCCGTGCACCACCAGAAGAGCCCGCCCACCATCAACATCTTCAACCAGGACCCCGAATGCGACCTGGATTACTGTGCCAACACGGCGCGTGACATGCGCATCGATGTGGCCGTGAAGAACAACTTTGGTTTTGGCGGAACCAACGGGACCCTGGTCTTCAAACGGGTCTGACAGGTAGCCCCAAGGCGCCTGCGCATGCATCTCCCCCCCGCAGCCAGCCACCGCATTGCGCGGTCGCGCTGGCACTTGCGCACCATTCTTCTGTTGTGGGGCACGGGGATCACTGCAGCCCTCTGGTTTGCAAAGGGGCAGTCGTGGGCACCTGCATCCTTGGCTGCCGTGCTTGCCAGCCTGGTAGTGGCGTTGCCCGCACTGTTGTCCTGGCGCCAGACCCCGCAAGGCTTGTTGCAATGGGACGGCCAACGCTGGTACTGGACCCGGGGCGACGACAGCGCAGCCTGCCAACTCACGCCGGTGCTCGATTTTCAAAATACCCTGCTGGTACGCTTGCAGGACGTCTCAGGGCGACGGCAATGGCTCTGGCTGGAGGCACGCGCCGCTGCGCCATGGGCATGGCTGGCGTTGCGTCGTGCCGTGTTTGGCAGCCAGCGCCTGCACCGGGCGGATGACAGGCAGGCCCCATCCCGCGATGGACTGCAGGAAGGGGATCTGGCGTGAGCAGCTTGCCCGCCACGGCCCAGGATTCCGACCTGGTACTGGTCGAACGCACCGTGGCGGGGGACCAGCGGGCCTATGGGCTGCTGGTCCTGAAATACCAGCGGCGTATCCAGCGCCTGATCGGACGCATGGTGCGCGATGTGGATCTGGTGGAGGATATTGCCCAGGAAACCTTCATCCGGGCCTACCGGGCCCTGCACCAGTTCCGCGGCGATGCGCAGTTTTATACCTGGCTGTACCGCATTGCGGTGAATACCGCCAAGAAGTCCTTGCTGGAATTGAAGCGGGCCCCCACCGTCTCCGAGAGTTTTCTGGCCAGCGATGACGACGATGAAACTTCCTGGCGAAAAAATGAACCAATCAGCGAAGAAAGCCCGGAGTCCGTGCTGGCGGCCAAGGAAATTGCGGCCGTGGTTAATGCGGCCATGGACGAGTTGCCGGAGGATTTGAAACAGGCGGTGACCTTGCGCGAGATTGAAGGTTTGAGTTACGAAGAGATTGCTGTTGCCATGGATTGCCCCATTGGCACGGTACGGTCGCGGATATTCCGTGCACGCGAATCAATTTCCAGCAAGGTCAAGCCCCTGCTGGAAAAACAGACCGGCAAACGCTGGTAAGGACGGGCCCCATGAAAAACCACAGCCCCCTGTCTACCGAAACGCTCTCGGCGCTGGCCGATGGCCGGCTGGATTCTGGCCAACCGGAAGCTTTGACCCATATTCTGGCAGACCCACAAGCCCTGCAAACCTGGCACCTGTACCACATGGTGGGTGACGTGCTGCGCAGTGAGGCGCTGGCGCCGTCCGTCCGTGATCTTGCGTTCTGGGAGCGGTTGGAGGTGCAACTGGCAGAGGAAATGGTATCGCCTGCACCCGCAGTCGATGCCGTTGCTCGGCAGGTGCCAGGTCGCCTGACAGCTGCCAATGCGCCGGTTTTGCGCTGGCAGTGGGTGGCGGGGCTGGCCTTCGCTACTTTGGCTGGCGTGGTGGGCTCCGGCATGTGGAACCGCGTGGCTCCGGAGACTGATGCGGCGCTGGCGGCTGCGCCCGCAGTACAGCCTGCGTTGCCCCAGTTGGTGGCTGTTGACACTGCCAACGAAACCATGATCCGCGACCCCCAGCTGGATGCCCTGATGGCTGCGCATCAGCAACTCGGCGGGCATTCGGCCTTGCAGATGCCGTCGGGCTTTTTGCGCAATGCCACTTTTGAGAGGCCGGTGCGGTGAGTTCTGTCATGCGTTGGGCCGCTCTGGGCTTGGCCGGGATACTGGCTGCGTTGACGTGGCCGGTGATGGCCCAATCGGCAGCAGTCGATGCCCCGATCAACGTCTGGCTGATGCGTTTGCACGAGGCGTCGCGCCAACGTACCTATACCGGCACCTTCGTGGTGTCGGCCGGCGGCAATATGGCCAGCGCCCGAATCTGGCATATCTGCGACGGCACGCAGCAAATGGAGCGGGTGGAGTCGTTGAGCGGTACGCCGCGTTCCACCTTCCGGCGCAATGACCAGGTCGTCACTTTTTTCCCGCAGAGCAAGCTGGCAGTGACCGAGAACCGCGAGTCGCTGGGCCTGTTTCCCAATCTGTTGAAATCGGGTGACTCCACGATTGCCGAGTTCTACCAACTCAAACCGCTGTCGCCGGAACGTATCGCTGGGCTGGATGCCGACGTAGTGCAACTGTTACCCAAAGACAACCTGCGTTATGGCTACCGTGTGTGGAGTGAGAAAAAGTCAGGTCTGGTGGTGCAATTGCAGACGCTGGACCTGGACGGCAAGGTGCTGGAGCAGGCCGCATTTTCCGAGCTGCAGCTCGACGCCCCTGTCAGCGGCGCTAAGCTCGCGCAGATGATGGGGCATACCGAAGGCTATCGGGTGGAGCATCGCGACATGCAAAAGACCACGGCGGAAGCGCAGGGCTGGAGCATGCACACGGCAGTCGCTGGTTTTCAGCCCAAGGGCTGCTACAAGCGCCCGGTGGCAGCGCTGGCGGGTGCGACGGGGAGTACCGACAACACCATGCAGTGGATGTTCTCCGATGGGCTGGCGACCGTATCGTTGTTTGTAGAGGCCTTTGATAGCCGCCGCCATGTGCGCGAGGGTGCCAGCGACATGGGCGGTGCCACCCACACCCTGACGCGCCATGCGGGCGACTGGTGGATTACTGCCGTCGGCGAAGTGCCGCTTGCCACGTTAGGGCTGTTCGCCCGGGGACTGGAGCGCAAAAAATAGGATGCCACGGAGTGGCCAGTGCCACCGATGGACTGTGTAGTGACTTTGCTTTGGATGAAAGACCACGATGAAATATGCGATGACGACTAAATCTGTACGTGTCCTTGGCTTGGCGATGGCCTTGGGCGTGACGGCTCTGGGAACGGTGTTGCCAGTGCAGCCCGCCCTGGCCCAAACGCGCGTGTTGCCGGACTTCACCGACTTGGTGGAGCAGGTGGGGCCCTCGGTGGTCAATATCCGCACCCTGGAAAAGGCGGTGACCCGCTCGCCGCAGGGTATGCCCAATGACGAGGAAATGCTGGAGTTCTTCCGGCGTTTCGGCCTGCCCATTCCGAATATCCCGAAGCAGGCGCCGCGCCAGAACCGGCCCCAGCCCCAGGAGGAAGATCAGCCGCGTGGTGTGGGCTCGGGCTTCATCCTGTCGTCCGACGGTCTGATCATGACCAACGCACACGTCGTGGACGGTGCCGACGAAGTGCTGGTCACACTGACGGACAAGCGTGAATTCAAGGCCAAGATCATCGGCGCGGACAAGCGTACCGATGTGGCGGTCGTCAAGATCGAAGCCACCGGCCTGCCGGCTGTCAAGGTGGGCGATGTCAGCCGCCTCAAAGTGGGTGAATGGGTCATGGCGATCGGCTCGCCCTTTGGGCTCGAAAACACGGTCACGGCAGGCATCGTCAGCGCGAAGCAGCGCGACACGGGAGACTACCTGCCCTTCATCCAGACCGATGTAGCCATCAATCCGGGCAACTCCGGCGGCCCGCTGATCAATATGCGCGGTGAAGTGGTGGGCATCAACAGCCAAATCTACTCCCGCTCGGGCGGCTTCATGGGCATCTCGTTTGCCATCCCCATGGACGAAGCGGTGCGCGTGAGTGACCAGTTGCGCAGCGCCGGGCGCGTGTCGCGCGGGCGCATTGGCGTGCAGATCGACCAGGTCAGCAAGGAAGTGGCCGAGTCGATCGGTCTGGGCAAGCCCATTGGCGCCCTGGTGCGCGGAGTGGAGGCGGGTTCGCCAGCCGAGAAAGCGGGTGTGGAGGCGGGCGACATCATCACCAAGTTCGATGGCAAGACGATAGACAAGTCCAGCGACCTGCCGCGCGTCGTGGGCGGCACCAAGCCCGGTACGCGCAGCACCATCACGGTGTTCCGCCGCGGGGCTAGTAAGGACCTGAACGTGACCATAGCCGAGATCGAGGCCGACAAGCCGCTGGCCAAGACATTCGGGCGGGAGGACAAGCCCAAGGCGTCAACGTCGGGACAGGCGTTCGGTCTGGCAGTGAGTGAACTGACGGATGCCCAGAGAAAAGAATCCAATCTCAAGGGCGGCGTGAAGGTCGAGGCCGCAGTGGACGCCGCAGCGCGCGCGGGCCTGCATGAAGGCGACATCATTCTGTCGCTGGCCAATACCGAGGTGGCTTCGGTCAAGGAATTCGATGCAGCCGTTGCCAAGCTCGACAAGAGCAAGCCCTTCAACGTGTTGTTCCGACGCGGCGAGTGGACCCAGTACGCGGTGATCCGCCCGGGGCGCTGAAGGCAGCTAAACCCCTAAACCACAGTGGCCTAAGGGGTTGCTCCGCGCCGTCTGCCGAAAATATATTTTTTTCTGGCGGCGCTCCTTCTATGTTTGTAATCGCTAACTTTTTGAGACTGTATTCGGTTTTAGGTAGAATACGAGGCTTGACGCGACCATTATGGGTATAAAGCTGGGCGCAAAGTCCATGATATGGGATGGTAATGGCTCCCCCACAGCCGATCCACAGATCGCCCACAAGTTGTCCAGAAGGTCATGCACCTATTTTGTGGATAAGTTGTGAGTAAGTGGATTGTTGTTGGCTTGCAACTTCGCCGCAAAGCCATTTTTTCGGCTGTGCACCCCAGACTTTTTGCCTACAATGAAGTTCCAACTTTCGCAGTTGCCAAATGATTGTTGGTTCAGGGCGCGTCATCAACCGACGCGCCCTTTTTTCTTGCCTGCTCGTTTTAATTCAATCACTTGAAGCTCTTCGTTGATGAATCACATCAGAAATTTCTCCATCATTGCCCACATTGATCATGGCAAGTCCACGCTGGCCGACCGCTTGATCCAGCGCTGCGGAGGACTCGAAGCACGCGAGATGGAAGCGCAGGTGCTGGACTCGATGGACATCGAGAAAGAGCGTGGGATAACCATCAAGGCACAGACCGCAGCGCTGCACTACAAGGCCAAAGATGGACAAGTCTACAACCTCAACCTGATCGACACACCGGGGCATGTGGACTTCTCTTATGAAGTGAGCCGCTCGCTGTCCGCATGCGAAGGTGCGCTGCTGGTGGTGGATGCCTCGCAGGGTGTGGAAGCGCAGACCGTGGCCAACTGCTACACCGCACTGGACTTGGATGTGGAAGTGCTGCCCGTACTCAACAAGATTGACCTGCCTAACGCCGACCCGGACAACGCGCGCAGCGAAATTGAAGACGTGATCGGCATCGATGCGACCGACGCGATTGTGTGCTCTGCCAAAACCGGCCTGGGCATCGACGACATTCTGGAAATGATCGTGGCCAAGGTGCCGGCACCCAAGGGCAATCCTGACGGCCCGTTGCGTGCCATGATCATTGACAGCTGGTACGACAGCTTCGTCGGTGTGGTGATGCTGGTGCGGGTGGTCGATGGCCGCCTTGCCAAGGGCGAACGCATCAAGATGATGGCGTCTGGTGCGATGTACAACGCCGACAATGTGGGCGTGTTCACCCCCGCCAACCAGCCGCGCCAGTCGCTGGAAGCGGGCGAGGTGGGTTACATCATTGCCGGCATCAAGGAATTGCAGGCCGCTAAGGTGGGTGACACCGTGACGCTGGTCAAGGCTGGCACGGGGGGCGCGGCCTTTACCGCGACCGAGCCACTGCCCGGCTTCAAGGAAATCCAGCCGCAGGTGTTTGCCGGCCTGTACCCGACGGAAGCCAGCGAGTACGACTCGCTACGCGACGCGCTGGAAAAGCTCAAACTCAACGATGCTTCTCTGCATTACGAACCGGAAGTCTCGCAGGCGCTGGGCTTTGGCTTTCGCTGCGGTTTCCTGGGCCTGTTGCACATGGAAATCGTGCAGGAGCGGTTGGAGCGCGAGTTCGACCAGGATCTGATCACCACTGCGCCCAGCGTGGTGTACGAGGTGATGACCAACGACGGCACCGTCACCATGGTGGAGAATCCGTCCAAGATGCCCGAAGTCGGCAAGACTGCCGAAATTCGTGAGCCCATCGTCACCGTGCATCTCTACATGCCGCAGGAGTATGTGGGTGTGGTGATGACGCTGGCTAATCAGAAGCGCGGTGTGCAGATGAACATGGCCTACAAAGGCCGCCAGGTGGTGCTGACCTATGAGATGCCGCTGGGCGAGATCGTGCTGGACTTCTTCGACAAGCTCAAGAGTGTCAGCCGCGGCTACGCCTCCATGGACTACGAGTTCAAGGAATTCCGCGCGTCCGACGTGGTGAAGGTGGACATTCTGCTCAACGGCGACAAGGTCGATGCGCTGTCCATCATCGTGCACCGCAGCCAGAGCCAGTACCGCGGCCGGGCGGTGGTGGGCAAGATGCGCGAGATCATTTCGCGCCAAATGTACGACGTCGCGATCCAGGCCGCCATCGGGGCCAACATCATTGCGCGTGAGACAATCAAGGCCCTGCGCAAAAACGTGCTGGCCAAGTGCTACGGTGGTGATATTTCCCGTAAACGCAAACTTCTCGAAAAACAAAAAGCAGGCAAGAAACGCATGAAACAAATCGGTTCCGTCGAAGTGCCGCAAGAGGCATTTTTGGCTATTTTGCAGGTGGAAGACTGATGCAAGCCCTTACCGCTGTCATTCTGGGCGCATTCGGTCTGTATGGGGTGTCCTGGTACTTCGGGTTGATCGAAGGCAACTTCGCACTGATGCTGTTCATGGCCTCCCTTATCACCGGTATCTACTGGCTGGCCGAACGCTATTACTTCCTGCCCCAGCGCCAAAAGGCCGCCGCCCTGCTGGAAGCCAACGATGTAGCGCGCCGCGCCGAATTGAGCAAGTTGGGCATTGCCCAGGTCGATGGCAATATTGCCGAGGCCAAGGTGCGCCTGCTCATGCAGCCCTGGTGGCTGGACTGGACCGCAGGTCTGTTCCCGGTGATCATCGCCGTGTTCGTGCTGCGCTCCTTCCTGTTTGAGCCGTTCAAAATCCCGTCGGGCTCCATGGTGCCCACGTTGCTGGTGGGCGACCTGATCCTGGTGAACAAGTTCACCTACGGCCTGCGCCTGCCGGTGCTCAACACCAAGATAACCGAGGGCAACAAGCCCCAGCGCGGCGACGTCATGGTGTTCCGTTACCCTCCCAAACCCAGCCTCGACTACATCAAGCGTGTGGTGGGTGTTCCTGGTGACACTGTTGCCTATCTGAACAAGCGCCTGACCATCAACGGCAAGGTGCAGGAAACCACGGCACTGCCTGAGTTTTTTGACGAAGACGCGATGCGCTATTTCAAGCAGTTTGAAGAAACGCTGGGCGACAAGAAGCACCGCCTGCTCAACGACGACGACCGGCCGGCTTTCGTGCCCGGCGCAGACCCGTTTGAAGGCCGTAACGGCTGTAGCTACACCGTGGAAGGCGTGACCTGCAAAGTGCCCGAAGGCCACTATTTCATGATGGGCGACAATCGCGATAATTCGCTGGATTCCCGTTACTGGGGGTTTGTGCCAGAGAAAAACATCGTGGGCAAGGCATTCTTTGTCTGGATGAACTTTGGCAACCTCAAGCGCATCGGTTCCTTCAATTGATTTTTTTGGCAGTTGCTTCTTTGGCAGAGGAAAGACAATGACAGTTCAACGCAAATCCCGTCAGAAGGGGATCTCTTTTTTCGGTCTGGTGTTTGTTGCCGCAGTGCTGGGCATGGCCGGTGTCATCGTCGCGCAAGTGGTGCCCACACTGATCGAGTTGCAGGCCGTGCAAAAGGCCGTGCAAAAGGCGGCTGAAGGCAGCACGGTGGTTGAAGTCCGCACGATCTTTGACAAGCAGGCTTCCATCGACGACATCAAGAGCATCAGCGGCAAAGACATCACTGTCACCAAGGAAGGCGACAAGGTGGTGGTGGGCTTTGACTACCAGCGCGAAATCCATCTTGCCGGCCCCGCCTTTTTGACCCTCAAATACGCTGGCCGCTCCAAATAAGGTGGCAGATGGTCTGGTGGAGTTGCAGCGCAAACTGCAACATGAATTTTCCAACGCAGCCCTGTTGAGCCGGGCGCTGACCCACCGCAGTTTCTCGGCCGACCATTACGAGCGCCTGGAGTTCCTGGGTGACTCGGTCCTCAGCCTTGCCGTGTCCGACCTGCTGTATGCGCGTCTGGGCAGCCTACCCGAGGGGGATTTGTCCCGCGTGCGTGCCAATCTGGTCAAGCAGGACACCTTGCACCAGTTGGCGGTCGACTTGGGCCTGCCCGATGTGCTGAAGCTGGGCGAGGGTGAAGTTCGCTCCGGCGGGCAAAAGCGCCCCTCCATCCTGGCCGATGCGCTCGAGGCCATCATCGGCGCGGTCTACCTGGATGCCGGCTTTGCCAAGGCCCAGGAACTGGTGCACCGCCTGTTCAAAGCGGTAGAAATCAACCCGCAGATGGAAGCCATCGGCAAAGACCCCAAGACCGAGTTGCAGGAGTGGCTGCAGGGGCGCAAAATGAAACTGCCTGTCTACAAGGTGGTGGGCACCATTGGCGCGGCGCACAAGCAGAGCTTTGACGTGGAATGTGAAATCCCCGAGTTGCGCCTTGCCGAGCGCGGTATCGGCGGTTCGCGCCGTGCCGGCGAGCAGGCGGCAGCCGCGGCCATGCTGCAAACCCTCAAACAGAAAGTCAAGCCATGAATGCTCCCAAAAAGATAGCTGCACACGCAGATTCCACGGGGGCTAAGGGTAAAAAAGACTCAAAATCTACCCCCCAACCCGAAGTACAGGACAACCTCGACGCCATGCTCGAAGGCCTGCTCAAGAGCACGCCCAAGCTGGCCCAGCCCGGCGACACTGCTGAAGGCCAGCGCTGCGGCCTGGTCGCCATCGTTGGCAAGCCCAACGTCGGCAAGTCCACGCTGCTCAACGCACTGGTGGGCCAGAAGATCAGCATCACCTCGCGCAAGGCGCAGACCACACGCCACCGCATCACCGGCATGCGCACCGAGGGGCAAACGCAGTACGTGTTTGTCGACACACCTGGCTTCCAGACCATTCATGGCAATGCGCTGAACAAGTCGCTGAACAAAACCGTGCAAGGCGCGGTGGCCGATGTGGACTTGGTGCTGTTCGTTGTCGAGGCAGGCAGTTTCACGTCGGCCGATGAAAAGGTGCTGAAGCTGTTGGGCGCGGGTATTCCGGTCGTGCTGGTGGCCAACAAGCTGGACAACGTGAAAGAACGTGCCGTCCTGGCACCTTGGTTGCAAACCATGCAGGCGCGCGGCAGTTTTACCGAGTTGATCCCACTCTCGGCCAAAAATGCCAAGGACATCGTTCGCCTGCTGGGCATTTGCGAAAAATACCTGCCCGAACAGGCTTGGTGGTATTCCGAAGACGAACTCACCGACCGCAGCGAGAAATTCCTCGCCAGCGAACTGGTGCGCGAAAAGCTGTTTCGCCTGACCGGCGACGAGCTGCCCTACACCTCCACCGTGGTGATCGACAAGTTCGAGGAAGAGGCTCCACAGAAAAAAGGCCAGAAACGCCTGCTGCGCATCGCCGCCACCATCGTCGTCGAGCGCGATGGCCACAAGGCCATGGTGATCGGCGACAAGGGCGAGCGCATCAAGCGCATCGGCATGGAAACCCGCGTGGAGCTGGAAAAACTGGCCGATGCCAAGGTGTTTCTGGAGCTGTGGGTGAAAGTGCGTTCCGGCTGGGCCGACGACGAAGCCCGCGTCCGCTCCTTCGGATACGAATAGCCGTTAGTCCGCGTGGCGACCAAACGCATCTCCGACGAGCCCGCGTATGTGCTGCACCGCTACGATTGGAGCGAGTCCAGCCTGATCCTGGAAGTCTTTACGCGCCACTACGGCCGCATTGCGCTCGTGGCCAAGGGTGCCAAGAAACCCACGTCCAGCTTCCGTCCCATCCTGTTGCCGCTGCAGCCCCTGCAGATCGCCTACGGTGGCGACGCCGAAATCCGCACACTCAAGAGTGCGGAGTGGCAGGGTGGCCACGTTATGCCCACAGGCGATGCGCTGTTGTCGGGCTATTACCTCAATGAACTGCTGCTGACGCTGCTGGCACGCGACGACACCCATGCGGTCCTGTTCGACATCTACGACCGGGTGGTGAAGGTCATCGCCAGTGAACACGGTGCGGTGCTGGAAACCGCGCTGCGCACCTGGGAGCTTTTGTTGCTGCGCGAGATCGGCCTGCTGCCCGCGCTGGATAGACAGACCATGACACTGGCCCCGCTGCAGCCCGACGCGCGCTATGTGTTGGTGCCCGAAGGCGGTCTGCGCCAAGCGGGCAGCGACGACCGGGTATCGCTGACCGGCGCGCAGTGGCTGCAGTTGCAGGCCGCCGTGCAAGACGGTGCGCCCTTCACCACCACCTTGCGTGCCTGCGCCGACATGATGGCTGAACTCAAACCCCAGTTGCGCCAGCTGCTGCACTACCATTGCGGTGTCAAAACCCTGCGCTCGCGGCAGATGATGATCGACATCCAAAATCTATGACCCATCTTTCTGTCAACCTCAACAAGGTCGCCCTGGTGCGCAACACCCGCCACCTGGGCATCCCCAGCGTCACGCGCGCCGCCACACTGTGCCTGCAGGCGGGTGCTGCCGGCATCACCGTGCACCCCCGCCCCGACGCGCGCCATATCCGCGCCGACGACGTGCGCGATCTGGGCGAGTTGCTCAAGGCCTGGCCCGATCGCGAATACAACATCGAAGGCAACCCCTTCCACAACCTGATGGACACCGTGCGCGACCTGCTGGACCGCAAGTTGCCGGTGCACCAGGTCACCTTTGTGCCCGACAGCGAAGGCCAGTTCACCAGCGACCACGGCTGGAACTTTCCTGCCGACGCCAACCGCCTGCGCCCGTTGATTGCGCACGCCAAAGCCTGGGGCCTGCGCGTGAGCCTGTTCATGGATGCCGAATCCGGTGCCATGCTGGCAGCCAAGGAGGTGGGGGCCGACCGCGTGGAGCTGTACACCGAGCCCTACGCCGCCGCTTGGGGCACGCCGGGGCAGGGCGCCCAACTGGAACGCTTCGCTGCAGCCGCGCGTGCCGCGTTGAAAGTGGGGCTGGGTGTGAACGCCGGCCATGACCTGAACCGTGACAACCTGGCGGCGTTTGCACAGCAAGTGCCAGGTCTGCAGGAAGTGTCGATTGGCCATGCGTTGATTGCCGACGCGTTGGAACTGGGCTATGAAGCCACGGTCAAAGCCTACCTCGCCTGTTTGCAAAAATGATTTACGGCATCGGCACCGACATCTGCGACGTGCGCCGCATCCGTGCCAGCCTCGAGCGCCATGGCGACCGTTTTGCCGCCAAAGTGCTGAGCGAAGGCGAATTCAAAACCTGGAAGGCCCGCAGTGCACGCTGGCCCGAGCGCGGTGTGCGCTACTTGGCCACGCGCTTTTCCGCCAAGGAGGCGTTCAGCAAGGCCATCGGTCTGGGCATGCGCATGCCCATGACCTGGCGCCTGTGCGAGATCGCCAAGCTACCCAGTGGCGCCCCGGTTGTGGTGCTGCATGGCGGGCTCAAGGAATGGTTTGAAGCACGCCGCCTGAGTGTGCATATCAGCGTGACCGACGAAACCGACTACGCCGCGAGCTTTTGCGTGGTGGAGACGGTAGACGCCGCATTTGCAGGCAAAAGCGGCCTCTAGCCCCCGTAGAATATGTGCAAGTAGCTACCAAATCGGTAGCAATTTCCCTTTCCCCGACACTCCCGTTTCACTCACCATGCCGCTCCACGCCCCCCTGATCATCGACATCGCCGGCCTCTCGCTCACCAAGGTGGACCGCGAACGCCTGCGCCACCCGCTGGTCGGCGGCTTGATCCTGTTTGCCCGCAACTGGCAGGACCGTGCGCAGCTCACCGCGCTATGCCGCGATATCAAGAAGGTCCGTGCCGATCTGCTGATCTGCGTGGACCACGAAGGCGGGCGCGTGCAGCGTTTCAAGACCGATGGCTTCACCCACCTGCCGCCCATGCGTGCGCTGGGCGAGATGTGGATGCAGGCGCCCAAAGCCGGCAAGAAGGCTGGCCCGCTCGACGCCACCAATGCCGCGACGGCCTGCGGCTTTGTGCTGGGCGCCGAGCTGCGCGCCTGCGGTGTGGATTTCAGCTTCACGCCTGTACTGGACCTGGATTTTGGCGAGAGTAGCGTCATTGGCGACCGCGCCTTCGCGCGCGACCCGCGCGTGGTGAGCCTGCTGGCCAAGAGCCTGATGCACGGCCTGTTGCAAAGTGGCATGGCCAATTGCGGCAAGCACTTCCCTGGCCACGGATTTGTCCAAGCCGATTCGCACACCGACATCCCCGTCGACAAACGCAGCCTCAAGGCCATCCTGGCCGACGATGCGGCCCCGTACCGCTGGCTCAACACCGTGACCAGCAGCGTCATGCCGGCGCACGTGATCTACCCCAAGGTGGATGCGCGCCCGGCGGGCTTCTCCAGTGTGTGGCTCAACGATATCCTGCGTGGCCAATTGGGCTTTGGCGGCGCGATTTTCAGCGACGACCTGTCCATGGCCGGTGCCCGCCTGATCGATGGCAAGCAGGTCAGCTACACCGAAGCGGCCGTGGCCGCGCTGAACGCCGGCTGCGACATGGTGCTGCTGTGCAACCAGTCGCTGGGCCAAGGTGAGCCCGTGGACGAACTCATTGCCGGACTGACCGAAGCCCAGGTCAAAGGCCAGTGGAGTCCGCTGGAAGCCAGCGAAGAGCGCCGCCTTGCATTGCTGCCGCGCACGCCCGCACTGCAGTGGGATGACCTGATGGTGCAGCCTGATTACATGCACGCGCTGGATTGGGTGCTGTAGCGTTGTTTGCGAGCGAAAACCGCCTTGCCGCATGCTAGGATGCGGGCGTGAATTATTTGTCAATTTCGACCACTGAAGGAGTAGCCCCCATGAATTTCAAGTCTCTGATCGCCGCCGTTGTCATGGCTGCCGTGTCCAGCCTGTCCATGGCCCAGACACAGACAGCTCCTGCAGACGCTGGCACCAGCCAAAGCGCCGCGCCGACCAAAAAGTCTGCGCACAAGAAGCCCGCACACAAGGCGTCTTCCAAGAAGACCCACAAGTCGAAGCACAAGAAAGCTGCCAAGCAGTAAGCCTGTCTGGCACCCCCAAAAAAATGGGCCTCTTCGGAGGCCCATTTTTTTGCCTGCGCTCGCGCTTTAGGGGGAGCGGTGCAGGCGTGGCGCGGACAGGGCAGCGATCTGGTCGCAGGTGGCTTCGTCCACGGCACGATGACGTTCCAGCAGTTTGGCATTGGTCAGCAGCACACGCAGTTGCTGTACATCCTTGACGCTGGGTGCAACCTTGATTTGCGCCAACGCCGCCGACGTGTTGCCCCCTTGGATCAAAGAGACCACCTTGGTGGCCCAAACGCTGTGACGGGACATAAGTTCTTTCTGTGGTGGGCTGCTGTGACGTGCCATTCTTGCACAAGCCATGTTGTCTCATGGTCTGTCGGTGCTGCGCAATTTTTCAGGTATGGTGCGCAGATTCCCTGTTTCCTTGCTTCCTGTATGAAATCTCGCTCAACCAGCGGCGGTCTGGTGTACTCCACGGACAGCGGCCGCATGTGCCCTACCTGCCGCCAATCGATCGACCAGTGCCGCTGCAAGGCGGCCCCTGCGCGGCCCGCAGGCGATGGCGTGGTGCGTGTTTCGCGCGAGACCAAGGGACGCGGCGGCAAGGGCGTGACCCTGGTGCGCGGTGTGCCCCTGGACGACACCGCACTGGTTGCCCTGGGCAAGCAGCTCAAAGCCTTGTGTGGCTCCGGCGGCACGGTGAAAGACGGTGTGATTGAAGTGCAGGGCGACCACTGCGACCGCGTCATGGAGGCCCTGAAGGTCCAGGGCTATGCGGTCAAGCGGGCCGGAGGCTAAGCCGTGGAGGCGGACGATTTGCAGTTGCTGGTGACGCGCACCATGCCTTTTGGCAAGTACCAGGGCCGGCTGATTGCCGACCTGCCGGGCAACTACCTGACGTGGTTTGCGCGGGAAGGCTTTCCCAAGGGTGAAATCGGCCGACTGTTGGCCCTGATGCACGAGATCGACCACAACGGCCTCTCGGCGCTGCTCACACCCTTACGCCGCAGTGGCCCATAGGCGCGTCCCTGACAGCTCCAGGTGCGTGAGGTACACACGCACCTCAAACTCCAGCTGGTGGTAGCTCGGCTCCATGTAGGTGCAGAGCTGGTAGAAGGCCTTGTCATGCTCGCGTTCGCGCAGGTGCGCCAGCTCGTGCACGACGATCATGCGCAGGAACTCGGTCGGCGTGTCCTTGAACAGCGACGCAATCCGTATCTCGCGCTTGGCCTTGAGCTTGTTGCCCTGTACACGTGACACCGTGGTGTGCGTGCCCAGTGCGTTACGCATCACATGCAGCTTGCTGTCGTAGTGCACTTTGGACAGCGCATCGGCGCCGCGCAGGTATTCCTGGCGCAAGTCCTGCACGTAATCAAACAGCGCGCCGTCGGTGCGCAGGCCATGGCCTTGCGGGTATTTGCGCGTCAGCCAATCGCCTACCTTCTGCCCTTGCAGCATGTGGGCGACCTGGCCCAGCGTTTCCTGCGCGTAGCCCTGCAGGTAGGGTAGGGAGAAAGGCTTCAAGTAAGGCTCCGGAGAGAACGGCAATTCGCCGCCGGGCCGCCCCAAGGCGAATTAGCCCCTTGGGGGGCAGCGGTGGAGCGTGGGGGCTATACCTCCCGGCGCAGCGCAGGGAACAGGATCACATCGCGGATGCTGGGGCTGTCGGTCAACAGCATCATCAGCCGATCAATACCCACGCCGCAGCCGCCGGTGGGGGGCATGCCGTATTCCAGCGCGCGCACAAAGTCGGCGTCGTAGTACATGGCTTCGTCGTCGCCGCTGTCCTTGGCGGCCACCTGCGCGTTGAAGCGGGCGGCCTGGTCTTCAGCGTCGTTCAACTCCGAGAAGCCGTTGCCGAATTCGCGGCCGGTGATGTACAGCTCAAAGCGCTCGGTCACTTCGGGGCGCGTGTCGTTGGCGCGGGCCAGCGGCGAGATTTCGGTCGGGTGCTCCATGATGAAGGTGGGGTTCCACAGCTTCTCTTCGACCGTCTCTTCGAAGTACAACACCTGCAGGCTGGCCAGGCTGCGGCCGGCGAGCTTGTTCTTGGCTTCGGTCAGGCCCAACTTCTTCAAAGCATTGGTCAGCCAGGTCGCGTCATTGACGTTGTCACCGGCCTCGGTGTACTTGCGGATGGCTTCGACGATGGTCAGGCGCTCGAACGGCTGGCTCAGGTCCACCGGCTTGCCGGCGTAGGTGAGTTGCAGCGAACCGGTGGCGCGCCGGGCGGCATCACGGATCAGCTTTTCGGTGTAGTCCATCAGGTCCTGGTAGTTCCAGTACGCCGCATAGAACTCCATCATCGTGAACTCGGGGTTGTGGCGCACCGAGATACCTTCGTTGCGGTAGCTGCGGTTGATCTCGAACACGCGCTCAAAGCCACCCACGATCAGGCGCTTCAGGTACAACTCAGGCGCAATGCGCAGGAACATTTCCTGGTCCAGCGCGTTGTGGTGCGTCTTGAACGGCTTGGCATTGGCACCACCAGGAATGGGGTGCAGCATGGGGGTTTCGACTTCCAGGAAGTCGTGCGCCACCATGAACTCGCGCAGGGCGCTGACGGCCTTGCTGCGCGCCATGAAGCGCTTGCGCGCCTCCACATCGGTCATCAAATCGACATAGCGCTGGCGGTATTTGGTTTCCTGGTCAGCCATGCCGTGGAACTTGTCGGGCATGGGGCGCAGGCTCTTGGTCAGCAGGCGCACGCGGGTGGCGTGGATGGACAGCTCGCCGGTACGGGTCTTGAACACCGTGCCTTCTGCGGCGACGATGTCGCCCAGGTCCCAATGCTTGAAGGCGGCGTACAGCTCTTCGCCGATGTCTTCGCCCTTGACGTAGATCTGGATGCGGCCACCGGTGGTGCCAAGGGAGGCGTCCTGCAGCGTGCAGAAGCTGGCCTTGCCCATCACGCGCTTGAGCATCATGCGGCCGGCCACCTTGACCTGCACGTTCAGTGCGGCCAGTTCTTCGGTGGTCTTGGCCTCATAGTCGGTAAACAAGGCTGCGGCCTTGTGGCTGGGCTGGTAGTCATTGGGAAAGGCCACGCCCTTGCCCTCGGCCTGTTGCTGGCGCAGGGCCTTGAGCTTTTCGCGGCGCTCCAGGATCAACTGGTTTTCGTCCTGCACAACAGGGGCAGAGGCGGGGGCGGCGGTGGTATTTTCGGACATGGCGCAATTCAAGGGGGTTCGGTGGTCGGCTGTCACCAGAGTGGGCGTGGACAGGCCGTAACCCTCCATTCTAAATTGCCCGCTGCGGCTATGATGCGGTCGCTCATTTCCAAACACCATGCTCTACCAAATCGTCTCCCTTTTGCTCGAAGTCGTCGTCGGGCTGCTGGCCGCGACCTGCCTTTTGCGCCTGTATATGCAGCACCAGCGCATTCCCATGTCGGAGCGCTCGGGCAACCCCATGGGGCGGTTTATTTTTGCACTGACGGATTGGCTGGTACTGCCCTTGCGCCGCGTGGTGCCGGCTGTCGGGCGCTGGGACATGGCCAGTCTGGTTGCGGCTTACGTGTTGGAACTGGCGCAGTTCAGTGTGCTGTGGTTGCTCAGCGGCATGGGGGCCAGCCCGGTGTCGGTCGCCATCCTGGCGGCTTTTGGCGTGTTGCGCATGGGAATTTCTTGCCTCAGCGGCTTGGTGATCGTCTATGCGGTGCTGTCCTGGGTGCAGACTCAGTCCTACTTGTCTGATTTGCTGGAACGCCTGGTGATGCCTGTGCTGGCGCCCATACGCCGTGTTCTGCCCCTGGTGGGTGGGGTGGACCTGTCGCCGCTGGTGTTGCTGGTGTTGGTGCAGATCGCCCTGATCGTGCTGGGCGAAGTGCAGGCGGCGGTGTTAGTGGCCGTGTAGAGGGTACGGCGCAGGGCTACATCGCCGCCGGGCCGTTCCAAGGCGATGACGGCCCCCTTGGGGCTGAAGGCTGCGGCTCCAGAGCTACCTGCGTGGCTCTGGACAGCCTAAAGAGCCCTTTGCCTCTGGCAGGGCCTGATCAGTGACCCACGCAGTGGCGAAGCGTGGGGGGCAGGTTTACATCACCGCGTCGGCTGGCTGGCGCTGCAGCATGGCCAGGGTGTCGGCCACGGTCTTGCGCAGTTCGCGGCGGTCGCAGATGAAATCGATCGCGCCCTTGGTCTGGAGGAACTCCGCGCGCTGAAAGCCTTCAGGCAGCGTTACGCGCACAGTGGATTCGATTACGCGCGGGCCGGCAAAGCCGATCAGCGCCTTGGGTTCGGCAATTACCACATCACCGATGAAGGCAAAACCGGCACTGACGCCACCCATGGTGGGGTCGGTCAGCACGCTGATGTAGGGCAGGCCCTTCTTGGCCAGGCGGGTCAGTGCGGCATTGGTTTTGGCCATTTGCATCAGGCTCAAAAGGCCTTCCTGCATACGCGCGCCGCCCGTGGCGGTAAAGCACAGGAACGGCACTTTTTGCTCGACAGCCGTTTCCACACCGCGCACAAAGCGTTCGCCGACGACGGAGCCCATTGATCCGCCCATGAATTCAAACTCGAAGCAAGCCGCCACCAGACTGATGCCGTGCACGGCGCCGCCCATCACCACCAGGGCATCCGTTTCACCGGTGTTCTCCAGCGCTTCTTTCAGGCGTTCCGAATACTTGCGGCTGTCCTTGAATTTGAGGGCGTCGACCGGCAGCACTTCCTGGCCGACTTCATAGCGGCCTTCGTTGTCCAGGAAGGCATTGAGCCGCGCGCGGGCACCGATGCGGTGGTGGTGGCTGCAGGTGGGGCAGACGTTCTGGTTCTGTTCCAGATCGGTCTTGTAGAGCACGGTCTCGCAGCTGGGGCACTTGATCCACAGGCCTTCAGGCACGCTGCGGCGGTCCGCCGGGTCGGTTTGCTGAATTTTCGGGGGTAGCAGTTTCTCAAGCCAACTCATGCATGTTCTCCAAAGCGGTGCTCAAAGGGCAGGGTGGCATTATCGGTGAAATGTGACCCCCACGTTCCACCGCTCCGGGGGGCACTGCCCTCCGAGGGGGCTCGGCCTTGCTTGGGGCGGCCCGGCGCGGCGGCCTTCGTTGTCACGAATCTAAAGCGCTCCGAATCTCCTGTAGGAAATTTTGCGCTGTGAAACCGACTTTGTCGCGTGGCTGGTCTTCCAGCAACTGGATGATCTTGCTGCCAATCACCACCGCATCGGCCACCTTGGAGATGGTCTTGGCGGTCGCCGCATCGCGGATACCAAAGCCCACGCCCACCGGGGTGCTGATGTGCTGGCGGATGCGCGGCAGCATGGCTTCCACCGCGCCCACATCCAGCGCACCCGAGCCGGTCACACCCTTGAGCGACACGTAGTACACATAGCCGCTGGCCACACGGGCCACCTGCTGCATGCGCTCGTCCGTGCTGGTGGGGGCCAGCAGGAAGATCAAATCCATGCCATGGGCGCGCAGGTCGGCTGCAAAGGTTTCGCACTCTTCGGGCGGGTAGTCGACGATCAGTACACCGTCCACGCCCGCGTCGGATGCGTCTTTGGCGAAAGGGCTGCTGACGCCGGCCTTGGCATGCTTCTGGTCGTAACGCTCCACCGGGTTGGCGTAGCCCATCAGCACCACGGGTGTCATGCTGTTGGTCTTGCGAAATTCGCGCACCATGGCCAGCACCTGCACCAAGCCAATGCCAAATGCCAAGGCTTTGTCGCCGGCCTTCTGGATCACCGGGCCGTCGGCGCTGGGGTCGGAGAAGGGCACGCCCAACTCGATGACGTCGGCACCGCCTGCCACCATGGCATGCATCAGTTCGGGCGTCACGTCAGCATACGGATATCCGGCGGTGACAAACGGGATCAGCGCCTTGCGGCCCTGGGCTTGGAGGGTGGAGAAGGTCGAAGCAATGCGGCTCATGCTCAGGCTCCCTTCACCACGTGGCCGCGCATTGACGGTCGGTCATAGACATCGTCGCCGGACAAGTCGGCCACGGTGCCGATGTCCTTGTCGCCACGGCCGGACAGGTTGACGAGCACCGATTGGTCCGGGCGCATCGTCTTGGCCAGTTTCATGCCATAGGCCACGGCGTGGCTGGATTCCAGCGCGGGGATGATGCCTTCGGTGCGGCACAGGTAGTGGAAGGCGTCCAGCGCCTCCTTGTCGGTGATGCCCACGTATTCGGCGCGGCCGATGTCGCCGAGGAAGGCGTGTTCCGGGCCCACGCCGGGGTAGTCCAGGCCAGCACTTATGCTGTGTGTTTCGGTGACCTGGCCGTTGTCGTCTTGCAGCACATAGGTGCGGTTGCCGTGCAGCACGCCCGGGCTGCCGCGCTGGATGCTGGCGCTGTGTTTTCCGCTGTCGAGCCCTTCGCCGGCCGCTTCCACGCCGATCAGGCGAGTGTTCTCGTAGGGGATGTAGGGATAAAAGATGCCCATGGCGTTCGATCCACCACCCACACAGGCAATCACCGCATCGGGTTGTTCTGTCTTGCACCCGGCGGCCCTCAGCATCTCAGGCATCTGCACCAGACATTCGTTGCCGATGACGCTTTGAAAGTCGCGCACCATCATTGGGTAAGGGTGCGGTCCCGCCACGGTGCCGATGATGTAGAAAGTGTTATCCACATTGGCGACCCAGTCGCGCATGGCCTCGTTAAGCGCGTCCTTGAGCGTCTTACTGCCGCTGGTCACAGGCACTACGGTCGCGCCCAACAGTTTCATGCGGTAGACATTGGGGCTCTGGCGCTTCACGTCTTCGCTGCCCATATAGACCACGCACTCCAGTCCGTAGCGCGCGCAGATGGTGGCGGTGGCCACGCCGTGCTGGCCGGCGCCGGTTTCGGCAATCACGCGCGGCTTGCCCATGCGTTTGGCGAGCATGGCCTGGCCTATGGTGTTGTTGACCTTGTGCGCACCGGTGTGGTTCAGGTCCTCCCGCTTCAACAAGATCTGCGCACCGCCCATTTCACGGCTCATGCGGTCTGCGTGGTAGACCGGGGAGGGGCGGCCTACGTAGTGAGCCAGCTCGGACTGGAATTCGGCCAGGAAGGCCGGGTCATGCTGGTATTTGGCGTAAGCGTCCTTGAGCTCATTGATCGCGTGGGTCAGTGTCTCAGAGACAAAGCTGCCGCCGTATTTGCCGAAGTGGCCACTGGCGTCGGGTTGCTGGTATGCGTACATGGTGTTGCTATGTTTTCAAAGCACCGTTCGGGCTGAGCCTGTCGAAGCCTGGAGCCCTTCGACAAGCTCAGGGCGAACGGAGAGGTTATTGAAATTGGAGGTCCGCTGCGCGCACTGCGGCAACGAACTCGAAAATCTTGGTGGGGTCTTTGATGCCCTTTTTGGGCTTGCCCTGAGCGTCCACGGCTTCCACGCCGGAGCTCACGTCCACGGCCAGCGTTTTACAGCGCGGCCGAACCTGGGCTATGCCATCGCCCACGTTTGCACTGGTGAGTCCACCACTCAAGACGAGGTGAGCGTTGACGCTTGGAGGAAGCAGTGACCAATTGAATGTTTTGCCTGCGCCACCGTAGCCTTCGACATGCGCGTCGAGCAGGATGGCTTGGGCTGTTGAGTAATCTTGTGCGTATTTTACGAGGTCAAATGCCCGGGCGTCGTCGCCCAGTGGGATGCGCGCTGCGCGCAGGTAGGGCCGGGGGTAGGGGCGGTCGCTCGAGGCCTTGGCAAGAGCCAGGCAGAGTTGGGGCGTTTCGTCGCCATGGAACTGCAGCGTCGCATTCGGTAACTGTTCGCAGGCTTGCCGGACCAGGCCTGGCGCGGCATTCACGAACAGTAGCACGGGAGTGACGAAGGTCGGCAAGCGGCGCGCCAACATGGCCGCCCGTTCCGGGGTGACATAGCGGGGGCTTTTGCTGTACAGCACGAAACCTATGGCATCGGCGCCGGCCTCGGCTGCTGCATCCACGTCCTGCTCACGCGTCAGGCCGCAGATTTTGATTCGGGTTCGCGTGGTCATGGCAAACCATCATACGCAGGTGCGCTGTCGGGGATATCCCATTTTGCGTCATAGCGGGGCCCGAGGAAATACAGACCGTCCGGAGAGAAGGTGGGCGCCGCAGCACGCCGATCACGTGCGGCCAATACCTCCGCCATCCATTCGGGCGACTTCTTGCCTTGGCCGATTTGCACCAGGCAGCCCATGATGTTGCGGATCATGTGGTGCAAAAACGCATTGGCTTCGAACTCGATGCGCCAGTAGGAGCCGCGTTTGCTGAAAGCGATTTCCATCAGGTTTTTGACCGGGCTCAAGGCCTGGCATTGCGAGGCTCTGAATGAGGTGAAATCGTGCTCGCCGATCAGGATGTCGGCCGCCTGGCGCATGGCATTGAGGTCCAGCGAACGAAACGCCCAGCCGACGCGGCCATGGTCCACACTGGGCCGTACCACTGATTCATAGACCACATAGGCGTAGCGCCGTGACATGGCGCTGGCGCGGCAGTGGAACCCATCGGGCGGGAAAACGGCCCACTGCACGGCGATGTCCTTGGGCAGATTGGCATTGGTGCCACGCACCCAGGAGTAGGTGTCACGTGTAAGTAGCGTATCGAAGTGCACCACCTGCATGATGCCGTGCACACCAGCGTCGGTACGGCCGGCGCACAGCGTGGACACTCGCTGTGCGGTGAACTTGCCCAGCGCTGCTTCGAGTTTGTCCTGGATGGTGAGGCCGGAGGCCTGGCTTTGCCAGCCCTGGTAGGCCCCGCCGTTGTAGCTGATTCCTAGCGCGACCCGCACGGCAATGTCTAAATGCGTCAGGAGACTAAACCCACCGAAGCGGGTTTAGTTCAGGTTGGCCAGCGCACGCTGGGCCTTGGCCCGCATCTCGCCGGAGGCTTCGGCAACCACCTCTTCGATCAGGGCGCGAGCGCCGTCTTCGTCGCCAATGGAGACAAATTCTTCGGCCAGTGCCAGTTTGGTCTCCAGGGGGTCTTCACCTACGCTGATGGGGGACTCGGAAGGCTGCTCGGAGGGAGGATTCAGGTCCAGGGAAAGCGAACCCATGTCAAATTCCAGCATGCCGGTGTCTTTTTCGGCTGCAGGGTCTGGGGCTGCGACAGGTTCGACCTGCATGGGGCTGGTGGCGTCGAAATTCAGGCCGGCGGCAGGGCCGTTGCCGTCCAAGTTCAAGCCGTCCATGGACAGGGATATCTGCGGCAGCTCTGGCGTGGCCGCCAGTGCGACAGGAGCGGAAACGTCAAAATCCAGACTGCCTGCGGGTTCGGCAGTGGGGGCTTCCATCTTGACGGTCTGCTCGGTCTTGGCCGGGCTGACTGTTCCGCCTGTCACATCGCTGATGGCACTGGTGGGTTCGTCGTCGAGGGAGAAGTCCAAATCCAGATCCAGATCAACGCCCGGGCGGCCTTCGGCGACCTCGGCATGGGCTGGTTGAGGCACCGTGCTTTGGCCGAAGCCTGAGCTGTCGGTGCTGGGCTCCGCTGCACTGGCGGATGCTGCAGCCTGTGTGGGCGTACCGCCGGGTTGGTACAGGGGGTTTTCGGGGTCGAAGCCCAGACCCATTTCGCAGATACGGACCCACTCCGGGCTGCTGTTGCCGGTGAGTTTGAAGGCCTGGGTGGCCGAGGCTTCAAAGTTCTTGGCGTCACGCCGCTTGGCAAAAATTTCCAGCAGCTTGGTGTGGATGGCAAGCCGGCCGGGGTTGGTACGGACCGCTTCCTTAAGAATTTCTTCGGCCTGCAGGTCGCGACCATAGGCCAGGTAGACATCCGCCTCGGCTACCGGGTCGACATCGTCGGCAGCATCAAGCTGGCTTGCCGAATAGACCATGGAGGAGTTGGATGCCGGGCCATCGTTGGCGGTGTCCACGCGTTGGCCGCCGCTGGCACCGAAAAAGGAATCCGGCTGCAGGCGGCTTTCCAGGAAGGAGCTGTCCACCTGGGCCGGATTCTTTTTGCGTTGGCGAATTTTGTAAAAGGCAAAACCACCGAGCAGGGCAATCAGGCCGCCGGCCGCAGCGGGAACCAACGGGTCGCCCAGTAACTCGTCGAGCAATCCAGGTTCTTCTGCAGGCACGGCAACCACCGGGGCTGCCTTGGGTTTAGCAGGGGCCGGTACGGCGGCCTGCGGAGCCGAGGCAGCCGCGACTGGTGTCGGAGGTGTTGGGGCGGGTGCTGCTGGCGCCGGTGCCGGCATAGTCACTGCCGTGACGGCGGGGGCCGGGACGGCAGCAGCGGGTTTGGACGCTGCAACAGCCGGCGTTGCGGCCACGGTGGTCTTGGGCGCAGTGGCCGCTTTCACCTTGTCCAGGTCACTGATGTTTTTGGCGATTTCAGCCGCGCGTGCCGCAGCGTCCTTGTCGGCGCGTTCCTTGGCAATGCGGGCTTCGTCGGCCTTGGCCTGCACCGCCCCCTTGGACAGCGTGAGCTTGTCCGGCGTCGTACTGGCGGGCTTTTTCTCCTCGACCTTGGCTTCTACCGCGCCGCTGGCCTTGCGGTCTGCACCTGCAACGGCAGCCTTGGGCGCATTGGTGGCCAGGTTGCGGCGGAAGTCGTTGAAATCCTTGCTCTGGGCCACCACGATCTGGCTGGCTTCTGCGGTGGAAATCGATTGCGCCTGTTCCGTGGTCGGAACATTCATGACGGTGCCGGCGCGGATGCGATTGAGATTGCTATTGACAAAAGCGTCGGGATTGGCGCGCAGCAGGGCTACCAGCATCTGGTCCAGCGACACATTGGCGGCCTTGGTGCGTGCGGCTATTTTGCTGGCGTTGTCACCGTTTTTGACGGTGATCTGTTTGTCACCTTCGGTCGTGATCTTTTCCAGCGGTTTGCTGGGTGCTGCAGCGGCAGTAGCAGGACGGATTGCCGGTTTGGGCGATGCCTTGCCAGTAGCGGCACGCGGCGTTTCATTGCTGGCGGCCGTGCTGGGGCTCTTGGCGACATTGACCATGGCCGGTGCGCTGGAGGCTTGCGGCAGTGTGGGGGCAACCGGTGCCTGGCGCAGTGCAGGCGGGTCCAGCAGCATGGTGTAGTTGCGCACGATGCGCCCGGAAGCCCAATTGGCTTCCAGAATCATGTCGATAAAGGGCTCGTTGATCGGGCGGTCGCTGCTCAGGCGGATGAAGGCACGGCCATCGGCGCGGCGCTGCAGACTAACCTGCAGATTGGACATGGCGGGGTTGTAGTCCACGCCGGCAGCAGTAAAGGCCTCGGGTGCTGCCACGTTGGCACGCAGCGAGGCGGCTTCTTCGGAATTGATGTCGGGCACATCGATCTCGGCACGCAGGGGCTCGCCCAGGGCGGATTGGATGGTGATACGACCCAGGGAAAGCGCGAAAGCCTCGGTTCCAGACATCCCCAGCAGTGCAAGGGTCGCAGCCGCCAATGCGGTCTTCTGCCAACGATGTGACTTAGCAATCAATTTTGTAGCCTCCGGTGCTCGGGCGAGCGGCAATTACTTCTCATTTTGGGTCCAAAAAGCCCGACTCTCAAAACGTAAAAAGTACCATAACATCAATGTCTTAGCCTGACAAGCTAAGAAACCTTTTAACTTCTCAGCCGGTCCCGATCACCGTGAGGTACGGGTCTTTATGTTGCCTCTCGACAACGACCCGTAACAGCCTGTTACGCCTCCAGCAGGATGCGCAGCATGCGGCGCAGCGGCTCGGCCGCACCCCACAAAAGCTGGTCGCCAATGGTGAAGGCGCCGACATATTCCGGACCCATGGCCAGCTTGCGGATGCGGCCCACGGGGATGGTCATGGTGCCGGTCACGGCCACGGGGGTCAGGTCCTGGATGGTGGCTTCACGGGTGTTGGGAACGACCTTGACCCACTGGTTGTCGGCGGCAATCATGGCCTCGAGGTCGGCCACCGGAACGTCCTTCTTGAGTTTGAAGGTCAGGGCCTGGCTGTGGCAGCGCATGGCGCCGACGCGTACGCAGAATCCGTCCACGGGAATGGCGGCAGAGTTGAAACCATCGCCCATGCCCAGGATCTTGTTGGTCTCGGCCATCCCTTTCCACTCTTCCTTGGACATGCCGTTGCCCAGATCCTTGTCGATCCAGGGGATCAGCGAGCCGCCCAGCGGCACGCCAAAGTTGGCAGTCTCGGCACCGGTCAGCGCGCGTTGCTTGGCAATGACCTTGCGGTCAATTTCCAGAATCGCGCTCTTGGGGTCATCCAGCAGGGCTTTGACTTCGGCGTTCAGCGTGCCGTACTGCGTCAGCAGTTCGCGCATGTGCTGGGCACCGCCACCGGAAGCCGCTTGGTAGGTCTGGGTGCTCATCCATTCGACCAGGCCGGCCTTGTAGAGGGCACCCACGCCCATGAGCATGCAACTCACGGTGCAGTTGCCGCCCACCCAATTTTTGCCGCCCTTGCCCAGCGCGTCTTGGATGACGGGCATGTTGACAGGGTCCAGGATGATGACCGCGTCTTTTTCCATGCGCAGGGTAGAGGCCGCGTCAATCCAGTGGCCGTTCCAGCCGGTGGCACGCAGCTTGGGGAAGACTTCGCTGGTGTAGTCGCCGCCCTGGGCGGTGATGATGATGTCGCAACGCTTGAGGGCGTCAATATTGAAGGCGTCCTGCAGCGTGGTTTCGTTTTTGGCCTCTGCCGGGGCCTTGCCGCCGGCGTTGCTGGTCGAGAAGAACAGGGGTTCGATCAGGTCGAAATCCTTCTCCTGCACCATGCGGTCCATCAATACCGAGCCGACCATGCCGCGCCAGCCGACCAAACCTACCAACTTGCTCATATCAACGCCCTTTCAAATAGTTAAACAAACAATGCTCTTACACGAATGTTCATGGACTGTTTGCCCGGCTCGTCTGGCCGGGTGGGCGCACGACGAACCAGGCTGGATCAGCCCTTAATGGTCGTGGTTTTGGTAATGGTTGCGCGCGCGGCCTTGTCTGCCGGGGCGGCAGAAGCAATGCTCAGGAAGAGGGGGCGGGCGACAAACATGGGTGGATTGTAGCCCAAAACACAAATTTTTTGCCCCGCGCGGACTGAAATGATTTTTGCAGGACCGGGCAATGGCGTACTGCATTGCCCGGCTGGTGGCTTTAGCCCAAAGCCTTCAGCACGGCGTCGCCCATCTCCTTGGTGCTCACGCGGGTGGTGCCTTCGCTGTAGATGTCGGCGGTGCGCAAGCCTTGCTGCAGTACCTTTTGCACTGCGGCTTCAATGCGCAGTGCCGCAGCTTCCTGGTTCAGGCTGAAACGCAGCATCATGGCGGCACTAAGGATGGTGGCCAGCGGGTTGGCAATACCCTTGCCGGCGATATCGGGTGCACTGCCGTGACTGGGTTCGTACAAGCCCTGGTTGCTGCTGTTCAGGCTGGCCGAGGGCAGCATACCGATGGAGCCGGTCAACATGGAGGCTTCGTCCGAGAGGATGTCGCCAAACATGTTGCCGGTGACCACCACGTCGAAGGCCTTGGGCGCCTTGACCAGTTGCATGGCGGCGTTGTCCACATACATGTGCTGCAGTTCTACATCGGGGTACTGCTGGCCGACTTCGGTGACCACATCTTTCCAGAACTGGAAGGTCTCCAGCACATTGGCCTTGTCCACGCTGGTGACCTTCTTGTTGCGCTTACGCGCGGCCTGGAATGCGACGTGGGCGATGCGTTCGATCTCGGGCTTGCTGTAGCGCATGGTGTCATACGCTTCTTCAGCACCGGGGAAGTGGCCGTCGGTGGCCACACGGCGGCCGCGCGGCTGGCCGAAGTAGATGTCGCCGGTCAGCTCGCGGATGATCAGGATGTCCAGGCCGGCGATCAGCTCGGGCTTGAGGCTGGAGGCGCCCACGAGCTGCTCGTAGCAGATCGCGGGGCGGAAGTTGGCAAACAGGCCCAGGTTCTTGCGCAGGCCCAGGATGGCCTGCTCAGGGCGCAGCGGGCGGTCCAGTTTGTCGTACTTCCAGTCGCCCACGGCGCCGAACAGCACGGCGTCGGCTTCCTTGGCGAGTTTCAAGGTGGATTCGGGCAGGGGGTGGCCGTAGGCCTCGTAGGCGGCACCACCCACCAGGGCGGTTTCCATTTCCAGTTTCAGGCCCAGCGCGTTCAACACCTTGACGGCTTCGGCAACGATTTCGGTACCAATGCCGTCACCTGGCAATACTGCGATTTTCATGTGGATTCACTCAATTAGGTAGGGTCAGCGCACATCGCTTGCGCGAGTGGCTTTACCCGAAATGCTATAAAAATAGTAGCTGCTTATGCACGCATGGTATGGGCCAGCCACGGTTTTTGTGCCAAACGTTGGGCTTCGAAGGCCTTGATTTTGTCGGCGTGGCGCAGGGTCAGGCCAATGTCGTCAAAGCCGTTGAGCAGGCAGTACTTGCGGAACGCCTGCACGTCGAAAGCGATTTCCGCGCCGTCCGGTTTGACGATGACCTGGCGCTCCAGGTCGATGGTGAGCTGGTAGCCGGGGAAGGCCAGCGCTTCGCTGAACAGTTGGTCCACCTGCGCTTCACTCAGCACGATAGGCAGCAGGCCGTTCTTGAAACTGTTGTTGAAGAAGATGTCGGCGTAGCTGGGCGCAATGATGGCGCGAAAGCCGTACTGGTCCAGCGCCCAGGGCGCGTGCTCGCGCGAGGAGCCGCAACCGAAATTCTTGCGTGTCAGCAGGATGGAGGCGCCTGCGTAGCGCGGCTGGTTCAGCACAAAGTCGGGGTTGGGTTTGCGGCTGGCCGGGTCCTGGCCGGGGTAGCCGGCGTCCAGGTAGCGCCACTCGTCAAACAGGTTCTGGCCGAAGCCGGTTTTGCGGATGGACTTGAGAAACTGCTTGGGGATGATGGCGTCCGTATCCACGTTCTCGCGGTCCATGGGCGCTACCAGGCCCTTGTGGATGGTGAATTTGTTCATTTTTGGGCGGCGCCTTCGATTTTTTCACCGGCTTTTTTGATGTCCTGGCCTATGCCATGCATGGTGTTGCAGCCAGCCAGTACCAGCAGGACGGAAGCGGTGAGCAGGGTAACGAGTGTTTTCATAGAGAGGCTCCTTGGATACAAAGGCTTAGCTGAATTTGCGGATATCGACAAAGTGGCCGTGGATGGCGGCGGCGGCGGCCATGGCCGGGCTGACCAGATGGGTGCGCCCACCGGCGCCCTGGCGGCCTTCGAAGTTGCGGTTACTGGTGGAGGCACAACGCTCGCCGGGCTCCAGGCGGTCGGCATTCATGGCCAGGCACATGGAACAGCCCGGTTCGCGCCACTCAAAGCCGGCAGCCTTGAAAATCTCGTGCAAGCCTTCGCGCTCGGCTTGGTCTTTCACTAGGCCGGAGCCGGGCACCACCATGGCCAGCTTGATGTTTTTCGCCACTTTTTGACCTAGCTTCTTCACCACGGCAGCGGCTTCGCGCATATCTTCAATGCGGCTGTTGGTGCAGGAGCCGATAAAGACTTTGTCGACAAACAGATCGTCCAGCGCCTTGCCCGGTTCCAGGCCCATGTAGGTGAGCGCGCGTTCGATGGCGCCGCGCTTGTTGCTGTCTTTTTCCTTGTCGGGATCGGGCACACGGGCGTCGATGCCCAGCACCATTTCGGGCGAGGTGCCCCAGGTGACCTGCGGCAGGATCTGTGTGGCATCCAACTCCACCACGGTGTCGAAATGCGCGCCGGCGTCGGAGTGCAGTGTCTTCCAGTAGGCCACGGCTTGGTCCCACTCCACGGCGGCGGCATCGCCATTGGCCGCGCTGTGGCCGGGGGCGAGTGGGCGACCCTTGACGTAGTCGATGGTCTTGTCGTCCACCGCCACCAGACCAGCACGCGCACCGGCTTCGATGGCCATGTTGCAGACTGTCATGCGGCCTTCCATGGACAGCGCGCGAATCGCCGAGCCACCGAACTCGATGGTGTAACCGGTGCCACCCGCAGTGCCGATCTTGCCGATGATGGCCAGCACGATGTCCTTGGCCGTGATGCCCTTGGCCACGGTGCCTTCCACCTTGACCAGCATGTTCTTGGCCTTCTTGGCCAGCAGCGTTTGTGTGGCCATCACATGCTCGACTTCGCTGGTGCCAATGCCGTGCGCCAGCGCACCAAAGGCGCCGTGCGTGGAGGTGTGAGAGTCGCCGCACACCACCGTCATGCCGGGCAGCGTGGCGCCGTTCTCGGGCCCGATGACGTGCACGATGCCCTGTCGTTTGGACAGGAACGGGAAGTAGGCCGCAGAGCCAAACTCGGCGATGTTGCTGTCCAGCGTGGTGACCTGTTCCTTGCTGGTGGGGTCGGTAATGCCGTCGTAGCCGCGTTCCCAGCCGGTGGTGGGGGTGTTGTGGTCGGCGGTAGCGACGATGGAGCTGACACGCCAGACCTTGCGGCCTGCGACGCGCAAGCCCTCGAAGGCCTGCGGGCTGGTGACTTCGTGCACCAGATGGCGGTCGATATACAGAATGGCCGTGCCGTCGTCTTCGGTGTGGACGACATGGTCGTCCCACAGTTTGTCGTACAGCGTACGGCCGGTGTTGGGGGTGCTGGTGCTAGCCATGGTTTTCCTTCGTGGTCTTCAATTTTATGCTTTGAGGGTTTTGTCGGTGTCTTGTGCGGTCAGGTGATCGACCAGCAGGCGGGCCGTGCGTGGCAGGGTGGAGAAATCGCGCGCCACCAGATCGATTTGGCGCGTGGCCCAGGTATCGGTCAGCGCCACGCAAACGAGTTCACCCACGCCCTGCATGAGCTGGAAGGCCTGCAGCGGCATGACGCCAATACCCAGGCCGTTGTGGATCATGCGGCACATCGCGTCCAGGCCCGTGACCTGGATGCGCAATTTGATCGTGCGCCCCAACTGGGCTGCAGCTTGGCGCATGGCCAGGTAGATGGAGCTGTTGGAGTGCAGGCCAACCTGGTCAAAGGCCAACGCTTCTTCAAACGCAATCTGCGGCTGGCGTGCCAGTATGTGGCCCTTGGGAACGACCAACACCAGGGTGTCCTGCCGGTACGCGCGGCGCTGCAGTTCTCCGGTTCCGCCTGCTGTGTTACAGATGCCCAGGTCGGCGGCTCCTTCGTGCACGGCGCGCAATACCTCGCTGCTGAGATGTTCCTGCAGGTCGATCTTGACCTCGGCATGCTGGCGGATGAACGCCCCCAGATCTTCGGGCAGGAACTGCACGATGGCCGAGATGCTGGCATGCACCCGCACATGGCCACGCACGCCTTCGGCGTATTCGCTGAGTTCGCCTTGCATTTTCTCCAGACTGAACAGCACGTTGCGCGCATGGTGCAGCAGGCTTTCTCCTGCTGGCGTCAGGTCTACACCGCGGGTATGTCGGTACAGCAGGACGGTGTCCAGCGTTGCCTCCAGGTCACTCAGGCGCTTGCTGACGGCGGAGGGCGCAATGAATTCTCGCTCGGCAGCCTTGCCTATGCTGCCCAGTTCGCAGACAGCCACGAACAGCTGCAGCGAAGTCAGGTCCATACGGCGGGCAAAGTTGCGTTCCGAATTTTTCATGGGAAATGGATTGGTCATCGCGTTTTGCGATGAATACGGATTTTGCAGCCTTAAGTGATGATTTGTCATCGCATTTCACGATGACTGTCATGCCTGCTTGGGTGAGGCATGCCTGGCCCCAGGACAAAAAAAACCCGCACGGTGTTGCCACCGGCGGGTTGGACGTTGCCGCAGTTGCGGATCAGCGCTTGGCGAGGGGAACCACGTCGCGCTTGACGGAGCCCGTGAACAACTGGCGTGGGCGGCCGATCTTGTACTCGGGGTCGCCAATCATTTCGTTGAGCTGGGCAATCCAGCCCACGGTGCGGGCCAGCGCGAAGATCGCGGTGAACAGGCTGACCGGGATGCCGATGGCGCGCTGCACGATGCCGGAGTAGAAGTCCACGTTCGGGTAGAGCTTACGCTGCACGAAGTAGTCGTCTTCCAAGGCGATCTTTTCCAGGGCCATGGCCAGCTTGAACAGCGGGTCGTTTTCCAGGCCCAGGGCGCCCAAGACTTCTTTGCAAGTCTCTTGCATGAGCTTGGCGCGGGGGTCGTAGTTCTTGTACACGCGGTGGCCAAAGCCCATCAGCTTGACGCTGGAGTTCTTGTCCTTCACCTGGTTCATGAATTCACCGACCTTGCTGATGCCGCCCATGCGCTGGATGTCTTCCAGCATGTTCAGGCAAGCCTCGTTGGCACCGCCGTGGGCAGGACCCCACAGGCAGGCCACACCGGCAGCGATGGCAGCAAACGGGTTGGTGCCGGAAGAGCCGCACAGGCGCACGGTGGAGGTGGAGGCGTTTTGCTCGTGGTCGGCGTGCAGCGTGAAGATGCGGTCCAGCGCGCGTTCGATCACGGGGTTGACCTTGTACTCTTCGCACGGTGTGGCAAACATCATGTGCATGAAGTTGCCGGCATAGCTCAGCTCGTTCTTGGGGTACATGAAGGGCTGGCCCACGCTGTACTTGTAGGCCATGGCCACCAGGGTCGGCATCTTGGCAATCAAGCGGATCGCGGAAATGTCGCGGTGCTCCGGATTGTTGATGTCGGTGCTGTCATGGTAGAAGGCCGACAGGGCACCCACCAGGCCGGTCATGATGGCCATGGGGTGGGCATCGCGGCGGAAGCCACGCAGGAAGAACTGCATCTGCTCGTTGACCATGGTGTGGTTGGTCACGCGCTTGGTGAACTCAACTTTGCCGGCGGCGTCGGGCAGGTTGCCGTACAGCAGCAGGTGGCAGGTTTCCAGGAAGTCGCAGTTGGTGGCCAATTGCTCGATCGGGTAACCGCGGTACAGCAATTCGCCCTTGTCACCATCGATGTAGGTGATGGAGGACTGGCAGGACGCCGTCGACAGGAAACCGGGATCGTAGGTGAACATGCCGGTCTGGGCGTACAGCTTGCGGATGTCGATCACGTCGGGACCGATGTTGCCCTGGTAGACGGGCATCTCCACGCTGGGGCTGCCGTTACTGAACGACAGGGTGGCTTTGTTGTCAGCTAATTTCATTTACTTGCCTTTCAGTGGGTTCTCTCAACATACTTAAAACTTCGTGCACATCCGCTTCACGGTCCAGACTAGCGTCCACTTGAGTCAGCGGCTTGCGTGCCAGCAATACGTCCAGCAGATCGTTGTCACTCAAATCCATCAGTGCGCCCAAGGCATTTGCCTGCCGCACGGTCAGCGATGCGCCAAAACGCTTGAAAAACCGCTCAATCAACAGATCGTTCTCCAGCAAGCCGCGGCGGCACCGCCAGATCAGCTTGCTGCGGGTGCGTTCATCAATCAGTGCGTTGTTCACGTGTTTCGGCGCTCAGGTGCATCAGACGGCGCGCAGCACCATCATTTCCTTGATCTTGCCAATCGCCTTGGTCGGGTTCAAGCCCTTGGGGCACACGTCCACACAGTTCATGATGGTGTGGCAACGGAACAGGCGGTAGGGATCTTCCAGGTTGTCCAGGCGTTCGGCAGTGGCTTCGTCGCGGCTGTCGGCGATGAAGCGGTAAGCCTGCAGCAGGCCGGCCGGGCCGACGAACTTGTCGGGATTCCACCAGAAGCTGGGGCAGCTGGTAGAGCAGCTCGCACACAAAATGCACTCGTACAGGCCGTTGAGCTCTTCGCGCTCTTCGGGCGACTGCAGGCGCTCTTTCTCGGGCGGCACGTTGTCGTTGATCAGGTAAGGTTTGATCGAGTTGTACTGCTTGAAGAACTGCGTCATGTCGACGATCAGGTCGCGCACCACAGGCAGGCCGGGCAGGGGCTTCAACACGATGTCGCCCTTGAGCGTGCGCATGTTGGTCAGACAGGCCAGGCCGTTCTTGCCATTGATGTTCATGGCGTCCGAGCCGCACACGCCTTCGCGGCAGGAGCGGCGGAAGCTGATGGTGGGGTCCTGGGCCTTGAGCTTCATCAGCGCGTCCAGCAGCATGCGCTCGTGGCCGTCCAGCTCGACCTCGATGGTCTGCATGTAGGGCTTGGCGTCGGTGTCCGGATCGTAGCGGTAGATCTTGAAAGTACGTTTTGTCATGGGGTCTCGCTTCTGTGCTGTAGTCCGTTGGTGCTTAGAACGTGCGCGTTTTCAGCGGCACGGAATCTACCGTCAGGGGTTTGAGCTGTACCGGCTTGTAGGAGAGGCGGCTGCCTTCACTGTGCCACAGGGTGTGCTTGAGCCATTCCTTGTCGTTGCGGCCGTTGGGGAACTCTGCCGAATCGGCGTAGTCGTTCACGGTGTGCGCGCCGCGGCTTTCCTTGCGAGCGGCGGCGGACACGATGGTGGCCTGGGCGGCTTCGATCAGGTTTTCCACTTCCAGGGCTTCGATGCGGGCGGTGTTGAAGATCTTGGACTTGTCCTTGAGACCGATTTTCTTGACGCGTTCGCGCAGCGCGGCGATCTTGGTGACGCCTTCGTCCATCGCGGCCTGGGTGCGGAACACGCCGGCGTGCTGCTGCATTGCGGTGCGGATGTCATTGGCAACGTCTTGCGCATATTCGCCGTCGGTCGCGTTGTCCAGGCGTGCCACGCGGGCCAGGGTCTGGTCAGCAGCATTGGCGGGCAGCGCTTTGTGCGTCTTGTTCTGCTTGTTGAATTCGACGATGTGGTTGCCGGCCGCGCGGCCGAACACCAGCAGGTCGAGCAGCGAGTTGGTGCCCAGGCGGTTGGCGCCGTGCACGGACACGCAGGAGCATTCGCCCACGGCGTACAGGCCATTGACCACTTTGCTCTGGTTGTTGGCGTCTTGCGTAACCACCTGACCATGGATGTTAGTGGGAATGCCGCCCATCTGGTAGTGGATGGTGGGCACCACGGGAATCGGTTCCTTGGTGATGTCGACGTTGGCGAAGTTGTGGCCGATCTCGAACACCGAGGGCAGGCGCTTCATGATGGTGTCGGCGCCCAGGTGGGTCATGTCCAGCAGGATGTAGTCCTTGTTCGGACCACAGCCACGGCCTTCCTTGATTTCCTGGTCCATGGAGCGCGACACGAAGTCGCGCGGGGCCAAATCCTTCAGCGTGGGCGCATAGCGTTCCATGAAGCGCTCGCCGTTGCTGTTGCGCAAGATCGCGCCTTCGCCGCGGCAACCTTCGGTCAGCAGCACGCCGGCACCGGCCACTCCGGTGGGGTGGAACTGCCAGAACTCCATGTCTTCCAGCGGGATGCCGGCACGTGCTGCCATGCCCAGGCCGTCACCGGTGTTGATGAAGGCGTTGGTGGAAGCAGCAAAGATGCGGCCTGCGCCACCAGTGGCCAACAGCGTGGTCTTGGCTTCCAGGATGTGGATGTCGCCGGTTTCCATTTCCAGTGCGGTCACGCCGACCACGTCGCCATCGGCGTCACGGATCAGGTCCAGCGCCATCCACTCGACGAAGAAGCTGGTCTTGGCAGCGACGTTTTGCTGGTACAGCGTGTGCAGCATCGCGTGGCCGGTGCGGTCGGCCGCAGCGCAGGCGCGTTCCACGGCCTTCTCGCCGTAGTTGGCGGTGTGGCCGCCGAAGGGGCGCTGGTAAATCGTGCCGTCGGGATTGCGGTCAAACGGCATGCCCATGTGCTCCAGGTCGTAGACGACCTTGGGCGCTTCGCGGCACATGAATTCGATGGCGTCCTGGTCACCGAGCCAGTCGGAGCCCTTCACGGTGTCGTAGAAGTGGTAGTGCCAGTTGTCGTCGTTCATGTTGCCCAGCGAGGCGCCGATGCCGCCTTGGGCCGCCACGGTGTGCGAGCGGGTGGGGAAGACCTTGGAGAGCACGGCCACATTGAGGCCGGCGCGTGCCAGTTGCAGCGAGGCGCGCATGCCGGAGCCGCCGGCGCCGACGATCACGACGTCAAATTTTCTTTTGGATACAGAGGTAGACATGAATTACAGCCTGAAATGAGGGGGCATCAAACGCGCCACAGAACCTGGATGGCCCAGCCGGCGCAGCCGACCAGCCAGACGATGGAAAACACCTGCAGCGACAGCCGCAGCCAGACTGGTTTGATGTAGTCCATCCAGATGTCGCGCATGCCGACCCACACGTGGTATAGCAGGGCGATGATGACGGTGAAGGTCAGCACTTTCATCCATTGGGCGGAGAAGATGCCAGCCCATTTGTCGTAGCCGATCGGGCCTTTGGAGAAGATCACTTGCGCCAGCACCACCAGGGTGAACAGCGCCATCAGGGTGGCCGTCACGCGCTGGGCCAGCCAGTCGCGCAGACCGTAATGTGCGCCAACGACGATGCGTTTGGAGCCGTAGTTAACTGCCATGGTCAGGTTCCTTGTTGTTGTGTTTGTCAGGGGTGTTCAGTACAGGCCAAACAGCTTGGCGCCCAACACGACGGTAAGGCCCAGGCTCAGGGCCAGGGTCACGAGGGCGGAGCTGCGGCCGAATTCCTTGCTTACCGCGTGGTTGATGTCCATCCACAGGTGGCGCAGGCCGGCAATGAAGTGGTGCAGATAGGCCCAGATCAGCGCCAGTGCCACGAGCTTGACAAACCAGCCAGGCACAAAACCCAGGCCCACGGTGAAAGCGCTGCTGAATTTGGCGAAGGAAATTTCGGAAGAAATCGAGGTGTCGAACATCCAGATGATGAAGGGCATCAGCACAAACATCAGCGCACCGCTGACACGGTGCAGGATGGACACCCAGCCGGCGGGGGGCAGACGATAGGTCGGGAGATCGGTCAGTGCGTGGATGTTGCGAAATTCCGGGCGTTTGGCGCTTTGTGGGGAGGCAAGCTCAGTCATGGATGGGCTTTCTTGGTGGTAACTGTTATGTAATTATTTGGACGACAGACCAAAATTCTATTGCACCGCATCAAACTGTCGGCGAACTTGCTGCAATTGGGCCGTCAATTTAGCGCATTTCGATAGTAGTGTGTATCGGTCAGGTACAGGCCGCGGCGCATTTCCATGGGCACATCGTTGTAGGTAAAGGCCGTGCGTTCCACGCTTAAAAGCGGGGTCTGGCTGGAGATTTGCAACAGCGCGCATTGCTCGGTATCGGGTAGCACGGCGCGGATTTTTTCTTCGGCCCGTACCATGCGCACGCCGAACTCGGTTTCAAACAGCGCATACATCGGGCCGTCGTAGTCGCGCAGGCGTTCGGCCGTCAGGCCCTTGAAGGGCGTACCGGGCAACCACAGGTCTTCCAGAATGGTAGGTACCTGGGCAAACGACAGCACGCGGCGCACCTGCAGTACGGCATCGCCCTGGCGCAATGCCAGTGCCCGTGCCACTTCGGCCGAGGCGCGCGCGCGCTTGCAATCAATGATCTGACGCTGCGCCGGGCCTTCGCTGTTGGGGTCGCCGTTGTCGGGGATCAGTTTGAGAAAGCGGTACTGCACATGGTGCTCGGCATGGGTGGCTACAAAGGTACCCTTGCCCTGTCGGCGCACCAGCAGGTTTTCTGCGGCCAGTTCGTCAATGGCCTTGCGAACCGTGCCCTGGCTGACCCTGAAGCGGGCGGCCAAGTCCATTTCGCTGGGAATGGCGGTGCTGGGTTTCCACTCGCCTGACTGCAGGTTTTGCAGCATCAGCACCTTGATCTGTTGGTACAGCGGGCTGAAGGCCGGTGCGGCAGGCACCCCTGCGTCTGTGCCGGATGGCACAGCGCTATCGCTGGAGGAAGAGGGTGTGGCGGTCATTCGAAGTGGCTCAGAAAGTCAGCGAAAAATCGGACTCCAATGGCTGGAATCATATCTTATATAAGACATAAGACAAATTGACTTGGCAGGGGATTCGGGAGTACACTCGGCGCCGTTTGCGGAGCCCTTTGCACCCTGGTCGGGGCCCGCCTCTCGCCGCTTTCACAACACTTCCTGGAGTTTTACCATGAGCAAGAAGCCCGTTCGCGTTGCCGTCACCGGAGCCGCCGGTCAAATTGGATATGCCCTGTTGTTCCGCATCGCCTCTGGCGAGATGCTGGGCAAGGACCAGCCTGTCATCCTGCAACTGCTGGAAATCCCCGACGAAAAAGCCCAGAACGCGCTCAAAGGCGTGATCATGGAGCTCGAAGACTGCGCATTCCCCTTGCTGGCCGGCATTGAAGCCCACAGCGACCCGATGACTGCGTTCAAGGGCACGGACTACGCCCTGCTGGTCGGCTCCCGCCCCCGTGGCCCCGGCATGGAACGTGCTGAATTGCTGGCCGTGAACGGCGCCATCTTCACGGCCCAGGGCAAGGCCCTCAACGCAGTGGCTTCGCGCAATGTCAAGGTGCTGGTGGTCGGCAACCCCGCCAACACCAACGCCTACATCGCCATGAAGTCGGCCCCCGATCTGCCTGCCAAGAATTTCACCGCCATGCTGCGCCTGGACCACAACCGCGCTGCCAGCCAGATCGCTGCCAAGACCGGCAAGGCTGTGGCAGACATCGAAAAACTGGCCGTGTGGGGCAACCACTCGCCCACGATGTACGCTGACTACCGCTTCGCCACCATCGGTGGCCAGTCGGTTAAGGCCATGATCAACGACGAAACCTGGAACCGCGAAACCTTCCTGCCCACCGTGGGCAAGCGTGGCGCCGCCATCATCGCCGCACGTGGCCTGTCGTCTGCTGCTTCTGCTGCCAACGCCGCCATCGACCACATGCGCGACTGGGCGCTGGGCACCAACGGCAAGTGGGTGACCATGGGCATTCCTTCCAACGGTGAATACGACATTCCCAAGGAAATCATGTTCGGCTACCCCGTGACTTGCGCCAATGGCGAATACAAGATCGTGGAAGGCCTGGAGATCGACGCGTTCTCGCGCGAGTGCATCAACAAGACCCTGGCCGAGTTGCAGGGTGAGCAGGACGGCGTCAAGCACCTGCTGTAAGTGCCGTGATCCATCCGCGTGATGCTTTATTGAACGCCCAGGGCGCAACGGGCACTTTGCCCGTCTGCGACCACTACAGCGGCGTCGAGGCGCGGATGGTCAAAAGCCTGCAACTGCAGGCCGAGATGATGCAGGAGTTCGGGGCTTGCGTCTTTGACGTGACCCTGGACTGCGAGGACGGAGCCCCTGTGGGTGGCGAAATGGACCATGCCAATATGGTCGTAGCCCTTGCCAATGCTGCGCAAGCAGCTCCTGAATGTATAGCAACTGGCGTGCGCCGCCGTGTCGGCGTGCGCCTGCATGCGGTGGACCATGCGGCCTTCTTGTCCGATGTACAGACCGTACTGGGCGGTGCTGCTGCAGCGTTGAGCTACATCATGGTACCCAAGGTGGAGTCGCTGGCCGATGTTGAGCGCGCCGTGGCGGCCATGGATGCGGCCACGCCTGTCCAGTTGCCCCTGCATGTGCTGATCGAGTCACCGGCTGCGGTGCACCGCGCCTTCGAGATTGCGGCCCATCCGCGTGTGCAGTCGCTGAGTTTTGGCCTGATGGACTTTGTCTCCAGCCACGGCGGTGCCATTCCTGCCTCGGCGATGGGTGTGCGCGCCGCAGGGGACACGGCGACGCTGGACCAGTTTCACCATCCACTGGTGCTGCGCGCCAAGACCGAGATTGCTAGTGCCTGCCATGCCTTTGGCAAAGTGCCTTCGCACTGCGTGGTGACCGAGTTCAAAGACAGCGCCGCGCTGCAACGCGCGGCCACGACAGCGTCCCGGGCGCTGGGCTTTACGCGCATGTGGAGCATTCACCCGGACCAGATCCGTCCCATTCTTGCGGCCTTTGCGCCCTCGGAAGACGAAACGGCACAGGCCGCCGACATCGTGCTGGAGGCACAGCGGCAGGACTGGGCGCCGATTTCCGTGCGCGGTCAGTTGCATGACCGTGCCAGCTACCGCTATTTCTGGCAGGTACTGGAGCGCGCCCACCAGACCGGCCGGACCCTGCCGTCCTCGGCCGCACACTACTTTTCCATGCCGATCCAGAGAGGTTCACGCCCATCATGCTGAAACTGTTGAGTCTCGCGGTGCTGGGCGGGTGCCTGCTGGCCCCAGTGCAGGCGGCGGAGCCCGCTGCTACGCATACGCCCGCGGTTCGCAAGACCGCCAAATCGGTCAAGCCCCCAGTGCAGGTAGTGGAGCCTGTGGAGGAAGTGTTGCCGGCCCTGACGTTCGAGCAATTGGCGGTGGCACAGAAGGTGGTGTTGGGGAAGGTGCTCTGTGAATTGGGTGCCCAGGTGGTGATCTCGGCACATCCGGTGCACGCCGGACACTTTGTGCTGGAGCTGGGGCGTCAGAAATTCAACATGCTGCCGGTACTCACCTCGACGGGGGCGGTGCGGCTGGAAGACCCGGTCAGTGGCGCGGTCTGGCTGCAGCTGGCCAACAAGTCCATGCTGATGAACCAAAAATTGGGGCGCCGCCTGGCCGACGCCTGCATGAATGCAGACCAGGTGCAGGTGGCTGCGGCCATGGAGCGCAACCCGATGCCCGGCTTGCTGGATGCACCGATTGCGACGCAGCAGCCAGCTCCGACCAGGTCGCAGGAAATCGCAGGTGCCGTGCCGCCTGCTACGAAATAGATAGCTTATTGCGCTTGTCCTGCAAGGGCTTGCGCGCCATTTGATTGTTAAAGAAGGAGTGAACCATGTTGCAAGCCTACCGTGACCATGTGGCCGAACGCGCCGCGTTGGGCATCCCCCCCCTGCCTTTGTCTGCCAAGCAGACCGGCGAGCTGATCGAGCTGCTGAAGAACCCACCCCAGGGCGAAGAGGCGACACTGGTTGACCTGATCACCCACCGCGTGCCCGCCGGTGTGGACGATGCCGCCAAGGTCAAGGCCAGCTACCTGGCCGCTGTGGCGCATGGCACCGAGAAGTGCGCACTGATCAGCCGTGCACGCGCGACCGAACTGCTGGGCACCATGCTGGGCGGCTACAACATCAGCCCGATGGTGGATTTGCTGGACGACGCGGCAGTGGCCAAAGAGGCTGCTGAAGGCCTGAAGAAAACCCTGCTGATGTTCGACCAGTTCCACGACGTCAAGGAAAAGGCCGACAAGGGCAACGCGCACGCCAAGGCCGTGCTGCAAAGCTGGGCCGATGCCGAGTGGTTTACCAGCCGCCCCGAAGTGCCCAAGAGCATCACCGTCACCATCCTCAAGGTGACTGGCGAGACCAACACCGACGACCTGTCGCCCGCGCCCGACGCCTGGAGCCGCCCCGACATCCCGCTGCACGCTTTGGCGATGCTGAAAAACAAGCGCGACGGCATCACGCCCGAAGAAGACGGCAAGCGCGGCCCGGTCAAGTTCATCGAAGACCTGCGCGCCAAGGGCAACCTGGTGGCCTACGTGGGCGACGTGGTCGGTACCGGCTCTTCCCGCAAGTCCGCTACCAACTCGGTGCTGTGGTTCACCGGCGAAGACATTCCTTTCGTGCCGAACAAGCGCTTTGGCGGTGTCTGCCTGGGCACCAAGATTGCCCCCATCTTCTACAACACCATGGAAGACGCCGGCGCATTGCCGATCGAGCTGGACGTGAGCCAGATGAACATGGGCGACGTGGTCGAACTGCGCCCCTACGACGGCAAGGCCTTCAAGGATGGCAAGGAGATCGCGTCCTTCCAGGTCAAGAGCGAAGTGCTGTTTGACGAAGTGCGCGCCGGCGGCCGTATTCCGCTGATCATCGGCCGTGGCCTGACCGCCAAGGCGCGCGAAGCCCTGGGTCTGAAGCCCTCCACGCTGTTCCGCCTGCCGCAGAACCCCGCGGACACCAAGAAGGGTTTCAGCCTGGCGCAGAAGATGGTCGGCCGCGCCTGCGGTCTGCCCGAAGGCCAGGGCGTGCGCCCCGGTACCTACTGCGAACCCAAGATGACCTCCGTCGGCTCGCAAGACACCACCGGCCCGATGACCCGCGACGAGCTGAAAGACCTGGCTTGCCTGGGCTTCAGCGCCGACCTGGTGATGCAATCCTTCTGCCACACCGCCGCCTACCCCAAGCCCGTGGACGTGAAGATGCACCACGAGTTGCCCGACTTCATCAGCACCCGCGGCGGCGTTTCGCTGCGTCCCGGTGACGGTGTGATCCATTCCTGGCTGAACCGCATGCTGACGCCCGACACCGTCGGTACTGGCGGCGATAGCCACACGCGCTTCCCCATCGGCATCAGCTTCCCCGCCGGCTCCGGCCTGGTGGCGTTTGCGGCCGCCACCGGTGTGATGCCTTTGGACATGCCCGAATCCGTACTGGTGCGTTTCAAAGGCAAGATGCAAAACGGCGTGACGCTGCGTGACCTGGTCAATGCGATTCCGCTGTACGCGATCAAGGCCGGTCTGCTGACCGTCGAGAAGAAGGGCAAGAAGAACATCTTCTCCGGTCGCATCCTCGAAATCGAAGGCCTGCCGGATCTGAAAGTGGAGCAGGCGTTTGAGTTGTCCGATGCCTCCGCCGAGCGCTCTGCCGCGGGTTGCACCGTGCACCTGAACAAGGAACCGATCATCGAGTACATCAACTCCAACATCACGATGATGAAGTGGATGATCGCCAATGGCTACTCCGATGCCCGTACGCTGGCTCGCCGTATCGCCGCGCAGGAAGCCTGGCTGAAGAAGCCCGAGCTGCTCAAGGGCGACGCTGATGCCGAGTATGCCGCCGTCATTGAAATCGACCTGGCCGACATCCACGAACCCATCGTGGCCTGCCCGAACGACCCGGACGACGTGAAGACGCTGGCCGAAGTGGCCGGTGCCAAGATCGATGAAGTGTTCATCGGTTCCTGCATGACCAACATCGGCCACTTCCGTGCAGCGTCCAAGTTGATGGAAGGCAAGCGTGACATCCCGGTCAAGCTGTGGGTTGCCCCACCGACCAAGATGGACGCCAAGCAGTTGAGCGACGAAGGCCACTACGGAGTGCTGGGCAATGCCGGCGCGCGCATGGAAATGCCAGGTTGCAGCCTGTGCATGGGCAACCAGGCGCAGGTGAAAGAGGGCGCCACCGTGTTCTCCACCTCCACCCGCAACTTCCCCAACCGCCTGGGCAAGAACAGCAATGTCTATCTGGGCTCGGCTGAATTGGCAGCGATCTGCTCCAAGCTGGGTCGCATCCCGACCAAGGCCGAGTACCTGGCTGACATGGGCGTGCTGACGGCTGCCAGCGACAAGGTGTACCAGTACCTGAACTTTGACAAGATCAGTGACTACACCGAGTCGGCTGCCACAGTGAAGGACGGCGTGGCCGTGTAAGCACCCCCCCAGCCCAACCCGCTGAAAGCCTTGCGACCTCTGGTCGCAAGGCTTTTTGCATGCTGGGGCTTGGTGATAATGCTGCCCATGTCCATCCTGTCCATGGTTCCCCTTTCGCTGCAGACGGTGTTGCTGCTGATTGCCAGCAACGTGTTCATGACGCTGGCCTGGTACGGGCACCTGAAGAACCTCGCCACCGCACCCTGGTACACGGCGGCGCTGATCAGCTGGGGCATTGCACTGTTTGAATACCTGCTGCAGGTGCCGGCGAACCGGATCGGCTTTCAGCAGGCGGGCCTGTCCGTGGCCCAGCTCAAGATCATGCAAGAGGTCATCACCTTGGGTGTTTTTGTGCCTTTCGCCACGGTCTATCTGGGGCAACCCTTGAAACTGGACTTTCTGTGGGCCGGTCTGTGTTTGGTGGGGGCGGTCTACTTTATTTTCAGAAGCGCTTAAAGTGCCCGCCTGCGGGGCCGGTTAAACTTCGCCCCGTCATAAACAAGTCAAATGATTGACGCGTCGCATCGTTAGGAGTTTCTATGCTGTTTGGAAAATTGCTGCCCCGTGAGGGCAATTTCTTTGAAATGTTCAACCAGCATGCCGACCGCATCGTGGAGGCGGCGCATGCCTTTTCCAAGCTGGTGGCCAATTACAACGACCTGGACTTGCGCGCCAAGTACAACCAGGAAGTGGACGACGCCGAGCGTGCGGCCGACCGCGTCACGCACGACTGCAACAAGGCCATCCACATCACCTTCATCACCCCGATTGACCGCGAGCAGATCCATTCGCTGATCAACACCATGGACGATGTGGCCGATCTGATTCAGGATTCAGCCGAAACGATGGCGCTGTACGACGTGCGCCACATGACCGATGAGATCACGCGCCTGACCGACCTGAGCGTCAAGTGCTGCGAGCGCCTGCGCGATGCAGTCAAACTGCTGGGCCATATTGCTGACCACGCTACGGCTGAAGCCGCGCTCAAGACCTGCGAGGAAATCGACAAACTCGAATCAGATGCGGACCGTGTGATGCGGACCGCCATGAGCAAGCTGTTCCGCGAAGAGCCGGATGTGCGCGAGGTGATCAAGCTCAAGGCCATCTATGAGCTACTGGAAACCATTACCGACAAGTGCGAAGACGTGGCCAATGTGATCGAGGGCATCATCCTCGAGAACTCCTGATCCCGCGCGGACTGCAAGACTATGGAAACAGTGCAAACCGCTCTGTGGGTGGTCGTGTTGCTGGTGGCTCTGGCCCTGGTGTTCGACTTCATGAACGGCTTTCATGATGCCGCCAACTCGATTGCCACGGTGGTGTCCACCGGCGTGCTCAAGCCGGGGCAGGCCATTCTGTTCGCCGCCTTCTTCAATTTTGTTGCCATCTTCATCTTCCACCTGAGTGTGGCGGCCACGGTGGGCAAGGGCATTGTGCAGCCCGGCGTGGTGGACACCCATGTGGTGTTTGGTGCCCTGGTGGGGGCCATCACCTGGAACGTGATCACCTGGTATTACGGCATTCCGAGCTCGTCTTCGCATGCGCTGATCGGCGGCATCGTCGGTGCCGTGATTGCCAAGACCGGTGCGGGTGCGCTGGTGGCTTCCGGTATTCTCAAGACGGTAGCCTTCATCTTTGTGTCGCCCCTGCTGGGCTTCGTGCTGGGCTCGTTCATGATGGTGATCGTGGCCTGGGTGTTCCGTGGCATGCGTCCTTCGCGCATTGACCGCTGGTTCCGGCGTCTGCAACTGCTGTCCGCTGGCGCCTACAGCCTGGGCCACGGTGGCAACGACGCACAGAAGACGATTGGCATCATCTGGATGATGTTGATCGCCACGGGTTATGTGTCCGCAGCGGATGCCTCACCGCCGACGTGGACCATCGTGTGCTGCTACATGGCGATTGGTGCCGGCACCATGTTCGGTGGCTGGCGCATCGTTAAGACCATGGGCCAGAAAATCACCAAACTCAAGCCGGTGGGCGGTTTTTGTGCCGAAACCGGTGGCGCCATGACCCTGTTCCTGGCCACGGCGTTGGGCATTCCGGTGTCCACCACGCACACCATCACGGGGGCCATCGTTGGCGTGGGCTCCACCCAGCGCGCCAGCGCCGTCCGTTGGGGCGTGGCTGGCAATATCGTCTGGGCCTGGGTTTTGACCATTCCGGCCAGTGCCTTTGTCGCGGCAGTGGCCTACTGGATCAGCATCCAGATTTTCTGAAATTTTGAGGCCCTCCGGCTGGGGGCCGTGCCATGGAGCGCTACAGCACCTGGTATTCAAAGTAGCGCTGAAAACTGAACGCGATGCTGGCCAACAGCACCGTGGCGCCCAGCATCAGGGCGGCGACCAGTCCGGCCACGGTCAGCCAATGCGTTTGGCCCGGTGCCGCGTCGCCTGGCTGCCCCGGGTTGAAGCGCGCATTCCATTTTTCAGCATCCATCAAACCGTAGACCAGGGCATTGAGTGCACATCCGGCCATCGTGAATCCCAACAAAGGGATCAACAGCCAGCTCCACAGGTCTTCCAGCCCCAGGCTGCGGGCACGCACCACGCCGTACAGGCCAAGCAGGGTGGGTAGCGGCAGCAGCCAGGCTACCGTGTCATAGCGCCCCAACAGGTACCGGCGGTGCAGACCCAGCGGGCCGCCCAACAGGGTCAGCCACAGTGCAACGGTTTTGTTTTTCATGGCCGGGGCGCGGCGGGGGCGTTGCTGCTACCCAGCCCAATGGCACGTTCCATCAGGACCACATCGAGCCAGCGCTCGAACTTCCAGCCGCAGGCACCCAAAACCCCCACATGCTGAAAGCCGCAGCTACGGTGCACGCCAATGGAGCCCTGGTTGGCTGAGTCGCCAATCACGGCAATCAATTTGCGCACGCCGGCACGTTCGGCCTGGGCCATGAGCTCGGTCAGCAGCAGTTTTCCCAGGCCTTTGCCATGGGTGTTGGGGGCCAGGTAAATCGAGTCTTCTGCCGAGAAGCGGTAGGCCGGACGCGGCTTGAACCAGTTGCAATAGGCAAAGCCAACGACGCCGCTGGCGTCTTCCAGCACCAGGTAGGGCAGGCCCTTGGACAGCACATCGGCGCGGCGGGAAGTCATGTCCTGCTCGCTGGGGGGCTCGATTTCGAAAGTACCGGTTCCGTGCAGTACGTTGTGGGCATAAATGGCGGTGACGGCAGGGATATCGGTGTCCAGGCTGGGGCGGATTTTGATCATTGGATAAGAAAACGTTATAATGGAAGGCTATTTGGAGTGTCACTGGCCGGGTGGTCAGTTGCGTGTCTCAAACTCTGAATGTAATGGCTGGAAGCGATTTCAGTCACCCAAAGGATAAATCATGGTCGTCATTCGACTCGCCCGTGGTGGTGCAAAAGCCCGCCCGTTTTTCAACATTGTTGTGGCTGACAAGCGTACCCGTCGTGACGGCCGCTTCATCGAGCGCATCGGTTTTTACAACCCGATCGCCACGGCCAACGAAGAAAGCATCCGCATTGCCCAGGACCGTCTGACGTACTGGCAAGGCGTGGGTGCACAGGCTTCCCCCACGGTGGAACGCCTGATCAATCAAGCCGCCAAAAAGGCTGCCTGATTCTCCATGCCGGCGGCTGGGCATGATGCCCACCCCGCTGGCATAGATGCATCCAAGCCATGCTGCTGCCCGGACTCGAAGCTGCTGAATTGCCAGCGGACGCCATCGAGGTAGGGCGTATTGCAGATGCCTGGGGCATCAAGGGTTGGTTCAAGGTCCTGCCCTATAGCGCCGATCCTGAGGCGCTTTTTTCTTCCAGACGCTGGTTTTTGCTGCCCACCGAAAAGGGAGCAAAAACCTTTGACGGCGTTGCCCAACTTGCGATCAAGGAGGCCAAGGAGCACTCCGATTCCGTCGTGGCCTGTGCCCACGCGGTGAATGACCGCAACGGCGCCGAAGCGCTGCGTGGCGCGCGTATCTTCATTTCCCGTGCCAGCTTCCCGACTGCGGGTGATGACGAGTACTACTGGGTTGATTTGATCGGCCTGGAAGTTGTCAACCGCGAAGCACTGGTTCTGGGAACCGTGCGCGAGTTGCTGTCGACCGGCCCCCAGACAGTGCTGGTGATTGGCTATGAAGAAGAAGGCAAAACCAAAGAGCGCATGATTCCCTTCGTATCGGCCTACGTCGATGATGTGGATATGAAGGCCAAGCGCATTCGCGTGGACTGGCAAGCCGATTACTGAAGACTCACCATGCGCTTTGATGTGGTGACGCTGTTTCCCGAGTTGTTTGCGCCCTTTCTGACCGTGGGCATTACCCGGCGCGCGTACGAATCCGGTCAGGTGGATGTGCGCTTTACCAATCCGCGTGATTACGCCACGGGCAACTACCGCCGTGTGGATGACCGTCCCTTCGGTGGCGGCCCCGGCATGGTCATGATGGCCGAGCCGCTGGAGAAAGCATTGGCAGCTGTCAAAGCGCAGCGCAACGACACGGCGCCTGTTGTTTTGTTTTCCCCGATAGGCCAGCGGCTGGACCATGCCGTCGTGCAGCAGTGGTCGGGCAGCGAGGGCGCCATTTTGGTCTGTGGCCGTTATGAAGGCATTGACCAGCGTTTTATCGATGCCCATGTGGATGTGCAGATTAGCCTGGGCGATTTTGTGTTGTCGGGTGGGGAGGTCGCTGCCATGGCCTTGCTGGATGCGGTGGCCCGGCTGCAGCCGGGGGTGTTGGGTGACCAGGACAGCCACCATCTGGACAGCTTCAACCCGGCGTTGGACGGTCTGCTGGACTGCCCCCACTACACCCGCCCGGAAGACTGGGAAGGCCGCAAGGTGCCCGAAGTCCTGACCTCTGGCAACCACGCACTCATTGAGCGCTGGCGACGCGACCAGCGCCTCGCACTCACGGCAGCCCATCGCCCCGATCTGCTGGAGGTGGCCCGCCGGCAGGGACATCTGGATAAGCGCGACGAGCAGCATCTGGCGGGAAAAAGCTGAACTTGCTATAATGGCAGGCTAACCGATCCTCTGCTCGGCCAGGCCCCGCTTCCTTGGGAAGATGGTGGTTGGTGCCAATTCCGGCACCGGCGCTTGCAAGATCACGAAGGAAATCATGAACCTGATCCAAATTCTTGAGCAAGAAGAAATTGCTCGCCTCGGCAAGACCATCCCCGAATTCGCCCCCGGCGACACCGTGGTCGTCAGCGTGAACGTCGTTGAAGGTAACCGCAAGCGCGTGCAGGCCTACGAAGGCGTGGTGATTGCCAAGCGCAATCGCGGCCTGAACAGCGGCTTCATCGTGCGCAAGATCTCCAGCGGCGAAGGCGTGGAGCGTACGTTCCAGACTTACAGCCCCCTGATCGCCGGCATCGAAGTCAAGCGCCGTGGTGACGTGCGCCGTGCCAAGCTGTACTACCTGCGTGACCGCAGCGGCAAGTCGGCACGTATCAAGGAAAAACTGCCAGCGAAGAAGACCGCCGCTTAAATCCCGGTTTGCTTCTTCCCAAAGCCGCCCAGCATTTGCCTGTGGCGGCTTTTTTATTGGTATGTTCTCCAGTAACCTTCCATGAGCACACCTCCTGCCTTTGATCCCCGCCAGGTTCCTGTGACCCGTGTGGACAGCCATTTGCCCAAGGTGCCTGCACAAACCTTGCAAGCTGCGGTGCTGGCCCAGCGTTTTGCCAACCCGCCGGCCTGGACGCCCGAGGTGCTGTCCGAGCCCCGCTTCTCCAGCCGTGCTGCCGTGCACGCCTCGGTGCTGGTGCCACTGGTCCTGCGCGAGCGCATTACGGTGCTGTTGACCCAGCGTACCGCGCACCTTTCCAGCCATTCCGGGCAGGTGGCCTTTCCGGGGGGCAAGGCCGATCCCGAAGACCATGACGCCGTGGCCACAGCCCTGCGTGAAGCGCAGGAGGAAATTGGCCTGGAGCCGGAATTTATGGAGGTGGTGGGGGCCTTGCCGGTCTACACCACGGGCAGCGCCTTCATCGTGACGCCAGTCGTGGCGCTGGTGCGCCCCGGTTTTGTACTGGAAGCCAACCCGCACGAAGTAGCCGATGTGTTCGAGGTGCCGCTGGACTTTCTGATGGACCCGGCCAACCACCGCCACCACGCGATGGAGTGGGCGGGCGCCCGGCGTGAGTGGCTGTCCATGCCCTACGCCGATGGCGAGCACGAGCGCTTCATCTGGGGCGCCACGGCGGGCATGCTGCGCAACCTCTACCGCTTTTTGCTGGATGGCGCTTCGCTATGATGGCCGCATGAGCTTCATCTCGATTTTATTTGCGCTGTTGCTGGAGCAAGCCAAGCCGCTGGCCCAGATCAATCCGGTACACAACAGCGTGCGCGACTGGGTGCGCTGGGTGATGCGCAATTTTGATGCCGGCAAACCCCAGCACGCTTGGCTGGCCTGGAGTTTTGCGGTGCTGCTGCCTGCCGTGCTGGCCTGTGCCGTGCACTGGCTGCTGGTGTGGTCGCTGGGCTGGGTGGCGGCCGTGGTCTGGAACATCATCCTTCTCTATGCCACGCTGGGCTTTCGCCAGTTCAGCCACCATTTCACCGACATCCGGGATGCTTTGGCGGAGGGTGATGAAGCACAGGCGCGCCGTCTGCTGGCGCAGTGGATGCGCATTGACGCCAGTGATTTGCCGCGCAGCGAGATCGTGCGCCATGTGATTGAGTACTCCGTCATCTCGGCGCACCGCCATGTGTTTGGCGTATTTGCCTGGTATTCGCTGTTGGCGGCCTTGGGGCTGGGGCCGATGGGGGCGGTGCTTTACCGCATCGGCGAATATGTATACCGCTATGCCATGCGGCCCGGATCGCCTACGCGGCCGGCTGTCAGCGCGGTGGTGCAGGCCAATGCGGAGCGGGCCTGGCAACTGATGGATTGGTTGCCCGCACGCGTGACGGCGCTGGGTTTTGCCTTTGTTGGCAGCTTTGAAGAAGCCGTGGATAGTTGGCGCCAGTACGAAGCCCAGGGCCCTGTCAGCAACGACGGTGTAGTGCTGGCCGCAACGGCCGGTGCCGTCAACGTCAAGCTGGGCGGACAGGCCAGCCCGGGGGAAGGGCAGGTGCCCCAGCCCGTGCATTTGCGCGCGGTGGTGGGCCTGGTCTGGCGCACGGTGGTGATGTGGATGGTGTTCCTGGCGCTGCTGTCACTGGCGCGCCTGCTTGGCTGAACACAACGCCTGTGCAATCAGTAGCGCTTTTGCGATAGCTCGGCAAACAAATCGCTATATATTTTGTAGCGGTTTGCGCTGATTCCATGGGGGCTATCGCCCGATTTCAATGTGGAAAGGACGCCGCAGCCGGGTTCATGCAGGTGGCTGCAGTTGTAGAACTTGCAGTCCGTGGCGTGGGCTTGGATGTCGGGCATCAAGCTGGCCAGATGCATCGGGTCGATGTGGTTCAGGCCAAATTCCTGGAAGCCCGGCGAGTCGATCACGGCGGTGGTCCTGGCAGCATCGACCCAGTACAGGCTGGTGCTGGTGGTGGTGTGCTTGCCCGAATTCAGCGCCGTGGAAATCTCGTTGGTTAGCACATGCGCGTCGGGCAGCAGCCGGTTGATCAGCGTGCTCTTGCCTGAGCCCGAGGGGCCCAGCACCAGGGTGGTCTTGCCCTGCATCAGCGGCAGCAGCGCGTCCAGGGCGGTGGCTGCAGTGGTATCCGCTTTGGGTTTGAGTGCCAGAGGCACTACCTGGTAGCCCATGGCACGGTACACCCCCATGCGTTCCCAGGCGCGTCCGAACGGTTCGGTCAGGTCGCTCTTGTTGAGCGCGATGATGGGCCGGATTTTTTCGGCCTCGGCCGCAATCAGGGCGCGCGACAACTGGCTCTCGGAAAACTCCGGCTCGGCGGCGATCAGCACCAGCACCTGGTCCAGATTGGCCGCGAACGACTTGGTGCGGATTTCGTCCTGGCGGTAAAACAGGTTGCGGCGTGGCTCCACCTTCTCGATGGTGCCTTCGTCTTCGGTGGCTTGCCACAGCACCCGGTCGCCCACCACGGTCTGGCTTTTCTTGCCACGCGGGTGGCAGATCAGGCGGCGCCCATCGGGCGTCTCGACCCAGACATGGCGGCCATGGCCAGCGATGACCAGGCCGGGTTGCAGGGCGGGCGCGGCCAACGGTGTGTGTCTCAGCGCTTTGCCAATGCGTCCACCAGGGCGGCGCATTCAAAGTCGGAACGGGACACGCCCTGCACATCGTGGGTGTTGAAGCGCACGCTGCAGCTGCCGTAGGTCACCAGCAGTTCGGGGTGGTGGTCCTGCTGCTCGGCCAGGTAGGCCACGGCGTTCACAAACGACATGGTCTTGAGGAAGTTGTCAAAGCGGTAGGTCTTCTCGATGGCAATGTCGGCGCCGTCGCCAAACAGCTTCCAGCCGTCCGTTTGTGCCAGATTTGCTATCAATTGAGTAGCGCTCAGTGCAACGCGCACGGGGGCTACAGGGGTATTTTGTGTTGAATTTTGGGTCATATCAGGCTCCGGCACCACCCAGCATGCGGCCCAGCCGCTCCGATGCAGGGGGGTGCGAATAGTAAAACTTCACGTAGAGAGGGTCGGGGGTCAGGGTGGACGCATTGTCCTTGTAAAGTTTGAGCAGGGCCGATGACAGGTCGGCACCGCTGGTCTGCGCCACGGCATAGGCGTCGGCCTCAAACTCGTGCTTGCGCGAGAGCTGCGCAAACAGCGGGCCGACAAAAGTGCCCAGCAGGGGCAGCACCATCATGAACAGCAGCAGCGCCAGCGCATCGTTGGGGCCACTGAGATTAGGCGCCACGCCCAGGCCGATATAGAACCATGCCTGCTGGCTGACCCAGCCCAGCAAAGCAAAGCCGAGCAGGCTCAGCGCAAACATGGACAGCACGCGCTTGAGAATGTGGCGGTGTTTGAAGTGTCCCAGTTCGTGGGCCAATACGGCGTCCACCTCGGGCGCCGTCAGTTGCTGCAGCAGGGTGTCGTAGAACACCACGCGTTTGCTCGCGCCAAAGCCAGTGAAGTAGGCGTTGGCGTGGGCGCTGCGCTTGCTGCCGTCCATCACATAAAAACCTTTGGATGTGAAGCCGCAACGCGCCATCAACTGGCTCACGCGGGTTTGCAGCTCGGCGTCTTGCAAGGGCTTGAACTGGTTGAACCAGGGGGCGATCCAGGTTGGGTAGACCACCAGCATCAGCAGATTGAAACCCATCCACACGCCCCAGGTCCACAGCCACCACAGCCCGCCTGTGGCGCCCATCATCCACAACACCAGCGCGGCCAGCGGGCCACCGATCAGCACCGCCAGTACGGTCGACTTCGCCAGATCCTGCAGCCAGAGCGCCAGGGTGGTCTTGTTGAAGCCAAAGCGTGCTTCGATGACAAACGTGCGGTACAGGGTGAACGGCAAATCCAGCAGGCTGCCGACCACGGTAAAGGCAGCCAGCAAGGCGACCTGCTGGGCAATGCCGCTGCCCAGCCACTGCCCGATTGCGGTGTTAAGCAGCGTCAAGCCACCCAGCAGGGTCCAGCCCAGGGTCAGCGCCGCGCCCCAGGCCAGCTCCAGCAGACCAAAGCGGGACTGGGCGATGGTGTAGTCGGCGGCTTTCTGGTGGGCTTCGAGTGAAATCTGGTTGGCAAAGGCGGCAGGCACGGCATTCCGGTGCCGCGCAACATGGCGCATCTGGCGGCTGGCCAGCCAGAATTTGAGCACCAGGCTGCCCGCCAGGGCGAGTGCAAAAACCAGCGTCAGCGTGTTTGAAGGGTTCAGTGGGGAATCTGTCATGGCGCCCGAGTTTAGGCCATCGGCGACAATGGTGGCATGGCTGAATCCAACACCCCCACAAACCCTGTATTGGCAAAATCCGACAAAAACCTGGTCTGGCTGGACTGCGAAATGACGGGTCTGGAGCCCGAGGTGGACCGGATCATCGAAGTCGCCGTCATCGTGACCGATTCCAACCTGCAAACGCGCATCGAAGGCCCGGTGATGGTGATCCATCAGTCTGACGCACAACTCGACCAGATGGATGCCTGGAACAAGGGCACCCACGGCAAAAGCGGCCTGATCGACAAGGTCAAGGCCTCCACAACGACGGAAGCCGAAGCCGAGGCGCAACTGATCGCCTTTCTGAGCCAGTATGTGCCCGCCAACGCGTCTCCGCTGTGTGGCAACACCATCGGCCAGGACCGCCGTTTCCTGGTGAAGTACATGCCCAAACTGGACGCCTTCTTCCACTACCGCAGCCTGGATGTGAGCACGCTCAAGGAGCTGTCCAAGCGCTGGAAACCCGAGATTTATGCCTCTTTCAAGAAGCAGCAAAAGCACACTGCGCTGGCCGATGTGCACGAGTCCATCGACGAGCTGGAGCACTACCGCACCCACTTTTTGAAGCTGGATTGAGCCGGTGCCACCACGGCGTGGCGTGCTGCCGTCAGTGTGTTTCGGGCGCCGTGGTGGCCTGGTGTTAAAAAGTTC
>JACXTT010000556.1_pt1 | contig 64087 bp, 58 predicted proteins | sample 9270951 | NCBI WGS metagenome assembly JACXTT01 (sample SAMN15532306, study PRJNA645909) | rock metagenome | isolation source: weathered quartz diorite | place: Puerto Rico | collected 2017-06-21 | reverse complement strand
TCGAAGCAGTAATCATCGTCAGGCAGATAGTAAGGGTCAGTGTGCTTTATGACGATCACGTAATCGACCTTGTGCCTTGAAATGCCTTGCATCAAAACGTCCGGATTTGAAATCGGAGCAAACCATACAACTCTCCTCTCGGCGTAGTGGTACACCGTTGGCACATGTCTCGCCATGACAATCGAGTTGATGGGGGTGTGGGAGCGAATCCACAGCCCGCTCTCAACTTCCGGCGCGACCGCGTTGAGAAAGCTGGTGTTCTGGGCAGGGTCAATCTGTGGAATTACCAGGTTGCCGTGAGGGCCGACGTGCACGGAAAAAATTGGTCTTTGGTCAATCTTGATGTCATATAGAGTGATAACCCCTATCGCGAAAAGAATCGCCGCAATCGCACAACCAGCGTACTGAGTTAAACGCAAGGGAGTGACTTGCAACGTTCCGAGTGGTCGTCCAAACCACTTTGCTATTCCAGAAGACGAGCCCAAAAACGAAGGCGGTCGCCCAGTGTACGCCATCCAGGCAGCGCAAATGGCCGAAACGCACCAGATGGGCGCCATCAGCTCGTCCGGCCACCGGCCCAAGCCCTCGCGCCAGTGCGTGTATATCCAGCGCCAACCAGAAATCCCGAGCAGCGAGCCCCAAGGAAACCAGACAGCTCCCACGATGCGGGGCTTTGAGACGGCGACAATATGCATGGCCTTGATACTCTTCCAAACATAAAAGCACGCCAGCGGGGCAACCGGAAGAAAGAATCTGGCCTCCATTTTCCAAGGCCAGAGCAGATAAATGAATTCGGAACCCGCAAAGTACCATTCAAGTATTCTCTCTCCTCTAGCCTGCCAGATGGAGTATGCCCATCCCACGGCAACGAGCAAAACTGGAACAACTAGTAGAAATGTCTTGGACGGATTGACCCCGTGACGCAGGACAAGTCGTGCGAGCAGGTCTGATTGAGCGAAGGCGTTCGTCACGATTCTAGTAGGAAGATCGCCCAGAGTCGCCATCCCCAGCTCCGGGTAGTTGCCATTCTTGACTTTAAGTTGTTCCAAGTATGGAGCGGGATAACCGGGTAGATTCCATTCCAGAGGAGCCGGCTGGCGGTGCATCCATAGACCCTGAACCGCGAATCCGACCAAAAGAATCGGCAAGAGCCTTCGCAAGCGGGTCAAACCAAGGCGTCTGTCCCTGAATGACGTTGCACCGATTACCGCTACTATCGCGCCCAATAGGGCAATTGCAGCGGACCCAAACATGAGCGATGCTGCGATCGCCGTGGTAAGCGCCAGTCCCCAAATGACCCTAACAGCTGGAGCGGACGCATTTTCATAGTTCTCGAAGGCCAGCAGTGCCATAACGGTTGTAAAGAAAAATGGGAAGCAAGGGCTGACCAAAGCTGCAGCCATTGAGAAGTAGACCGGAGACGAAATGAGCAAGATGCAAATGCTGGCGGCGACAAGCTTGGGCAGATTATTCGAGAGAAAGTGGTAGCAAGCCAGGAAACCGAGCATCTCAAAAACAGCCATGACGCACAGACAAATCGCATGGCTGTAGCCGAAAATAACGAACAAAATCGCAAGCAACGCCGGCAACCCTGGCGGCTGATTAGTTTCAGAACGTCCGTTTATGCCATAAAACCCGTCCTGTATAAGGGAACGAGCGCTATCGGCATAAAAGACATCCTCATGAAGAAAATCAGTTGAGCGTTCGTGAAACAAAATGGCTGAGCCGCCAAAGACCACGACTAGTGCAAAAACAAGAATGTCCGTTCGGGTTACGGTGAGCTGCCAACCCATTTGGCACCGACTCCTTCATCACTTCCGGGTCGCACTGCACGCGGATTATATTACTTTCGCGAGTCGCCCAGTTGCGTGGATCTTGGGGCGCCAGTCCTGTGCGCTGCAAGGCGTGCGAGGCGCCCGAAGTTTCAGACTTTGGCTTTGCGCTACAACTGGCGAAAAATCCCCTCCACGACCAGACGTTGGTGGCCCGGTTACAGGATGCGTTTTAGGGGTGCGAGACAGGGACAGGCTGGGCAAAAGTGATGAAATGGCCGCCGGGGTCCTGGACGGCGAATTCCTTCATGCCGTAAAAGGCGGTGCGGACGGGCATGACGACTTTCACGTCTTTCATGGCGGCGAGGACGGCGTCAAAGTTGTCCACCTCCATATAAAGATACGTGGGACCTTTGCGGGCCTCGGCATACATGCAGGGCGGCGCATCTTTTTCCACGCTGGCGAAGGTCTGGTACATCACTTCGGTGGTACCTTTCTGAAATGCCACAAAGCCGAGGCTATTGCCGTCGGGGACTTCGATGGCTTTCGTGAAGCCGAGGCGATCTACCCAAAAGGGGATGACAGGCTCGATCTCCTTAACGAGAAGGACCGGGGTGATGCGTTTGACATTCATAGACTTGATCTCCTGAGATGGATTGGCTTGCGAGAAAATAAAACCGAGAGACATGGCGAAGGCTGCAAAAGGAATGGCGGCGAGGCGCATGGTGAAGATTCTCCTTGACAGTGGCAGTAGTCTTATTTAGACTAGTTTAGGATAGAGAATGCAAACAGGCAAGTCAAGGAGATCTTTGTGCCCAGAGCAGCCCGCCAACTCACCGATCTGATTTCGATTGGACCGGCAATGCTGCGGGACTTCGAGCTACTGGGGATTCGCAGCGTGGCGCAGCTGGCGCGGCAGAACCCGCGGAAGCTGTATGAAAAGCTGGGGCGCGTGGCGGGGCAGCATCAGGATATCTGCGTGCTGGACGTGTTTTGCGCCGCGGTGGCGCAGGCGCGAAATCCGCGGCTGGATGCGGAGAAATGCCAGTGGTGGTGGTGGAGTAAAAGAAGGAAGCAACGAAGCCATGAAGTAAAGAGGTAAAGATTCCCAATGTGCGGTGGAACGGAAGAGCGACAGGAAGATGAAGAGAAAGGACAACGCGGAGACGCTGAGAGCGCCGAGGAGCGCGGAGAGACGGAGAAGAATTGCGGGCGCGCGCAGGAAATTGGCGCTGACGACGCCGGATCTGGTGCTGCTGAGCCTGCTGGCGGAACGGCCGATGCATGGGTACCAGGCGAATCTGGAACTGGAGCGGCGGGAGATCCGGGATTGGGCGGGGATTTCGCGGCCGCAGGTTTACTACTCTCTGGAAAAATTGGCGCGAGTGGGGATGATTCGCGCTTCGGAATCGGATGAGCCGGCGGCAGGGCCGGAGCGAAGCACGTTTGAAACAACGGCGAAGGGCAGCGCCGCGCTGGCGAATGCGCTGGACCTCGAAGAGTGGACGATGCAGCGGGAACGGCCTCCGTTTCTCACCTGGGTCGCGCTTTCCTGGCTGGCGCGACCGGGCGTTTTCCAAAAACAGCTCCAGCGGCGCCAGAAGTTTTTGAAGCGGGAGCTCACGCGCGAGAAAGAAGTCCTGCGCAGCATTCTGGAAGAAGTGGGCCACCCGTACCACGAAGCAGTCTGGATGGTGAGTTTCGTCATTCAGCAGTTCAAGCTGGAACTTCGCTGGTTGCGGAAACTTAAACGCGAATTGCCACTTCGAGCTGCGGCGCAGCACCCGAGCTATGCGTAGAGTCCACCGGCCTAGGCTTGTGCGCTCGGCAAAGACTAGAAAGCGGGCACCCTTGGCCGGTTGGACGCAGGGCAATGCCGCAGGCGAGCCTCGTGAGAGCCAGGGCCGGGTCGGCAGGCCATTTTCCCGCTCCTGCCAACGAACATGAGTTTACTTCATCTGGAGGGAAGCAGAGTAGGCGACGCGGGCTTTGCCGGATTCGCCGCGCTCGATGCGGCCGATGCGGAAGAATTTCTCGCGGCGCTTTTTGAGGTCGGCCTCGACGGATCGCACATTTTTCGGCGGTACAACGAGAATCATGCCAACGCCCATATTGAAAGATTGCAGCAGCTCATCGGTCTCAATCTTTCCGAGTTGGGCGAGATATTTGAAAATGGCCGGCACGGGCCAGGAGGCCAAATCGATTTCGGCTTTGACGCCACTAGGCAGAACGCGAGGGAGATTTCCCGAAATGCCGCCACCGGTAATGTGCGCCATCGCCGACAACCAGCCGCGCGCGACGATGTTTTTCAAAGCGGGGGCGTAGCAGAGATGCGGTTTCAGGAGCTCGGCGCCGATCTTGTTGCCGACTTCGGCGACGTAAGTGTCCGGCTTCAGCCTGGCGACTTCGAAAATGAGTTTGCGCGCGAGGGAATACCCGTTCGTGTGAAGACCGGCAGAAGGCAGAGCGAGCAGCGTGTCGCCGGGAGTGACGTTCTTGCCGGTGAGGAGTTTTCTGCGTTCGGCCACGCCGACGATAAATCCGGCAATATCGTATTCGCCGGGAGCATAAAAACCGGGCATCTCCGCGGTTTCGCCGCCGATGAGAGCGCAGCCCGCTTTGCGGCAAGAGCGGCTCATGCCTTCGACGAGCTGTTCGACGACCTGCGGATCGAGCTTGCCCATCGCGAGGTAATCCAGAAAAAAAAGCGGCTCGGCGCCCTGCACGAGAATGTCATTGATGCAGTGATTGACGAGGTCGCCGCCGACGGTGGAGTGGACGCCCATTGCCATGGCAATTTTCAGTTTTGTGCCGACGCCATCCGCGCTGGAGACGAGCACGGGCTCTTTCCATTTCTTGCGGTCGAGCGCAAAGAGCGCGCCGAAGCTGCCGATGCCGCCGAGGACACCGGGAGTGAAGGTGCGGCTGGCATGATGCCGGATGCGCTGCTTGGCGTCGTCCGCGACGGCGATATTCACCCCGGCATCGGCATATTTCATGAGAAACCTGTGCGCTTCCGTTTCCGCTACGATTCGGGCAAAGTCGCGGCCCGTAGCTCACTTCGAGGAATTCATTCGAACGCCGCAGTAGGCGGCGGCGTTTGCTGCCGACTGCAATCGCTTACTGGGACAAACTAAAACGTGTGAAAAATGCGCTTCCAACGCACGATCCCAGGATGCAGGAGGGCGTTGGCATACGCAAAAAAACGTTCGCGAATCTGGCCGGGCTCCCAGGCTTCGGGCGAAACATCCAGCGACATGTAAATAATCACGGGCGTTCCGATGATGTCATTGCGAGGGACGCAGCCCCAGAAGCGGCTATCGTAGGAATTCGCGCGATTGTCTCCCATAACAAAATAGCAATCAGAAGGAACTTTGTAAGGCGTGTGCAATTCGTAGGGCTCGCTGACGCCGCTGGTGTACTTTTCCACAAGCTTTTGCCCATTGACCCACACTGCGCCGTCATGAATGTCCACGGTGTCGCCGGGGAGCCCAATCACGCGTTTCACGTAGTCGGGCTGTTCCGGCGCAAAGGGCGGCTTGAAGATGATGACTTGCTGCCGCTTGGGACTGCGCCAGAGCGGGACGTGCAAATTGGTGAAGGGCACGCCGGCGTCGTACCCGATGCGGCTCATGATGAGGTGGTCGCCGATGAGCAGCGTGTTTTCCATCGAGCCCGAGGGGATGACGCGCGCCTGGCCGACCGCACCATTGATGAGAAGAAAGGCGAGGCCGACCCAGAACCAGGCGATGATCTCGCGCTGGATCTTGGTTTTCACCGGCACGTTTTCTTCCTGTTGCGTTTTCTTTTTTTCAGCTTTCACGTTCCACCACCACTGGGCGCTCGGCGGGTACGGATTCGCTTGCGCTTCCGTTGGCCGCGTCGCTGGATTTGCCGTTTGATGCGCCGTTGCGAACTTCCAACTGCACCAAGTCGGTCGGATAAACTCCCGTATAACAAGACGTACAGAATTTGCCTTCGGTATCACTGAGGGCTTGACGAAGTGCGGGAAGCGAAACATAGCCAAGGGAATCGGCGCCAAGGAATTTGCAGATTTCTTCCGGCGTATTGGAAGAAGCGATCAATTCTTCGCGCGTGGGCGTGTCAACACCGTAATAGCACGGCGAAATCGTTGGCGGACAACTGATGCGCACGTGGACTTCTTTTGCGCCAGCTTCGCGAACCATGCGGACGATTTTGCGGCTGGTGGTGCCACGGACGATGGAATCGTCTACCAGGATGACGCGCTGGCCCTCGATGAGGCCGCGGATGGGATTTAATTTTAGCTTCACGCCGAAATTGCGGATGGCCTGCGAAGGCTCGATGAACGTGCGGCCGATGTAATGATTGCGGATCAAGCCCATGCGGAAAGGAATCTTTGATTCGAGCGCGTAGCCGACCGCCGCAGGAACACCGGAGTCCGGCACGGGAACAACGATGTCGGCGTCCACCGGATGTTCGCGCGCGAGAAGACGACCGAGCATCTCGCGGCTTTCGTTGACGGAGCGGCCGAAAATAATGCTGTCCGGCCGAGAGAAATAAACATGCTCGAAAATGCACTGCTGGAGCGGCTTCTGCGGCGCGAAGTGAATGGACTCGATGCCGGATTTCGAGATGCGCACCATTTCGCCGGGCTCGATCTCGCGGACGTATTGGGCGTTGAGGAGATCGAACGCGCAGGTTTCGGAAGCCACCAGCCAAGAGACGAAGCCGCCGGGCGTGGTCAGTTTTCCAAGAACGAGCGGACGGAATCCGCGGGGATCGCGCACGGCGTACAGCTCATCCTGCGTCAACATCACCAGCGAATAAGCGCCTTCGACTTGATTGAGGGCGTCGCCCAGCGCGCCGGAAAGATTTCGCGCTTGCGAGCGCGCAATCAGGTGCACGATGACTTCGGTATCGCTGTTGGTCTGGAAGATCGAGCCGCGATGCTCGAGCTTCCGGCGCCACTCGGCGGCGTTGGTGAGATTGCCGTTGTGGCCGAGGGCGACTTTGCCCTTGTTGCAATCGATCATGATGGGCTGGGCGTTGAGCAGGGCCTTGTCGCCGGCGGTGGAATAGCGCGTGTGGCCGATGGCCAGGCTGCCGGGCAGTTGCGCGAGCACACTGGGCTGAAAGATCTCTTCGACCTTACCCATCGCGCGATGGAGGTGGAGTTCCGTGCCGTCGCTGGAGACCATGCCGGCGGATTCCTGGCCGCGGTGCTGCAGGGCGTACAGACCTAGATATGCCAGATTCGCCGCTTCGGGATGGCCGAAGACGCCGAAGACGCCACAGTGGTCGTGGAAGTGGTCGTCGAAAAAATCGCGGTACTTCATGCCGCCTCTATCTCTCGCTTGCTGAACTTCGCCCATGTTGGGGGCAGAATTGCCCACACAAAAATGCCGACCATCGGCAGCGTGATTGTGAAATCATGGTAGTCCCAAACACCGAACGATCTTCGCTGAGATACGCTGTAGGCGACGGTGAGAACAGCCATGATCATCGCAAGCACCAATCCCCAACGCCGAAACCTATAGATTCCAATCCCCGCTGCAAGAAAGCTTACCGCCACGAGAAATGCCACCGCACTATTTCGAAAATCATCGTCTAGCCCGTTCGCGATCAGGCCGACAAGAAAGGCCAAAGCGTAACCGCCGCCAACGATCAGAAGATACAATTCCGCAAACTTCTTCAGCCCAGAAACTACTCGATTCATCCTCTCACCAGAGTGCATTCGAGAGAATTGGCCCAAATATCGCGCAGGACATCGAGAGGGGAATCGATGGCTGCGTGCCCCTGAACCTCAATGCGGAGTGCGGCGTCCCGGGTGACCTTGCCGAGCTCGCGCGCGTCCGCTCCATATTGTCTCGCAGTATCGAGAACGCGGGCAAGTTTTGCGGGGCTGACGGATACGATCGCGCGGGCGCCGCGTTCGCCGAAGAGAACGGATTCGGTTGGAAGCAAAGAATCGGCGATGGTTATGACCGCGCCAAGCACGGGCGCAGCATGCTGCGCCCCTACAAGAGAAGACACCGAGGCGAAGCAGGACTCGGCGAGGGTGACGGCGAGGCCGCCGTCGGAAATGTCGTGGGCGGATTGGACGCTGCCTTCGGCGGCAAGGGCGACGAGGCAGTCGATTAGGCGCTTTTCGGCGCTGAGATCGATGGCTGGCGGTTCGCCGGCTACGATGCCGCCGACCGTTTTTGAGTATTCCGAGGAGGAGAATTCGCGGGCGAAAGAAGAAGTGGCGAGTGACGAGTGGCGAGTGGCGAGCGAAGGAGAAGAAGAACTCGCGGACTCACCCTGCACTTCAGCACGCGAATTCGATCCGTCGAGCAGAAGAATGACATCGCCTTCTTCGCGGAAGGCGATTTTCAGGACGCGAGAGGCGTCGTCGAGGATGCCGAGGACGCCGATGACGGGCGTGGGATAGATCGATTTGCCGAGCGTTTCGTTGTAGAAGCTGACGTTGCCGCCGGTGATGGGCGTGCCCAAGGCAGTGCAGGCTTCGCCGACGCCGTCAATCACCTGGGAGAATTGCCACATTACTTCGGGCTTTTCCGGACTGCCGAAGTTGAGGCAATTCGTGGCGGCGATGGGGCGCGCGCCGCTCGCGGCGACGTTGCGAGCGGCTTCGGCGACGGCGTGCATCGCGCCGACACGCGGATTCAATTGGCACCAGCGGCCGTTGCCATCAGTCGCAAGCGCAAGCGCGCGCTTCACGACGCCCGTCTTCGGATCTTTGATGCGTACGACGGCCGCGTCGCTGGCACCGGGGCCCGCCAGAGTGTTTGTGCGGACGGATGTGTCGTACTGCTCGGTGATCCAGCGCTTCGAGGCAATCGCAGGCGATGACAACAACTTGACGAAATTCTGCGTGAGGTTCGCGCCTTCGGGTGCAAACGTGAACGAATCTTTTTCGGATTCCACGCGCTGTGCGGGGGCGGCGAGCGGGCGGTTATAGACGGGGCCTTCTTCCGCAAGCGGATGCGCGGGAATTTCCGCGACGGTCTTGCCGTGATCTTTCACGCGCATCAGGCCACCGTCGCTGACCTGGCCGACGACCATGGCATCGAGTCCCCATTTCTTAAAGACGGCGAGCACTTCGTCTTCGCGGCCCTTTATGGCGACGAGCAGCATGCGCTCCTGCGATTCGCTGAGCATGATTTCGTAGGGCGTCATTCCCGTTTCGCGCTGGGGAACTTTCGCGAGATCGATTTCGATGCCGGTGCCGCCGCGGGAGGCCATTTCCGTCGTGGAGCACGTGAGACCCGCTGCGCCCATGTCCTGGATCGCTACAACCGCGCCGGTCTGCATGGCTTCGAGGCAGGCTTCCAGCAAGAGCTTTTCCACGAAGGGATCGCCTACCTGGACGTTGGGGCGCTTCTGTTTAGATTCTTCGGTGAACTCAGCCGAAGCCAGCAGCGACGCGCCGTGAATTCCGTCGCGGCCGGTTTTTGCACCGACGTAAATTACGGGATTGCCGATGCCTTTGGCTTTGGCTAGAAAAATCTCTTCCTTCCTGGCGATGCCAAGCGCGAGGGCATTCACCAGCGGATTCTGCGAATAGCACGGCTCGAAGCAGACTTCGCCGCCGACAGTGGGGACGCCAAAACAATTTCCGTAGTTGGCGATTCCGCGAATCACGCCGTCGAGGATGCGGCGGTTCTTTGCGGCTTCCTCTTCATTCGTATCCTTGCCCGCGGCGATTTCGCCGAAGCGCAGCGAGTCCAGCACAGCGATGGGACGCGCGCCCATGGTGAAAATGTCGCGAAGGATACCGCCAACCCCAGTGGTTGCGCCCTGAAAAGGTTCCACGTAGCTGGGATGATTGTGCGATTCGATTTTGAACGCGGCGACGAGTCCGTCTCCGATGTCCACGACGCCGGCGTTTTCGCCCGGTCCTTGCACGACTTGCTTGCCGCGAGTCGGCAAACGCCTGAGGTGCACTTTGCTCGATTTGTAGGAGCAGTGCTCGCTCCACATCACGCTGAAGATGCCCAGCTCCGTGATGTTCGGATCGCGCCCGAGAATTTTTTGGACGCGCGCGTATTCTTCGGCAGTGAGGCCGTGTTCGGCGGCGATCTCGGGAGTCACTTTGATTTCGGTAGCTGCGGTTGCCATCAAGCCGTGGCCTTTGCGGCGCCAACGAGCGCTTCGACCATGGAACGGAAAATCGTCAGGCCATCGGTGGAACCAAGGGCCGCTTCCACGGCGCGCTCGGGATGCGGCATGAGGCCGGCCACGTTGCGCCCGCGGTTGCAGATGCCGGCGATATTGTGAACTGCACCGTTGGGATTTCCGGCGTCGTCAGCTTCCTGCGCGGTCGCAAAGCGACCGACGGAGCCGAGCGGCGTGGTATAACGGAAAATCACCTGGCGGTTTTTCTCGAGCTCCGCGACCGTGGCTTCGTCGCAATTGTAATTGCCATCCGAATGCGCGATGGGAATTTTCAGAATCTGGCCTTTCTCAGCTGCATTGGTAAATGGCGTGTCCGTTTGTTCGACGCGGATGTGCACATGCCGACAGATGAAGCGCAGGCCGCTATTGCGCATCATGGCGCCGGGCAGCAGGCCTGCTTCGCAGAGAATTTGGAAGCCGTTGCACACACCGAGGACCAGGCCGCCGCTGTTCGCGAATTTCTCGACGGATTTCATCACCGGTGAAAAGCGCGCGATGGCGCCGGTGCGCAGATAATCGCCGTAGGAAAATCCGCCGGGCAAAATAATCGCGTCACAATTGGCGAGATCCCGCGACTGATGCCAGATGAACTCGACCGGTTTCTGCAGAACGTTGCCGAGGGCGTATAACGCGTCGTGGTCGCAATTTGACCCGGGAAAAACGACGACTCCAAATTTCATGAGGTTGCGGCTCCCTGAAACATTTGGGGAACAGCTATTTTAGCACACCAGCGACGCTCGCGAGTGTTTTGAGGAAGCCGGAACGGGAGTCGCTTGAAAACAGCAGGCTATCTTCCAAAGATCCAGGCAAGAGCAAAAAGGAAACCCATGAGAACAGCGATTCCGAGAATTGCGTAGACGACCAGCAAGAGCTCCTTCTTGAGGAGCTGTGCCTGACTTAGATTCTCGCGGCGTCTTTGCTCGCGAAAATACTTGAGCCATCCAAAGAGCTCAAAAAGTGCCAAGGGTTATCTCCCTTTTTTGGTTTGTTGCAGTGCTCCTCTGTGGTCAGATCGAACGGCCTGCCGGGCCAGAAGACGCTGGTGCAACGGGATCCGGCGCGGACTTCGGCAAGGCGTGAACGGCTGAATCCAGCCCGAGCACGTTTACCAAGCTGGAGTTCGATGGAACGATGTATTTTGTGTTCTGAGCGAGCGTGTTGTTAAGGACTTCGAGACGCCGCATTGTTTCGGCGCGCTCTTTGAAATACGTTTCGGCGGCGGTAGAGACGAGCTTGATGGCTTCGGCTTCGGCGTTGGCGCGCGTGATGCGGGCTTGGGCGTCACCTTCGGCTTTGAGGATTTCGGATTGTTTCTTGCCTTCGGCCTGCAGAATTTGGCTCTGCTTGATGCCTTCGGCTTCCAGAACGGCAGCGCGCTTCTCCCGCTCCGCTTTCATTTGGCGGGACATGGCGTCGGTGATGTCGCGCGGCGGCTCGATTTTCTGCACTTCCACTCGTGTAACCTTACAGCCCCAGTTGTTGGTGGCTTCGTCCAGCACTTCGCGCAAATTCGTATTAATCATGTCGCGAGCCACAAGTGTTTCGTCCAGCGTGCGATCTCCGATCAAATTACGCAGATTCGTTTGCGCCAGCGTGGTGCAGGCATATCCGAAATCCTGTACCTCATATTGCGACTTCACCGGATCGATGACCTTGTAATAGACCACGGCGTCAACTTCCACCGTCACGTTGTCCTTGGTGATCAGCTTCTGAGGCGGCACTGTAATCACTTGCTCGCGCATGTCCACACGCACAATGTCGTCCACGAAGGGCAGGATGAACGTTAGGCCCGACTGCGCCATGGCGTGATATTTCCCCAGTCGTGTGACTAATCCCTTTTCATACTGCTTCACTGTCCGCGCCGCTCTTGCCAGGGTTACCAGCGCAAAAATCACGATGACGAAGAGCCATACCAAAACTAAGACGTTTACATTGGAATCCATGTCCGTTCACCTCACCTTGAGTGTCACGCCTTCGACTGACTGCACCGTTACGATTGCGCCTGCCTCTCGGGCCGGATCTTCCACGTCGGCCAACTCCGCACGCCACACTTCATCGCCCAGTTTCACCATGCCCGGCTCACGGGCCGCGATCCGCTTGGTCACCACGCCGGACTTGCCCATCACCGCGTCTGCGTTGCTGGCGTGCTCCTTCACCGTCAACTTGGCCTTCAACCAGCGGCGGAATAGCGCGAGATAGACCAGCGCGAGCCCCGCGGCCGAGAGCAACCCAACGTTTGCCGAACCGAAAAGAAGGCCGACCGCGCCGCCAGCAGCGAGGGACGCGCCTACCAGCGCCAGATCAAATCCCGTAAGCGCCCCGAGGGCGAGCTCGATAATCACGCAGACGAAGCCACCGATCACCAGCACCCAATTCGACCAATTGCCCACGGAGAGACTCCTTGCGCTTTACGTATCGCGGACGATAACACTCAGGACAAATGTATTCAACGAGGATGGCTGGAACGAACGGACATATCGATCCGGAATCTCTCTGTCTGTGGAACGGAGTTATTTCCGTTTCCGGGCGGCCTTGCGCGGCTTCGATTTCCTTTTCTTCGACTTCTTCCCTGGCTTCTCTTCGGCCGCCAGTTCGCGTCGACGCTTCGCGGCCCAGCCGGATTTATTGGCCTGGCGGCCTCGCGCGATTCCCAAGGCATCCGCGGGAACGTTGTCGGTGATGGTGGAACCCGCGGCGATATACGCTCCATCGCCGATTCGAACGGGGGCAATCAGCGCGGAATCACTTCCGATGAAAACTTTGTTGCCGATGTGCGTCGGGAATTTGTGAAAGCCGTCGTAGTTGCAGGTAATCGTGCCGGCGCCGATGTTTGCTTTCGTGCCGATCTTCGTATCGCCAAGATAGGAGAGGTGCATCGCCTTGGTGCCTTCGCCGATGGTGCTCCTCTTCAGTTCGACGAAATTGCCGATGCGCGAATCCGCTTTCAGGTGATTGTTCGGGCGAAGACGCGCGAAGGGGCCGATGATGACGCGGTCGTCGAGGCGGCTTTGCGCCACGACGCAATGCGGCTCGACGGTTACGTCGTCGCCGAGAGTCGCGTCGCTGAGAACGCTTCCCGTTCGAATGGTGCAGCGCATGCCAATTCTCGTTTTGCCAAGCAGCTGCACGCCAGGTTCGATGACCGTGTCTTCACCCGCGACGACCTCCGGATCGATCACCACCGTTTCCGGCAACTGAATGGTCACGCCGACGTCCATGAGCGCGCTGCGCTTCCACTCGCGGAAGATACGGTCGACTTCCGCAAGGTCCGCGCGCGTGTTACAACCGAGGACTTCGCGCGGATCCGCGACCACGTGTGCGAGCACGGTTTCGCCCTTCGCGTTCAGGACGGCGATGGCGTCGGTCAAATAAAGTTCGCGGTGCTTGTTGTTGGGTTTCACCTGAGCGAGAGCCGGCCAGAGTTTCTCCAGCGTGAAGCAATAAATGGCCGAATTGATTTCGTTAATCTCGCGCTGCTCGTCGGTGAGCTGCGATTCTTCGACGATGGCTGATACCAGGGTTTCGGATTTCCGAACAACTCGGCCATAACCGGATGGATCGGCGAGCACAGCGGAGAGGATTGTTGCGGCCGCGTTTCCCTTATGATGGGTGGCCGCGAGCGCCTTCAGCGTTTCCGTCCGCACCAGCGGGGCGTCACCCGCGATCACGATCGCGAACTTCGCTCGGCCCACGGCGCGCTTGGCCACTTGCATGGCATGCCCGGTGCCGTTTTGCGGCTGCTGTAGAACCGCAACTGCACCAAGGGGCTCCACGAGGGAGGCTACCTGCTCCGCCTGATGGCCGACGACGACAACCGTCGCCCTCGGTTTCAACGGCGCACAGGAGCGTACAACGTGCTCGACGAGCGTGCGTCCCCCCGCTCGGTGGAGCACTTTCGCCAGGCTGGATTTCAGCCGCGTGCCCTTTCCAGCAGCCAGGATGACGATTGCTAGGTCATTGTTCGGCATGACTCCTCATTCTCGCCCGCCCATCTCTCTTTGACAATCATTCACCTGTAGGGGGCCCCGGATTGTGCTCTGGACGTAATCCGCTTTCTCATCTACAGTTTGGCGCTCAGGATTTGTCTCGCCTTAGTAGATCATCGAGGGAGGCCACCCGTGCGACCCTGTTCTTACTGTGCCGAAACAATCGAAGATCAGGCGCAAGTCTGTCCATTCTGCAACACTAACCTGGCAGCGCCCACCGCTGCGCCCGGCTTTCAGTCTACACCGCCTCTCGGCAACCAAGAGACGAGCGGCAAGGCTATCGCCAGCCTAATCTGCGGCATTCTCTTTTTCTTCCTGCCATCGGCGATAGTGGCCATAATCATGGGCCATCTGTCTCTGTCGGATATCCGGCGGAGTGCAGGACGTCTGGGCGGACGAGGTATGGCCATTGCCGGCCTCGTGCTTGGATACACCGGCTTGGCGATCATCCCTGTCCTAATCATCGCTGCAATTGCCATTCCCAATTTATTGCGGGCACGGATGGCCGCGAATGAAGCGTCGGCCGTCGGTTCGCTCCGCACAATCAATACTGCCTGCGTGACTTATGGGACAGAGTACAAATCATTCCCTACGTCTCTCGTGAACCTCGGACCCGGCGCACATCCAAACGCAAACGCAGCTGGTCTGATCAGCGACGTACTGGCCTCCCGCCAAAAATCAGGCTATCTCTTCACGTACGAGCCGGGACCACCTCAAGACGGAGTGATCATCTCGTATGAGGTGCATGCGGACCCCGTGACTCCGGGAGCGACAGGTGTGCGCCATTTCTTCACGGATCAATCAGGCGTCATCCGCGTTCGCATGGACGGTCAGGCCACCGTAGAAAGCCCGCCGCTCTCTTAGGGAACAGAGAAATGGTACGAACACGGTAGGGGTTCGCCAGATGAAAGCATGTCCTATTTGTAATCAGCAGATTCAAGACGCCGCTCTGCGCTGTCGCTACTGCAAAAACTGGCTGCTTGCTCCAGTCGTCGGAGGCGACCAATACCCGGCAGCTCCTCCGTACCCGTCGACTACGACTAGCGGGACGGCGATTGCGAGCATGGTTCTGGGAATCCTCTGGATCTATTGGATTGGTTCAATCGTTGCGCTGGTTCTTGGTTATCTCGCTCTGCGAGAAATTCGGCAGAATCCTCAACGTATTGAGGGAAAAGGGATGGCCATCGCCGGCATCGTACTCGGTTGGGTTGGAATGGCCACGCTTTTACTAGCGGTCCTAATGGGAATCTATATCTGGCAAGAGGACCGCAACAATCATTCCACTCCAGAACGAGTTAGAGCGGCCGTCTACATCGGAGAGAGGATCAGCTAGTCGGCGGCCGAGGCAGGAGCATGCGCCGGAACGCGAGTGTCTGTTTCGGCATAGAGCGATTCGTGAGTTGTTATGGTCCAAACCGAGGGGTCGGCGAGTAGCCGGCTGACAAGTTGGGTGTGCAGGGCGTGGCCGGCCTTGTGGGCCTCGACGCGGGCCAGGAGCGGCAAGCCCGCCAGCGCCAAGTCGCCAATGAGGTCCAGGGCCTTATGTCGGCCAAATTCATCAGGAAAACGCAGGGGCCCGTTCATGACGCCATCGTCGGTGAGCACGATAGCGTTTTCCAGCGAGCCGCCGCGAATGAGGCCCATGGCCTTGAGCGGCTCGATATCGCGTTCGAAGCAAAACGTGCGGGCCCGAGCAAGCAGGTGGCGAAAGGTCTCCGGCCCGACCACCATCTCTACTTCCTGCTGGCCGACCAGCGGGTGCGCGAAATCCACGTAGCAGCGCACACGAAATTCATCGGCGGGATAGATGCCGATGCGGCGGTCGCCTTCGACGACTTCGAGAGGCTTCAAAACTCTCATGTAGCGGCGCCTTCTGCGAAGCTTTCGAACGCCGCACTGCTCCAACATTTGCATAAACGGCTCGGCCGAGCCGTCCAAGATCGGTATTTCAATCGAATCAATGTCGACGAAAATGTTGTCAATGCCGCAGGAATAAATGGCCGCGAGCAAATGCTCGGTGGTGGAGAGGAGAACGCCCTGCTTCATGAGGCTGGTGGCATAACTTACGCGCGCGACATTGTGGCCCTGCGCCTCGATGGGAAAGTTATCGAGGTCCACGCGGCGAAAAACGATGCCAGTTTCGGCTGGCGCAGGGACGAGACGAACGTGGCCATAGACGCCTGTGTGGATTCCGATGCCTTCGGCATCAGCCGAGCGTGCGATGGTAGTCTGAAACATTCGTACTCTAACTGATAGCACATTGCGGGCCAGACTAAACTATGCTTGTGCTTTATTATCAATAACTTAAGAACACCTACAAGCCTGATTTGAAGATGCCTGTGGCAAATACGCAACATTTTTGCAGGAGCCAGCGTGTCTTTTTGGGACAATCTGCTGAAGTGCACCTTCTGCAAGCTTCCCTTTTCTTTCTTACCGCGTCCCAAACAGTTGCAGTGTTATAATTAGCGCTTGTAGATTTTCAGGGACAGGTGAGGAATGAATCGAGCGGCTCGCATCGGCATCGTTGTAGTTTCGGTGGTGATCTTCTGTTACGCGGGACTGGGACACGTCCTGGGACGCGCAACCGATGACAAGGCTTACAAGTCCCTTACGGTTTATGGCGAAGTTTTGCAGAAGATTCAGCAGGACTACGTGGATGACCCGAACATGCATACGGTGACGGCGGGTTCGCTTCACGGCTTGCTCGAATCGCTTGACCCCCAATCCAGCTACCTCACCCCGCGGGAATACGACGAGTACAAAAAGAAAGTGCAGAATTCCGGCACCGGCGAGACGGGCCTGACGCTCAGCAAACGCTACGGCTATGTGATCGTTCTCTCCGTTCTTCCGGATAGCCCAGGAACCAAGGCGGGCGTTCGCAGCGGCGACATCTTCGAATCCATCGGCGGGTTTACGACGCGGGACATGTCCGTGGGCCAGGCTCTGAACCTTCTGTCGGGACAGCCCGGTACCGGCATTAAGGTGGCAGTCATTCGCCGTGGGAAAGCCACGCCCGATGAAGTCGATCTCGTCCGCGAAAAATTGGCTACCCCGAAGATCATTATCCAGAAAGCAGATCCGGACATTCTCGTGTTGCGCTTGCCGTCGCTGGATGCGGGGCGCGCCGATGAAGTACGCAACCGCTTGCTGGATGCGGAGAAGCAGGGCGTTCGCAAGGTCATTGTGGACCTGCGCGAATGCGGGCGCGGGCCGGTCTCGGAAGCGATTTCTCTCGCGCGGCTTTTCGTGCCGTCCGGGACGATCACGACACTGCGCGGCCAGACGGTTTCGGCGCAGGTTTTTTCGGCTGAACCGAAACAAGTGGTATGGAGAAACACTGTTTCCGTGCTGATTGATGCAACCACTTCCGGCGCTGCGGAGGTTTTCGCATCGGCCATCGTGGCGAATCATCGCGGCGACGTCGTGGGAGAGCGCACGTTTGGCTTGGCGTCCGAGCAGAAACTGATCACTATGGATGACGGAGCGGCGCTGATTCTCACGGTGGCGAATTACTACAATCCCGGCGGAAAATCGATCCTGGAAGAAGGCATCACACCCACGGAAATTGTGCGCGCCATTCCGGAAGATTCGGATTCCAGCGATGACGATGCGGCACCGGCACCGGAAACGCAGAAAGAGCCGGGCCTTGGCCCGCGGCCACTTTCGCCGGAGGATCCGATCTTCCACCGGGCGCTGGACCTTTTGAAAACTCCCGCAAAAAAGGCCGCGTAGTATTCCGTGGCCTTTCGGGACGCTCTGAAGAACTCGTATTCCTCCTTCTCAACCGATACTCAAGCAAATCTAGCCCGGCTTGCCGGGTTTGTTCTTCTGTTTGGCCTGGGCTGGGCCACGGCTGGCTGTAAGAGGCCGGAGCCCGCGCGCCTCGCGCCGGCAATGATTCACGCCGTCACGCGCGAACTCGCTGCCGCTGCTAAATCGGCGGCACCCAGCGGTTCCGAGATCCGCGTGACGTTCCAGGCCCCCGGTGCAAATGGGGGCGTTACCGATCATCTGGACATCACACTTTTTTCGACCGGAGTGGATTCTGCTACTCAGTCTCAAGTTGCGAAAATCCAGCAGTCCTTGAGTTCCGTAGCGACCCGTCATGGGCTCACCGAAGAGCCATCGGAAAGCCGCGAAGGAGTACTCTTCTTTTTCCTCAAGTCGGGCGTTCGAACGCACGCGATTCACATCCACACGGGCGCGAAGGACTCACTGCACGCCGGCGGTCCTCCCGGTCCATATTCTGCACCGCGCCTCGCAATTATTTTGGACGACCTCGGCAGTGATCGCACCGCCGCCGAAGCGATCTTTGCGCTGCCCTATCCGCTGACCATCTCCGTTTTGCCAAATCACGAGCATTCCACCGAAATTGCGAACGAAGCGCATCGCCGGGGCTACCAGGTGATGCTGCATCTGCCGATGCAATCGATCGCGAATGAAACTCCCGAAGCGCAGGAATTGCGCCCCGGCATGCTGGCGACAGAGGTGAGCGCCCTCGTCGAGCAGTTCTTGCAGAAGGTCCCCGGTGCTACGGGCGTCAACAATCATCAGGGTTCGCAGGCCACAGCGGATGTCGAACTCATGGACGAACTCATGCCGGTCCTGCGCGACCGGCGTCTCTTTTATGTGGACAGCAGGACTACGGCGGCGACGGTAGCCTTTGATACCGCACAGAGCTTCGGGGTTCGCTCCGCCTTTCGAAACGTTCCATTCCTGGATGATGTTGCGGAAGTCGCGGCGGTACGCAAGCAACTGGCATTGGCGCTGCGCGGCGCTCGCGAAAAGGGCGAGGCCATCGCGATCGGGCATCCGCACCCCGCAACACTTCAGGCTTTGCGCGAAATCTTGCCGCGCGCGCAGGCGCAGGGAGTCCGTCTCGTCTTCGTGTCCGAACTCGTTTACTGAGAAACCTGCGTGGCCTGGTAGGGGATGGGATTCGAACTCTTCGCGGGATACATCCGGTGCACAACCAGGGCGAGGATGGCCATCGTCAGGAAACTGAAAACGCTTCCTTCTGGGCCGACCGAGCCCCCCGTAAGCCACTTGGCGCCGTGCAAAGAAGCGCTGCTAAGGTGTCCGTCGAACACGACTCCGCTATTCGGAACCGAAAAAAGGAATGTCTCTCCGAAATCAAAGCTTGCATGCCATCCGACCGCCAACCAGAGATTGCCCGTGCGGCGAAGCGTTAGAGCAAATATCAGTCCAATCATCACAACGGCCGCCGCACCCACCCAACCTTCGCCGGGATTGCCGAGGTGGACTGCCCCGAACGAAACGGAAAGCAGGATCGCCGCAGGCCAGAAGCCAATTCCGTCAGCCAAAGTAAACTGAGTGTAGCCACGAAATAGGAATTCTTCGAAGAAGCCAACAAATACAAAGAAGATCGCCCACACAATGGCCCAGCGCAAAATTTCAGAGCCGTGTAATGCCAGAGTCCCAAAAGAATACCCGCCAAACGCAGAAATTAGACCGACTAGAACCGAAATCTCTACTAGTCCGATCAGAAAACCCTGCCAGAATAATTTCCCAAACGCGCTGTTCGTAGGCAGCCCATAGGCACCGGCTGAGCGGTGTTCGATGTACGACATGATCAATGCCGCACCAAAAACCACAACGAAGCTGAATATCTCTCCGGCAAAGAGATAGCGTGGAGAGAAGACACCACGTGTGGGAGGAGCGAAATGCCGGAGGATCATTCCACCGCCAAACCCAATGGCCGCCACGAAAACGGCATAGATGAGCAGGCGCCAGCCGGCGCGCAATCCTTTTTCATTCAAGAAAATCGTGCTCGCAATTCCCACGGGCGGAGTAGGAGTCAACGGCGGGAGTGGGGAAGGATCGGTAAACGGTTCAACGTCCAACAATCACCTCGAAGAAAAATGCAAGTTCCATACCGCAGTCAGACGCGTGGAAGGATCCCCCGTGAGCGCGCAGTCCATATAACTCAAAATATCTTTTGCAGGCAAGGATTCTTTAGAGGAACTCCTTGCGTTTGCGCCCTGCTTCATCTTGTGTTGGAATCGCCGGCTTCAGTATTCGATACGGGCTTGAACTGAAAGATTTCAGGATGAGATAGGGCCTCTGGCTAACGTGCCACGGGAATTGCGGCTGCGCCAAGGATACGGCGGCTCTTTTTTGCCTGCACAAAAACTACGGAATGCAAATTCTCGCGCTTCCATTCCGCGCGTAATGAAACCGTTGCGTCTCCGGAAAAAGAGGTTTCGTCTCCGGCCTTCGCCTCACCGATCTTGCGAATGCTTCGAACGATCGCAGCGTGATACAAATCCGCGCCGGCATTTTCCCCGCGTTTCACTGCGGAATGAAGCCCCGTTTCGGTAATTGCTAGCCAGACTTCCGCCGTATCACGTCCTGCCGTTTCCGGCAACCGGGTTATGCTCACTGAAAGGTTTTCCGTACGGGGATCTGGCGAATTTCCCGGCCGCAGAGTTACTCGGGCTCTCTGCTCCGCCGCGGCTTGCTGCACTGCCTGCCAAGCTTTCCGCGATTGGCTGCCCACAAACTCCGTTTTGCCATCGACCACCATTTGCGGCGTATAGGCGTTGCCATTTCCAAGAACCCCTGCGTAGACCTGCTGCCGTGCCGTCCATTCGCGCGAGGAAAATGGGTCCACCCAACCAAGTTCATTCCAGTAATCCACGTGCTCTTCAAGAGCGATCACTTCCGCATTGGCGATGGGCTGTTGTTTCGCCATTCGCGAGAGCAATTCGTCCGCAGGAGGACAGCTGGAGCAGCCTTCCGAAGTGAACAGCTCCACGACCACGGGCGTGCGCGTGGGCCCCGCACCCGCGGATGCCGATTGCGCATGAGGCCAAATCGCTGCCATTACCGCCAAAACAGATAGCAGGCTGAGCGTCAACCCAGTCAAAAGGGACTTCATGGAGAATCTCCCGAACCAGCAAAGTATCTGATACTCAACCTAGCAAAAGGTTTCCGGCAATTTGCCGAAGAACAGTACTTTGCGCCGCATAACCGATATGTTAGCTTTAACTGGTTACTGGAGGCTTGACTCTGCCTTCCTCACTCTCTTTCATCCGGTTACTTGGCGGTCGGCTCTGCCTCGACTTCGTTAATACTGCCCCTTCCCACTCGGAGCTTTCCTGGGAGGGACTCGTTCATCTTCTGGAGGCCACCCGCATCGTCTCTGCGGAACGCGGGGCTCAACTTCTCGCCCTGCCTCAATCGGATCCCCAGGCAGCAGAAGGATTGCTCTTGAAAGCCCGGCGCCTGGCCGCCTCGCTTCGCAAGGCCCTTACGGCCATGCATCGAAAGCATAAGATCGCAGCGGAATGGGTCGAGCCCATCAACGAAATCCTGCGGATCACCGAAGGACATGACGAGTTGATTTTCGAAGACGGCGCCTGGCGCATGGAATTCATCGCGCGCGAAGGCGGCCTGGATTGGCTGCTGGCTGCCATTGTCCGTTCGGCGGCGGAGCTTGTCGCCGAGGGTCCAAAGGCCCCTCTCAGAATTTGCGCCAATCCCCAATGCGGACTCCTCTTCTACGACAAGTCCCGCACGCACCGGCGCCGCTGGTGTTCGATGTCAACTTGCGGAAACCGCAGCAAGGTCGCCACCTTTGCGCGCAGGCATTCCCTTGTACATGGCGATGCCTGACGCAACGAGGGATGTCCACCTCGTCTTCACTTCACGTACTTCGGCGGTTCGCCTTTGGACCAGGGATCATAGCCATGCGCGAAAACCAGCCGCTCCGCCAAAGGCGGATGCGAATAGAGCCAGAATTTGATAAACGCCGGCGGATTCGGGTCCGCCAGATCCAGCTCTCCCAGGACCTGAAATGCGTGGGCCGCGACTTCCTCCGAATTCGGCACCAGCCCGTGAATCACTTCCAATCCGTAAACGTCCGCAGCATGTTCCTGCATCCGCTTGAATCCGTTGATGGCGGGGGACGCGACGAAGAGCAGCACCTGGAGCAGCAACAGTAAGACTGCGAGCGAGGCCCAATCCTCCTGTCCATAAATTTTCCAGTCCTTGGCCCAGCGGTCGAGCGCCCAATGCAGACCTCGAAACAGGAAAAACAGCGCCGTGAGGAGCCCCATGGCGCCTACCAGAAATCCCTGGCGCACGTGGCCGAGAACGTAATGCCCCAACTCGTGTCCAACGATGAACCATGCTTCCTCGGGTGCCGTCTTCTGAATCGTCGTATCCCAGATGACGACCCGCTTGGAAGCGCCCAATCCCGTTACGTAGGCATTGATCTGGTTCGTCTTCCGGCTTGCCATCATCAGGAACATACGTTCCGGCGGAATCGGAACGCCGACATGTTGCGTGAGTTTTTCGATGGACGCGACAAGGTCGGGATGCCGCTTGTTCAGCGGTTCAAACTTATTGAACAGCGGATCAATCACCAGAGGTGTGATGAAGATTACTCCGAACAGGATTAGCACTGCGGGAAACCAGAAGTGCAGCCACCAGCGGCGCGGGCTGATTCGCATGACAGCAAACAGGATCACGGCCAGCACGCTTCCGAACGCTATCCCGAGCAACGCCCCCTTGCTCCAGTCCCACAGCCAGGAACCCCAGCCCTGGATGGATTGTTCGTAGCGCAGGGAGAGCAGATGCCAGTAGGCGTTCAGCGGCAGCCCGAGAATATCGATGGTGAAGAACAAAAGCGGCACAAACACCAGGCCTTGGATCCACCTTCTGTCGCTCACATTCTCAGCGACATCCCGAAACTTCGCTGCCAGTCCGAAACGAAGAATCAGGAGCAGAAACACCGCGCCGAGAAAGTAAGAAACAAAGTACAGTGTGTATCCCGCCCGCGAATAGGCCACGGCCTTCTCATAGCGCTCATGGGAGAGCGTGTACTGTTCCGTTTTTGTCTGCTCGGAAGTCTGGGAATCCGAAGGTGGTCTGCCGGGCAAACTAGTTTGCGGCAGTGCTGTTTGGGGCTGAGCCGGTGGTCTGCCGGGCAGACCAGTCTGCGGCGCAAACCATACGATCATCGGCAATTCGACCCTTGGAGCAGGACGGTGATTCGCGAAGCTTCCAGCAACTGCTGCAAAAGGAAGCAGTATAGAAAGGCCCAACACGAAACGGTGACCGTAGAGACACCGTATCATAAGACCTCCTCGCGGATTCCCAGACAAGATTTTCCGTGCGCCTCCGACCGAAGCCCACACGCGCCGCGAGTATGCCGCACCATCGCTCGAACCGCAATCATTCATGCAATTGAGTAAGATGAGCGAATCTCGTTGCACGTTTCCGCACTTTGGAGCTGCGGGGCTAGGGCGAAGCCTGCGGATGCGCGGTTGGCAAGGAATAATTTCGGACAGCGCCAGAAGTTGCAAGTCCGATGTGCACGATCGACGTCCAGCGTTCGAGCTTGTGATGTCCGGAACGATGGAATAAGTAGGAGGCCCCGATCGAGACAGCAGTTCCCGCAGCCTCAACTACCGCAAATGCCGCGTGATTGTCCACGAGATCATTGGTAAGCAGGATTTCGTTATTGCCCCGCCGCCGCATGTTCAACGTTGAGGAGTAGTCCAGCGCGCGCGACGCTCCAACACCCGCGAACATCCAAGCATTCTTCTTGTCCCAAAAACGGTGTTCCTGCCGCAGTGGGGCCGTCTGGTTCCTCGCCGCGGGCGCGGAGGCGCTGGTGGGCGGAATCTGAGCAGCCGTGGCCGGTTCCTGTCCACGAATAACGCTCGCTCCGGGCACAGTCATCAAGGCGAGAAGCACAAAGTTTTTTCTGTTCAGCACTCTTTTCGCTCCGCACAGGGGCGTCATGTCGCTGTCTCTTTTTCGCAAATGAGTATATCCGGCGCGAAAAAATAATGCCGCGTATTGGACAGTCATGGCTCTAATTGGAGGTACCGAAGGCGCTTTCTCGAACCTCCGCGCGTTCCAATAAACGGAGTTCAGGGAAAGGCGGCTCTCCTGCGCTACCTCAAGAAGACCCACTAACCATTACGTTGTCTTGTTGGCACGCGTGTGCGGCTTGGCATTGTCATTCCCAGGTCGGCAGCGTATCTTGAGAATTGACCCAATTCCGCCCTCCCTAAGGAGTTGCATCATGTCGCGCTTGATTTCGTTACATCTGGCCGCTTCAGTTGTCTTGGCTTCAGCGTTAGTTGCCGCAGCCGCGTTCGCACAATCCCAGGATTCCGTAGCAGAGGCCGCCCGCCGCGCACGCGCGCAGAAGAAGAACGCCGAGAAGCCCGCGAAGGTCGTTACGGACGAAACTTTGGAAGTAAAGAAGGGCGACGTGCAGAGCGCCGCCGCGGAACAACTTAGAATGCCGGGCACTCCGGAAACACCGGCCCCCGCAAATGCTCCATCCTCCGCAGCCCAGAACGAAAAGAAGGCTTCCGAAGATGAAAAACTTGCCAAGGAACTCGCCGCGTTAAAGGAGCAGATCAAGCAGGCCCAGAGCGACGTCGATCTTGCGAAGCGGGAACAAGCCTTGCAGCAGGATACCTACTTTTCGAATCCTGATTACGTGCACGACACCGTCGGGAAAGCCAAATTAGATGCGATCAAGCAACAGATCACTGACAAGCAGCAAGAGCTCGACCGTCTCAAGGCACGCCTCACGGAATTACAGCCGGCGACGGGGACTCCCTCGGGCGCACCGCCAAAGCCCTGAAGCGCCTCGTCTCCAGAATCTTGTTCCAATATGAATAATTGGTTGCCCCGTGCGGTACTTCTCCACCTTTCCGCAAACTCCTTGCCACTCTCCTGCGTATTCTCTTTGGCCCTGGCGAGTGGTCCGCGGAATCGGAAGCTTATTGTGAAAGATCCATCGCCTGTGCAACGCCGATGCCTTCATCGCCCGCTGTTTCAGCTGATTGCAGCCGGCCCATTCATTTAAGAATGTGGCAGAATTGGTTCGCGCTTTAGATTGAACGGAGGGGGAGCGATCATGCGATCCGCGAAAATCATTCTTTGCATCCTCAGCATCCCGGGCACCTACACCCTGGGGAAGCGAATCGCTTCCCAGACACCTGCGCAGGGCAAGCGCATCGTGATTGCCGCGAGCACGATGCTCGATGGCAAGGGCCGTGTGCTGCACGACACACGCATCATGGTTGAAGGCTCGAAAATCGTCGCGATAGACCCAAAGGCCGGGCCGGTGGACTACGACTTGCGCGGCTTGACGGTGTTGCCCGGCTGGATTGACGCACACTCGCACATTACCTGGCGCTTCGGCAAGGACGGGAAAAACGCGGGCATGGCAGGGACAACGCAAGAGGACGCGTACGAAGCGGCCGCGAATGCGTGGGTGACGCTGATGGCGGGCTTCACGACGGTGCAAAGCGTGGGCGCGCCAAATGATATTCCACTGCGCGACGCTATCGCCAGAGGCATTCTCCCCGGCCCGCGCATCCTTACGGCCGTCGATCCGTTGATTGGGCGAGGCGAGCAGACAGGGACGCCGGACGAAATCCGAGCCTTCATACGAAAGCAAAAAGAAGCAGGCGCGGACCTGATCAAAATATTTGCGTCGCAGAGCATCCGCCTGGGCGGAGGATTGACGCTTTCGCAGGAGCAATTGAACGCGGCCTGCGATGAAGCGAAGAGGCAGGGCATGCGCACGCTCGTGCACGCCTACAAGGATGCTGTCCATACCGCGACTCTTGCCGGGTGCACGGAAATCGAGCACGGCACGCTGGCGACGGAGGACGACCTAAAATTAATGGCCGGGAAGGGCGTCTATCTGGATCCGCAGGCGGGCCTTGTGATTGAAAACTATCTGCGAAACAAGGAAAAGTTTGTCGGCACGCCCGGCTACACTGAGGAGGGATTTGCGGCGATGGAGAAAATCCTTCCGATGAACCACGAGCTGGTGCAGCGTGCTGTGAAAATTCCGGGACTCAAAATCGTTTTCGGCACGGACGCCCTAGCGGGCTCGCACGGGCGCAACGCCGAGGAGTTCATTGATCGCGTTCGCGACGGCGGACAAGAGCCCATGCAGGCAATGATGTCCGCGAATTCCATCGGTGCGGAAGCGATGGGCCTGGCTGACCAGATCGGCTCCATCGTGCCTGGTTTGCAGGCGGACATCATCGCGCTCGATGGGGATCCGTTGAAAGACATCACCGCCGTTCGGCGCGTCGCATTTGTAATGAAGGGAGGAATTGCTTACAAGAACGCCGCGCGCGGAGCGATTCCTAGTTATGCAGGTGTCCAGCCTTGATTCGGCCATTGCCCAAGGGCGATCCAACTTGGGAATGCGGCATTCGTTCCCAAGTTCAGGAGAGTATGGAACCAATTCTAGTCAATTCCATGAATCTTGAGACTGACCAACTGGTCGACAGTTAGATTCTTCATCCCGCGCGATTGCAGATGTGTAATGAAGTCGGGCGTCACTCCATGAATGCGCATGGCTACCAGTTGATCCGGGGCAGGATGTGAATAGCCCAGCTTCTGAAGCTGGCCGATAAACTCCGGAGACACGCCGTGAATCCGGAACGCGATCAGTTTGTCCAATTCCAGATGATCGTAGCCTTCCTTTTTTAACTCCTCTACCCATTCCGGCGTCGCGCCGTGAATCCGCATGGCGATGAGTTTGTCCGCGTCCGGGCTGTATCCGGCCTGTTTAAGACTGCGAATCATTTCCGGAGATACGCCATGAATTCGAAAGGCGATGAACTTATCGCTGTCGGAAAGATTCAGTCCCGCCGAACGGATCTCCGATACAAACGCCGGTGACACGCCGTGAATGCGAAACGCGATCAGCTTGTCGCTTTCGGAGGCATTTAATCCCGCTGCGCGAATGCCTTCGATGAATTCCGGCGTTACTCCATGAATCTTGAACGCGATGAGTTTGTCCGCGTCCAGCCCGTGCAGGTTCTTGGCTTTGATCTCCTGCGCGAATTTCAGGCTGACGTCATGAATGGCCATCGCCAGTTGCTTGTCCGCGTCAATCCCTTCAAACCCGAGCGACTTCATTTCCTGCGGATATTTCGAATCGGCCACGAAGTGAAACAGGCCCGCTCCCTCGCCATCCTTCAGGTATCCTTCACATTCGAACTTTCCGGCGTCGCGCGCGATCGTGAAATGAACTTCCTGCCGTCCGGCCTTCGCAAAATCCAGACCGGAAAACTCATTTGCAGGCCAATCGGAGCTGTAGTGAAAGTGCCGCCCTGCGCGGGAATCCATCAAGGAAAACTCGACCTTCCCTGGGATGTCCGAACGGTGAATCGTCCAGTCGCCGCCCTGCGATTGGCCGTGAATCGTGCTGACCACGCTAAACGCAATCCCCGCGACGATGAGAACTAGACCGAAAGCTCGTTTGTAGTTCATGGAACGCACTCCTCCTCGCGTCACTCGCGCAACTCAGAGAATATCGGCGTGCTTCAGCGAAATCAGCTTCTCCAAAGTCAAATTCTGAAATCCATGCTTGCGCGCTTTCTCGATGAATTCAGAATTGATTCCCATCACCTTGGCGCCGATAACTTCGTCGCAGCTCAAATTCTTGAATCCGGCAGACTGCAGCGTTTTCACGTACTCCGCCGTGACTCCCTGTACTTTCATTCCGACGATCTCCTCCACATCGGGATTGATTCCGGTGGCTCGCAGCTCCTTGACATATTCGGGCGTTACGCCTTGGACTTTCATTCCCACAATTTCGTCAGCGCCCGGTTGCAGTCCTAATTCGCGCAATTCGCGCACGTATTGAAGGGTGACGCCCTGCACTTTCATTCCGATCAGCTCATCGACCGAAAGATTCGGCGCCACCGTCCTCATGTCGCGGATGTATTCCGGCGTGACTCCCTGGACTTTCATCCCGACGACTTCCTCCGGGCTTGGTTGCAAGCCCAAATCGTGAATGGCTTTGATGTACTCGGGCGTGACACCCTGGACCTTCATTGCAATGATCTCGTCCACATCTAGGTTCTTGAACCCCGCGGCTTCCATGGCATCCAGATAAGATTCCTTCTTGTTGTCGTCATGGGCCGCCGGCGAATTCTTTTCATTGCCGCTTTGCGGCTTCGGCGAGGGCTCAGCTTTTGCGGCAGGCTTTGCGGCTTGCGCGGCGCGTTCCTTCGCCGAAACAGGCTGGGGCTTGACGATGATGATGCTGCTGCCTTCTTGCAGCTCTTTTGCGGAGGAGCTGGTTCCCCAGGATGCGTGCGCAATGCCCAGAAATGCGTTTCCGGCCAGCAGCGCTCCGGTCAGGCAAACAAAGCTCACTCCCAGTCCCGCCATGCGTGTCCTCCCCAAAGCTGCAGCTCCACTCAATCCGAGTAGCCGGGCGACACGCTCCGCCAGCGGGCTGCGATTCGCTGCCATCATCAAGGCTGGAGCCGTCCGCCATTCTTCCATCAGCGTGAGGGCGCGCGCGTAGACCACCGCGTCGCCGCAAATCGAAATCGCTTCATCATCGCAGCAGTTCTCGCGCTCGGCGCGAGCCCCCTGGCTCACCCACCAGACGGCCGGATGATAGAACAGCAGCGTTTCGACGGCGATCTGGAAGAGATTCACGAAGCAATCCAGCCGGCGGATATGTGCCAGCTCATGCGCGATCACCGCTTCGATTTGCTGTTCGTCCATGCCGGTCAGCGCCCGTATCGGCAGCAGCACTACCGGGCGGAACCATCCGAGAACTGCCGGGGCATCCAGGCGATGGCATTCGCAATACCGGATGATGCGATCGAGCCCCATCCTCCGTTGCAGAGCCATGCACCTTTTATGGAGCTCCTGCCCGATCGGCTTGATCTCTTTCCTGCGCATTCTTTCGATCAAGAGCAAACCGCCCGCGGTTCTCAAGCTCAAGACCAGGACGCCAAGAAACCACAACGCAACGAGCCAGGGCATGGCAGTCGGTTGCGCGCTTAGTGATGCAGCGGCCGGGGCGCTGGAAACTTCCGCAACGACGGCATGTTGCGCCGCCGATCCAACCCAGGGCAAGCTGCCCTGCGCCCCGGACCGCACAACCGGAATGGCTTCGCGCTGCAACCATACGAAGGTAATCACCGGAGAAGCCATCATCAGTGCCAGCGCACCGACGGCCACCGCGTAACGTGCCGCCGCGCTCCGGCAAGCCGCCATCGCGACCGCAAACAACGCTGCCAGCGCCGCTCCTTGCCAAATGAAGTGCAGCAGGGTCCACCCGAGCGTCTGCATCGCCGCCGGCGAAATCCAATGCGCGAAATTCGTCATCGCGTTCTCCCTTCGTACTCATCCAGCAGGCGGCGAAGCTCGTCCAGTTCTTTCTTGGACGTTCGCCGGCCCTCCAGCGCATGAATCATCAATTCGCTCGCGGAGCCCTCGAAAACCCGGTGTAGCACGTCGCCCACGAACTGCCGCTTCGTTTCCTCTGCCGGCTGACAAGCTTCGTAGACGTGGGCACGCTGCTCTTCGTTTCTGCGCACCGTCCCTTTTGCCGTCATTATTTGCAGGAGTTTCAGGACCGTGGTATATCCCAGCGACTTTTGCTCGCGCAGCGCCTCGTACACCTCGCGCACCGTGGAAGGGCCCCGCGCCCACAAGACGCGAAGGATTTCGAGCTCCGAAGCCGTCGGTTTCTGGGGAGTTTCCTGGCTCATGCGCAAAGGCTATTACGAAGACCTTCGTATTGTCAACGAAAATCTTCGTACTTCTTTTTGGGCCTCGCTAAGGCCTTTGGCAGGAACTTCGCTGAAGGTTTTTCTGGAGCATTTCGGGCTTCAGCAGGTTTGGGAGGGAGAGGTCTCCAAACCGCGCTCTTGCGTCGCCCAGCAACATCTCGCGGTATTCCATCTTGGCTTATCTCGGTTCCAACACCAGCGGAAGTCCGTTCTTCGAATTCCCGATGATTACAACCTTGGCATTCGAGCTCGCGGCCAGTTTCTCCGTCGCTTCGATGCCCTTCCATTCGAGCAACTGCGGGCTGATCCCTGCAGCCACGATTTTCTGGAAGTCCGCAATGCCCTGCGCTTCGATGCGCTTGCGCTCCGCCTCTTGCTTCTCTTTTTGCAAAATGAAGCTCATCCGAAGCGCGTCCTGCTCGGCTTGCTGCTTGGCTTCGATCGAGCCTTTCAGCATCGCCGGCAATTGCACGTCGCGCAGAAGCACATTTTCGACGATCACGCCGCGCGGCGCGAGTTGTGCCTTCAACTCATCCTGAATTTGCTGCTGCACCAGTTCGCGCGCGTTGGTGTACAGCGCATTCGCCGAATGCGCCGACGTAGAGGCGCGGATCGCGGCGCGCAGCGTGGGCTCGACAATCTTCTCCGCGTAATTATTGCCCACGGTCTGGTAAACGTACGCGGCCTTGTCCTTGTCCAACCGGAAAAGCAGTGACGTGTCCAGCGCTAGAATAAGTCCCTCATTCGACGGCACGTTGGCGCTCTCTTTCACCGACTGCGTCTGAACGGAAAGTTTTTGCACGGATTTCAGCGGATTAACCAGATGGATCCCTTCGGGCAAAGTTTCTCCGGTCACACGCCCGAACAGCGTCAACACGCCCACGTTTCCGGTCGGAATCGAGGTCGTGCTGGCCATCAACAGGATGATCACCAGCACCACAATCGCTATCTGCAATAATCTCTTTCCCGCGCCGCTGAAACTCGGCATTCCCGGCAATCCTCCGCCGCCCAGATCAAATCTAGTTGTCGTTGGCATTTTCCCCTCCATCTTGCCGCTCGTACGTGCACGAATCGAGCCGCACCACCCTCACTTCTTAATACGCAGTATGACCCTTCCCGATTTCCTGATTCTCTTCAACGGGCTGTCAATGCAGCCTGACTTCCACCAGTCACGAGTCACCGTGTCAGCTTTCCAAAGGAAGCCTTTCACTCCTCCGCAACCTTACCACAATATCTTGTAGTCTTTTCTCTTGACACCACAGCTCTCTCGCGCCAGAATTCGCCCCATCAGTTGCTTGGTTCCCGCGCGGCCCTGACGACCTGGATCTTGCATCGGAATCTGCCTTGTGCGGAGTCGAGGCAGAGCATGCCGCGGGATTTGGCCAACTAAGGGAGCTCCGGTTTCTTTGCGCGACCGCGACCCGGCCTTGCGTGAATCGACTTGAGCTTTATGGCCTCTAAGGGAGCATCCATGCAATACTTGCCCGGTTTCACCGTGCAGTGCATCAATCCGCTTTGCGAAGCCCGCGGCCAATGGATGCGCGCCGATATCACTGTACCCACTCCCAACGACGGCCACTGCCCCTGCTGCGGCGACTACCTTCGCAACGTTCCTCCGCCGCTCGGTCCACGTTTCCGCATGCGCCCCCGTTCCCTCACCGCCCGCCCGCCCCTCCGCCCGCGGCCGCGCTAACCAACGATCCAACTCGAACTCGGCTTCTCAGAACTGTCGGGAACTTTTTCGTCAGGCTCGGCCTCTATTTCTATGGCCGCACTCAAATTAGTTCTTCTGGGCGACAGCGCGGCACGCCCCCGAGGTGCACTGTGTTTGATCCTTCAACCCGTCGTTCTCTGTCAAAACGACTCTTTCTCGTGATTGGAGGTTTTGCAGTTTTTACCCTTCTCTTTGTGATCGCCACTCGTCTAGCAGTATTAGGAATGTTTAGGGGCATTGCAGCAAACAAAGCAACAGGGCTCGCCGCAATTTTGCCTTTCAGTGTTGACAATGCGGCGGTGTCGGACTTGCGATCTTGGGGGAGTGATTGGATTTCAAGAAGTGCTGCCATCCAAATGCGCACAGCCGCGTTCGAAGCTTCTGTAAAGTCGCTAAACCATGTGGTAACCACACACCACGGCTATCTGGAAGATCTGCGGACGGAGAGTCGTTCCGGAAATGGCCGGGCACTCTCTGCCAATGTTTCTGTGCCTTCGAGCGAGTTTGACGTCGCAATCACCGATTTAAAAACGTTAGGTCGAATTGAGGCTATAGCTGAATCCGGTGAAGATTCTGCGGTCAAAATGGCAGCCGCTTCGAGACATCTTGCCGCGGCGCAAACAAACCTTTCTCGTCTTCAGAAATTGCAGCGCGAGCGCAAAGGGGAACTACGCGACGCGGTCGCCCTGGAGAAAGACATTGCGCAAGCCAATGAAGCCGTCGTCGAAGCGGAACGCCAAAATCAGGGGCTAATTTCAACTGTCGCCCAGGCCCATATCCGTGTTACGTTGATGGAAGATTATCGAGCCCCTCTGCAGACCAATCTTGCCGGCGTCTTTCTTCAGCTTCGAAACTCCTTCGTCGAGGGGATCGGCGCCATCTTCACTTCCGCCGCTTTTGTGCTCGGTATCCTCTTTGAATTTGGGTTTCCTCTGTTATTTTGGGCTTCCCTGCTCCTCATTCCTGCGCGATTCGCCTGGCGGCGGTTTCGCCGGGCTCCTGCGGTGCTTCCCGCAGCCTAACAGATGATTTCAGAAATCCATCAGCCCTGAGAAACAAAAGGCCGGAGGCAATCGCCTCCGGCCTTTTCTTCTTGATTGCAGGTGATCCTAGCCCTCGACGAGACCTTTCTCGAGCATCTCCTCGTCGCTGAGCCACAGATCGGGGATATTGGCTGAGCCAAGCCGAAGAATATCTTCGAGTGCGCCACGAACTTCGCTTAGCCGAAAGTCCACGCCGATTCGTTCGAGGAGTTCGATCAGCGCCTGCGACCCTTCCGCCAGCACCGGTTTCGCTTCCGCGGCGGCGCGATCCAGGCGGTGGTATTTCACGATGTAAATGGCTTGCGGTCCCGCACCGTGCCTTACGATATGCAGAAACCCGTTGGTTTTGGGTTTGGCCGGAGCGAGTCGTGCTGCTACTCCTGAACCGGAGGGAAGTGCGCTCATCGTGTCTGTGCTCTCACCTGTCCTTTGCTCCTCAACTGCAGCCGCTCGTGCTGCCGCAGTTTTCGCACTTGAAGCACGCGCCGTTCGGCACCATCAGCATGCCGCACTCGCTGCACGTCGGCGCACCTTCATGTGCGTTGGTCAGCTTGGACGCAGACAGCGCTGCTTGCATTGCATCCAGCGATACGTTGTTCATCGCCGGAAGCGCCGCAGCCGGAGCAACCGCGGCCATCGAAGTCTCTGCCGGCGCTCCGCCGTTCAGCTTCAGGTAATCCATGGAGATGAATCGTCCGCCCAGCCACCGCGCGATGTAATCCAGCACCGAGGAGACAAAACGGATGTTGGGATTCGCGGTGATGCCGGATGGCTCAAATCGCGTGTTTAGCAGCTTATCCACGAACACTTTCAGCGGCACACCGTACTGCAAGCCAAGCGAAATCGTCAGCGCCAACCCATCCATCACGCCGGAAAGCGTCGAGCCTTCCTTGGACATCTTGATAAAGATCTCGCCTGGACGCCCGTCTTCGTACATGCCAACGGTGATGTAGCCTTCGTGGCCGCCGACGCTGAACTTGTGAGTGACCGACGCGCGCTCCACCGGCATCTTTTCGCGCTGTTGCCGCGCAAAGAGTTCACGTTGCATAGGTTCCGCCACGGCCGCGGTTGCGGTTGCTGTTTGTTTTTCGTCCTTCTTGTTGCCGCCCGCGTTGAGCGGCTGCGAACGCTTCGAATTGTCGCGGTAGATGGCCACGGCCTTCAATCCCACCTTCCACGACTCGATGTACGCGTTCATGATGTCTTCGATGGTCGATTCTTCGGGCATGTTGATGGTCTTCGAAATCGCGCCCGAAAGAAACGGCTGCGCCGCCGCCATCATCTTCACGTGACCCGTCCAGGAAATCGAGCGGCCCCCGGCGGTCGCCAGCGAGCAATCGAAAACCGGCAAGTGCTCCGCCTTGAAGTGCGGCGCGCCTTCCACGGTCCCCTTCTGGTCAATGTGCGAAACGATTTCGCTCGTCTGTTCCGGTGTGTAGCCCAGTTTCATCAGCGCCTGGGGCACGGTGTTGTTCACGATTTTTATCAGCCCGCCGCCCACCAGCTTCTTGTACTTCACCAGCGCCAGGTCCGGCTCGATGCCCGTGGTGTCGCAGTCCATCATGAAGCCGATCGTGCCTGTCGGCGCCAGCACCGTGACTTGCGAATTCTTGAAGCCGAACTTTTTGCCGTGCGTCAGCGCGGTATCCCAGGATTCCTGCGCCGCCATGAACAGTTCCGGCTGCACATGCTCCGGCTCGATCCCGCGAATCGCCTCGCGGTGCATGCGGATCACGTCCAGCATGGGTTCACGGTTCAGTTCGTAGCCCGCAAACGGCCCCATGCGCTCGGCAATCCGCGAAGACTGCGCGTAGGCCTCGCCGCACATCAGCGCCGTGACGGCGCCGGACATGTCGCGTCCTTCCTCGGAGTCGTACGGCAGCGCCATGGACATCAACAGCGCGCCCAAGTTCGCATAGCCCAGTCCCAACGGCCGGAACTCGTGCGAATTTTTCTCGATCTTCGGCGTCGGATAGCTGGCGTTGTCCACCAGGATTTCCTGCGCCGTGACGGTCACGTCCACTGCATGCTTGAACGCCGGGACGTCAAACTGCCCGCTGGCATTCACGAACTTCAGCAGGTTCAGCGAAGCCAGGTTGCATGCCGTGTCGTCCAGGAACATGTATTCCGAGCAGGGATTCGAAGCATTGATTCGCGCCGTGTTCTTCGATGTGTGCCACCGGTTAATGGTCGTGTCGTACTGCATTCCCGGATCGCCGCAGCGCCAGGTCGAATCCGAAATCTTCATCATCAAGTCGCGCGCCCGCAGCTTTTCATTCGGCTGCCCGTCGATGACGTTCTTCGTCCACCAATCCTTGTCATCTACTACCGCGCGCATGAACTCGTCCGTCACGCGCACCGAGTGATTCGCGTTCTGGAAGAAAATCGAGCTGTACGCGTCGCCGTCAATCGAGCTGTCATAACCCTGCTCGATCAGCACATGCGCCTTGCGCTCTTCCTTCATCTTGCATTCGATGAACTCCACGATGTCCGGGTGATCGATGTTCAGAATCACCATCTTCGCCGCGCGCCGCGTCTTGCCGCCGCTCTTGATCACTCCCGCGAAGGCATCGAAACCCTTCATGAAGCTCACCGGCCCCGAGGCAATTCCGCCGCCGCTCAGCGTTTCCTTGCTTCCCCGCAGCGTTGAAAAATTCGTGCCCGTGCCCGAGCCCCACTTGAAAAGCATCCCCTCGGTCCGCGTCAGCCCCATAATCGATTCCATGCTGTCGTTGACCGAGTTGATGAAGCACGCCGAGCACTGCGGTTTCGGCTGCACGCCCACGTTGAACCAGACGGGCGAATTGAATGCCATCTTCTGTTCGACCAGCAAGTGGATCAGCTCGTCGTGGAAGGCGTCCCGCGAGGCGGCGTCGGCGAAATATCCGCCCTGCTCGCCCCAGCGCACAATCGTGTTCGTCACGCGAGCGATCAATTGCCGCACCGATCCTTCGCGCTGAGCGCTCCCCGGCTTGCCGTGGAAATATTTGCTGGTGACGATGTTGGTCGCCGTCTGCGACCAGCTCTTCGGCACTTCCACGTCTTCCTGGCGGAAGATCGTCACGCCCTTTTCGTTTCCGATCAGCGCCGTGCGTTTTTCCCACTCCACCACATCGAAGGGAGACTTCTTCCCGTCGGTGAAATACCGCTGGAAGACCAGACCTGTCCCCGCGTCTCTCGCTGTCTTTTCGCCAGCCGTTTCCGTAGCAGGGGATTTCCCGCCCAGTGCATGCTTCACGGTCGCCATCCGCCCCTCCGCGCCTTAGGGCTCCCACTCGCGGGGGAACCCTCCTAGTTTACTCCTCTGCGTCCGGCAGAGGCGCCGCGTGTCGCTTTAGGGTCTGGGCCAAAGCCAACGCGACTCGATTCGAGTGGTTCGTGAAAGCAGCCGGCGAAAAAAAACCGATCGCAGGGCGATCGCACTTTCGCGTGACCAAAGGCGGCTGCACTTTTGTAACCGTGCAAAACGCCAATGCTCTGCCGCTGGCCGGTGGGTCGCACACAGCCTCACAGCAGGTGCCGCGCCTCAAATGCGGGCGCGGAGCATGTACTTCGCGCTCGGTTTTTTCGCTTAGAGCCCGGGCTGGTTTCGTGGCTTCTTCATACGGACCGTACAGGTTCCCCGACTCAGTCCGCCTGGCGCTTCCACGTCCCCCGAATCTGGATGTGCAGTATCAACGTATGAATATTTTCTGTCAAGAGAAAAACGCAAAATATGGTTGACGTTTACGTACTGTGTCTATTTGTAGTGGTGCTCTTTCCGCATAACCGCCGTCGCTTCAACGCTTTTCGCTTCTTTCCATCTCGCGCTAGAATATTTTGCATCTAATCCAAAATGAAACGCTATTCCCTTCTTCTCGCTCTCGTTTGTTCCTCTTTCTTGCCTCGTCCTCTTTCCGCACGGGCCCTTCCGCAGTCTCTCCCTCCCTCGGTGATGCATTCTGCCTACGGAGACAAACTTCGCATCCCCGGCATTCCCAACACCGGCAGAATCAACGACCATCTTTATCGCGGCGCGCAGCCCAAATCGCAAGGCTTGGCCGAACTCAAGAAACTCGGTATCACTACGGTGGTCGATCTTCGTGGAGAAGATCCCGACACGATCGCCTGGGAACACCAGCAGGCCGACTCCCTGGGTTTGCGTTTCGTGCATATTCCTGTCAGTGGATGGTCTCCCCCCACGGATGAGCAGGTGGTTCAATTCCTTTCCCTCTTCCACAATGACCCCAAAGAGAAGATTTTTGTGCACTGCCGCTTCGGCGATGATCGCACCGGCGTCTTCGTCGCCACCTATCGCATGGCCCTCGAAAAATGGCCCGCGGACCAAGCCCTAAAGGAGATGTATTTTTTTGGCTTCAACGGTTTTTGGCATCCCTCTATGAAAACCTTCATTCGCGAGTTCCCTGCGCACCTGAACTCCGCCCCAGCCCTGGCCTCGCTCCGCGCTCTTTCTTCGCAGCATTGATCCACTCATGTCGGGGCCCGCATGCTGCTCTTTTTTTCAGCCCAAGATCTCTGTCATTCAGCTTTGCTTTCAGTGCGAACCCGAAGGCTGATGCCTATGATTATGTAAACTCCTAAGCTCTTTAAAATCAACACTTACAAGACCCCTCGTAAGTGTTGCTTCCAAAGAATTTACGCAATTGTTAAGCCCTTTGGAATACAAAAAAGGGGGGCGGGGTGTCAGGATCCTATAACGCCATTTCTTCTAGTACTTCCGTACTCTTCGCAGCAGGACGGTTGCTTCATTTAAGAGAACACCCCCTTCCCCCATCATTCTATCGACACAGAATTTGCCTGTCTGAGGAGAGGTCCCCGTGCAAGTCGGACGATACGAAATTCTCGATATTATCGGCACTGGCGCCACTGGCCGCGTGGCGCGGGCGCACGATCCCATGATCGGCCGCCAGGTGGCCATCAAGCTTTTCGCGAAGGAACTCGCCCGAGGCGAAGCCCGGCAGCGCTTCCTTCAGGAAGCGCGCGTCGTTGGCCAGCTCTCCCACCCCTCGATCATGACGTTGCACGATATGGGCATCGAAGAAGCAACGCAGACACCTTACTTGGTGATGGAATTCCTCGAAGGCCAGCCGCTCGACCGCATCCTCGAAAAGGGCAGCATTCCGTACCCCCGAGCCTGTGCCATCGTCGCGGAAGTTGCCTGTGCGCTTGCCGCAGCGCATCGCAAGGGCGTAATTCACGGCGACGTCAAACCCGCCAACGTTCTCATCACTGATGATGGCCGCGTGAAGCTCATGGACTTTGGCATGGCACGCCTTGCCAGCCACGATTCAGGTTCCAGTCCGCTCCTCGGTACTCCCGCCTACTGGTGCCCGGAGCAGATTCTCGGCAAGCCACAGGACTCGCGTTCCGATATCTTTTCGCTTGGCGTCGTGCTCTATGAGTTGGTTACGGGGAAGCGTCCCTTTGACGCGGAATCCCTTCAAGCCATCTGCAGCCGTGTCCTCTCTTCCACGCCGCTTCCTCCGTCTCATGCGAATCCATCAGTGCCCACGGGCTTCGATGAACTCGTCGCACGCTGCCTGGCAAAAGATCCGGTCGCTCGTTATGGCGTAGGCGAAACGCTCGCGGAAGATCTCTATCCTTTCGCCCGCCGCAAAACCGTTCCCCAAGCCCAGTCGCAGGCCGTAAGCAATGGCAATGGTCTGCGCGACCGCGCCGCGCGCCTCCTTCGCTCCGCCTGATGATTACCCTGACAAAGGACCGCTACGAAATCCTCGGACACCTCGGTTCCGGGGCCTCGAGCCGCGTCGATAAAGCGCGCGACAACGTTATCGGCAGAATCGTCGCCCTCAAAACCTTTTTGAACGATTTCGGTCAAGGCCTCGAGCAGCAATTCCTCCGCGAGGCCCAGATCATCGGCCAGCTTTCCAATCCTTCCATCGTCCAGTTGTACGACGTCGGAATCAACGAACACGGTATTCCCTTCCTGGTGATGGAATACGTCGCCGGCAAAACCCTGGAAGATCATCTCGATTCGTCCCCCCTCCCGCTTCCGCGGGCCTGCGCCTGGGCTGCCGATCTCGCTGGCGCCCTCACGCTTGCCCATCGCGCGGGAATCATTCACGGTGACGTCAAGCCCGGCAACATTCTCGTCACGGCGGAATACAAAGTAAAACTCGGCGACTTCGGTATTGCGCGCTTTTCGTCACAGAGTTCCGGTTCCGGCGACCTCAGGGGCACGCCGGCCTATCTGGCGCCCGAACAGATTCAGGGCCAACCTCAAGATCCGCGCTCGGATCAGTTTGCGCTCGGCATTGTTCTCTATGAGATGGTGTCAGGTGTTAAGCCCTTCGATGGAAGTTCGCTCGGCGCAGTCTGCGCCCAGATTCTGAATGCCGAGCCGCTGCCGCCCTCGCGTCACAATCTGGCGGTTCCGAAAGCGCTCGATCGCATCATCGCCCGGTGCCTGGCAAAAAACGCTAAGGACCGCTTCGCGCACTGCGACGAACTCGCTTCCGTCCTTTATCCGTTCGCGCGTTCAAGCCCTTCCCCCGCGGCACCCAAGATCAAAAAGCGTTTTTGGTGGTCGAAGCCCGGCGGGCAGCGCGACGTGTGGATCACTGCAGCCGTTTGTTTGCTCCTCGCTGCCTCTGTTCCGGCGTCCCGTTCCTTGCGCGCTCGCTTTGTAGTTCCCGCCGTGCCGGCAACCCATTTTTCAACCCCGGACCCGCCCTCCGAAGCCTTCACTCATACGCCGCCGCAAACAGTGACCGAAGCACCCGTGCCAGTCACCGCAGGCGACCTCGTTTCGCAAACCGCACAAGAACGCCCTCACCGGCGCTCCAATCGCCCGGCGAAGCTCGCTGCCGCTCGAACGAAGCAGCCTGGCGTTATCCCTCGGGCGGCTTCGTCTCTTGAGATCATTGCATCTACTGTTCCCGAGCCTGCCGCGCACGCTGCTACCGCCCCCACCCTCCAAATCGAAATTACTTCCGCAGTCACTGAAGGCGCCCTGGCCATTTTTGCGGATCGAGAATTGCTCTTCACCACAAAATTGGTAAAGGCTACCCCGGGCGAACCGATCCATTTCGAGCACACTCTTCCCGCCGGACCGCATCAATTCCGTGTGGCCCTCTACAAGCCGGATAAAAGTCTGCGCCTGGAAAAGGAAGGTCTGGCGGAAATTCGTTCGGACGGGGCAAATACTTTGGCCGTCCATGTCCATCGTCGTGCCAAGCTGCTCGTTCGCCGCGAGTTCGCGCTGGATGTTACCTGGCCCGCGGTGGCGGCTTCCGAACGCGCTGCCGCACCCGTGAAAACCTCAGCTCTGCTGAAATAATTTCTGTTTGAAAATACGCGGATTGGATTAGAAGAGAGTTTGCCGCGCTATTCGTAGCGCAGCGCTTCGACGGGGTCCAGCTTCGCCGCCTTCATCGCTGGCCACACGCCAAACACCAGCCCAACGCACACGCTCACCACAATTCCAGTCACCGCAGCCCACACCGGCACGCTGCCGGGCCATTTCAATCCCAGGCGGATCAGCAGCACCACGCCATTCACCAGGATGAGCGCGATCACGCCCCCTGCCCCGGTTAGCGTCATCGCTTCCAGCAAGAACTGCCAGGTAATGTCTCCGCTCTTAGCGCCAATCGCTTTTCGGATTCCGATCTCGCGCGTCCGTTCGGTGACGCTCACCAGCATGATATTCATCACGCCCACGCCCCCGATTAGCAGGCCGATGGAGCTTAGCACCACTGTCGCAATGGCCACCATCCCCACAATATTGTGGAATTCATCCACCTGCTGCTGAGGGGTCTGGATCGAAAAACTGTCCTTTGCGTTGTAGGCGACGTTCCGCCTCCTCCGCAGCACTTCCGTCGCCTGATCCACGGCCAGATCCAGCTTGTTTGGATAAGCCTGCATACGGATCATGTTTTCGTAGGCGCCCGGATAAATTTTATGAAAAGTGTTATACGGAATGAGCACGCGCCGGTCCTCATCTCCCATCCCAAACCCGCCCTTCGGCTTTTCCACGACGCCAATCACCTGAAAGTCCGATCCATCAATCATGACGTCTTTCCCGATGGGCGCGCCCTCCGGAAATAAAACCGGGGCCACGTTCTCCCCGAGCATCACCACTTTCTCGCGGTGCAAATCGTCTCCCTCGCTGATGAATCGTCCCGCCAGCGTCGCCGCGTTCGCGTAGACTTGCCCGAAGTTGGCCTGCACTCCTCGAAAATCGATTGCGCTCACACTTCCGGCCTTCGTCCGCACCGTGTGCGGCTGTTCCCACCAGGTCAGGAACACCGTGACGTTCTTCACCGCCGGACTTCCTTCTTTAATTGCTTCCGCATCCTCCAACGTGAGCGGCTTGCGCTCGCGTTCTTCCTTGGGCCGGCGGCCACCGTGCGGGCCCTGATCAAAGCGCGAAATGAACGCTGTGTCCGCGCCGAACTGTTTGATATTTTCCTGGATCTGCGCGTCGAAGCCGGTAATTAGCGCGGCCACCAGCATGATCACGCTCACGCCAAGCACCACGCCAAACACCGTCAGCGCGCTCCGCATCTTGTGCGCGCGCAGCGTGTCCATGGCTTGCTTCAGGTTTTCGCCGTACTGTTGCGCCATAGCTGTTCCTTAACCGTCCGCTCGCAGCGCCTCGATGGGGTCGAGTTTTGCCGCCCGCATCGCCGGGTAAATCCCGAAGAACAGGCCCACGGCCGTCGAAACACTCAAGGAAAGGATGACCGCGTTCATCGGCGTCTGCATGGGGATGGACGTTGACGCGCGCCCAAGCGCGACAAGGCCGTATGCGAAAACGATTCCAATCAAGCCGCCCACCGCCGCCAGCACTGCCGACTCCGTCACGAATTGCAGAACGATGTGCTTTCTCCGTGCCCCGAGCGAACGCCGCAGGCCAATTTCTCTTGTGCGTTCCGTCACGCTAGCCAGCATGATATTCATGATCACGATCCCGCCAACCACCAGAAAGACGGCGGTGAGACCCACGGCAACCGCGAACAAATTCCCTGTCAGCTCTTTCCACAAACTCATGATCGAGTCCGAACCCAAAATTCCAAAATTGTCGTCCGCCGACCACGGCAGATGCCGCACGGCCCGCAGCAGCATCCGCGCTTCATCTTCGGACGCACCCATCATTTCCGCATTCCTCGCCTGCACAAAGAGTGTCAGCGAATCCCTCTGCGTGTGCCATTCCTTGTAGTACGTCCCCAGGGGAATCAGGATGTAATTGTCTTGCGATTGCCCGAAGGCGGTGCCGATAACCGCCGCCACGCCAATAACCTGATAACTATGCGCGCCGGCTCGAATCGTTTTGCCGATCGGATCCACATTGTAAAAAAACTTCTTGGCCACATCGGCGCCGATGTAACAAACCGGCGAGCGGTGCGTCTCGTCGGCCTCGGTGATAAGCCTGCCGGAGGCAAGATTCATGTTTCGCACTTCGGGGTAATTGGGCGTCACGCCCCGGATGTTCGTGTCTTCCAAGAGCGTGTTCCCGCTGCGAACATCCATGGGCTTACCTTCGATGGCCGCAATCGCGTTTGCGGTTCGCATGCTTTCGCGCAGCCGGGTGAATTCCTCCAAGGTCAGCAGCGGCCGTTTCTGGGCCTTCACCCAGGCATCCTCGCTGGTGATAATCCCGAAGCGGTCCACTACATAAACGTTCGCTCCCAGGTTCGCCACGCGGTCGGCCACGTAGAAATTCAACCCCGCTACCACGCTCATTACGGCAACCAGTGTCGTCACCGCCAGGATAACTCCCAGCAGCGTCAGGAAACTACGCAACTTGTGCGCCCGGAGCGAATCGAGCGCCAACCGGAGGGTCTCCCCCATGGTGATCGCAGCGCTACGCAAGCTGCCCATCTTCAGCGCGGTACTCTCCACCCGCTGCGGTAGCACGCTCAACCCATCCATGGGAGTTACACCCAAACAGACCTCCAATCCTCTCTTTTAAATACGAAATACAGGGACCGTTCGTTCCTACTTCTTAGACGTTTGGGACACCACTTTGCTTTCACTGCCATTTGGGGTAGCCTTGAGGCCCATCTGGACGAAAGTTGTCCGCTTCCACGGTCGCTCCTTGAATTGTACCGTTTCCGGCTCGGACTCAGGTAAGTTTTTGGTTCAAAGAGGAGGCTGAAATGCGTCGTATCTATCTTTATTTCCTTTGCCTTACAGTGCTAGTGCCAAGCGTCGCACTTGCTGCGCACTCGCAGGACAAACCTACCGAGAAAGCGCCTGCCTCTTCGGTAGCACCCGCCACTGGTTTCCGCGCCGAATTCCTGGAGGAGATCGCGTACTACGAGAAGCGGTACACCAGCCTGGCTGAAACCATGCCTGCCGAAAAATACACGTGGCGCCCCGCGGAAGGGGTGCGCTCGGTGGGAGAAGTCTTTACGCATATCGTCGGCGCCAACTACGGGGTTGCTCGTGCCCTCGGAACCGCTCCTCCGGCTGGCCTCGATTTCAAGTCCATCATGGCCCTCTCCACGGACAAGCCCAAAGTGATTCAGGCCCTGAAAGACTCCTTTGCGCATTTCCGCAATGCCATCATTGCACTCAAAGAGGAAGATGCGGACAAGCCACAGAAAATGTTCAACCGCCAGACCACGCTGCGTGGCTCCTTCATCGTCATCACCGGTCACTTTGGCGAACACCTTGGCCAATCCATTGCCTACGCGCGCGTGAACGGCGTCGTGCCGCCGTGGACGGAAGGGTTCAACCAACCGCCACAGAAGCCGGCGGAAAAACCCAAGCCCTAGACCTGGATATCAAAACGCAAAGCATTGTTTCATTCGTCGCCGCTGCCCCCATTTCGTTCCTTGGTGGTGTACAACAAATGTGTTCGCCCGAGAATCCAATGAGATGGCGGGCTGGCGGCTTCTCCTGGGCATCGAATCATGTTGAGACGCGCGTTTTATCAGATCGCTCTATTCTCCTGCTTCGCTGCCGCGGGTGCCGCAGCGCAATCGGTGGTTCCCGATCCCACTCCAGCGATCGGCCCGGCGAAACCCGGACTCTTCGACCGCGTCATTTCCAACCAACGGAAAAGCGAAGATGCCATGGAGATTTACGAACGCATCGAACAGCTCGAAGTCCGCAAAAATCCCAGCGATCCAGCGCCCACTTCCCTGAAAATCAGTCGCGTGATTCCTTCGGGAACCGGCATGAGCCGGATCCCCGTCGGCCCCGACGGTCGGCCCGAAAACCCTGCCACTTATCGCTACTATCTCGAAAACCTGGCAAAGGCACTTGAGCTCGTCGCTAGCGGCAGCCGTTCGCAGCGCGACGCGCTGGAAAAATATGCCAAGAAAAGGAAGGAGCGCAACGATCTCATCGAGTCTACGCGGAACGCCTTCCTCTTCACGTTTGTGGCGCGCGAGCCGCGCGGCGACCACATGCTTTCCAAGTACACTCTGGAACGCAATCCGGCCTTCAAGCCCACTTCGCGCTACACTTCCGTTTTCACCAAGGTTCACGGATTCGTCTGGATTGATGAAGAGTCCGGCGAGCTTGCGCGCATCGAAGGCGAGATTACCGAAGACATCTCCATCGGTTTGTTTCTTGGCAAGATTTACAAAGGCAGCCACTTCATGCAGGAGCGCTACGAATTCACGCCCGCCCTGTGGCTCACCAGTTTTTCGCAATATGATTTCGACGGCCGCAAGCTTTTTTCGGGCTTTGCCATCCACGAGCGTACGTTTTATACGAACTACCGTTACATTGGGCCGCCCAAAAAGGCCCTGGCGGCCATCCGCAAGGAACTGGGCCTTGCCGACTTGGGCAATCCTACGTCTGCCGCCGCCAATCCGTGATTCCTCGGCCGGTATACTTCTTGTATCGGCCCAGCTTCGAAGGGGAAACGACCGGGAGGTTTCATGCGCCGCTCTCTGATTCTTGCCGGTGTTCTGGCTTCCTTTGCCACTCTAAACTGCCCGGCGCAATCTTCCCAGTCCGGCTCGGATTCCGGTTCCGCGAAGCCCACGCCGCAATCCCAGCCTCCCGCTGCTTCTGCGCCGCAACCACCTCCCGCCGCTTCTGGAACCGCGGCGCCGAAAGATCCGAGCGCCGGAAAAGACCAAGCCAAGGAAAAAAAGAAACCAAAAAAGATTTGGACGGAGGAGGAGATTTCCGCCGTCGGCGGTAGCATCTCCGTCGTCGGCGACCCGCACGCGTCAAACAGCTCTTCCCGCACGCCGGTGCTGCCGTCCGCTTCAGACGGGCGGGATGCGGCCTATTATCGCGGCCGGCTTTCGCCGCTGCGCCAACAAATCGATGACGTTGACCGCGAAATCCAAGAATTGAAAAGCGTCAAGGGCACTGTCCGTGAAAACCTCGAGGCGCAAGTGCAGATCCGCGAGGCCCGCCGAGAGAAGATTCAGAAGCAAATCAACGAAATTGAAGAGGACGCACGCCGGCACGGTATCGCGCCCGGCCAGCTCCGCTGACTCCAGAGAGCTAAATAAGCCGGTCTGAACGCCTGACTAGCGAATCAGGTTCCAGGGATACACGCCAACGTTGATCTTCATAATGAAGTAGCTGAAGCCTCCGGGATTGGGCTTCGGCTGGTGCGGCGTATCCGGTGGAATCAGCAGCCAGTCGCCGACCTTCACTTTGTACGTTTTTCCGCCGACCACCGGTTGTCCCCGATATTCTCCCGGAATAATTCCATCCTTGTCTTTCAAATTCTGTTGGTTGGCGATCTTTCCGCCGAGGATCATTTCGCCCGTACCGCCGGTGAAAATATAAAAGTCATACGCTCCGGCGTGCTGCTCGGCGTCATCCAGGACACTGTTCACTTTGGTCAGGCTCGGAACGGGCTTATCGCGAAACATGCGATAGAGCATGAACATGCTGAAACCACGTGTCTGCACGTGTACCGGCCCGCCACCAAACGATTGCGAACTTCCGCTGCCGGCGTCTTTCACCATCCTGGCGGCCTTCTCGGCCATCTCCATGTGTGCTTTTCGAATGTCGTCAATGCTCCAATGCATGATCGGCGGCGCATCGGGCGCGAGTGGCGGCTCGTTCGGAGAATTGAAGCCGAACGGCTGCACTTCCGGTTTACTTTCCTGTGCGGAAGCGCTCCGAATCAACGAGAGGTCGTCGAAGTGCCCACTGAGAATGGGCTGCGCGCTTGGCTTTGCCGCATACCCGGCGATGAATCCGATGAATGCAGCGCCGATCACTATTGCAGGAAATAATTTTTTCATTGCTCTCTCCCTCCTGTCGCTATTTCTTTGCTGCAGGCTTTTCCGAAACAAAACGAATCTCTCTCAACATTTCCGCTTGGCGATACAGCTCGGTTTTACCCGCCGGAAATTTATTGAAGCTCAGCATATAGGCCAGGACATCGGCGTTCTGCTGGCGCGTCAGTTTTCCCGGCGAAGCCTGCGGCATGGTCCTGCGAATTCGTTCAAACAAGTCTCCCAGCGATAGACCGTTCCAATTCGAAAGAAAGGCCCCGCCGGTGAGCGGCGGCGCCGATTCTCTGCCCGCGAGCTTGTCGCCATGGCAGGCTGAGCATTGCTTTTCATAGAGCGCCTCGCCGCGCTTAGCCTGCTCTTCCGTATAAACGCCGTCCCATACCGAACGCTCCGAAGACGCCGGTTCTTGCGCGCGAAGCGCGCTAAAAAACGCCCCGAACACTCCCAGCCCTGCCATTGCTATGAATGAATTTCTGCTCTTCACGCCGATTTCTATTCCTCGTTCGACGGCAGCGTATACGCAATGTACTCGCCCGAGTACGGCCCGCCGCTGACGGCCACCACGATGTACTGCTTGCCGTTCACCATGTACGTCATGGGCGATCCCGTCTGCGGCGCCGGCATAAACACCGCGCCGACTTCCTTGCCGGTCGCTTTGTCGTAAGCGCGCAGCATCGCGCCGCGCGGATGATCGGCGGTGGTCGTCACATGCCCTTCGCCTGCGATCACCAGGGTCTTGGTCACCAGCGTTCCGATGTTGTACGTCTCCTGGCCCGTGCGCTGGATGTTCATTCCCTTCAGGGCCGGGCTATTCCGCACCACGTCGTCGGTCTCTCCGTGTGCGATCTGCCAGGAAATCTCACCCTTGTCGAGATTGATCGCGGAAATTGTTCCGTAAGGCGGCTTCACCAAAGGCAAGCCATCAATATTCATGGGAACGTAGCCGGCCCCGGCCTTCTTTTTCGGAGGCTTCGGCGAATCCGCCCCGGCATTTTCGCCGGGGCCTTTCAGAATTTCCACTTCTTGTCCGGCGGTTCCCGCGATGTAGTTGATGTCCGAGATTTCCTTGGGCGCCGGCACGAGCCCAATCGGCTCCATGCACGAGTTGCACGCATACACGTACACCGTGTGCGTCTCGGGATCGTACGATCCGCCCGGCCAATTGGTGCCGCCGGAAGCCGTGCCGAGCGTGAGAGTACCCAGAGGTCCCCCCACTTTGCTCACCACCGGCGGCGTGTACACCGGACCCAAATGGTATTTCGACACAATTTCTTTCGCCCGCTCGCGAAGCGCGGATGTGAAATCAATTAGATCGTCGATGGAAGTCCCGTTGCGGCTATACGCCGCCGGCTTTGCAGGTATCGGTTGCGTCGGCGAATACCATTCGCCAGGAACATTTCCAACTTCCACCGGCTTCTCGGGCATCGGCCAAACTGGTTTTCCGGTCACGCGATCGAAGACGTACAGGAATCCCTGCTTCGTCGGCTGCGCGACAGCTTTTACCGGTTTTCCCTCAACCGTAATGTCCGCCAGAATCGGCGCCGAGGAAATATCCATGTCCCAGAGCGGATGATGAACCAATTGGAAGTGCCATTTACGCTCGCCGGTCTTCAGATCCACGCACACGAGACTTTCGCCGAACAGATTGTTCCCCGGGCGGTGCCCGCCATAGAAATCGCTGGTCGGCGTTTCGACCGGCAAGTACACTAGCCCGAGTTGCTCATCCACCGTGATCTGCGTCCAAACTCCTGTGTTGCCCGTGTATTCCGCCGAACCTTTCTCCCAGGTGTCGTAACCAAACTCGCCCTTTTTCGGAATGGTATGAAAAATCCAGAGCCGCTTGCCCGTTCGAACGTCAAATCCGCGTACGTATCCCTTGTTGTTGCGCATGCTGCGCGGAGTCATGCCCTCGCGGAACGCCGCGCCGATGATCACCGTGTCTTTCGCCACCACCGGCGCCGACTGAATGCCGATTTCTCCGGTGGTCAAATCGGGCAGGATTTCCTGATCGTCGTTCAGCTTAAGGTCCACTTCGCCGTTGTCGCCAAAGGCTGGAACACGGATTCCATTTTTCGCGTTGAGGGAAATCAGCCGATAGCCCGGCGTGACATAAAGAATGCGTTCTTCCTTGCCGTCGGACCAGTACGCCAGCCCGCGGCCGGAAAGTTGTCTTGGCGCTGCCCCGCCGCGCTTTCCTTCATGCTCGCCGTGGATCCAGAGCAATTCACCCGTGGCCGGGTCCAGCGCAATCACGGCTCGACGTGATCCGGCGGTGGCATAGAGAACGCCGTTGACCATCAGCGGCGTTCCTTCCAGTTTGTATTCCGGCCGGTCGCCGAAATTATCGGTTTTGATGCGCCAAGCGATTTCCAGATCGTTGAAGTTCGAGGCGTTGATTTGGTCCAGCGGCCGGTAGCGCGTCCCCGCCAGGTCCGCTGCATAGGACGGCCACTCCGTATCCTTGGTGCGGGTTTGCGCCGAAATGCTTGCCGGAATCGCCGCGAGGGCGACAGCCCACAGAATCAGAATCTTCCATCCGCAGCATTTTCTCCGGCCCATCTTCAATCCTCCGCTGAATTTCCCCCGCTCCTGCGGCTCCGTTCATCCCATTTGCTTGATTTGTTCGAGCGCCTGCTTGATTTTTACCTTTTGCTCGTCCGTCACATCGCCGTTGGGCGGCCGCTGATAAAACTGGCGCGTCCCCATTTGCAGGCTCAATGCGTATTTCATGGGCCCGTAGGAATCGACCCCGCCTTCGCGCAGAATCTTCAGCACTGCGTTCAGTTTCGCAAGCGGCTCGCCGAAGTCTTTGCCCGCGCGCTTCGCCGCAAACACCGCGGCGATCTGTTTTGTAAAGTTGTTACCTTCGGCGAGGATTGCGCCCATGCCGTGATCCAGCGCGTACTTCAAATTCGTGTCCGTACCGGTGCGCATATTCAGCTTGGGAAACTCCGCCACGAAGCGCTCATACTCCGGCACGTCGTCCACCGAATCCTTGATGCCCGCGAGATTAGGATATTTCTCCAGGCTGTGCAGCAACTCCAGCGTGATCGGCACACCGCTCGCAAACGGAATGTGGTAGAGATTGATTGGAATTTTCACTTTTTCAAAAATCAGCGTGTAGTATTTCGTCAGACCGTCCGGGTGCGGATGTTTGTAATAAAACGGCGGAACGATCAGCAAGCCGTCCGCTCCATTGGCTTCCGCGTGCTGCGACAGCTCGATGGTCTCCGGAAAATTCGAAGTGCCGGAGCACACGATGATGTTCAGCCCGTTGCGGTGCTTGAACGCCGTCTCCGCAACTTTCTTCCGTTCCGCCATCGAGAAGGACGGAAATTCGCCGGTCGTTCCCAGCACCACCACGCCATCCGCTCCGTTGGCCTTCAAATAGGCCAGCAGGTCCTTGTACAGTTCTTCATCAAACTTCAAATCTTTTCCACAGGGCGTCGACGCCGCCACCCAAAACAAACCCTTCTCGCCGCTGGCTGCAGCTGCGTTTGCCGCGCGTGGCACGCCCACTGGCTCTTCCGCAAACGCCGTCTTTTCGACCACTCCGAGGGCCGCGGCCGCTCCCACAGCACCAAGAAAAGTCCTTCGCGTTGTTGGCATATTGTCCCCCTCACTGAAGCCCGCGGAAGTCTAAGCCAAGCAAATTCAATAGACAAATATACAAAGGATTAGTTCCCTTCCTCGCGCGCTGCTGCCGTTCCTCGCGACTCGTGCTGCATTCAACGCCGCGCAGCCTCCACACTTGCCGACTAAATCCAGAAGGTATACTCTCCCGCGTTGACGTTGTGGGTCACTTGCCGAATCCCAATCCTATCGCAACTGCGCTTCAAGAGGCCGCCATGAAAAATCACTCTAATTCCGGCAATAACAAAGAGGAGTATGCAGACAATCTCGCTTCAGAAACACGCGCGAACCACGAAGCGGGCGCGGCGTCACCTTTCTCGCTGTCCGACCGCCGCGCATTTCTGCAAGGCGCTGCAGCTGCTGCAGCAGCGACGCTGGCGATGCCGCGCTGGGCGCAAGCGCATCCCGGCGATCTCGACGCGATTCGCGCGGAAGTCGAGAAGCGCCACGACGAATCCCTCAAGCGCCTGCAGGATTGGATCCGTCAGCCCTCCATCGCCGCCGAAAACCGCGGCATGAACGAAGGCTGCGAGCTGACCATGCGCATGCTGCGAGAAGCGGGCTTCCAACAAGCCACCAAGATCCCGACCGACGGCCAGCCCGGAATCTTCGCCACGCTCGACGCGGGCGCGCCCCGCACCCTGGGCCTCTACTACATGTACGACGTGAAGCAGGCCGATCCGGCGGAATGGTCGTCTCCACCGTTCGAAGCCGCACTCGTTGACAAGCCAGGTCTGGGAAAAGTTGTCATGGGCCGCGGCGCCGTGAATCAGAAAGGCCCGGAGGCTTCGTTCTTCGCCGCGCTCCACGCCATTCGCGGCACCGGCAAGAAACTCCCCGTCAATCTCGTTTTCGTCGCCGAAGGCGAAGAGGAAATCGGCTCGCCGCATTTTCCGCAAGTGGTGCGCCGCCCCGAAGTGCTCGGCGCGCTGAAAAACTGCATGGGCATTTTCATGCCCAGCGCCTCGCAGGGACTCGACGGCGAAGTCACCATGACCCTCGGCGCAAAAGGAGTCATCGAATGTGAACTAATCTCCAGCGGCGAGCGCTGGGGCCGCGGCCCCCGCAAGGACGTGCACTCCAGCAACAAAGCCCGCCTCGACAGCCCCGCCTGGCATCTCGTCGAAGCGCTGGCCACTCTCGTCTCACCCGACGGCAACGATCCCGCCATCGAAGGCTTCGCCGCGAAGGCCCGCCCCGTCTCCGCAGCCGAAAAGAAAATGATCGCTGAAGCCGCAAGGCGCTTGAGCGAAGCCGAATCGAAGAAGCTTCTAGGCGCCGAGCACTGGGTGCACGACGTCGGCTGGCAGGAAGCCCTCGAACTCTTGATGTCGCGCCCCACCGTGAACATCGAAGGCCTCGTCGGCGGCTACACCGGCCCCGGCGGAAAAACCATTCTTCCCGGAAAAGCGGTCGCCAAACTCGACTTGCGCCTCGTTCCGGACATGACCGCCGCCGAAGCCCTCGCCGCCCTCAAAGCGCATCTCGCGAAAAAGGGTTTCGGCGATATCGAGGTGCGAATGACCGGCGGCTACGACCCCAACAGCACGCCGGCCGATGCGGCGCTCATTCGCATCGAAACCGAGGTCTATCGCAAAGGCGGAGTGGATCCCGTCATTCTTCCCCGCAGCGCCGGCTCCTGGCCCGGCTACGTTTTCACCGGCGAACCGCTCCACCTTGCCGCCGGTCCCTTCGGCCTCGGTCACGGCAGCGGCGCGCACGCCCCTGACGAGTACTACGTCATCGAATCAAAAAATCCCAAAGTCCAGGGCATGGACGGCGCTGTCTTCTCTTTTGTCCAGCTACTCTACGGCCTCGCAGGTTAGAGCGTCATGATTCGAAGGAGGGGAAAAGCGGCGCGATAGAAATCGTCATCAGCCGCGCAATTTGCGAATCCGGCGCAAGATTGCTTTTCTCCCGCCGGTTTGGCGCTTGTGCAAGCTTCATCAATAGAGATGAAAGAAGCCGTCTTCTAGACCGAGCCGAACGGTAACTCCAAACAAATTCGAAAGATGCTCCGCCGTGAGCACGGAAGATTTTGGCCCATCCGCTATGACGCGTCCTTCGCGCAAAAGCACCACGCGCTCCATTTCCGGAATAATCTCCGAAACATGATGCGTCACCAGCAGAATTCCGAGTCCGGATTTCGCCAGCTCGCGCATCGTATCGCGAAGCTGCAGTTGCGCCCCGATGTCCAACGCGTTGCTCGGCTCGTCGAAGAGCAGCGTTTGCGGCTCATGCACCAGCGCCCGCGCAATCAGCGTCCGTTTCGCTTCGCCCGAGGACATCTCCGCGACCGCGCGCTCCGCCAGATGCGCAATCCCCATCCGCGCAAGGGCCTCGTTTGCTCGCGCCAGATTCTCGGGGTCGGGATGGTGATGCGGAAAAATTCTCGTGCTGCTGAAAAATCCCGAAAGCACCACGTCCCGTCCCGTCGCGTCCGTGGTACACGATGCCAGCAAGTCCGGTGAAACGATTCCAAGCTTCGATCGCAGTTCAAAAATGTTCCATCGCTCCCGCCCCAGAATGGAAATCGAAGACCCTTCGCGCGCCAGCGGGTAACACTCGCGCGTGATCGTTTTGATCAGCGTAGACTTCCCGCAACCATTCGGCCCAAAGATGCACACATGTTCCCCTGCCGCAATCCGCAGCGTGAGGTCGTCCAGGGCGGGCCGCTGATCGCGCGCGCCACGCAAGACCGTGACGTGTTCCAAGGAAAGCAGTGGGGGAGCCGACGCTGTCATGTTCTGCGCAAAAAACCAGGCGTCATCTTAGCTCAGGATGGGGCTTGGCAAGGGTGAGGTGCAGGGCGATCGCGGGGGAAGACCGCGAGGGGCAGCCATATCACTCATTTAACAGCAGTTACATACACGCCGCCGCCATTCCCAAAATAAAAAGGAGGTGAAAACAGCTTCGTTCTCACCTCCCGGGGTGGGTGGGGTGTTGCATGACAAGGCCTCGGCGGCTCAGCAGGCCTGCCCTGCCAGGCAGGTCTGCGGCCTCACTCGCGATTGCTTTTGCAATTCGTTTAGGAGACTCACCACCAAAGAGCTTGTCTTTCTGCGCTTTGTAACACCCCAAAATGTCCGTGTCAACGGCAAAAAACAACCACGAAGGCAGCTAGAAAGCAAACGTACAACCCTCCTTGGCCATTCCTCGGAGCCGCGCGAGCTGCAGAGTTTAGTGCCTATTCGAGTACCCATGGGCCTTTCTTCTCCACAAATCGAAAGCCGAATCGTCGGGCGGACGATTCGGACGTTTCCACCCGGACCGCGCGCGCCATCCCTACATACTGACCCTGCGGCTCGACCATGTAAATTTCTACCACCGAATCCATCTGCAGTGCCACACCACAAGCGCATAGAAATCCGCTTAGACTGACGTTTTCTGTATGCGTCTTCTCTTCAAATTTCTTTCCTTTGACATCGAGCCCCACGATCTTGATCGGTACGCGCAGCCGCACGCGAACTTCGGCCCGCTGCACGGCATTTTGTTTTTGCAAACGCGCCAGGCAACCGCGTAAGTCATCGAAATCGATGGGCTTCTCAAAATGTCCCGACGCACCCAGCTCATTGCAATACCTCTGCGCATCGGCGGCGGGCTCTCCGCTCACCAGGAAAACGGGAATCGGCTGAGTCTTGCTGCAGGAACTCAATGTCCGGCACAAGTCGAGACCCGAGATCTTGGGCATCCGCAAGTCCAGCAGGATGGCGTCTGGTCTGTGTTCCATGGTCAACGCCAGCGCTTCTTCCGGCTTGCCCGTGTCAATGATCTCGTAGCTGTCAGACAAATTCAGCCGAATGAGGCGGCGCATCGCATCATCGTCATCCACGATCAATAGCCGTCTCAATCCCATACCAAGCTCCTATCGCCGGTCTACCGTCTCTTTTTCCGCAAAAAGCGGTCCCTTCGCCGGGGCCGCGCTCCGCTTCCCCGCATCCAGGACCTCGCGGATCTTGCGAACCAGTTCTTCTTCGGTGAAGGGCTTATGCAATAAGGAGATGCCGGCCTCCAGGACCCGGTGCTGCGCGATGGAGCCGTCCGTGTAGCCCGACATATAAAGAACCTTAAGCCCGGGACGCAGCGCCTCCATCCGCCTCGCGAGCGCATGTCCGCCCAGCCCGGGCATGATCACGTCGGTCAGAAGGAGATCGATGCTCCGGTTATCCCGCTGTGCCAACTCCAGGGCTGCAGCTCCATTCGGCGCGGAGAGCACCTGATAGCCGTGCTCCTCGAGTAGTGTGACTGACAGTTTTCGCAAAGCGTCCGCGTCCTCCACCACCAGTACCGTTTCGGATCCGCGGAAGGAATCCGTCGCAGGCGCCGCGGCCTCCGGCGCGCGAACGAGCTCTTCGACGAGCGGCAGATAGACTTTGAACGAGCTGCCGCGTCCGATCTCGCTGTCCACCCAAACGTACCCGTCGCTTTGTTTCACGACGCCGTAAACTGTCGCCAAACCCAGACCCGTTCCTTTGCCAAGCTCCTTGGTAGTAAAAAATGGCTCGAAGATGTGGGCAAGGGTTTCCGCACTCATTCCCATGCCCGTATCGCTGACCGAGAACATCACGTAACGGCCAACTTTCGACCCGGGGTGGTGGCGCGTATAGGCCTGATCAAGAGTCGCCGTGGCTGTCTCGAGGGCTAATTTTCCTCCCTCCGGCATGGCGTCGCGCGCGTTGACTGCCAGGTTCATCACCACTTGTTCGATTTGCCCGTGGTCCGCCTTGACGCTGCCGATGGCCGGGTCCAGCTTCATCACCAGTTCGATGTCTTCGCCGATCAGGCGATGGATCATCTTTCCCATGTCGGAAATCAGCGCATTCAGATTTAGAATCGCTGGCGCCAGGACTTGCTGCCGACTAAAGGCCAGCAGCTGGCGTGTGAGCGAGGCCGCGCGCTGCCCCGCTTTTTCGATCTCTTCGGCGTACTCGAAGAGGTCTTCTCCGCTCTTCAGTTTCCGCTTCATGACCTGGGCGTAGCCAATGATCACCCCCAGCAGGTTATTGAAATCGTGCGCGATCCCTCCGGACAGCCGCCCCACTGCTTCCATCTTCACCGCCATGTGCAGTTGCCGCTCCAGCACGCGCTTCTCCGTCACGTCTTCCACGAATACTTCAAAGCAGGCTTCGCTTTCGCGCTCGCTCTGCTCACGCTCGATCAGCCGCCCGCTGCAGCGCGCTTTGAGCGGCGTGCCATCTTTGCGTTTCCATTCGACTTCCACATCGAAGCCCATTGTGCCTGCAAACAATTCGTTCGCCCGCCGGTGCTCCTCCGGCTTGCGATAAATGTCGGTGGCCAGGTTCGCGTGGGACAACTCCTCCTGCGTCTCGTACCCCAGCATTTTCTGGAGCGCCGGATTCACCCGCAAAAACTTCCCCGAAGTATCCGCACGATAAATGCCGTACGGGGCGTTTTCAATAACGGACCGGAAACTGGCTTCGGAAAGGGATAGCGCTTCCGACGCTCGCTTTCGATCCGAGATGTCGCGATTCACAATGATGAGCATTTCCGGCTTGCCTTCCGCGTTCTTCACCACGCTGGAGGTCGATTCCAACACCCGCCATGTTCCGTCTTTGTGCTGGATGCGGTATTCCAGCGGCCGCCCAATTCCGGTTTTTCGCGCCTCTTCGGCTGCCCTCTTCACATGCTCGCGGTCGTCCGGATGAATCTGCTCGATGCCCGTGGAGCTCTTTAGTTCCTCGGGCGAATACCCGAGAATTTTTTGGTACGCCATGCTGTTGTAGATTCGCGTCCCTTCCATATCCACGATGGCGATCATGTCGGCAGCGTTCTCGTTAATCAGCCGGAAGAGTTCCTCCCTCTTGAAAAGCTCGCGCCGCATTCGGTGAATCTGCAGTTGCTGGTAGATCGTGTAGACATCGAACAGCAGCACCAGTCCCACCAGTCCTCGCACCGCCTGCCGCAGCAGAAAAAAGGAAAACAGATCTTCCTCGAGCTGCCTCGTCGGCAGAACGAACGTGCTCAACGCCAGGGTGACCAGCAGGGTCACCACAAACGCTGTTCCCCACAGCCACCACTCTCTCCTCTCCATCCGCCGGAAACTCGCCGGAAGGCTCTCCCCCTCTTCTCGTCTTCTCCCCGCTCGCGCTTGTGCTTCTTTGGACTTCACGACTCTCCCGTCCGGCTCCTCAGCTCGCCACGCCCTTGCCGCCGGCACACCAGCGGCCGCCTTGCCGATGAGTCACACACCTTCACTCCTGGCTGCACGATGCCAGCCATCTGCGAATCGAACCTCGTTTCATGTAAGTCTATGAAACAAAACGGAGATGCCTCGCGCTTTGCCTTCTTCTTTCCTCCTTGTCGAACTCTTCGCCATCCGCCTTGTATCACTCCGAATCTACCGTCCCGATTCGACACACCATTGGATCTCCATCCTGGTACCGCTTCGTTATGTCAATCGCTATGGCCGTCGCGGCCGAAACTGTTTCTCATCCCGCCAGGACGGATGATAGCTGCACAGCCAGCGGCGGATTTCGGCTTCAACGCCGCGGCGCAAAGGTCCTCAGTACGAGGTGCTCCTCGGAAACAAGCGGCGCCGCTCGCAACCCCGCTTCCGCCGAGTCCAGAAATTCGGAAAACGGTTTCGGCACATAGGAACGCGGCGGCAAGCCGCATCTTTCGAATCTTCATCGCTTGTTTTCTCGCAGGACAAGACCGGAGAGGGCAGCCCTCTGCACGCGGTACTGTTTGGAAGGGGAATTTCTATAGTTGCTTCCGTCGCCGCGCCAGCCAAGAGAACTCCGGCGCAAGTGTCGGAAACGCTACAGCCACCCATTTCCGGCTGTGAATTTTCCGGCCGGACGTCTCAATCGCCAAAAATCTCGTTAATTTTTTCAGCCAGCTTGAAATCGTAATCGCTGATGCCTTTTACGCTGTGGGTATTCAAATCGATCACTACTTTGTTCCACACGTTAAACCATTCCGGATGATGGTTCATCGCTTCGGCGACCAGCGCGACGCGCGTCATGTTCCCGAAAGCCGCGACGAAATCCTTGCACGCAAACTCCTTATGCAGTTTCCCGTTCGTGACGCTCCAGCCTTTGGCTTTCGGCAGCAGCTCCGAAATTTCCGCGTCGGTAAGTCTTTTTGCTAGCATGGTCTAACCTCCGGACTTGCTTCGCTCGTTCCCGGCCATTATGCGTCGCAAATCTGTGTGCCAGCAACAATCGCGCTTCCCCCGCGCGCCCGCTGCAATTTTCACGTGCGGCGGCAAGCTCCCGCGCTCCAAGGTGACGTTCTTCGTTGAATGCACGCGGGAATTCCATTATCGTAGGGGTTTCCCTTGAAGCCAAAAATGCACGTGGTGCGCATTCGAACGGAAAGCGGAGAACGACGTGAAAAAGAAAATTCGCGCCATCCAGTATGGTGTCGGCCCCATCGGCGCATCCATCGCGCGGCTGATGCGGGAAAAGCAGGCCATTGAAATTATCGGCGCCATTGATGCGGATCCGGCAAAAATCGGACGCGACCTCGGCGAAGTGGTCGGCGCAACGGACGCGCCTTGGGGCGTGGCGATTTCCGCGGACGCCAAAGAAGTGCTGGAGCAAAACGCGGACGTAGTGATTCATTCGACGTCATCGTCGCTTGCGAAAGTAATGGACCAGTTGCTCGCGTGCCTGGAAGCGGAATCTTGCATCGTTTCGACGTGCGAAGAATTGTCGTATCCATTTCGCACGCATCCGGATCTTGCCGCGAAGCTCGATGCTGCCGCGAAGGAATGGGGCGTCGCGCTGGTCGGGACGGGCGTGAATCCTGGCTTCGTGATGGACAAGCTGGTCGTGACGCTGGCCGCGGTTGCGCAGCGCATCGAACATGCGAAAGCGTTGCGCATCGTCGATGCCTCGAGGCGGCGGCTGCCGCTCCAGAAAAAAATCGGCGCGGGCATGACCGTCGAAGAATTCCGCGCGCAGGTAAAAGCGGGCGCGATCAAGCACGTCGGCTTGCCGGAGTCCGTGGCCATGGTGGCGGACAGCTTGAATTTGCCGGTCGAGCAAATCACGGAAACCACCGAGCCGAAAGTGGCCGCCGAGCGCGTGCAGACCGAATACCTGACCGTCGAGCCAGGACAAGCGGCCGGTGTCCACCAGATTGCGCGCGGCATGTCGAAAGATGGCAAAGAACTCGTGTACCTCGAACTGCACATGTACGTCGGCGCAAAAGATCCCGCCGATACGATTTCGCTCACGGGCCATCCGAACATCAGCCTGGTGATTCCGGGCGGCGCGCACGGCGACATTGCGACGGCGTCGGTGGTCGTGAATTCAATTCCCGTGATTCTCGATGCGCCGGCCGGCTTGCGCACCGCGCGCGATTTGCCGATCGGCTTTTTCTCGCCAAATGCTCGGCCCTGAGAGCGCAGTCCCCATGTGTACTGCTTTTTACAGCAAAGTTACCGTCTCGCAGCGGCCTCCAAAAATATTTCCCCAGGGGAGACCTGCCGAGCGATGATTTGAGCAGGCGCAGAAAGGCTGGCGCGCTATGAAGCTCACAGACATGAAAGCCAACAAGCAATCCTGGATCATGGCCGGAAGCGTCGTTCTTGTCGTTGCCGGTCTCTTTTTAGCACAGTTCCTCATCGTGAAGACGGCGCAGTGGTTCACAGAAGCACGGGAACGCCGCATCCAAAAGGCCACCGATAGCGTGACGCCGGATCGTTTGATCGCCCGCTGCGGCCCGTCGGCGGAAGACGAGACCACGGATGTGTTTCCGGTCGTCAAACGCACCATGCGCTACAAAGCCAGTGGCCAGCGGACGATTGTTTTTACGTTCACCCGATCGGCCGACGAACCCCAAAACTGGGTGTTGCTCACGATAAAAGACTCCGTGGGAGACACATCGTACGAAACCCCCGAGGCGAAAATCTCGGCCCTGCCTTGCCTCGACTCCACCAAGTAAGTTCTATTGGCAGCCATACGCGCGGGCACTTCAGTTTACACCGACGACCGAGGACAAACATGTTGCAATGGCAACACATCTATGTTGTAATGACAACATGGAGGTGTGCCATGAACGAGATACTCGAGGCGATCTTTCGAAGGAGGGCGATCCGGGCGTTCGACCCGGTCGTGATTCCGCGGGAGGTGCGGGAACAGATACTGGAGGCGGCGCGGGTTGCCCCTTCGAGCTTTAACGTGCAGCCGTACCGGTTCTATTGGGTGGAAACGCCGGAAATGAAAACACGTGCGGCGCGGCTTTGCATGGGGCAGGCTCCGGCGGAAACGGCTTCGGCGCTGGCCGTGGCGGTGGCGGATATCGGGTCGTGGCGAGCGACGACACAAGGCCAACTGGAATGGATGCGGAAAGAGGGGTTCAGCGAAACCCAAATCTCTAAATTCGCGAAAAAAGCAAAGCTGGCGAAATGGTTTTTCCTGCAGGGGTGGTTTGGGATTTTCGGAGGGTTGAAATGGGCGATCCTAAGGGTGGTCCATTCGTGGAAAATCATCGGCACCGTGCCGGTGGCGCGGCAGGGCCTCTTCAAATGGGCGACGAAGAGCACGTCATTGGCTTGCGAAAACCTGATGATCGCGGCAGAAGCACTGGGATGGAACACGTGTCCTATGGAAGGGTTTGACGGGCGCAGGCTCGGCAAATTCCTGGGACTCAACCCGCGGACTCATGAGATTGTCATGGTCATCGCGGTCGGAAAGAAGTCCGCGCGCCACATGGAGCAACCGCAATGGCGAAGGCCGCTGGAGGCCACGGTGAAATTCCTATGATACTCGTTGAAAAGAAACTGATACCGCCGGAAATCCTGAAGGACTCCGTGCTTGTGCATCTCGCGGCAGCTTACTATTCAGTGGGAAAGCAACTGGAGAGGAAAACGCAATGCTCGCAAACGCGCGGTTTCATACTGTCCACGCTGCGCGGCGGGGCGGCGCGCAACCAGAATCAGATTGCGACGCTGCTGGGGTTCGACCGAACGGTGGTGCACCGCGCCGTCAAGACCATGATTCAGGAAGGGCTGCTTTCGGAACGAAAGGCGGAATCGGGGAGAGCGCTGCTGGTGCAACTGACGGCGAAAGGCAACAAGTACAGAGAATTCCTGATCAAAGAACGGCGGGCAGCAGAAGAAAAACTTCGGAAAGAATTGACGCTGGACGAAAGTGCCACGCTGTTACGGCTATTGAAGGTAGTTGCCGAAGTTGAATTTTGAGAGAGGGCGCGGGGAAAAGGCATATCCCTCGACCAAGCTCGGTCCCGCAGAGACATCTGGGATTCAGAAACGAAGATGACGGAAAAAAAAGATGGCGAAGTGAACTCACCGCTACTCAGGCTTTTTGGACCAGGGGGGAGCGACGCCGGTCATGCGGGCATAGGCGATGAGCTGTCCCATGTGCTCGTTGGCATGAACGATGATGCGCAGATACATGCCGTCCACCGTGGCGTCGCGATCGGCAATGTGGACCTTGCGTTCGAGGTCTTTTGGCGTGACCGCCAAGTGGGCGGACTTCACGGCGTCGAGGGAACGTTTCAGCCAGCGGATGACTTCGGCCTTCGAGGTGACCGATTTCTCCAGCCCTTCTTTCATGTCGGCCGGCATTTTGGGACCGGTCACGCTGAGCAGATAGAAATTCGCGAGAGCAACGTGCATGATGACTTCGCTGGTGGAGCGCACGCCGGGTGCGGGACGCCAGGCGAATTTCTCTTCGGGCATAGCCTCGGCCAGTGCCATCAATTGGCTGGACACATGGCGCCACTCGCCGTCATATCCCTGCCAGAGTCCTTCCGGCGCCGTTTGCGCAAGCAAGGGCCGCGCACTGAACAACAAAAGGAGTGCGAAAAGCGCTTTTCTCATGATTTGTCTCGTTTCTGGCTCTCTCGTCTTGGGCCGGCAGAACTACGGAAACCCATTCTATACCCAGCGAGAGGATGGAATTGGAGGAAGAGTTGCGCCGCCCGGGGCGGGTGCGGAGGTTGGATCAACGCCAGCGAGGGAGGGGCCGGCGGCCGAGAAGGGCCTGAGCGGCCCATCTGCCGAGGTAGGCGGAGAGGGCGACGCCGTGGCCGTTATAGCCGGTGAGGAGCATCACGTGTTTGCTGCGAGCATACCCCTCGGAGGAAAACCAGCGGAAGATGGGGAGCATTTTGGGGGTGAAGAGAATCGGGCCGCCCCAGCGGTGGGTGATGCGCACGGAGGCCAGGGCAGGGTGCAAATGGCGGACGCGGTTTTCGAGCCAGCGGAGACGGGCGGCGGATTCGCCTTTGCGAACATCATAGCGGTACAAATCGCGCGCGCGGTTTTTGATCGAACGGGCGCCGAGTAGAAAGCGGGACGGCGCGCCAACATATGGAGGGACGAGGCCGGCGCCGAAAATGACGCCATTCGATTCGAGCAGCCGTCCCCACAAATAGGGAAGGTCCACAGTGTAAAACGGGCGCCGCGAGGAGAGGCCGAGGGCTTTAAGCTGCGCGGTCGAGAGCGGAGCGGTGGCCAGCGCAAAGGTGAGCTTCGGCTCGCCACCGGCGCGCAGGCCGGACAGTTCCAGCGAGAAGGCGTTGGTGGCGAGAAGGACTTGCTCCGCGCGGATTACTCTGCGGAGGATGCGGCCGCGGCGATTGCAGCGGACGTGCAGGCGCACGGGATTCGAGAACTCTAACCTGCGAACTTCGGCGTGCTCCGCGATCTGGGCGCCGGCGTTTTCCGCTGCGCTCGCCAGACCGGCGAGGACTTTGCCTGGGTCCACCGTGCCGCCGGGCACTTTGCGGACAACCTTTAGCTCGCCGGAATCGCTCCAGCAGATCGGCGAATGCTTCTTCGCCGGGCCTGAGCGGCTCAGCTCCCAAACCCCGGGAAGCGTTACGCGCGAGTCGATTCGTAAAGCGCGCAAAATTTTCTTGTAGCCGGCGAGGACGTCGCCGAGGCCGGGAAGATTGCCGGCCGCGGTTTCCGCGAGCGCCATGCCGCCGGTGCGGCCACTGGCGCCTTCACCGAGCGAAGCGGACTCCAGCACGAGGACGGAGCGCCCGGGCGCCAACTCGCGCAACCAGGCTGCGGCGGAAAGACCGGAGAAACCGCCGCCAACTATGGCGAAATCCACATGACCCGGGAGAGCGCGCGAGGCGGGGCGGAAATCCACGGTCCAGGGCGGCGCGCCCCAGGGATGAACTTTGCGGGTCATGGTCTTTCTTTGATGCAAGGGGAACCTGGCCGGTGGCGAGGATTTCCGCGGCTTATCGGAAAAGCAGATCCCTCGCTTCGCTCGGGATGACGGAACGCGGACGCGTATGGGAGTGCGAAGAAGGGATAAAGCCGGGATCGCAGCGCGTCAGGTGGACTGGGCGAGTTTGCGTTTGGACGACGCTTTTTTGCGGTAGAGGACATGGTCGGCGGCGGAGAGGAGCTCATCAATGGTCTTGCCGTCATGCGGGTAGACTGCTATTCCGGTACTTACGGTGACGGGTGGCTCGTCGCCATCGGTGCTGAGCCGCTCGGCAATGCGATCAGCAACCCGCAGAGCAGCACTGGAGTCCGTTTCGGGAAGCACGAGCACGAACTCGTCCCCGCCGTAACGCGCAGCGGTGTCAATCGCGCGGCAATGAATGCGAAGAATGTTTCCCAGACGGCAGATGGCTTCGCTGCCCACGAGATGGCCGTAGGTGTCATTGATCTCTTTCAGGCCGTCCAAATCAAGGAGCACGACGGCAAACGGGCGGGGGGTGCGTTCGTACCGCTTGATTTCGGAGTCGAGGGCATCGAGAAGCCGCCGGTAGTTGGCGAGCCCCGTGAGCGGATCCGTTACGGCCAAATGATGCACGCGTTCATCAGCGCGCTTGTGTTCAGTGACTTCGGCCGCGAGAACCATGGTGGTAATGGCCATGATGCCGACGAAGGCCTGCAACAAGAGCAAAGAGGTATTTTGCGATTCGCGAGAAAAGGGGCCGAAGCCGTGCGTGGTGCCCCAGGTGGCAATCGCGGCCAGGAAGGCAATGGCGGTGGCGGCTTTGCGGCGGCCGAACCTGAACGCGGCCCAGATCAAAAATGGAACGAAGAGGAACTCGAGGGGATAGTTTTTCAAGGCGGAGTGAAAACGGCTGCCGAAGACGATCCAGCCGGTGAAAAACAGTCCCGCAAATAAGAACGCCAGCTCGATGAGCTGCCTGCGAGTCCAGTGCAGGCGGGGATTCTCCCACCAGAGGAGAACCAAGGGAGTGGCGACGACGGCGCCGACGGCGTCGCCGAGCCACCATGTGGACCAGATGGAGCCGTACATGATCCAGTCTGCGAATCCGGCTGAGGCGAGGATGGTGACGCCGATGGTGGCGCTGACCGTGGTGCTAAGGATGCCGGCAAGGAACGCGAATTTGAAAATGTCCTGCGCGTGTTCAAAGGCATGGCGTCCAGCGGCAAAGCGGTTGACCAGGTAACAGCCAACCACGCCTTCAAGCGTGTTTCCGGCGGCGATGCCGAGAGAGGTGACAAGAGTGCCGGCAGTCGTGACGTTGGCGAGGAAAGCTCCGGTAAGAATGGCCGGCCAAGCCCGATAGCCGAGGACCAAGAAGGCGGCGAGGGCAATGCCGGTGCAGGGCCAGACGGGAGTGGCGCTGGCGTTGACGTAGGCCAGCTTTAAGCCAAGCTTGCCAGCGATGAAGTACACGCCGGCCAGGACCACCAGGGTGGCTAGCTCTCGTAGAAATCGCGAACGGACCATTAGGTCTCTCTGATTCGCAAGGGTGGGCGCTAGCCCTGTGGTGGGACGGAGGTCGTGCTCTGACTTAACTTCGTCCTAATTCAGGACAGCCAGAACCACCCTCACTAACCTACTATTTTACAAGAACTTCCCAAGAACGAGGCGAGTGCGGTCAAGGCGGTTTGCCCTATCGTTCAAGGGCGCGTGGCGGAGCCGATTACGATTTCGAGGGGCAGATTGATTTCGTGGCCGTCCCAGAATTTTTTGACAGCGAGGAGGCTTTCGTCGCGGGCCTGGGCACGCTGTTCGGGAGTGAGCTGGTCGAGGAGCGGGCGGAAAGGCGCGGCGACTTCGGTGAACTGTTCCCAGTATTCCTCGACGGAACCGGACCAGCGGCCGGGGATGATGCGGTCTTCTTCATGGACGTTGGTGAAGCCGGCAGACTCGAGCGCCCGGCGGAGGCGGTCGCGTTCGCCGAACATGAACAGGCTGGGCCCATCGGGGTCGGGAGGGGGCGGCGGAACAGGAACGCGTTTGAGAATGATGCCCGCGGTGGTGGTGAAGAAGGGTTGTTCCTTTTTTCCCCAGGCGACAAAAGCGGCGCGGCCGTCGGGCTTGAGAACGCGGAGACATTCGCGCAGGGCTCTGGCGAGATCGGGAAAAAACATGATGCCAAAGCGGCAGGTGAGGACGTCGAAGGAAGCGTCGGCGAACGGTAGGGATTCGGCGTTGGCTTCGCGGAACTCGATGTTGGCGAGGCCTTTCTTGCGGGCGAGTTCTTCGGCGAGGGACATCATGCCGGGGCCGAGGTCCGTGGCGGTGACGCGGCCGGAAGGGGCGACTTCGGCGGCTATGGAGAGCGCGGGATCGCCGACGCCACACGCGAGATCGAGAACGCGCATGCCGGGACGAAGATGCGCCGCTTCGAGGATGGCTTCGGTGGCGCCGCGCGTGAAGGCGGCGATTTGCGCGTGCCATTTGCGCCAGGCGGCGACGGTTCTTTCGCCGGTCCATTCTTCCTGGAGGCGCGTGCGAAACACTTGAATTTTTGCAGAGTCGGGAGAAGTGCCCGGCGTACTCATGAGAGGCCTCCGTCTTGAGAAATTGTAGCAGAGGGAGGAACGTGCGTCAGGGCTTCCAGAATTTCATGACGGCGGAATAGTCGAGATCTTCTTTCGCGGCGCCTTTTACGGCGCTATAAATTTCGCGGGCGGCAGCGGTGGCGGGAAGGGCGACGCCGAGTTGATTGGCAAGATCAAGCGCGAGGCCGAGATCCTTGTGCATGAGACGCAGAGGAAAACTCGGGACGTATTCGCCTTTGAGGAGATTGGGCGCTTTGACGTCGAGGACGCCGGAGCGGGCCATGCTCGATTGCAGGAC